>Ga0194045_1000057_pt1 | contig 30041 bp, 25 predicted proteins | sample JunL6211m_MetaG_FD_161686 | JGI IMG/M metagenome (GOLD analysis project Ga0194045, IMG submission 161686) | Anoxic zone freshwater microbial communities from boreal shield lake in IISD Experimental Lakes Area, Ontario, Canada - Jun2016-L626-11m | ecosystem: Environmental > Aquatic > Freshwater >...
GTTAGAAGACCTTCCAGAGTTGGTCGATTTTTTCTTAAATCGTTTTTCGGTGGAGTATCGCAAACGGTTTTTGCCCAGCGTGGAAGTTCTTGAGAAGTTGAAAAAATATCACTGGCCTGGAAATATCAGGCAGTTGAAATCGGTGTTGGAATCGGGAGTGAACAGGGCTGAATCTGAAACATTGATGGCGGAAGATATAGATATTCCGACGAATGATACATCTGGAGGCGAATTACCCAAGACAATAAAATTAGCAGAAGTTGAAGCTTGGGCGATAAAAATTGCGTTGGCAAGGAATGGATGGAACCAAACTCAAGCCAGCAAGGTTTTGGGGATTCATCGGGAAACCCTGATGGATAAGATAAAAAAGTATAAAATTGAAAAGAAAATACCAAAAACCACTTAATGAAGAGTTTTTAGAGCATTTGTTATGTTAAAAATGGAAGGTAGATTAAACCTTAGGCAGGCTGTTTTCTGTATCAATAGGCTTGCTTTCGGGAGTTTCTTCCTTGCCATGGATGGCATCAAAAATTTCCTGACGATGAACAGGAACATCCTTAGGCGCGATTATCCCTAATCGAACCTTGTCACCGCGAATTTCCACCACCGTAATGATGATGTCGTTGTTAATGACGATGCTTTCGTTCTTTTTTCTGGACAGGACTAACATAGGTCTGTCCTTCCTTTGGTCCAAGTGAAACGACTGCACAAGTATTCTTAGGTTTCTGCAAAAAGCGAGGGAATCATGCAGAAAAACCCAGACAATTAGTAATAAACAATGCCTGGTGATACTTTTTGGCAGCGACTTCAGGTGTTTAGCTGTCAACCGCGCTGAGGTGTGACTGCTAGTTGCCGCATATATCTCGCCAATGTCATAGTAACAGGCAAGGGGGATCCGTCAACAAATTTAATAAAAAATATTAAAGTTTTGTCAAAATAGTCACTTATTGCCTGAGTTACCAAAAGCCTCGTAATTAACAGGTTTGAGTTTGTTTGATTTTAAGTAATAAGTGGCAAGTTCGGAGACTGTTTTGCTTGGGTCACTACGGGACATTTGGTCAATGCGGTCATTGAGATCGGTGGTTTCCTGAAGGCTCATCATTCTTAGAGCAGCAACGCGAACAGCTGGCGAGGAATCATGGCTTAATTTTCTAAGCCACATGCTTTGATCTAATTCACTGTCTTCCATTAAGGAATCTAGAACCTCGAGCCTTTTGGAAGGCTTTGGATCTGTTAATAGTTTACCAAGTTGAAGGTGTTCTTTTTTCAGCCCTCGTGCAATGAGTGCGGATTCGCAGTACGCGCGAATTTCAGGATCAGAATCATGTAAAGAGGGTAGAAGGGAGTCGACAGAAACGCTATCGAGTGCTGCAGCGCAAGCTAGGATTGCAACTTTTCTAACCTCGACATTTTTGTCTTGCAGTGCAGCAACGCTCAATTCGGTTAATCCCACATCTGGCGCAATGGCCAAATGAATCGCTTGAATTTTAATGTTTTCTGGTGCATCGGTAATAGCCTTGGCCATGATACCTGCAAGGCGGGAATGCAATTCTTTATCAGTGGTGGCTTTAATTAGATGTGAAACAATTTTCATTGCTGGAACGAGTGCGCTAGGGTTGTTGGCTTCGGGTAAAGAGCCAAGAATTAATTTGGTGCCCTCAAGGAAATCGGTGGTCAAAGGATTAGGCGGTGGCGAATTTATTGAAATGGAGGCAAGGAGTTCGAGGGTTTGTACCTGAGCTGGTGCAGAAAAAGATGTAAACCTACGTGCGAGATGATGAAAGCATTGTTGGGAAAGGGGTGAGGCGGTGCCTCCCCAGGATTCGAACATTTTGCCTAGTGCTTTTGTAAGGTCGGGGGCGCTGGCATCGGTTGCTTTTTCAAGGTGATCTAAAAGAGGGTATTGGGCGTTTTCGCCAAGCTTTGCAAGTGCATCAATGTAGTGAGTTTTATATTGGGGTTCTGCCTTAATTAATTGGTCGGTGAGGTACCAACCCATGAGGTAGTCTCGCTGCCACCAACCTAAGCCGATGAGTGCTGGCAAGCAAACCACCAAAGCGAGTGTGATAACAAAACGAGCGGTTTTTAGCATGGGATTTAGCCTTTGAAGCAAAAGTAAAAGTACGTAAGCAATATAAACATTGGGGGTTGAAAAAGGCAACCCTAGGAGTTGGAATGGAAAAACCGGTAAAATCATTAAAGCTGGCACTTGGGGATAACGATGAAATAAGGGATAGATGTATGCGAGTATTAAATTAGGAAAGCTGGAGAGTTTCGATGCGCCGCTTGCAAAGAATTAATCTGATGCTTCTGATATTGGTTGTGATCTCGACAATTCAAAATGCACCAGCAGGAGAATTAGAGAGAGAGTACAAACCTATCGGTACATGGTCGGGTTCCTCGCAAGAGTTGAAATCTTTTGCGCAGTTGGAATTGTTAAAAGGGAAAGTGATTCCGGAGGCATGGCACGAAAAAGTTCGGTCGGTGATAACAGAGCCTACTTTGTCTGCCAAGGGCCCTGCGGAGGCTTTTAACTGCAATCCAGCAACTTATGAATGGCTTTTGGAAAACCCGCACCATGCGGTGACGATGTGGAAAATGTTGGGTGCGAAGTGTTCGAGTATCGAGAAGGAAAATGCGAACACCTTTTATTCGCGTGAATCTTCTGGGAACAACATTCAATTTCATTTAATTACGGACAAAGATGGCTTGAAGGTTTGGTATGCCCATGGGATGGGAAAACCCACAGCGCTATTGCCTGCGATTCCGGTACAGGCGGTGATTGTGTTGCAATATCAGGAAAGCGTAATCAATAAAAGCGTAAAGCATCAAATGACGATTTATGCAAAAACGGAAAGCAAGGCTGCGGCAATAATAACCAAGGCGTTCGGTTCGTCGATGGTGGGGATGGGTGAAAAAACGGTAGGTCAGATGCAGATGTTTTTTGGAGCGTTGCCATGGTATTTAGAGCGAAATCCTGAAAGGGCGGAAAACCTTTTAAAAGCTACGCTTATAACCAAGGATTCTTCAAAGCCTATTGCGTTGAAACCTTAGTTTTAAAAGTACAAGAGTTGCAATTAGTAAGATTGCTTATTCAGGTTTTAGCTGAACCAGTACCATTTGTGGTTTGACCAAATTATCTCTACCCAAAGCGAATGAATACTCCTTTTTTATAATGGTTTGAACACCATTTAAAATCGGAATATCAATGGTAGGTAGAGTATCACCACCGGGTGGGCGATTAGGTAACCAAAGCCAAAGAGTTTGTTTTTTTTGAGCTACCATCGTTGGCAGCACATCTTCGGTAGTCCAAAGAATCTTATTTTTTTGAATACGCAAGTACCACTCTAAAGTTGGATCGATCAGATCTTTTTCCTGGGTGATTAAGATTGATTCGTCTGGTTGCAAAGAAGAGCATAATTCTTGAATCAAGGCTCTGGCTTCAAGATCGCCCGATGATTTGTAAGGCTTTTTAATATCCCTTGCTGCTTGAAAGAAAGCCAAAATGATCAGGCACCAAAGCACGCCGATATAGGCCTTAGAACGGATATTCGCAAGTAGGTGCAATCGTAAAATGCTGCTGATCCCGAGCGCAGATAAAATGCAGATCGAAGGAACCAGATGCTGTGCGACTCGGGCACTTCCGCCATAGGGGTAGCGCCCCATGAATGCAGCAATAAGGTTGAAGGCGAAGGGAGCTAGCAAAAGGATTAGGATTGAAAATTTGGAATTGCGAACGAGTTTAAAAATGCCCAAGAGAAAAAATAGGAGAGTCATAGAACTTGCGCCATCTTTGCCCCCAATAGGGTAAGCACTTAGGTTTCCTGCATGAGTTTTTAAGAGCCAGTAGGGTAATTGGAAAGGGTTGGATGGGGGGAAAGTGGAATCCCAGTAGGCTTGATGTTTTGCAAGCTCGTTGTGGAATTGGTTAGTGCCAATGATTGCGTAATGGGTAAGAAAAGAAGCAAGAACGGAGCAAATTAGAATAAGGCATGGTGTGATGAGGGCATGTTTTTTTTGTCGAAGGATGTGGAACGCTAATGCGATGCAAACGCTCCCTGCGGAAAAAGCAGCAGGGAAGGAGGTGAACAGGAGAACGGGGGAAAGGGTTGCGAGAAGAAAAATGGGTCGAGAGGTTGCATTATTTTTAAGGGCGTTGGAGCCAAGCCAGAGGAAAATCGATGCAGCTAAGAAATCGAATGCGTAGGGTTTTACTTCGCAAGAGTGCCTGATGGGGTAATAGGAAACAGCCATAATAGCCAAGGTAAGTAAAGCTGTTTTAGGGGGAGTTATATTTTGGGCGGCTTTAAAAGAAATAAGGAATGCAAAAATCCCAGCGATGCAAGGGGTGATGCGGAGGGTGAATTCGCTGGTGCCGAAAAGTAGGACAGCAGTTTTTTCGAGCCATAGAAACCCAAGAGGGGCGATTTGATAATGCCTAAGGGGTTTAGTAAGGCTGGCAAAATCAGAGTTAAAGAAATTTAATGCAACAAAAGCCTCATCGCCCCAGAGTGGGAAATTCAGGCCTAATCGCAGCAATCGTAAGCTAACTCCCAGTAAAACAAAACCGACGCAAAACCCTAGTAGCAGCCTTTTTGGCCTGCTCCAGAGGTTTTGATCAGTCCTTGCGGTTACTGCCATGCAGAAAATCTCCGGAAATGTCGATGAATCAGTTGCTTATATCAAAGGTTGGGGCACCGAGGGAAGAGGAGTCGGGGAGGTAATTTGGGGCAATGCCTTTCCTTAACCGGTCTGGCAGAAAAGATTTAGATTTGGCACAATCCCCGTTTGGTTAGGAAGAATCATGGGCGCAAGGAAGTGCGATGCCGTTGAAGCCGGAAAGTAATTTGTTCGAAGAGGCAAGCAAGCCTAAAAAAGCTGGATGGGTACTAGGCTTGAGGTTACTCGCAATTGCAATAATATTATTACTATCTCTTAAGTGTGTTTATATTTTTCTAGGTGGGAACTTTTACGAGGTCGTGCCGGGAAAATTTTATCGTTGCTCCCAGCTTGGAGCTACAAGGTTGGAATCTGTCATTAAGAAAAATAACATCAAAACCGTAGTCAATCTTCGAGGCTGTTGCGATACGGTGCCTTGGTATATGGATCAGGTTCAAGCGATTAATAATTGCGATATATCTCAAGAAGATCTGAGCTTTTCAGCAGGCAGGCTGCCTTCCACTAAAACCATCAATCAATTGGTGGATGTGATTGATCAAAGCGAAAAACCCATGTTGTTTCATTGCCATAAGGGCATTGATAGAACAGGGATGGCAGTGGTGATGTCAGTGTTATTGCAAACAGATATCGGTATCGATGAGGCGTTAAGGCAATTGAGTCCGTATTATGGGCACCTCAATATAGGTCGGACTGCACATATTGATGAGTTCTTTGTTTTGTATAAAGAATGGCTTGCAAAAAATGAGATTGGTCATTCGAATGATCGATTCAGGGAATGGGTAAAAAAGCACTATGTACCTGGGGATTGTGTTGCAGATCTACATTTTAATGAAGGTGATGGCGAGGTTTTGCATTTGAAAAAAGGCATGAGTAAATTGTTGAGGGTTCGGGCACAAAACACCTCGATTAGAGAGTGGGTGATGAAGCCTGGAACGAATGCGGGAATTAAAGTTAAATGGTTGTTGCTGACTGATGATCGCAGAGTTCTTGCGAGTGGGTTTGCAGGTAACTTTCAAGCAGTGGTAAAGCCAGGCGAAGGTATAGATATTTCGGTAGTGATTCCATCTTTGATGGAATGTGGCAGTTGCTTACTAAGGTTGGACATGAGCGATCCGCAGCATGCAACGTTTCATCAGGCAGGTTCAGAGATTCTTGAAGCAAAGGTGATTGTTCAATGAAAGTGCTGGTACGAGTAGTGGGAACTTTGTTGCTGGTGGGATTGATACTTACTAGAGTCAATCTGGGCCAGATTATGGATTCATTTGCAACGCTACGCCCCACTTATTGGGTTGCTGCTTTTCTGCTTCTTTTTTTTACGCAAGTGTTGAGTTGTCAGCGTTGGAAAGTTCTCGCTACTGCAGTTGGTTTTGGTGGGACATTTTACGAATACCTCAAGTTCTTTTTCATTGGGATGTTTTTCAACCTTGCCTTGCCTACTTCGGTGGGTGGCGATGTGGTTCGTGCTTGGTATCTGGCTTACAAGATGAAAGATGATTTGGTAGAAAATCGAAGAAGCAAGGCTGTTTTGACAGTTTTTGCAGACCGTTTTAGCGGTGTTTTGGTATTGGTTACAATTGCAGTTATAGCAACAATTTTCAGTCCCGTGGAATTGCCCGTGTGGGTTAAAGGTTCGGTGATGTCGGTGGGGTTAGGTGCTATTGGATCGTTGGCAATGCTGCCCTTGATTGCAAAATTTTCAGTTCGGTTTCCAAAGTTACTGGTTGTATTGAAAAGTGCAAAGCTTTGTTTTGGGAATGTGAAGGTTTTGGTGTTAACCACTGCGATGTCTGTATGGGTGCAACTATCAAGTGTTTCAATCATGATGCTGATAGGTTTGGGAATGGATCTGCCCATACCGTTGCCCTTTTATTTTGTGATGGTGCCTTTGGTTACGCTGATGACCATGTTGCCTATAAGTTTGGGTGGAATGGGATTGAGGGAGGGTGCAACAGTTTTAATGTTAACGCCTTTGGCAATCGCACCTGCATCCGCAGTTGCATTATCTGTACTATGTTTTTCTGTTTATGTAGCAGTAGGAATGATAGGAATCTTTTTTTACCTGGGTTCACGGGGAAGCGCATCAAGCTCGGACATGAAAGATGTTCAGTTGGAAGGCGAAATATCCGGGTCAACCGAATTGGAGGAATCGCACGATGGCTCTGCTATCCGTAATAATACCGATCAAAGACGAGCAGGATAATATTCTTAATTTGCATGAAAAAATTGCTTCTGCATTGGAACCCTATTGTGCCAAATCCAATGGATCGGGCGTGAACGAATTTGAAGTTGTTTATGTAGACGATGGCAGCATTGATCGATCAGCACTAATTCTCGCAGAACTAGCCCGACGCGATACCCGCGCCAAGGTGGTTGTGCTTAAACGAAACTACGGCCAGACTCCTGCTTTGCAAGCGGGAATCGATTGGTCGAAGGGGGATTTCATCGCCACCATGGATGGCGATTTGCAAAATGATCCTTCAGATCTGCCGATGTTGTTAGAAAAAATAAATGAAGATTGTGATGCGGCACTTGGTCAGCGCGCTAACAGGCAGGATGGTTTTTGGCTAAGGAAGTTTCCGAGTTTTATTGCGAACTGGATCATTCGCAAAGTAACGGGTTGCTCGATAAAAGATATGGGCTGCACGATACGAGTAATGAAAAGGGATTTGGCTGTTGCATTGCCTTTGTATGGAGAGATGCACCGATTTATTCCTGTGCTTGCGCAAATGTGCGGGGGTAGGTTGACTCAGGTTCCTGTGAAGCATCATCCGCGGGTAGCGGGAAAAACCAAATATAATTTGACGAGAACTTTGCGGGTGGTTTTGGATTTAATCACCGTGAAGTTTCTTTATTCTTATCTAACAAGGCCCATGCATTTTCTTGGAACGGGCGGTTTGTTTGCAATTGGTTTGGGCTTTGCGAGCGTTCTTGGGGCAATCGCAATGAAATTGTACAGCCAGACGGATATGACAGGAAATCCATTGCTACTTTTAAGCGTGATGCTGGTTTTGGTGGGCATTCAATTGATATCCATGGGGTTGTTGGGTGAAGTGATGACCCGCACTTATTTTGAAAGTCAGGGAAAAGCATCGTATCTGATTCGGGATACGTATAACCTCGATAAAACCATTATAAATAAGGCCGCGTAGATGATTTATTGCTTGAAGGATAGCCTTTTTCATTGAAATGCATGTAAATACCTTTTACAATTATATTAAGAAGGTTTGATGTTCGCTCCAAGCTCATTAAAGGTTTTTCCCATGCAGAAAAAATTAGCATTTACATTGATTGAGTTGTTGGTGGTGATAGCAATCATTGCCATATTGATTGGTTTACTGCTGCCTGCGGTTCAAAAGGTTCGGGAAGCTGCAGCACGGGCTAGTTGTGCGAACAATTTAAAACAACTCGGGCTTGCCACCCATAATTTTCATGATGTTCAAAATTATCTGCCCCCTAGTAGGATTTCAGATAACTATGCCACTTGGGCAGTTTTGCTACTGCCTTTTGTGGAGCAGCAATCTGGCTTTAATTTATGGAACCTTCAAGCTACCTATGGGGCTAATTCACTTGCTGCACGCAGCGTTATTGTTAAATCGTATTTGTGTCCTGGAAGAAGGGGAAGCAGCCCTATTGCATTAAGTATTGATGGCGATCAAAACGCAGGTGCAGTAAATGTGCCCGGCGCTCTAAGCGATTATGCAGGGAATGGCGGAGACAATAACACTGTTCCGGCTTGGTACGACACTTGGACTGCGAAGGGTGTAATAATTTGGTCGACTTCGAATACTGCCACGGGTATTCCCGTTTCCCAATACCGAGGCCAGTTGAAAATCCTTGATATTACAGATGGAACCAGCAACACGATGATGTTTGGTGAAAAGCATGTACCGTTAGACCTGATAGGGATGGGTAGAGTTCTTACCGGGGGGCCAATTGGTGGTGATGGATCTGTTTACAATGGCGATGATGAAGAATCTTTTGTTCGTTGTGCTGGCCCAGGGTATGGGATTGTTTCAGACCCAAAATCTGCGTTAGGCGCATTCCGGTTTGGCAGCGTGCATAGTGGCGTGTGCCAATTTGTATTTTGCGATGGCAGAGTGAAAGCCATCAATAATTCGGTCAATACCACCATGCTGCAGCGATATGCGTTGCGTGATGATGGTCAGATCATTGATGATTATTAAAGATTATTAAGTTACTTTGCGGGAGCAACTTTCAAATTTAAGTTGTTGTTATTATCTGGGTTGATTGTGATAAGCAAATCTGAAGTATCATAACTTCGATATATAGGACTAAACTGAGGCTTGGGTTGTTTATCCAAAGGCAAATCGGAATTGCCTGGGGGTTCGATTAGGGTTACTTTGTGTTTACCCGCAACCGCTCCTTTTTTGCCCATAGTTTCAAGTTCAAATGTACCGTCTTTTTGTATGCTTGCTGTTGCATTAAGCTTCTTAGAATTATCTACAGACTCGCATTCGATAGTGCCCTGAGTTACCGGTTGCCCATTCTGAAGCAGAATGGTTCCTTTAGCTGGATAGAGTGTAACCCCGTCGCCACACCCTGTAAGTAGGAATATTGCTAAAAAGAAAACTATTGATTTCATGTGAAGCACCTTTTGTTAATTAAACTAAACCCAAATAAGAATTACTAAGAATCTTATAAATTTTGCAATAAAAGCAAGTGTGTATCGTCTTACTTGTGGAGTTAGTCTTCATATGATTGTACGGATTACAGATTAACATGAGTTGAAAGCAGAATTAAGCCGCCCGTTTTCGGAGCGTTGAATGGTTGCTTTAGTGTTACGGTAAAGGGTCAATGTGGTGGATTAACTTAAAAAAGTTTTTATACTATATTAAATATATTTAAAATCTTAATTATGAAACCAATAGAACCAAGGCGAACGCCACGACCTATGAATTCAAGGTTGAACTGGATAAGCAAATGTCGATCGGAAGTTTTCAGAGCAAGTAGTTTTTAATACTGATTGGTCAGGATCACGACATTGCAATTGCGATAGAAGTCGGTGGCCTGGCCAATTTTTTTTGCCCTGAGTGAGTATTTTAGTGCGATTGCATCCCATTTCTTTTCGGGCATGAATACATAAGCAGGTATTGGTTGCTCGAGGAAATGCTTAACTTCCTCTTCGGAAATTAGAGTGTTGATCTGCCGCTTGCAATAAAAAGTAATGCTGGGTTGAAACCAATCGTGCGTTGCGATCACAATTTCTCGAGTAAGGTGATCTTCAGGCAGGAATTGCGAAAGCATTTTTGGGGCTTTGATTTCATTGAGGTTTGAACCATTCCATGCGCCTAATGCACCGGTAAAACTAATTGACCCAAGGCATAGAATTGCGAGTGTTGCGATGCGGTTTTTCTTTGCAGCAAGTACCAAGGCGAAGGTGCCACACATGATTGGAATAAATCCTATGAATGCCATTTGCTCGAGCTTTGGAATTTTTCTTCCTTTGATCCACGATATATCCGCCTGGGTTGAAACTAGAATCATTCCAAGACCGGTGATGACTCCAATGAAAACCAAAATTAACATTCCTGTTTTAGGCAGCCAGTTGGGGTAGGCGTGGGTCTCATTTTTCCAAGCAAGCATTGCTCTTGAAGTAAGAATTGCAATGGCAGGGTAGAGAGGCAGAATATAATTGGGAAGCTTGGTGCTCGAGATTGAGAAAAAAACAAGCACCACAGCCATCCAAGTTGCAAGCAAGCGGATTGCACTGCGATCGTTGATAGTGTTGTTTGAAGGCTCGGTGTTGAAAAGTTCTTTTTTAGCGTTCAAGAAAGTCATGCCAATGAATGCGGACCAAGGAGCAGAGCCAATTGCGATGACCAGCAAATAATAGAACCAAGGGCCTGAATGGTTTTCCATCGCAGTGCTGAACCGGCCTAGGTTATGAGTGAAGAAAAAGCCTCTATGCCATTGAAATTTTGTTTCTACGCCCACCCAGATATACCAAGGGCCAGCAACTAGGAAGAATAAAAAAAGCGCGCCTAACAGATGAATGGAAAGCAAGCGCTGGGGTTGCCTTTCCCAGAGTAAAAACAAAAGAATGATTAACAGTGGAAGTGCGAGAGCGATGGGACCCTTGGCGAGCATGCCTATGCCTGTGATGATTCCGCCCCAAAGCAGCCAGGTAGAATTGTTGTTTTGATAACCCTTGAAAAAAACAAAGAAGGACCAAGCAACACAGGCGTTTAGAAGAGAGTCAGGGTTGGCAAAATGGGCAGACCCAGCCCAAGCGGGCATTGCCAATAATATCAGCCCTGCGAAGAAACCCGTGCTCGCCCCGAACATGATTGTTGCGAGAGCGTAGGTTGCAAATAGAGAAAAGAGCCCCCCCAGAGCTGAAGGAAATCGGGCTGCAAATTCGTTCACACCAAAAGTGTTATAGGATGCAATCTGAAGCCAGTAAAGCAAAGCAGGTTTATCAACACGAAGATTATAATTATAAGTGGGAACAATCCAGTTTCCCGATTCCATCATTTCGTATGCAGCTTCCGCATTGTTACCCTCATCAATATCCCAAAGGCTGGAAATACCTAAATTGGGTAGGCAGACCAAGGCCCAAGCCACTAAAAGGCAGGCGATTTGAATTGCTGGATTTTTAAATACCTTTAACATCAAGCCTTCCTTAGCTGGGCAAAAATGCTCTCCATCCATGCCTTTGAAAACATACTCGAATCATTAAAAATAGGCGATACCAACATCAATTGAATCGAGGTTGACTCGATTTTCATAACTGGTTATGGTCCCGACCCTTGGGCATTTTCTATTCAACGGATTAATTGATGATTTCAGGCTGGATTTTACCACTGCTTTTATTGATGGGACAGGTTCAACAACCTGCCTCCGATATAGCACGCCTGCGAGAACTTCTTGCAGATAAAAAACAGCCCCAGTTACAGGCACAAGCTGCTTATTTGATTTTGCAACAACAAACACCTCTCGCAACCGAGACCGTTAAACAATATTTGCGTGATCCGCGTAATGTAGAAGTTTTTACCGCCTTTGCTGGAGCAATCAAACTGCGTAGAGATGGTCGTTTTTATGAAGAATTGATTGATGCACTTTCGATTGACTTGCCCGCAGTACGGCAGGCTGCAGTTGAAGCCTTGGGCGCAAGTGTTGATGGTAGAGGTGCATTCAAGTTAAAACAAATTGCTGAAAATACGAGCCTTGCAGAAAGCACTAGGCAGCAAGCAATAATAGCGCTGGGGAGAACAGGAAAGAAAAGTGCTGCTGAAACTTTGCTTAAACTTTTTACCGATCCCAAAGAAAGTGTCAGGCTGGGCAGTAGGCAAGCCCTGGCTGATTTGATCGGGGAAGATCTGGGCCGTGATAGTGTTACTTGGCAACTTTGGTTTGATGAACGAAAAAATCTATCTTCTGAAGCTTGGCTTGAAGAGCGGCTTGCGCAGCGTAATGCTAAATTAACCAGGCTTGAGGGTGAGCTTGATTCTTCGCGAAATAGAAACCGTACGCTTTACCAACAGCTTTATTCCCGGCTTGGGCCTACGGAAAAAATCCCTTTCTTTCAGGGCTTATTAGATCATGAAGACCCTGCAGTTCGCTTATTACTTGCTGGTTGGCTGGCGGAGGCGCTTAGTGAAGAATCTTTTCGCAAGCCAGCAGGCGAAATGTTACTAAGTTTCAGCAGAGACCCTGTGGATGAAGTCCGCAGGCAAGCAGTGCTTGGCTTGGGTCGATGGAATGATAAAGCCTGCCTTGATCGTTTACTTCTTATTATTCAATCAGATCAAATTGCGGTTAGAGCTGCTGCAGCAAGATCGCTTGCAATGCAAGCTAAGGGCAATGATGGTGCGGCACGAATGATTCTTGTACTTCCTGCATTACAAAATGCTTTGGGTGATCCTGCATTGGAAGTCGTTGTTGAAGCCGCTGAAGATCTTGGATCCTTAGGGGTTCCTGCCGCTGTTCCCTTATTGGCAGGATTACTGAAGCATAAAGCGGATGCGGTAAGAAAAACTGCAGCGCAAGCATTGGAAAGAATTGCGGATATATCGGTGTTAGAGGAATTATTGGTAGGTCTGGAAGATTCTGACATCGGGGTCAGGCTTGGAATACTTGGAGCGGTATCTCGCGCTGTGAATCAGGCAAAGTTCATTAAGGAAGATGACAAATTGCGATTGCAATCACGCATGGAAATAATTCTTTTGAAGGATCCTGATGCTGGGGTAAGGGCGAGAAGTGCTACGCTTTTAGGCGAATTTGGCACAGTAAATCATCTTGCAACTTTGTGGAAAGCGGCCATCGCTGAGGGTGATCCACGAATTCAGGAAAAGTCTTGGCAGGCATTCCTAGAGGTCTTATCTAAAAGTAAAGATCTAAAACTGATCAATGAATGGAACACCATTGTTCGAAAGGAAGCTCCGCTTCGCAGGGTTAATTTCTTGGTAGAGCTTCTGGGAAAAATGCAGCCTGCAACAATGAACTCTAAAATCGAACTAGCGCCTGTAAGAGAATTGTTGGTGCAATGCGGGATAGAAAATCAAAAATGGTTGCCTGCCTGGAGTGCTTTAAGGGAACTGCCCCAGGCGTTAGAGCCTGAAGAAATTGAGAAACGATTAAGCCTGCTGTTTCAAATAGCCGAAATCGCACTCAAAGAGCAAGCAGCGCCCGATGTGTTGCAAATGGTAGATTTCGCAAGGCCATTGTTTGTAGGAAGAAAAAAACTGCAGGCAGACTTTGAAGAATTGTATCGCAAGGCAAATGTCGTTATCAATTCAAAAATCTAAGCTGGTTAACCCAGTTCAACCTCATGGTTATCGCAATAGATGTTTAACTTTTGCAGATATGATGCTTTTGTATTCGCATCTAAAAAAGACCCAATAAAGGAATTCTTTGCTGCAAGAGCAGAATCTTTGTTGGTAAGATTTAACGCGGTAGCGCAGGCATCAAAGTTATCCGTTATATAGCCACCGAAGTAAGCGGGATCATCAGAATTAATACTTGCGATAATTCCACAATCGAGCATTTTCTTTAAAGGATGTTCTTGAAGGTGGTGCACTACTTTTAATTTAAGGTTTGAAAGTGGGCAAACAGTAAGCGGGATTTTTTCTTGCACCAACCTCTTTATTAGTTTCTCGTCTTCCAAACAACGAACGCCATGGTCAATCCGCTCTACCTGCAATAAGTTCAGAGAATCTTCAATGAATGAAGGTGGGCCTTCTTCGCCAGCATGTGCGGTGATGCGGAACCCCTGCTGCTTCGCCTGGGTGAACACTTTTTGGAATTTGGAGGGAGGATTCCCAACCTCGGAAGAATCGAGCCCAAACCCAGTGATCACTTGTTTAAACTTTAAACATTGGGCAAAAGTGTCGAGCGCGGAATCTTCTGATAAATGCCTAAGGAAGCATGGTATGAGAAAGACACTTAATTGCAGTTCTTTCTTTGCCCTTTCTATCGCTTTGCATAAACCATCCAGCACCGTTGATATGCTAATACCCCGTTCAATATGTGCCTGGGGATCAAAGAATATTTCAGCATGTATAACACCCTGCGCACGGGCCTTTTGAAAGTAACGCCAGGCAAGTTCGGAAAAGTCATCTTCATCTTTGAGAACAGCCATGCCTTGGTAGTAGATGTCTAAAAAGGATTGCAGGTTGGAGAAATTGTAAGCGTGTTGGATTTCAGCGATGGAATGAAACGGGAGCTGGATACGATGTTTTTTTGCTTTTTCGAGTAAGAAGTCAGGTTCAAGCGTTCCCTCGATGTGAAGGTGAAGCTCAGCTTTAGGTAACTGTTCAATGAATCGTTTCATGAATAAATCCTTTTTAACATTATATGCAGAATCTGAGGTAGAGGTTAGAAATAAGTTAAAAGTGGATTGCCCAGAAATCCTACTCTTCCCTTTTTTACGATGTAATAATCGGAATTGTCGGAATGTTCGATATATTTTGAAGGTTTGGTTTTAAAAGGTCGATAGAGCATACAGGATAATGCATAAAAATGGCAAAGTTTGCCCGGCTTGTGATGCCTGGAAACCGAAGTCAAATAGTAATAAAGTCGGAGGGGTGGCAGAAAATGAAACGAGAAAAGCTTTTGGCATCAGGTGCCTGGCTGCTCATGGTGTCTGCCATAGTTGCGCAATCCCCTGTGGATGGTGGTAAGGTCCCATCGCCACTTAGCCCATATGGTCAGATTGGTTCAGCGGTAATCAAAAAAGAACAAGTTGCCACCGAAAAGAAGGACTTGGATTTACCAGCAATGGAAGTGGATGTGGATAAAGTACCACTTGGTGCAATTCCTCGAGAAGGGGCTGCGCCTTTATATCCAAGATTTTTCCTAGGTGGCGAATACCTTGCATGGAAGTTGAATAATACGACAGTGAATCCAATTGTATTTAATGTACCTGAAGGATTGCTACAAACCGCGCCAACGACCATCTCTTTTGATCAAAATGGTGGCCCACAATCCATAGTTAGCGTATCCAATAATTCAAGTTTATTGTTGCAATCGCAGGCGCAGTTGTCTCAGAACAGCATTGTTGACTATGGAATGCAATCAGGCATGCGGTTCTCTGCAGGATATTATCTAGAGCAGGATTCTGGGCTTTCAGTTAATGGAAATTTCATCTTGGTTCCTAAGAACAGTTATTATTTATCAACTGTGACCGGTCTTAATGATTTTCCTGTTCTACTGGAAACAGGGTTTAATAATTCATTAAACTTCACAATTCCTTCTAATATTGCGGGCCAAGCGCCGACAATGGTGACGCAGAATTATGCGATCGTGCTTTCGCGCCAGGTGGATTCTTCGATTTTTGCGAATGCTAGCACCTATATTGCAGGTGGTGAATTGAATGTAAGGGGTAGAGATTTTTTGATTGGTGACATGAACTTTAGTGGCTTACTTGGCTTTAGATATTTCCAATTTAAAGAAGCGTTTGATGTAAGTAGTCAATACACCATATTCAGGCCAAATGGGGTTACTGATGTTCAAAATATTAATGTAAATGGGAATGTTGTCAGTGCGCCCATAGCGCTTAATTATCCCACACCCATTAATATTAATTCTGCGAGCAATGATCAGATCAAGGTTTACAATCATTTTATTGGGCCCCAGATTGGTATCAATGCAGATTATCATTACAATCGCTGGTCAGTAATGACAGGTTTTAATCTTGGTATCGGGGTGATGCATCAGGTTGCAAAAATTTCCTCCAATACCACCCAAACTGTGAAAACAGAAACTTCTACGCAAAATCCTGCAGGGCAGATAACCTCCACCACCAATACTTCAACCACAAACTCTGCTGGTGGGCTTTTGTTTTCACCAGTGGACGTAGGGCAATATTCAAGAAACCAATTTGGGCTGCTTCCTGAGATTAATGCGAAGTTAGGTTTTAAAGCAACAGAAAGAATTAAGCTGACTGTTGGGTATGACTTTCTTTTGCTCGCGAATGTGCTTCGTGCGCCCAACCAAACACAGTTAATTCCTTATAGCAATAATCTGAATTACACTGCAAATAATCAGACTCAATCTGCAAACCAAACATTGCAAATACCAGCATTCCAGTACATTACCAGCAATTTAATCATTAATGGTGTGACCGCAGGCTTGCAGTTGGATTTCTAACCAACTTTTTCTTTGATCACCTGGATTTGATTTTCCAAGATTCTTCCAGCAAGTGCAGGAATGATTGCTTCTTGAGCAATCTGCTTTAAATAATAACTGTTAACGGTGCCATGAATAATGACGCGTTCGCCGATTTCTTCTAAAACTACATTGCGTAAAGCCGAAAAAGGACAACTTCTAAGCGCAATCCCTGCAGAAGAAGATGTTGCTGAAGGTGAAAAAGACATAAGGAAAATCCCTCCATTGTTGTCTAGTTCCCAGAATCACTCTTAAACCTAGCTTAATATCCAAAATAAGGCAAATGAATTCCCACTTATCTTTGTGATGACAAGGAACTTGATTTGCAATAAAATGATCTCAACAAGTCGATTTGCTATTTTATGAGGACCTTGTGAAAATATCGGAAGTTTCAATTAGCCATGTTCGTATTCCTTTAAAGCGCGTGATTAAGCATGCCTCGCACGCCCGAACCGATACCGATAATATTCTCGTCCGGTGTACTTTGGAAGATGGAACAACTGGCTTTGGCGAAGGGCTTCCCAGAGATTATGTCACGGGCGAAACCATTGATTCATCCATGGAGATTCTGCGTACCTCCCAAATTCCTTCTCAACTGGAACATTGCTCTGATTTCTTTCAGGCCGTACAGATGGCGGAAAGATTGCACCTACCCACTGCTCCAGAAGATGATCGTAAATGCAGCGCTAATGCTGCCCGCTGTGCTTTGGAAATTGCAGTCCTCGATGCGTATGGAAAGAAATTTAAAGAACCCCTCTCTTCGGTTACCAAGTTGCTTGCGGGCGATCTTTTCAACCCACTGAACTCGGTTCGCTATAGTGGGGCGATAACCTCTGCCTGTGGTTTGAAAATGAAAGTCGCATCGCTGCTCTACAGCCTTTATGGTTTTAAGCAGATGAAGGTTAAGGTGGGCATAGCAGGTTATGATGATGCTAAGAGGATATTACAGATTCGGAAATGGCTCGGGAAAAAAATTGATATCAGGGTTGATGCCAACGAGGCTTGGTCCATTGATGAGGCTGCGCAGCGCATTCAGGAATTAGAACCTGCGGGAATCACTTGTATGGAACAACCTGTGCCACATGAACAGGTTTATAAGTTGAAAAAAGTACGCACACAAGTTCGCACCCCCATCATGCTTGATGAATCTCTTTGCTCGATGATCGATGCAGAGCGCGCGGTTGAACATGAGGCATGCGATTATTTTAATATCAGGCTTTCGAAATGCGGTGGATTCATTCCTTCGTTAAGGCTGGCGCAATATGCCCGCAGGCATGGCATGAAATATCAACTTGGTTGCCAAGTGGGCGAGACCGCAATTCTTTCCTCCGCAGGTAGACACTTTGCCTGTTCTGTTTGTGATATCCGCTATCTTGAGGGATCTTACGATAAGCATTTGGTGAAGGAGAATCTTTCCAAAAGAGATATTACTTTTGGTTGGGGTGGAGTCGCCCCTGCAATCACAGGCCATGGTTTGGGAATTGTGATGGATGAAAAAGCATTGGCTAGGGTTTCGATCAGGCAGGAGATACTCCGTGGTTGATATCCCTTTCGAAATATCATCTTTCCTTACTTCGGGTGGGTATAAACTTCATTACCGTCATTTTCACCCCGTAGGAATGTCCAAGGGAACGATAGTTTTTATTCATGGAATTCAAAGCCATGGTGGTTGGTACGAAACTTCATGCAAGAAATTCGCACAAGTAGGCTACAGGGTTTTGTTTTTAGATAGGCGAGGGAGTGGGCTGAATGAAGTTTCAAGGGGAGATAGCCCTTCTTTTCGTACTTTGCTGGATGATCTTAAGGAATTTCTGCAGTATCAAAGAAAAGAAATCGCGGGTGCAACGCCTTTGATCCTTGGGGCGATATCTTGGGGCGGGAAGATTGCATTTGGGTTGGAAATCCGCATCGCGAATTTGGTGGATGGGTTCATACTCCTTGCGCCCGGCTTTTGCCCTAAGGTTCATCCCACCCGCAAGGAACGATTTTTCATCGCCTTGGGCAGTTTGTTTTCCCCTCGTAGACTTTTTAATATTCCACTCAATGATCCAGAACTTTTTACCTCGAACCCTGTGGCTCAAAAATTTCTAAAAGAAGATCCGTTTGCATTAAGGAAGGCCACTGCCAGATTTCTTTTAGATAGCGTAAGGTTGGATTTTTATCTGCGAATTTTCAGGACGAAAATCAGTAAGCCCATTCTGTTGCTTATTGCAGGGCAAGACAAAATTATTGACAATGAAAAGACGATTGAATTTGTTAAACGCTTTGCCTCGGGTTCCTTAACCGTCAAAGAGTACCCTGAGGCGCATCATACTTTCGAATTTGAACCTGAACCGCAACTTCATATCGAAGAAATAAAAGAATGGCTCGAAGTTCAGATTAAAAAATAAAGGCCCCCTGCATTTAAGCAAGGAGCCTTTGAGTAAGCTAAGTCAGATTATTCCAAGTCTTTCCAAACCGAAATGGAATGGTTAACCCAGATACCATCTTCCATGAAGGTAGTGCAGACGGTTCCTTTGCAGGTTCCAAGAACTTCAAAGAAGGTTTTGACCTGTTTTTTTACACCAAAGCCTTCATCAATGCCCGGGGGCAGCATTTCAAAACCAAAGTCGACCCATGGATTGAGCATTGCCATCAGTGCGGTGTTATCGAAAATACAAAACCCAGCGAGGTTCTTTTCAATGCTGGTAAGTTTTGCAACTTCAGAAGTTAGTGGAGTTTTATTCAGCAATCTTTCTGCATGTTCAAACGAGAAAGTGATTGCAGAAAAATTCGGCCCTACCACTGCTGCGGGTTGAATTTTTTTGCTGATATCTTCAAGCAAAGGAATTGGGTAGAAGTAAGCTTTACCTTCCTTTAAAGTTTTTTCTTCAGGTGCTGGAATCTTAATTGCAGCAAGAGTTCCTGTGGGATCAAACCCTGCAGCATCCTTGATGATTTGATTGATTCCCTCGCGGTAAGCTTTCAAGGCTGTAGCAAATTTTGCTGCATCGCTAATGCCAAGAATAAAGGCTGGCTCAGGAACAAAAAGATCCTTTTTAGATTTTGGTAGCATTGCGCTCCATTGCTTGCTGCCTAGTTTGCCATCAAGAACAAAAGCTATTTGCGCATCTTTCATTGCTGGAATCAAATCTGATGCAGTGATTTTTGCAAGTTTAGCAATCGTTGGTTCAAGCTTTTTAAAGAATGCAATTACCTGCTCTTTTTGATCTTCAGGAACATTGGGGATTGCGAATTCAGTGAAGTAACCATAACCAACCGCACCCCATTTAGAGAAGAAGTTCCAAGTTTTTTCAACATCTTTGCCTCGAAGCACAGATGCAAAAATCGGATTGCCACCAAAGTTTTGCAGCAAACCCAATGGTTTTGAACCATCAATGGGCTTATTGGAACTGAAGTCATAATTGGCTGATTCGCAACCTTTGTCGCTTAAGAAAGTAACGCCAACTCGGGCACCAATTTTAGGCAGAAACTCGAAAGCTTCTTTGGTTAGTTGATCCACATCTTTTTCAACTCGTTTTGAAATATTTTTGGGCAGGTTTGCTCCCTCAAGCATTTCCTTGATTTGATTGCTTGCATCTTCAGGGTCAGATCCATAGCTTTGGGCGCTTTCCAAAAATTCTTTGCTATAGTATTGAAGCCCAACAATGTTCTTGCCTGCATGCTTTGCAAGAGGTTCCATTTCTTTTATGGAAGCGATCGACTCACCCTTACCAATGCTTGAAAGATAAGTCAAATCAGGTCCAATCGTGGCGATAAGATAGTCGCCCTTAATGCCGATGGCTGCAGCAAAAGTCATTTTAGTAAGGTCAGCTTTGAAATCTTTAAGCTGATCTTCATCAATTCCGGGGATTTGATCGATACCTTCGATAGGAAACATGCTTCCTTTAAGTTTAAGGGTGAGAAAGTCTGAGCCTAATAGTTTTTCTTTTTTTGCAGCGCCTTTAAATTTAGGCTCAGCAGCTTCGATCATTGGAAGTTTGTCTTCCAGTTTTTTCATGAGATCTTCGCCTATTTTTTTATCTTTTAATTTGAATGCGAATAAAAGTTCGGGAACTTTAAGCTCATCAGAAGATTCAACCAATGCTTGAATGATGCTTTCTCCCTGAGCCTTGCTAATGGCATCTTGATCGAAATTACCCTGCATAAGAAGGGTAAGTGGTGCCATTTGGCCTGCAGTTAAAGCACTAATGATTGTCCCAAGTGAGTTAGGTGCATTGGGGCCAGTTGCTAAAACAAATTCATGAGAAAAAAGCTGGCCTGCAATTTTAAGCGCTTTGCTCATTTGTTCTTTATTTGCGTCATCAAGCTTGCCATCAAATCCCTCATTGAACTTTTCAATCAACATCTTGGTTGCGCCAAGCTCTGCGAGTTTTTTGAATGCTTTGCTCTTTAAAACAAGGTCCAGTTGTTCCTTGTTTTTTAGCATAATGCCAAATGATGTCGTGGATTTTGGGATCCAATCGATAGCGCAATCGGTTTTGACCAAGTTTTCAGCAGCGATCGATTTGATTGCGGAAGAGAAAAGAAGACAGCTTAAAAACGAGGCGAAAAAAGCCATCGCCAATGATCTTTTGAACATAATTAACTCCCCAGAGAAATTCAACAAATATACCTAATAATAGACTCGCTAGTGGGTACGGTAACAAATTGGGCAAATTAACACAATAAAAGATGGGAGCTAAAAATCCCCGGTGCCTCGCTTGGACCACCAAGGTAGCATTCCGCCCCCATCGATGGTGAGCAAACTACCGGTGATGTATGCGGAATCCGGATCAGAGAGGAATACGATGCCCCGTGCGATTTCCTCGGGTTGCGCCAACCTTCCCATGGGCAGGAATGAGCCTGCTTTTTGCAAGGTATCTTCTGCGAAAAATTTGCGCTCGCCTGGTGTATCAGTCCAACCTGGGTAAACAATGTTAACCCGGATGTTGTGTTTGATAAGCTCAATAGCTGCTGTTTTTGCCATCATGTCTAATCCTGCCTTGGCCATGTTGTATGCCATGCAGGAAGGGTAGGGCACAACGGCATGGGGCGAACTTACAATCACTACATTGCCGCCGTTGCCTTTTTTTAACATTTGGTTGGTGCATGCTCTTAAGGCGTGAAAAGCCCCCCACATAGAAACGTCGATGGTTTTGTGGAAACCTTTCATGTCTGCAACATGGAACATTTCGCGATCGCTAAAAACTGCGCTCGAAACAAGGGTATCAATTTGCCCAAGTTTATTCACTGCATCGGAAACCATGGTTTCAACCGCAGCTTGATCTACCAAATCCACAGGGTATAGCAGGCATTTTCTTCCTAGTGCTTCGATTTCTTTTTTAGCTGTTTCTGCAGATTCAGGCATCGTGAGGTAATTCAACGCTATATCTGCGCCCTCTTTTGCAAGGGCGATAGCAGAAGCCCGGCCGATTCCTGATGATGCCCCGGTTACAAGTGCCACTTTTCCTGATAGTTTCATTCTTTCCTCTCTTTGGATTTTGCTACATTGGTATTGTCATTACCATTTTTCGGGAATTTTTTCAAACGGGAACTTTAAGCGTGCTATTTAACTTGGCAAATAATCCCATCCCAAATTGGCGACTGCCCGAAGCTGCTTATATTCACATTCCCTTTTGTGCCCAACATTGTGGCTATTGTGACTTCGCAATCGCAATTGGTAAAGATGCAATTAGGGATAATTATCTCGATGCACTCGAAAAAGAAATCTCCAAGCTCGGCCGACCACACCCAGTACAGTCATGGTTTATTGGAGGAGGCACCCCAACCGAACTTAACGCCGCTCAGTTGGAGAGATTATGCAAAATGTTAAAGCAATGGTTGCCATTGTTTGGCGAGGCGGAGTTTTCGATCGAGGCAAATCCAGATTCCACAACGGAAGAAAAACTTGCAGTTCTTGCAAATTATGGCTTAACGAGGCTTAGCTTAGGGGTACAATCATTTCAGGAACCCGTGCTGCAATTGTTGGATCGTAAACATAAAAATCCCCAGGTCGACCGAGTCATCGAAGATGCTAGGAAGCTTAAAATTCCATCCATTAGCATAGATCTGATTTTTGGTTCAGCAGGGCAGTCCCTTGAATCTTGGAAGTATGATCTTGCCCGTGGCCTGGCTTTGAACCCCGATCATTTTTCTACCTATGGTCTTACTTATGAAAAAGGAACACCCCTTTGGAAAAGAATGAACCGGGGTGAAATCATTCCGCTGGAAGATACAGAAGAGCTGGCGCATTACGAAGCTGCGATCGATACGCTGGAAGCTCAAGGGATGGATCATTATGAAATATCGAGCTTTGCAAAGAAGGGCAAGCGATGCTGGCATAATCAAGTTTATTGGGAAAATAGCGCCTATTATGGGTTTGGCATGGGGGCAGCAAGATATGTGGCGGGCAAGCGCGAAGTGAACACACGCGATCTAGATTCGTATATTCAAAAATCTTTATCCGGGCAGGAAACAATATTTCAAGCAGAGCAACTCGAACCTCGTGAAGAGGCTGTTGAAACGCTGGGGTTGAATTTGCGAAGAATGCAAGGTGCTAATCGCGAACGATTTTTAATGCGCACTGGATTTCATCTCGATGAAATAACGGGCACCAAGAAAGATTACTTAGTGCAGCAGGGCTTACTGAAAGACGATGGGGAAAGTTTAAGCTTTACTCGCAGAGGCCGTCATCTTGCAGACTGGGTCCTAACCAAATTGTTTTGAGAACTGCCAGCAATTCCAGCAATTTATCGAGGGGTACTAATAAATCTTGTAAGTTCAGTTTATTCCGTTTACTTGGTGTTCGATTTCCCGAAGCACATCGATTATCTCAAGAAGAGTTGGGGCATTTCCGAAGATCATCTCATTTCGCATGAATGAGTAATCCCGTTCCAATTCAGGCAAACGGAAGTCGGGAGGGACTAACCTTAGCGTTTTAGGGACTGCCAGATCGTATCTAGCCCAAGCTGAGGCAAAGAAAACCGCTTTGTGCCGGGCGACGCTTTGTAACAGTTTCAGATCGATGAGAGCTTTCTTGCCGAACGAAGAGTGGAACAGCTTAAATACATCGTAGTAATGTCGTGATTGGCGATCTCTAAGAGGTCGATTAGGGGCAGCATGGTACCAACTGTGAAGAATGGTAGCCTTTTCCCAAAAGGTTCGCTCGGCAGTGACCACTTTCACCCGGCCGGTAGGCGAGCGAAAAGCTGAGGGGAAATCTTCTGCTGCGAACGGTCGAATGATGGATTCCTCGGTTGGCCAATGCTCGCTTCGGGCGCCTAGTTCGAGCTTTACGAATGGGCGAAGGTATGCTGCTTCATTTATAGAATTGCGTGGGGCGCTTGCAGGATAATGAAATAGTACGGATTGTTTGTCAGCCGGGTCGATTTCGATACGCCAATTGCCACCCTCATTAGGTCCAAGAATTTTTGGGAATTCGTCATTTAATCGAGGAACGAACTGTTCTTGGATCATGATCGCACAGGCTGTGGAAAGTTGTTCAAGCTGCCTGTCTCGTTTTTTTGTTGATCCAGCCTTGGCAGGGTCGGAATCGCCACCGAAGCCAAGATCGCTTCGGTTGAAGGAAAGGTCTAAGTCTTCTGAGAACCTTTCAATGACGCCCCAGACCTTGGAGAGAGATGTACCGCCTTTAAATACTAAGCCAGCGGGAGGATCATTTTGACCGAAAAGTTGCTTGAGAACCCAGCAGGCCCAAAAGTCTTTTTCAATGATGATGAAATTGAATCCGCGCTTAGCGGCAGAAGCCGTAAATAGGTCTCTTCTTTCCGCTGCAGAAAGTTTCGCCAACTCATCCATTGTTTATTGCCTTAACTTGATCTCCGGCAATTTTTCGCACGGCGTCAGCAATCCAGTCGGTTGTGTACTTGGAATCAAGTAACAGCTTTGATCGATATTTTGGTAGTAGCGCCTTGCGGATGCGGTTTATCACCGTGGAATCAATCGCTTCTTTTCCGAGATACCGAAGCGCCTGTAATACTGTCGCACTAATTTGGTTGCCTACTGGAAGCTCTTTGGGTGCTACATGCTTGACAACAATGAGAAAGTTTCCAATGCGCACCTTCCTGCTTCGGCCATCGGTAAGGTAAACAGGTTTGGCGGGAACCTGTGTCGAAAGCCCGAGGCGGTTTGCAGCCATTGCTCCCGAGGGGGCGATCCGGCTTCCGGTCTGGCGTGCAAGAGCGGACGCAATCTCATCAACATCAGGCGAAATGATGATTCCCAAACGCTTGTTAATCTTTGGATAGCAGTAAAGGCCGCGGCCGAGTCGCTGCACCGTTTCTGCCTTGGCGAGCCGCGACAGAGCTTGATCGACAGATTCACGGCTTCCTAAGTCTAAAAAATCTTTTGGTGTGAATACCTTGCCTTGCCCTTGGCGACGAAGGCGTTCAACAATTTTGTCCTGCATACTGGTGTCCATAGGCTTTCTCCTGTCAGAAAATCGTATCATTTTTTCTGACAATAGGCAAGGCAAAATCTTATTGTATTAACTGAAACTGTGAGTTTTTATCTGGGATTAATTGCTGAAAGACGATGGGGAAAGTTTAAGCTTTACCCGCAGAGGCCGTCATCTTGCAGACTGGGTCCTAACCAAATTGTTCTGAGAACTACCACCCGAAATATCGCTACGGTTGCTTGCAAGGCGTGAGCGCAACCGTAATTTGTGATACTTCAAACCAGGAATGAAAAAGCACAGAGCGCTCACAGTACCAAAAATAAGCTGGCAGTATTCTGGCCAAAGGGCCATGGGGATGGTAGTGAGATAAAGAGCAATTGCGGGTGGGTAGAATTCTCCACTCAGAATGCCAGCCTTAGTGAAAAAAACTGTGCCTGCAATGATAGCTAGTATGGGCGAAAGTGTAAGCACTGGCATGCCTAAAAATATTTCCGTAAAAAACACTCCGATGGTAGAAATTACCGCAGCAGCCCAGATATGGCCTACTTGCCTTTCGACAAAAAGAACAGGCCCACCTTGCTTTCGCAACTCCCAGAATATTGCACCCCATAAGGCCAACCCGCCACCCCATAGCAAAATGTACCACCAAGGGCTATTGATACCAACCCGAGCCATGTACCAAGTTGCAACGCATTGCGAAAAAATCATGGCGCTATGCATCATCCAAAGCAAACCCCAGTTTTCAAGAACGATTGCATGATGAGTGTCTCGCAGCATTCTGCTGAAGAAGTTAGAGAAAGATCCGAGGCTGCCCGAACGAACGGAAGTGGTCTCACCTCGAACCCAAGCTTCGAGGTCGATTGCAAGATCTTGGGCACTGTTATAACGAAGGTCAGCTTGTTTCTGCAGGCATTTAAGGCAGATCATTTCAAGTTCAGGATCCACCTTCGGGTTCAAAAGCCTTGGCCTTACAGGATCTTGTTCAAGCACTAGCAGAAGAGTATCAACAGGAGAAGCCGCTCTAAAAGGTGGCCTTCCGGTAAGTGTTTCGTAAAGGATGATCCCGAGGCTGTAAACATCACTCGCAGGGCCAACGACCCCTCTACTGCTGCTGACTTGTTCAGGGGCCATGTAGGCAGGGGTGCCAAGAATTGCGCCCGGTTGTGTCAGTGGGTTGTCATCGGGAAGGTCGATTCTTTTGGCAAGGCCGAAGTCAGTAACGAGGGGCTGGTTTTCGCGATCGATGATAACATTGGAGGGTTTTAAATCTCGATGCAACACTCCTCTTTCATGAGCATGATGAACCCCGCGGGAAACCTTGGCAATCAGCGAAGCGGCATCTCTTGGCTTGATGGGACCTTGTGCCAGAATTGTAGAAAGGGTTTGCCCTTCGACAAAGCGCATGCTGAAATAAGGCTGTTCTTCGTAGATACCTGCTTCATGAACAGGAACAATATTAGGGTGCTCAAGCAGGGCGATTGCTTTGGCCTCTGCTTGAAATCGTGCCATCTCTTCGGGCCTTGCTTGACCGCCTCGAAGTACCATCTTCAGGGCAACCATCCGCCCTAGACTTTTCTGCCATGCTTTATACACCACCCCCATGCCGCCCCTTCCCAATTCTTCAAGAAGTTCGAACTCTCCAAAGTATTTTGGCAAAGATGTTGCTGGCGTGGGTGTTTCGTACAAAGGTTTTTGAGGGTTGAGCGATTCAGGTCGCCCAAACACATCTGCAAATTGGCTCGCTGCCCAAAGTTCTCTTAATTCTTGCGCAAGCTCAGGGTGATTTACACATACCTGCTCAAGGTTGTTGCTTCCATTTCTTGATTGATTCAACAAATCTTCCAGAAGCGTTGCAAGGAGTTCATCAGAAGTATCTTTACTTGACTGCGAAAGACTCTTGATTTTATCCATGTTAAAGGCCCCCGGGCAATAACCCACTGCGTAGCTTTCGTACCGCACGAAGGTAGCGCATTGATGCCGCTGCCTCGGTAAGGCCCAACAAAGCCGATACTTCTTGATTGGTCATCTGCTCGGCATGGCGCATGAGAACTATTTCGCGGTCATCGGGTTCCAAGAGGTTAATGGCTGAATCTAATCTGCTTTTTAGCTCTGCATGAATTGCAGCGGAAGCGGGGGTAACTTCGTTGGCGAGTAGTTGGCCCGCAAGTTCAATTGATGATTGATCGTTCATCCCTGAAATGACGAGAGGTTTTTCGCGATCAAGGCTTCTTCTTTTGGCAACCCTGTGCTTGCGATGCGCATCGATGATGTGATCTAGTGCGATATGCCTAAGCCAAAGATGAAAAGGCATGGCTTCTGGGTTTCTCAGATAATCACTTAATCTGCGGTGGGCTTCAAGCATAACATCTTGGACAATATCGCTAGCATCAACCCGGGCAGAAAGCGCGGGGTCAATTCGATTATTGATCATCCGCCTAAGAGGTTCCCGATGATGTGAAATCAATCGATCAACCGCATCGGGGCTGCCAGACTTGGCATCGGTTAGCAATTGATCTTGAAGCGGATTGTTTTCACTCATTATCAGTTCTCTTGATGGACTTTCCACTATTTTAGCAAAAATGATACATAATAACCCAACAAATATCAAGGAATGTGCAGTGATGACCAACCTGAAGAAAAGGTCAGAACATGTCTTCTGAAAAATCATCTTCGATTTCTTCATCAGGGATGGGCGCTGGTTCTTCGTTGGGGTAGGGCTTCCAAACTCTTGTAAGGTAGTAAAGAGCGAAAGCATCATAAAGGAAATGCACCATAATGGGCGCTATCAGGTTGCCCGTCCAAACAAAGAGGAATCCAAGATAAACCCCTACTAATGTGGCTAACACAAAGTAACTTTTGCTCATGGAATGCATCATGCCAAACGAAAGGCCTGCAGCCATGACTGCTGCCCAGGGCGGGCTATCTTGTGCTAGCCAAGCTTGTAACACCCCTCGGAAAACCATTTCTTCCCCCACCCCTGCAAGCAAGCTTATACCAATAAGATCGGGAATCGTACACCTGCGCATCATTGGCCTGATGGTATCTTTGCTGATGGACTTTAATTTTTCTAGAAACGGAATTGATCCATGTATCATGATCAAAAAGATAGGAAGCAAGGGCAAAGTTGCTACCATTCCGATCCATGAATCGTGCCAGTTGATAATAAAATTACTTAAAGGGTGCACGCCCAGTAGCCAGCCAAGTGGGTATGCGCCAAGCACCAACCCGCCTTCAACCAAGATGGAGATGGTGATAACCTCGGCTCTGGTTTTAGGAAGTTGATCCATCTTAAGTGGGCTGCTCGGCAGAAATAATATTCATACCCTACATAGGGCATTCAATTGATTGTTATAGCAAGTTCACATGAATTAGATCAGGCAATAATGTCTTCTACTACTCTGCCATGCACATCGGTCAGGCGGAAATCCCGGCCTGCATAACGATAAGTAAGCTTTTCGTGATCGAAACCTAAAAGCTGCAACATGGTGGCATGTAGGTCGTGAACATGAACCTTGTTGTCTTGAGCAGCAAAGCCAAATTCATCGGTATTTCCGACGACGGTGCCCCCCTTTACGCCTCCGCCTGCAAGCCACATCGAGAAACCATGGTGGTTATGGTCTCTGCCATTGATTTTGCCCGCATTGGCCCCGGGGGTGGGAAGTTCGACGGTGGGGGTTCTGCCAAATTCTCCGCCCCAAATAACTAAAGTATCATCAAGCATGCCGCGTTGTTTTAAGTCGGAGAGTAGCGCCCAGATGGCCTGATCGCATTCCTTGGCAAGGCGTCGATGATTGATTTCGATATCATCATGGCTATCCCAGGGCTGGCCCGCACCATGCCATACTTGTACAAATCGCACGCCTCTTTCAAGAAGCCTGCGGGCGATTAAAATTTGTCGGGCTTGAACACCAGGGCCATACATTTCCAGAACATGCTTCGATTCTTTGCTGACATCAAAAGCATCTGCAGCATCCATCTGCATGCGGTATGCGAGTTCGAAGGATTGAATTCGTGATTCTAGGATTGGATCGGTCAGCCGGTCTTTAGCATGAAGTGAATTCAGCTTTTGTAAAAGGTCTAACTGTTGTCTTTGTTTCTCTAGAGAAAGATTTTTGTTACGAATGTTCTCGATGAGTTTGTTTACTTCGGTTTGTTTGGTGTCGATGTAGGTACCTTGGTAGATACCGGGAAGGAAGCCTGCCTGCCAGTTTTGAGATTCTTGAATGGGGTAGCCGCCTGGGCACATCGCAATAAAGCCTGGCAGATTCTGGTTCTCGGTTCCTAGGCCGTAGGTAAGCCAACTACCCATACTTGGCCTGATAAGCCTTGCTTCACCACAATTCATTAGTAAAAGCGATGGCTCATGATTGGGAACATTGGCGTGCATGGATCTGATGATGCACATATCATCAACATGCTGGGCGGTCTTTGCAAAGAGTTCGCTAACTTCAATACCTGACTGCCCATACTTTTGAAACTTGAATGGCGAAGGGAATGCTGCGCCTGTTTTTCTCTCGGTTTTTGGATTGTCGACAGGTAGAGCTTTACCCGCGTATTTTTCTAGTGAAGGCTTGGGGTCGAAGGTGTCTACATGAGAGGGGCCGCCGTTCATGAACAAATGGATCACCCGCTTGGCCTTGGCAGCGAAGTGGGGTTTTCGCACTGCGAGAGGGTTGGCTTCAGAGGCATCTGCAGATTGCAACATGCTGCCCAGAGCAAGAGAGCCCATGCCCATCGCGGATCGTTCCAACATCATTCTTCGGTTTAACATTTGTGACGCCTTTTAATCAATGAATTGGAATGCGTTACTTGCAAGAAGCACTTGGCCTAGTTGTTTAAAACCATCGGGGCCTGAAGCCTCTACAAATTCGAGTGCTGATGATACTTCTTCTTTTGTGGGGGATCGTTGCAATGCAACTCGGTACATTGCTTGAACTTTTTCAGTGTAGTCGTCGGTATTTGTAAACCGGAGTGTGAATTTTGCGGCTTGCTCTTCTACAAAGGGAGAGTTTAAAAGGTATAGCGCCTGCTGCGGAACACTGGTGATAAAGCGCTGCGGGCTATGAGTGTCGGGCAATGCGAAATCGAATGTGCGTAGCACGCCTGGAAGATTCTGCCTATCGATGAAGGCATAGAGTGCCCGTTTGCTGCTGAAGGGCGAGGTAAACATTTCGACCGATCTTCCGCCCACAGCGGGTTCAAGGGTGGCTGCCATTGCCAGCATGCTGTCGTGCATGGTTTCGAAATCCAGCCTTCTGCGATTCATACGAATTAAGAGAGAGTTTTCTGGGTCGTTGTTTTGCAGCTCCGAACGGGGTGAACTTGTTTGCTTAAA
>Ga0194045_1000060_pt1 | contig 29324 bp, 19 predicted proteins | sample JunL6211m_MetaG_FD_161686 | JGI IMG/M metagenome (GOLD analysis project Ga0194045, IMG submission 161686) | Anoxic zone freshwater microbial communities from boreal shield lake in IISD Experimental Lakes Area, Ontario, Canada - Jun2016-L626-11m | ecosystem: Environmental > Aquatic > Freshwater >...
GGCATACGGGACGCGTTGTGCCCGGTCAAGCGATATTCAATTCGATTCCGTCCATCCAACCCAACGAAAAATTGGTCTTGCGAATAGTCGCAGAAGCTACGAAGCCCGGCGTCCACCGATTTCGTGCTGAAGTCAAGAGCCTTGGAAGCGATACCGATTTGCTCGAAGAGGAATCGACACGCTACCTCGCGACCGGCCTGAAACCTGATCGCCGCTAGGTAGCCAAGAAAGCAACCTTGAAAAGCACTTAGCCGACGCGAACCAGACTATCTAAGTTCGGTTGCCTGCATGCCTCCTTGCATCGGATCGCGATAGGTGGATGTCGGCGACATGCCCCAGGTGGGCGGGGGCGCTGCATAAGGACTGCTGTTTGGCCGGAAATCAGTTGCGGTTTGATTGCTGTTTCCCCAAATGTAAGGCTGGCTGTACGGCTGGATGTATGGCGTGTTCGAAGCGACATAGCTTGGAGGGATACTGCTGCTGCTAAATGGATCGCTGCTAAACAAGCTACCGGTTGCAGCTACAAAGGCCGGCCACTGATAAACGGGTAGCGAGGCCGTGTTTGTGTACGACGTCGGTTGAGAGGGCTGAGAGGACGCTGGGTATGGCTGATAGGACGTTGGGTATTGCTGATAGGACGCTGGGTATTGCTGATAGGACGCTGGGTATTGCTGTGGGTAGGTGGGTTGAACCGGCTGATTGCTTGCGACTTGATTTTGGCCACTAGGATTACTTTGCTGTACCGGGACGGCTGGCAAGACAGAGTTCGACGCGTAGGTCGATGTGGGATAGGCTGGATTTCCAGTGTTTGGGTAGTATGGCAAAGGTGCTTGCGCGATCGAATTTGGATTTTGGCCAGACATAGTGCCGGGGTAGTTGCCAGCTGGATTCGAAACGGGATAGCCTATCGGGCTCGTTGGAACTCTCGAAGTATTGCGATTGTCTTGTGCCGTTTGTGCAGTTTGCTGAACTATATTGCCCCCGACCAAATTACTAGGGTTCATCGTCATTGCGTTGGCGGCATTGGGTGTATTTACCAAGGGGCGATCGACGAATCGCGCGCGTTGCTCCGACTGTGTTAAAAGGATTGGTACGTTTCGCGGTACGTCCTGCAATTCGTACTTTTGATAAGTCACCGGCTCGTTGACTTGAACGTAACTTGGCTGATACTGAACGACGAGTACATTTTGCCAAACCTGTTTCGGAGAGGCGAAAGGGTTCGAATTTGGGACATTCCGGAGCTGTGGCTGATAGGAATAGATTGGGGTGTATTGTGTCTTGGTTACGGTTTTGTTTTCCGTCACTGTTTTCGGCATGTAGATTCGCTCTGTGACCTGCTGATAGGAATAGTTGACCACGGGAACCGCTTCAGTGATAACATAACGCCCGTAAAGTTGCCCCGTTTGATCCACGAAAGTCATTACGGGTGCACTGGCCGCAAAACCGTCGCTATTATTATTTGGCTGACTGGTATTGGTTGTCGTAGCGTTAGCTGGCATTGAATTGGTGGGAGGAAGCACGTCGCCCTGACCTAGCCCTTGAAAAGCGTCTGCCATCGAACACATGCAAACGACTGCGATTAAAGGCGCAATCGGGTGACGGAAAGTCTTAAGTACATCGAGTTTGAGGAGCATAGTCTTGCCGGATTGGATACTAAAATATCTTCGATGCCCGCAGTCGGGTGGGAGGCTATTGCTAGCTTCGCAGGATTCCATCGCTAGGCTGGTTCAGTTGTCCCGCGATGGAAAGCTCACGAATGTTATGGGTCGTACTGTTTCTGCGTTTTCGTCGCAAGGTCTAGTTAGCGAAAACGGTCGATGGGTCTACTTGTTGGAAAACGGAACTCCGTGTTTGCTCGCAGAAGAAGCCATCGAGTTGCATACCCAAATTCTGTGAAAAAATCCGAGGATTATCACCGGAGGGCTCGCGCACAGTTGCAATAGTTTGGGTAGCGGAAAGACGCAATCCGTCCGGTGAGCCAACTTGAATAAAATAGGACAGCCTCCCAGGGTGACTGCAACGTTTAGGTGGTTTGCGAAAAATGCGTTGAGTTTTCGTTCTTGGGAATCTTTTCGGAAGAAGTTAAGGTTTCGGGCGGGGAGGTTCGATACACCAAAAGCGGGATGACTATTCCGCCTGGGTAAAGATTTCCACTTGCGTCAACAGGCACGTTCGACGCGAGTCTCCGGCCTCAAAACATGGAAGAGACAGTCGTGAATCGCTTAACCGCACTCTTACTCGTATTGACGATTGCTGATGGCAATGCCTTCGGCCAAGGTCAAGCATCGAATCGCGCAGGCATCCCATCTACACGCCTCGCCCAAAATACGGTTATCCCCGCTAGATCCAGTTCGGTACCGCGGCCCTCAAAACCCGCAGGTCGACTTGTATCGCAGAGCTTGATGGCTCAAAGCGATATGGGAGATGAAGTCGTTTATGAGGACGCGTCGGAAAGCGTTGTTCTGGGCGATTCCTATGATCCCAACGAAGGTCTTGCCGAGATTGGAGGCGGATGCACTTCTTGCGGTGGAGATGGCTGCGATAGCTGCAGTACCGGCTGCGGAAGCAATTGCGGCAGTCCTCTCGGATTTGATCTATGCAATCCAGGCGGTGGCTTCGATGGTCGTCAACTCTGCATTTGCTTGCCATCGCATGGATGGGTTAGCGTCGAGTACCTGAACTGGTATCAGTCAGGCATGGAATCTCCAGCACTCGTAACGACTTCGCCTGTTCCAACGGCACAGAATCTTGCAGGCGTGCTCCCGCTTGCAACGACTCTCTATGGTGGAAACAACGATATCCTAAGCAACCGAATGAATGGGACCCGAGTGCGATTTGGGTGGTGGTTTGCCAACCATCCCAACATTGGTGTCGAAGGTGAATACTTGGGATTCGGTACCAAAACTGAATCGTTTGACCGTCAGTCGACGGGCAATCCGATCTTGGCACGACCGTTTTACAATGCCGTCACCGGTTTGCAAGATTCCGAGCTAGTCGCATATCCGAACGTACTTTCCGGTCGTGTTCGCACCGAAGCGGATTCGACTTTTAACGGAGCTGCGGTACGATTCCGACGCATGCTGTGCTGTAGTAGCGGATGCGGATTCTCGCCGATCGCTTGCGGTCCAGTCCCATCCCAGTCACGTATCGATGCTACGCTCGGTTGGAGATTCTATGAGCTCAAAGAAGGTCTGGACATCCGAGAGGACTTGACATCCCTCAGTACAAACAACCCAGGCAGTTTCATCATCAACGACAAATTCCAAACACGCAACCAGTTCAACGGTGCAGAGCTTGGATTCCAATGGATGGGACGCCGCGGATACTGGTCCATGGACATGCTCATGCGAATGGGACTCGGCAGCACGCTCCAGACCGTGACGATCAACGGAAACACGCAAACAACACAAGGTGGTACCGTAACCAACGCAAACGGCGGCCTGCTAGCTCAACGCACCAATATCGGAGGCTATTCCCGAAATCAAGCTGGCGTAGTACCAGAATTGGGTGCCACGCTTGGCTACCAAGTTTCGCAACGCTTACGCTTCACGGCCGGTTATTCGTTCATCTATTGGAGCAACGTCGTCCGTCCAGGGGACCAAATCGATACAACCGTCAACCCAAACCTACTTCCGCCAGAGAATCCTAGACAAACTGCGTTCTTGAACCCCAGCTTTGCCTTCCGAGAAACCGATTATTGGGTTCAAGGGATGAGCTTTGGTAGCGAGTACCGATGGTAACCATCTGGTTCCTAGTCCGCTAAAAAAATTCATGTTCTAAGGCTCAATCGAATGGAAATTCTTTTGAGCCTTAATTCGTTGAGTGCCCGAGACAAATCCCCTCAAGTACACAATTCAAAATAGTATCGCAGATGGAATGGATGATGACAGGCACGCAATTCACACGATTTGCGCCCGCTTCATTTCAGCCACGCGTCCAAGAGGGAGAATGTTAATGGCCGGCCTGTTAAATCGACTGTATGAATTATTGAGCGGCTCGCGAACGTTGCGTAGTTCTTCCGCAAGCAAAATTCGAAACAGACGAAAATTGCGACTGGAGTTGCTCGAAGGCCGAGCATTGATGGCTGCCAATATCGCTGGAACGGTCTTCCAAGATTTAACAGACAATTCCCTTGACGGAGCCGACCCAAGGTTATCGGGCGTTTCCATCGCTCTGTTTCGCGATGGTGGTAACAACACATTCGACAACGGTGCCGGTGATGATATTGCTTCTGGTACGACAACATCTGCAGTCACAACCGGTGCGTACAACTTCAGCGTACCGACTGCAGGCACGTACTTTGTAACACAAACCAGTGTCGCGCCAGGGCTCATCCAACGGCCTACTCAGCGCGTTCAAACCGTGATCATCTCGACTGGTGATTTGAACGGTCTCTCCAACGTCAATCCGATCGATACGTTTGACACAACGGCTCAGTCCATTTCGGCTTCTTTTGGCGGAACGAGTCCTTCGTTCTCGGTAGCTCCACTTTTGCCAGTAGAAGGCATTGGGGGAGAACGTGACATGCTTGTCAGTGCGACAGCTGGAACTGTCTCTATGAAAGCGGATACGCCATCGACCACCAATTTCTTGGCCTTTGACGTTGGGGCAGCCTCCAACGGTTCTCGCATTCTGACCTACGATGGACCAGATGGTAATGCACAAGTACTTGATACCAATGGGCTTGGCGGACTTGACCTGACCAATGCGGGTACTTCCGTCGGATTCCGATTGAAAATCGGCGGCGAGGCCGGAACCAATTTGGTGATTACGGTGAATAGCGGAGCAAACACCTCGACGCGAACCGTTGCCATTCCAACTACCTCGGGTGCAACCCCCTCTGCAACGCTCGATATCCCTTTCTCAACCTTCACCATTGGCAACGGAACCGGAGCCAATTTCGCAGCGGTGGGTGCATTAACATTTGAAGTGACCGGGCCCGACGCGGCAGATGCCATCATCGACAACATTGGAACGTATAGCGACACGACGATCATCCGCAACTTCGCCAATCTTGCGCCGATGAGCATCGGAGATCAGGTGTTTAAAGATCTAAATAACAACGGACTTTTCGAACCAACGGGTACTCCTGCTGAAGTCGGTATTTCGGGCGTTACGTTGCAACTCTTCACGGACACGAACAACAACGGTGTTTTCAATCCAGGTATTGATGCAGCCACCTTGGATAGCACGAATATTCCGATCACTGCAATCACAAACGGATCTGGCATCTACACATTTAACAACCTGTTCCCAGGTCGCTACTTTGTTGTGCTTCCTAGCAGTCAACTGGCAATAGGTGGATCCGCCGCAGGTTTCGTAGTTAGTTCAACAACTCCCAATACGCAGCCTAACAATGCAAACAAAGGGGTCGCGTTAGCGGGTACAGGCGTCGTCACTTCACTAGTTTCCCTCAATGCGAACGCCGCTCCCATCAATGATGGAGATGCCAACGCCAACAGCGATTTGAGTTTCGACATCGGTCTAGTACCTCAATTTGATTTGACTGTCGGTAAGACATCGACAGCAATCGTTGCCGCCACAGGCACGACCATCACGTACTCGGTAACAGCTCGCAACGATGGGCCTTCGGCTGCTACGGGAGTCACGCTCCTAGACAATATTCCAGATGGGATTCGAGTGATCAGCGCCATCTCCAACGTCGGCACCGATATCGTTACCATTCCTGCAAGTGCATCCGATACGACGCCAGCCAATCCGGACGATATCTCGATCACAGTGGGTGGCTTAGCCGCCAGCAGCGCGACGCAACGGACTTACACGATCGTAGCAGAAGTCCTGCCAATTACGACAGGTACGGGTTCGCCTGCGGCCCTCGTGAATTCCGCAACGATTGCTGGACTTGGAACAGAGCTTACCGTTCTCCCGAATGCGGTTGCACTCTCATTACCAACTCAGTTGGTGAGCGATCTGGCTGTCGTCAAGTCGGTCACGACGAATCCAGCTTCAACCGGCAGCCCGGCAATTGCCGTACCTGGCACGACGCTTACTTACACAGTAGTCGCTCGCAACGACGGGCCTTCCCGAGCGACCACTGCACGCGTACTTGATAACTTGCCAGACGGAATCCAAGTCTTGACGGCGACCTCCAGTGATGTCACGGACACCGTTACGATACCTTCGTCGGCACAAGACACCATCGCTTCCAATCCAGACGATTTGTCCGTTCTGTTAGGAGACCTACTGGTAGGCGTAAACAACCAAACCACGATCACGATCACCGCAGTGGTGCTTGCCACGACCTCAGGGCTCTTTACCAACATAGCCACGATTGCGTCGACCAATTTGACGGAAAACAGCGATCCAAACTCCGCCAATAACACGAGCCAGATCAGTACCAATGCTCAACGAAGCATCGATCTGGCAGTTATTAAGTCAATTGCCACCAATCCCGCATCGACAGCAACTCCTGCAACAGCAACCCCGGGTTCTACCTTCACCTACACGATCCTGGCTCGAAACGACGGCCCCTCAGCAGCCACAACGGTCCGCGTGACCGACAACATTCCTGATGGCATTCGGATCCTTTCGGCCATTTCGTCCGACGCAACCGATACCGTAACGATTCCAGCCACAGCTCAAGACACCATCCCTGCGAACAACGATGATATCACAATCGACGTTGGCAATCTTGCGGTTGGCGGAGCAGGCATTCAAACAACGATCACCATCGTTGGCGTTGTGTTGAACGGAACCATCGGCAACTTCACCAACGTTGCAACCATTGCGGCGACCGATACCATCGCAAACATCGAAACGAACACGACCAACAACACTAGCTCGATCGCGGCGAGTGCCCCTCGAACCGTAGACCTAGCGGTGACCAAGAACGGGCCTACCACAGCCATATCTGGGAATACGATCACCTACACGATGACGGCGACCAACAATGGTCCATCGGATGCGATCGGAGCTCAAGTGGTCGACAATATTCCGGATGGAATTCGAGTAATCACTGCAACCATCAACGGAACCTCCATTACCATTCCAGCATCGGCATCGGACTTCACGGCTTCGAATCCAGATGACTTGATTTTTCCTGTGGGTGCGTTGGCGTCTGCCGCGACGAACAACACAATCATCATCGTCGCCGCAATATTGCCAAACTCGACGGCGGCTTTGGTGAACAGCGCGGTGATTAATACGACGGATTCCGCTTCCACGGATACCGTAAGCACGAATAATTCCGCATCGGTTACGACGACGCTAACACAGCAAAACGATGTCGCAATCACCAAGAGCGGACCAGCCAGCATACAGGCGGGAACTCAAATGACGTACACCTTGACCGTAACGAACAACGGTCCTTCGACAGCGACAACCGTGAATGTTGCGGATACATTGCCCGTCGGCGTAACGTTTGTTTCTGGTACATCGCTGATCGGTACTACCCCTGCGGGTACGGTCTCCTCTGGTGCGAACAATACGGCCAACGTTGCCATTCCTACATTGGCACCGGGTGAATCGGCAATAGTCACGATCCAAGCGACGGTGGCCGCAACCTCAACGGGAAACATCACCAACACAGCAACGGTAACGGCAGCTAACGACTCGGTTTCGACCAACAACAACGCTTCCGCCACAACAACGGTAACATTACCAGCCGCAGTGAACGTGACCGGGCGTATCTATGTTGACAGCAATAATGATGGTACGGGCCAGTCAACGGAGTCAGGCATCGCAGGAGTGACCGTCACCTTAACGGGCACGCCAACAGGATCTACCGCACCGATCACGCGGACCACAACTTCGGACTCCACGGGCGCATACACATTTGCAAGCGTCGGAAGCGGAACGTACACTATCGTATCCTCGGAAGCTCCCGATTTCAATTTCAGGGCTGCCAATCCAGGGACGACTGGCGGTACCGCTGGAACGCGTCAAATTTCCTCGATATCAATAGCCGGAATAAACTCGACTGCTAATAATGTGGGATTCACGCGAGTGTTCAGCAAACGACTGTTCCTTGCTTCAGGCCCAACCATTTAAGTTTCTGAGGAAGAATTCTTAGCCACCATGTCCGAAAATCCACGCGTTGTTTGGCATGATCAGTCGGTTTCCAAACAGCAACGATTGGAACGAAATGGGCATGGTGGTTGCGTAGTCTGGTTTACCGGATTAAGCGGATCGGGGAAAAGCACGATTGCAAATGTCGTGGATAATATGCTCTTCGATCGCGGTGTGCAGACATTTCTCCTCGATGGAGACAACGTGCGACATGGGTTGTGTGCGGGCCCCAATCTCCTCGAGCCAGTCCATGGGCCCGACTTCGCCAAACGATTTGGTTTGGGATTCGGACCGCAGGATAGGGAGGAAAACATTCGCCGCGTTGGCGCGATCACCGAGCTCCTCGCCTCCGCTGGCATGATCTGCTTGACTGCCTTTGTCAGCCCGTTTCGCACCGATCGCAATCGCGTTCGGTCGTGGGTCGAGTCGAGCGGCAATCCAGGTTGTTTTTTGGAAGTATTTGTCAACACACCTCTGGAAATATGTATAGCTCGCGACCCAAAAGGACTCTATCAACAGGCGATTGAAGGTAAAATCAAGAACTTCACCGGTATTTCGGATCCGTACGAAGCGCCCGACAGCCCCGATCTCGAACTTGCCGGTGGAACACAGCCGCCGGAGCAACTCGCTGCTCAGGTAATCCAATTGCTTATTGACAGAAAAATATTGGCCAAATGAAGCCTTCAAAAAGATTGTTTCCGATCACTCATGTTCACGCACTTGTTTTTGTTGCGCTGCTCAACATGGGTGCAATGGGCCAAGAAAAAAAGGCCGCGGAAGATCTTAGCGAATCTCAAAAGGCTTTTTGCAGCAAAAACAGCTTGCTGGAGTATGCACAAAAAGCGGCCAAATGGAAAGCCGAAGTGGATCGATTGTCGGAGAACAATGCTACTGAAGGGAGCGACTCCGACATCTTGTGCCTAGGCAGTTCAAGCTTTCGATTGTGGAAGAGCATCAACCAAGATATGGCACCCTACAAGATGTTGCGACGGGCATATGGAGGTGCGAAATATTGCGATTTGGCCATCTTCACGCCAAAGCTCATTGACGGACTTAAGTATCGCGCCGTGCTCATCTTCGTTGGCAACGACATCACTGGCAGCGATATCGACAAGACTCCAGGCGAGATTGTTCGACTCGCCAATTTGGTGATTGCATCCATCCGAAGCCAAAAACCTACCGTGCCTGTTTTCTTGATCGCGATTACCCCAACACCATCGCGATTCAAGTTCTGGCCTAAGATTCAAGAGGCGAACCAAGCGTTGGAAGCATTCGCTACTGGGCAACCAAACACATTCTTTATCAAGACCGGAACGAGCTATTTAGCGGCAAACGGCGAGCCTCGCTCTGAGCTCTTTCTGAAGGACAAGCTGCATCAGAATCAACAAGGTTACGACCTCTGGTCCAGCATCATCAAACGCTCGCTCTCGAGTGTGGTATCAGAGTAGATGGTCTCAAGGCTTCATGGTTGCAAATAAGAACGACAATCATTTGCTTGGTGGTCTGGATACCGATCCTGCTTGTAGGGTCGTTTTGTCAGTCGATTACCTGACCTACAAGTTTTTCGCAAATACCATTCCGTGTTCGGTAGAGCGAAAGCCCAAGCGTAGCAGAAGGGTAATCGTTGGCTGTTGGTCTGCCGAAGCGTAGGTTCGAACAGCTTGCTTGCGCTCTTGTTGTAGTTGCCGAAGGGATTCCGCCATCAAATAGATGAACCGTTCGCGAGCCTCGTCACTTGCCGGAACATCAGGCAGCCAAAGACGAACCACACTGGAGTCAATTTCCGAGTAGGTTGGGTCTGGGTACCAAAACATGATTTCGTATTCAACTTTCGGAGGCGATCGCAGTACCAAGTTGAATCGCACCTGTTCGCAATGGCCTAGTACCGAACTTAGCCACCATTGATCCGAGTCTTCGTCGAGCAACCTGCCAACCGTGCACGTCCGCCGAATGCCTATTTGCAATCGATCCATGGGTGGTCGAAACGAGGACAAATCCATTTCCCAACACTCAGTGGGGCGAGTCGGTTGGAATCCCGCGTGGGCCAACCAGCGTTGAGTACGCGCGTCGCGAGCCACAACACCCATCAGATTGTCGCCATCTCCAATACCTAGATAAAAAGCGTTACGCTCTAGGGTACCCAGAGCTGTAATGTTGGTTGCCCCTTGAAATTTCAGTGTATCCTGTGCGTGTTTCAACAACATCGCTGCGATATTGTCTTCGTCTTTGTTCTGGGAAACACATAGGTTATGAATGATTGCATTTACGTCGCTTGCACGATCGCCCGCGAGGTTGCTAGCAAAGCCAAAATGAATGAATCCCAGTGCTTTACCGTCGTTAGCCACTGCCAACGCGAGGGCGTCGCGATCGAAGAACGGCTTGCTCAAGACACACTGATCCCACACGCTGGCAGAGCAAGTGCTGTCGGAATGGAAGGCGGAATGGTGATCCAGCCATAGCTTTGAGAGTTGAGGAGTATCAGTGTTGAGAAACGACCTGATCATCCACACGGCTATCACCCGAGAACCGCTGGGACGCGGAAGCACTCCGAATCCGAGGCAGGTGCATTTTTAAGAACTTCCGTGCGAGCGAGTGAGTGCCCACATACATCGGGTGCAAGCACATTCTGCAAGTCAAAGGCGTGAACCATCGGTTCGACGTTTTCGGTATCAACTTCGGAAAGTTGGTCAACGAGTTCGACAATTTTGCCGAGTTTAACCGTGAGATCATCCATTTCTCCAGGCGCCAAATAAAGCCTGGAGAGATTTGCGACTCGAATCACATCTTCGGCAGACAAAGCCATCGAAGGGCCTCAGTTGGAACTAAGAGGGGACCGCAAAACTAAGAGGGGAGAGCAAATGGCTTGGCTCGGACGGCCTTGCGAATCTTTCCGCTGCGAATGCACTGAACACACACTCGAATCGAACGCACTTGGCCATTCGGCAACGAAACCTTGACGTTTTGAAGATTTGGTGTGAACCTTCGCTTGGTGATACCAGTAACCTTGGTACCCACTCCGCCCAAATACTTAGCCTTACCACGCGTCTCAATACTATTTCCCACAGACGCTACTTTTTCGCAAACTTCGCATGACCTGGACATGATCTAACCTTAAAATCACCGACGATTCGAACCATTGAGTGTTGACTTTTGTCCCTACTAAGGGAGCCGAAGTATAGCCGCCAAGCCAGGGCTCGCAACATCAAAACAGATCTTACCTCCCCCAATTGCTGAAAAATCGCAGGGAAATTACACTCAACGGCAAATCAATGCGGTTGGCATTCATCCTACTCCGAACTCCTCAACATCGCGGATCGCCTGCAAAATGACTGTTCAGAAGTTCACGCGAGAATTTGCGAGCGTAATCGAGTCGGCTGGTGAATTGGCTTGTGCCGTCAAAGCGGATGCCATTTTGGTCTTGCTCGACAGCGCAACGGACTGGGAACGGCTTCGCGAACTTGTCCCCGCCGAGATCAAACGCATCCTGGTTGCGGCAGATCGGATCGAGGACCTTGCCGGAGCGGACAAATTTGGCCTCATTCCGCTTGTCCTCAACAAAGAGGATTCACCGCTCCTCGAACGATTGCAGCATGCACTCCTAGAAGCGGTTGCGGACGAGCTCCTGGCGAACCATTGCGATGTCATTGCGGTCTATTGTGGATTTGAAGTCCATCGAATCGATTCGATTTCGATCATTCGACTGGATGAACGTATGCGTCGCTTCACGAGTCGGGATCTGCAACGCCTCGAAAGCTCCGTGCCGCTCAACAATCTGAAGATTGTAATCGACCTTGCCGTTCAAATCGGACGCGAAGGCCGCGAAGGGAAAAAAGTGGGCACGATGTTTGTCGTAGGCGATACCCGCAAAGTGCTCCAACACTGCAAAGACAGTGGATTTGACCCACTAAAGGGTTACAGTCGCAAGGGTCGGAATCTTCATGACGCCCGCGTTCGCGAGGACATCAAGGAAATCGCGCAGATGGATGGTGCTTTTGTCGTGTCTGCCGATGGTGTGGCCGAACGATCTCGCCAGATCATTGAAATGCTTCACGAGAACCTCCAGCTCTCCAAGGGACTGGGTTCAAGGCACTGGGCCGCTGCGGCAATCACGCAACGCACCAAAGCCATCGCAATCGTCGTCAGCCAATCGAGTAGCACGGTTCGCGTTTTTCAAAACGGAGCACTGGTACTTCGTATCGAACCGATGGAACAGGCCGTCAAATGGCAAGAGTTTAACTACGAACCACCCCCCAACGAAGCTGCGGATTAGAAAGCGCGGATGTGAGAACAACATGGAACACCCATTCGTTGCGGTGGTGACGGGCGCATCGAGCGGGATCGGTAAAGCCGTCGCGATCGAATTCGCTCGTCGCGGTGCAAGTCTCGTCTTGCATTGCCGCCAAAATCTGGCCGGCCTTTCTCACTCCGTTTCAGAGATCCAGCATGGCGCGAAAAGTGAAATTGGACTTTTGACTGTCGTGTCCGATATCCGCGACCTTGATTCCAATCGATCGTTTGTCGACGCAGCCTTTGAACGATTTGGCTACGTCGACGCCTGGATTAATGCGGCCGGTGCCGACGTTTTGACCGGCGACGCCCGCGGGCGTTCCTTTGCGGATAAACTTGCTGTGCTTTGGGCGACAGATGTGCATGGAACGATGATCTTGAGCCGGATGGTAGCAGCCAAGATGCTCGAACAACCACACAATCCAGATAGGCTTCCGTCCATGATTCACATCGGCTGGGATCAAGCTGAACATGGCATGGAAGGAGATAGCGGCCAGTACTTTGCAGCCACCAAAGCTGCGGTCGCAGCATTTTCAAAAAGCCTCGCGAAAAGCGTTGCTCCACGCATTCGCGTCAATTGCATCGCGCCCGGATGGGTTCAAACCGAGTGGGGCTCGCAGACCTCGTCCGAATGGCAAAAACGCGCCACAGGCGAATCGATGCTAGGCCGTTGGGGAACGCCCCAGGATATCGCTCGCGCGGTTGCTTCGGTAAGCTTAGGGGACGGTGCATTCATCAATGGACAAACGATTGCAGTCAATGGCGGTTGGCAGAGTATGTCCTTGTCCGTAAAATCCGAATCAAAACTCAACGACTAGTATCACGGGAACGAATTTTGAATGGCAAAGCGTGCGGCAAAGAATCATCCCATGCTGGTTGGATTCGAGGATTTGTTCCCCGCCGAACCCGTGGCCGAACCCGTGGCCGAAATAGCTGCTGTAGAGGATCGGCTCCCATCATCATCCCTTGAGAGCAATACCCCGGGCGACCCCCAACACAACGACTCATCCAGTGCAACCAATGCAGCCTCTCGCCACAATCATCCGTTTCCAGTGACTGGCGATTTAGTCATTCTCGTCGACTCCCATTCGCTCATCTATCAAGTCTTTCATGCGTTGCCCGCGATGACGAGTCCGCAAGGGGTCGAAGTCGGTGCAGCCCATGGATTCCTTCGCGACATCGCGAATTTACTGGAACAGTGGAAACCCGATTTCTTGGTCTGCACGTTCGATTTTTCCGGAACAACCTTCCGAAACGAACTATACGATCAGTACAAAGCCAATCGTGAACCGATGCCCGATGCATTGCGCGATCAGATTCCCATGATCCACCGATGTCTCGATACTCTCGCTATCCCCAAGGTATCCGCTCCCGGCTTCGAAGCCGACGATATCATTGCCACTTTGGCTTATCAAGCCGAACAGCAAGGCGCTCGCGTTTTGTTGGTGACAAGCGACAAAGATTGCCGGCAACTTCTCTCCGACCAAGTCCAAATGCTCAACGTTCGCAAAAACGAACTTTTTGGCGAAGCGGAACTGAAAAAAATCTGGGGGATTCGGCCAGATCAAGTGGTTGATTTTCAATCGCTAGTCGGCGACTCATCGGACAACGTACCCGGGGTGCCACTTATCGGACCGAAAGCTGCACAGCAGTTGCTCGACCAGTTCAATACGCTCGATGAAGTGCTCGAAAATATCGATCAAATAGCTGGCGAAAAACGCAAAGAGAATTTACGAAACAATCGCGAATTGGCTTTGATGAGCCGCGATCTCGTTCGACTCAGGCAAGATTGCCCGATCGATATTCCTTGGTCACAAATGCGTCCAGGTAGTTTCGATCGACAACAGGCTATGGATTTGTTCCGCGAACTTGGTTTTCGAAAACTCTCCGAGTCTTTCGTCGCACTACTCAAAGGCATCGCGCCAGAACCACCTTTCAAATTGCCCACAAATGGTTACTGCACAATTCGGACGCAAGACCAACTCTGCGAACTCATCAACCATCTCACCCTTGCTACCACCATCGCCATTGATACCGAAACGACCTCCACCCGCCCGCGAGATGCGGACCTGGTCGGTATCAGTCTTTCGTGGGCCGAAGGCCAAGCCGCTTACATTGCAGTATCAGGACCAGCCGGTGAGGAACACCTCGAACTGGCTACCATTCGCGATGCCATCGCTCCTTTGCTTGCCAACTCAGACAAGACTTTTGTAGGCCAGAACATCAAGTACGATGCCATCGTGTTGCGGTCACATGGAATGCCAATTGCAAACATCGGCTTCGATACGATGGTGGCGGATTATCTGCTCGACGCGGGGGGCCGTAATCACGACCTGGACGATATTGCGAAACGGTGGCTTGGCCATACCAATATTCCAATTGAATCGCTGATCGGCAACGGGAAAGATCAAATCACCCTCGATCGTGTTCCGGTCGCAAGCGTTTCGACCTATGCATGCGAAGATGTCGACGTGCCATTCCGGTTGATTGCACCTATGACGGAACGACTCCAAGAGGAGCAACTCCTCGACGTCATGCATCGACTGGAAATACCCCTCATTGGTGTTCTTGCCGACATGGAAACCGAAGGAATTCGAGTCGACCCATCTCGGCTGAAACAACTTGGAAGCGAGTTTCAACAGCAAGCAGACTCGATTCGGTCGAACATCATGGAAATGGCCGAGGAGGAGTTCAATCCAGATAGTCCAAAGCAATTGGCCCACATTCTATTCGAAAAACTCGGGCTACGAGTCGTCAAGAAGACCAAGACCGGCCCAAGCACCGACGCGGAAGTATTGGAAGAACTTGCCGCTGAACATCCACTCCCCGCGAAGATCGTGGAGTATCGACAACTTACCAAACTGATCAACACCTACGTCGAATCCCTGCCGCGATTGATCAGCCCAAATACGGGACGCGTTCATACGTCGTTTCGCCAAGACATCGCGGCGACGGGGCGATTGAGCAGCATCGAACCCAACTTGCAAAACATCCCGGTTCGGACCCCCGAAGGGCGATCCATTCGGTCGGCGTTCTTGCCTCGTGAATCTGGCTGGTCATTGATGACAGCGGACTATTCGCAAATTGAATTGCGTGTGTTGGCGCATTACTGTTGCGACGCATCGCTCGAACACGCCTTTCAGAATGATATCGACATCCACACCAGCGTCGCTGCGCAAGTCAACGGTGTCGACCCAAGCCAAGTAACCAGCGAAATGAGGCGCAGCGCCAAGGCGGTCAGCTTTGGAATCCTCTATGGTCAAAGTCCATTCGGCCTTGCCAAAGCACTTGGTATTTCTAGAACGGAAGCTGGCATGTTTATCGATGCGTACTTCGAAAAATACCCAGGTGTAAAAGAATTTATCGCGACCACTCTGATGGCATGTCGACGGCAAGGGTATGTTTCTACGATGTCGGGGCGAAAGCGATTCCTTCGCGGAATACGCGATTACGAATCGTTGCCCGACCCCAAGAAAAAACAGTTGCTTGAGCCCGAGCGAATGGCGATCAATACGGTGATCCAAGGCTCGGCAGCTGACATGATCAAACTCGCTATGATCGCATTAAACAAAGAACTCAAATCCTTGGACTGGCCTGCCAGGATGCTGCTCCAAATTCATGATGAATTGATCTTTGAAGTGCAAAATGAGTATGTAAGCCGTTTGGCAAGTGTGGTTCGAGAGATCATGACAACGGTGATGCCGCTCAGCGTTCCCCTCAAGGTTGATGTCAAGCATGGGGCGAACTGGGCTGCTTGCGAGTTGCTATGAACGAACAGCCGCAAAAAAACCCGATTGTGATCGGAATTGTAGGTGGCGTCGCATGCGGCAAGAGCCAAGTCACGCAGATGCTCGGCGACATGGGTGCAAGCGTCATCTCGGCAGACAAAATCGCGCACGCTGTTCTCTGTTTGCCTGATATTGTTGAGGCACTCATTCAAGCGTTTGGCGTTGGGATCCTGACGGATTCGTCAGCAGGTACAGCGAGCAGCCAGCCAACGATCGATCGCAAGAAACTAGGAGCGTTGGTTTTCGGAAGTCAAATCGACTCAAATGCGTCACAGCGACGAAAGTTACTCGAATCCATCGTTCACCCGCGAATCCGCGAACTTGCAAAATCGCAACTCGAATCCATGCAAGCAGTGCCAAGCGTCAACACCATCGTGCTGGATGCTCCACTGCTGATCGAGGGTGGCTGGTTGCCCTTTTGCGACAAAGTCATTTTCGTGGACGCACCAGACGAATTGCGAGAAGCATGGGCTATGCGCCGAGGTTGGTCCGCCGAGGAGTTTCGGAATCGCGAATCCGCTCAAATGAGCCTGGCTGACAAGAAAAAAAAGGCGACGGATGTGCTGAAAAATGTGTCGGACCTCAATCAATTGCGGATTGGTTTAGTCCAGATATTGGACAATTGGCGAGCCAAGTGAAACTCTTCTATACAGATCATTTTGAGCTCCCGCTCCCTTTGGGACACCGCTTTCCCATGGCCAAGTATCGGCTGTTGCGGGATAGGATAGTCGGCGATCCATTTCATGCCAATGACGTACTGCTCATTCCCAATGCGGCCACCTTCGAGCAGTTATGCTTGGCGCATAGTTCCGAGTACGTCGAGCGGGTTATCAACGGAAAATTGACCGAGGGTGAAATCAAACGCATTGGATTTCCTTGGACTCTGGAAATGGTCGAACGCTCGCGGCGAAGCAGCGGTGCAACGCTTGCCGCTGCAACTCATGCCCTCGTGGAAGGGATAGCCGTCAACATGGCAGGCGGTACCCACCATGCCATGCGCGAAGCCGGTGAGGGATTCTGCGTTTTTAACGATGCGGCGATTGCCTTGTTGTCCTTGCTAGACCAAGGTGCAATAAAACGCGGGGTAGTCATCGATTGCGACGTGCATCAGGGGAATGGGACGGCTCAAATCTTGGCCGGCAATCCGAATACTTTTACTTTTTCTATTCATGGTGCTAAGAACTTCCCCCTCAGGAAATTCCCAAGCGATCTCGATATCGATCTGCCTGACGGTACGGACGACGAGGAATATTTAGCGTCGCTCCGAATAGCCTTGGCAGAGGTGCTTTCCAACGGACCATTTGATCTCGCGATCTATTTGGCGGGTGCAGACCCATTCCAAGGCGATCGGCTTGGCCGGCTGAAGTTGACGAAACAAGGCTTAGCCAGTCGCGACGAAATGGTTCTGCGAACATTGAGATCACAAGGAATTCCTATCGCCATTGCGATGGCTGGCGGTTACGCTCATTCCATTGTCGATATCGTAGACATCCACGCGCAAACGATCCGAATGGCATCGTATTTGCAAAACACATAATCCCACCCGTATCTCCATCCTCCAATCGACTGAACAATGGAAATCGTAATCACTGCTGTTGGACCTGACAACGTTGGCCTAGCTGACCCGATCATTCACGATGTCACTTCTCGCGGTGCCAACATCGCAGAAATTCAAATGTATGACCACGACGAAGCGGCTGTCTTCGCAATGATGTGCCGCATTCAGATTGGCAAAGAGCATTTGATTCCGATTCGAACGACAATGACGCAAATCGCGGCACAGAAAATGCTCGAGATTCGAGTCTGGAGCCCAGAGGAACATGCTTCCAAGCCGAACTTAGCTATTTGCACCACGTTGCTGGAGCATACGCCCAGGGCGATCCTACAAGCCGTTCGAGATGGTCTCATCCATGCAACGCCAGCCGTCGTCATTGGTAACCGCAGAAAATGCGAATCACTGGCCCACGAGTTTGGTGTTCCGTTTGAATACATCGGTCGCGAGGACGGATCCGCCGATGATGACGAGTTGGTGCGAACGATTGATCGCTACAATGCAGACTATGTTGTCTTGGCAAGGTATATGCGTGTGTTGCCCCCCGACACTTGCTGGAAATTTGCGGGGGGGCGGATCATCAACTTGCACCATGGTTTGCTTCCGAGTTTTCGTGGCTTGAAGCCTTACCATGATGCTTTCGCTGCAAGAATGCTGACGTTCGGAGCAACTTGCCATTTCATCGTGCCGGAATTGGATGCTGGCAACCAGACTATCAATCAAACGACGTTTTCCGTCCCACCGGGCAGCAAACTAGAAGACATTATCGCTCAAGGTCAGCAATACAACGAACCAACCTGTTTGGTTGAAGGGGTTCGCCGCGTAATTGACCGGGAGGTGCAATTGCATTTCCACCGAGTGATCGTGCGCGCGCAAGGTGGATAACGGTTAGACATTGTAGAGCAGTTGTCCTCAACTGCTTGGACTTGAGCAAAACGCCCTCCATCTCGATAAGCAAAACCAGCAAAGATCGTATCCATCCTTTCCCCTGATCGGCAATCGAACTTGCCTCGCGCGCAATAGGGCAGCGAGCTGGACGGTTGTTGCAAGCTTCCGGAACAGGGTTGAGGACAAATGTTAGACATTGTAGAGCAGTTGTCCTCAACTGCTTGGACTTGAGCAAAACGCCCTCCATCTCGATAAGCAAAACCAGCAAAGATCGTATCCATCCTTTCCCCTGATCGGCAATCGAACTTGCCTCGCGCGCAATAGGGAAGCTAGTTGGACGGTTGTTGCAAGCTTCCGGAACAGTTGAGGACAACTGTTCTACAATGGAAATACCCAATGAATTGCAGTTCACACGTTTGGCACCAGCTTCGCAGCCTCCGCGTTTCGCACAATTCAACTTCAATCCTTTGCCGACATCGCGTCGTGAATTGTCACATGCCCGGACGTCGATTCGATGGTTGGTATCGCACGACACATCACGCGCGCCCAGGATGACCCTAAGCGAAAATTTCGTTCACGACCCGACCGGCTACATCGGTTAAGCGAAAATCGCGACCGCCGTAGCTATAGGTCAGCTTCTCGTGATCGATTCCTAGCAAATGCAAAAGCGTTGCGTGAAAGTCATGCACATGAACCCGATCTTGCTGAGCATAGAATCCATACTCGTCTGTGGCACCGTAGGATACTCCTTTTTTGACTCCGCCGCCTGCAAGCCAATACGTAAACGCATGGGGATTGTGGTCGCGACCATTCTTTCCTTGCGCCGTGGGCGTCCTACCAAATTCGGCACCCCAAATAACGAGCGTCTCGTCGAGCAAGCCTCGCGCTTTCAAGTCCTTTAGCAGCCCGGCGATGGGGCGATCGACTTCAGCCGCCAACTCCGTGTGCTTCTCCTTTAATGCATCATGTTGATCCCAATAGGCGTGACTTACTTGAACAAAGCGAACGCCCGCTTCGCTCATTCGTCTTGCCAACAAACACTGACGACCAAAGTTCTCGGTATTGGGTGTATCGATTCCATAGAGTTTCATGGTCGCTTCCGTCTCACCACTTAAATCCATAACGCCCGGTGTTTCGGTCTGCATGCGAAAGGCAAGTTCCATCGATTGAATTCTCGCCTCGAGATTGGAATCCGCCCCATCTCGTTCGAGCTGTTGCTGATTCCATTGCTGGGCCAAATCAAGTTGTGCCCGAACCTCGGTTTGCGAAAGAGTTGCATTACCGAGATTGCTGATTTTTGCCGTCTTCATCGATTCGCGGCTATTACCGATTCGCGTCGCTTGATGCTGCGCGGGCAAGAATGCGGAACCAAAGTTTTGAACTCCACCGTGCCCGAGTGTTGGGTTGATCGTAATGAAGCTTGGCAAGTTTTCATTTTCGCTCCCCAAACCATAACTGACCCAGGCTCCCATGCTCGGCCGAACAAATGTGTCGCTGCCCGTATGAATCTTAAGCAGTGCGCCACCGTGGGCTTCATTCGATCCATGCATCGATTTGAGAAACGTGATGTCGTCGGCGCAAGCACCCACCTCTGGAAACAGGTCGCTCACCCAAGCACCCGATTCGCCATACTGTTTAAATTTCCACGGACTTGCGAGCAAATTGCCGGTTTGGGAAAACTGCACTCTCGGTTTGTCAAATGGCAGCGGTTTCCCGTCGTCGGCTATCAACTTGGGTTTGTAGTCAAAGGTGTCAACATGCGATGGACCGCCATGCATAAAAAGAAAGATGACACGTTTGGCGCGAGCAGGAAAATGCAAACCCTCGATCGTTTTGGCTTGTAGCAATTGTTGTTCGAGAAACGACGCAAGGAACAGCCCGCCAAAACCGTTTCCAGCGTTCTGTAACATCTGTCTGCGTGAAATTTTATTCAACATAAAAAAATTCGTTGGTTAGCAGCAGCGAGCGGCACACGCGGATCCATTGTTCAACGGACGAGTTCATGCCCGATAGACTCGGCGTTTGACTATTAGACTCTGGTGCGGTTGATGCAGGAATTGAACCTTGGGCCAAAACCTGTGCAAGCGAGTTGCACTCGGATTGCTTAGGAAGGCGTCCTAGCAAGGATTTGGTGGCGATTGCAAATCTTTCGGCATCGTTTTGAGTCATCGCATGCAATTTGGATGCAAATTGCTTTCCGATCTCCAGTGGTAGCGGATTATTCATCAGGAACAACGCTTGGTGTGGAACGATGGTATTGGATCTGCGGTCCACTGAGACACCTGGTTCAACGTAGTCAAAGGTCGTCAAATAGTCCGACATTGCCGCTCGATTTACATCGAGGTAGATAGTTCGCCGCATGTTGCCAATACTCTGCGCACCCTCGATGTGTGGGTTGGTAGGAACGGACATGTTCTGCGATTCCCCGCCGAGATTAAGACTGAGCATGTCACCGATCGATAGTAACGAGTCTCGCAAAACCTCAGCTTCCATTCGGTGTTTGTTTTGCCTCCAAAGCCATTTATTGTCAGGATCCGTGGCTTCCGCTAACGGGTCCCGATGGGAGCTCAATCGATAGACGGCAGATAAAACGATTTCGCGATGAAGCCACTTGAGAGACCAATCATGAGCGACGAAGTCATCCGCCAACGAATCCAGCAATTCGGGATGGGATGGCTGCTCGCCGCGGAATCCAAAATTGGAAGCTGTTGAAACCAATCCTTGGCCGAAGTGACCTTGCCAAATGCGATTCACGATCACGCGTGCGGTCAATGGGTTCGAATTGTCTGAAATCCAATTTGCGAGTTCCAATCGCCCGGAAACGCCTTCGGGAATCTTCAACTCGGGAGCGACTGCCCCTTCGCGAAAGACTCTAGGAACGGTTCTAGCCAAGGGTACCCCTGCCGTCTGCAAATGATTTCCGCGAACGTTGACAGCCACCAATCGAACCTCCCCCTCTTGGACGGCCATCGCGCGAGCCGCAACCGGCTTGGCTTTCTCCCTATCCACAATTTGGGTCTTGAGAGCCGAAAAACTCACTTTTTCCGAGTCCGTGAGCGTTTCCTCAACCTTATCCGGAGCAAGAAAAGGCTCGCCTGCGTCGAATAGCTGCTTGTAGATTTTTAGCGTCTCTTTCGATTGAATCTTCCCCTCAGTCGTTCTCGATGCATCGAGAATTTCCACGAAGGCCTGGTTGAGCAGCGTGCCGTAAATACCAATCAGTTCCAGCTTCGTTTTTGGAGCTGGAAAAGCGATAACTCTAGAGTTCCATGCCTTTGTTTTGGCCACGTCTGTCGCAAGTTCACGCCACAGAGTATCCGCTTCGCTGGCAAAAGACTCGGGCGGAGTTGCTTTGAGTTTCCGCCAAAAAGCGAAAACATCATCGTCCTTCTTGGTCGCTGAATCACTCTGCAGAATCGTCAGCCACTTGCCGATCGATGCGTTGCTCTGAGAAAATTCCGGATTGGCGGCGACTTCGGAATCTTGTAGGTGCATGGCTGCCAACAGCAGATGCAATTGCTTATTAAAGGAGCGTTCTTGAAAGCGACGTTGGGTCGCGTTGAGTTCGGCTTTCGATTGGTCGAGAGCTTGTTGGTACACAGCGATCTTCTTGGCTTGTGCTTCGTCCGGCAGTGCTCGCTCGTTCCACTGCGATACAAAATTGAGATGCTCCATCGACTTGGTGCTATGCATGATCCCAGCCAATGAGTAGTAGTCGCTGGCGAGGATCGGGTCGAACTTGTGGTCGTGACATCGAGCGCAACCAAGAGTCAAACCTAAGAATACCTTGCCGACCGTATCAATTTGTTCGTCGACCAAGTCCGCAACCAACTTTGGCTTGTCTTGCTCTGCAAGCATCTTAGGTCCAATCACCAGAAAGCCAGTTGCCGTTATCAGTCTGCGTTGCTCTTCTTCGCTGGAGCTGTTGGATGAGGAAAGTAAGTCGCCAGCAAGTTGCTCCCTAATAAAGCGATCGTAGGGTACATCTCGGTTAAACGCTTCGACGACGTAGTCACGGTAACGCCAAGCGACTGGATAGCGGTGATTTTCGTCCGCTCCGTTCGAGTCCGAGTAACGAGCCAAGTCAAGCCAATAACGGCCCCACCGTTGTCCGTAAGTAGATGATGCCAACAATCGATCGACAACCCGTTCGGAGGCATCCTCGGCTGGATTGTTAACGAACGCGTCGACCTCCTCCCCAGTCGGAGGAATGCCAACAAGATCGATGTAAACTCTTCGAAGCCAAGTCGATCGGTCGGCTTCCGGAACGGGTTGCAATCCGTTCGCGACGTGCTTTTCCAAAATGAATGCATCGATCGACTTGCGACACCATTGAGACGTCGTTGTTGGGATCGGAACACGCTTCCTAGGCAGGAACGACCAATGCTGCTTTGCCGTGGTCCAATCGATCTTTTCGAGCTTCGTTTTCTGCGTTGGTCCATCGCGTGGGTCGGGTGCCCCCATCTCAATCCACTTCGAAAACGCCTCCACAACCTCTTTAGGAAGTTTATTCGAAGGAGGCATTTTGAGGTCTTGGTGTCGAAGTGCGTTCAACAGCAGGCTCTTGCTCACATTTTCTAAGTCCAATGTTGGCCCAGAATCGCCACCGCTCCTGATTCCCGCTTGGGTGTCGAGCAGTAATCCTCCTGCGGCTTCCTCCGAGGTAGCGGAGTGACACTCGTAGCAATGCTGAACGAGAATGGGTCGAATTCGACTTTCAAAGAACTCTATACCCGCATCATCTGCGAACGAACTGCTTACGATGCCAGTTCGCATTGCTAAGGGTACAAGCACCAGGATGGCAGCGATGTGAAAGTACACCGTCAACCGATTTGCAGAACGCATTGGGTGGGAGCCTGCAGTGCAAGCGTGGGAAGGGGAGTCGGACGTAAATTACTCGCATATACTGTAGTCCTTGGGAAATGGCTTGGCAACCAAACAGGACATTTATGCGAGCCGCCACCCGTGCTACCCAATTGCCAGGTGGATTTCAATCTGCCGCTCGACTCCTTGATCGAACACTTACTTCATTTGTTGCGTGACAAAATCCGGCCGAGCTCTCGTGTTCAAGGCTTCCCAGGGTTTGGGATAATAATAGTAAGGCACGCTTGGCCCCCGATGGTTCGCATAATTGCCGTTGCAGTCGTTGGATTTCCAAGCCATGGCCTCCTGGCTCGATGGCTCAATCTTGTGAGCAATGTAGCCGGAGACATATCGCGGACGATTATAGACTTGACGATATTCCGGAATCGAATTCCATATGTGATGGGAGAAAATGTCTTGGCGTTGAAGTGCTGGATCCAAATACGTCCCAGAAAGAAAGTCTCCACCCAAGCTGGTCGAGCTATACGCAAATGCCATTGCGCTTACCGAAAGCACCGCTAGGAATCGTCGTATTGCCATTATCACAAACCTCTGGTTGGATGGAAAACAAGTGCACCAGAAGAGTTTTCGAATCCGCGTGGCAACCAATTTCACTTAAGGAAGCAGAATGCAAGGATTTGCGAATGCTGGCGATTGTGCAATGAGGATGAGTCCGGTTTTACCGGCAAACACGTTTGAATCGATTGAAAAAGCCCGAATTCCGGCTAACCCAAGCTTGGATAACTGGGCGGGATGGGTCCTATGAGGAAGATTTGATGCTCACTACAATCTTGATCTAAAGTGGGCTTCCCAGAAGATGCCATTCCGGCTTTCGGTCGTTGACTTACTAACCCACAGGTTTTGCTAAGGAAGGTTTGAACATGAACAACAGGATAAATCAAGAATCAGCCCGATTGATTTTTTGTTTAGAACTGAATCGCTCGTTGGCTAGTCGATGCAAGAGCATGGTGTTCTTTGTCGTTTTCACCTTTTCCGTTGGAATGTGGCATGCAGGTTCAAGCTTGGCTCAAGCTCCATTGGAGCAGCCACCAGTAAATTACGCGATTTACAGTGCACCATCTTACATTTCCACTTCAAGCGTTTCGGGTCCGAGCACACGGAATTGGGCTTTGGATGTCGCGAATGCTCAGATAAACCTGAATAGCGATCGGCTGCCAGATATTGGAGTTGCGCGACAGAAACTTGATCAGGCCATGATTGAGCTTGAAAACTTTTTGGCTACGTCACCGCAGCATCAGGCGAACTGGCTGGCATTCTTGAACTGGACGGATCTTCGCGAACAAATCAGCAGTCCTACTCCCGACCTAAAAAGCCTGGTCCAAATCGAAAAGAACTTTCGCCAGAATTATTTCGGGCTTGAGATGAGCAAATTTACGAATGTTCGCGACGCGTTGAAGAGTTACACGCATGCATTGCGGTTCAGTTCGGACCGTCCACAAACGATCGCGATTCTAAAGGATCGGTTGACGAAATTGTCTGAGCAACTGCAGATGCCTCAGTTCTCGCAAGACTTTGCTAACACGCGAGACATCGGTCAAATGATCTCAAACCTTTCGCAGTCGAATCAGTCGTCCGATTTGGTGAACGCGGTTCGGGGCAACTATTCAAGAGCCAATGTCCGAGTTCTCATTTCTTCCGAATTCGTGACTCAGAAATTCACCAAGCCGGTGTATGAGCCCAATCCTGTCAATGAAGTAATTCTTGGTACACAGCTTGTTGGACAGAGCGTGATGCAGGGATTTGTAACACCGCAATTACTCGACAGTTCCTCCAATGCAGCTCTTCGTTTGAACTTGAACGGAAACTTTTCCAGCCAGAATATTGGCTACAACCGCTCGGTGAAGTTGCATACGCAGGGTTACGGTACGGTTTCAGCCAGCGAGACGATCGCATTGACGGATCGTGGTCTTGTTACACTAAACGATACGAGCGTTGATGCAGGCCTTTCCAGTCAGATTGACAGCATCGAAGCGAAACTACGAATCGTTCGTAAGATTGCAGCGAAGCAAGCCGCTAAACAAAAGCCGGAAGCAGATGCGATCGCGGAGGGACGACTTGAGACACGCTTGCGAGATCAATTTCACACGCAACTCAGCCAGCAAGTTTCGCAAGCCAATGAAAAGATCAAGACGCCGGATTTGCCTGTGTTAAGGCGACTTGGGCTCGAACAACCCACGCGAATAACTTGGAGTTCGCCTCAATATCTGGCATTGCTTTGGAAATTACAGGAAGGGCCTCAATTGGCTGCTCCAGTGTCCTGTCCGCTCGTAGTGGAGCCGAACGGAATTACCGTCCAGTTACACGAGTCGGTCATTACCAACATCACCGATCCGATCCTTGCAGGTCGCATTCTTCGCAACACGGAAATGGAATCTTTTGCCGGCCAGTTCTCTAACGTTTTAGGTAGCAAGCCAGTTCTCAAGCCACAAGACGATCAGCCTTGGGCACTTACATTTGAAAACTACCATCCTGTCGAGGTTCAACTGGATGACTCGCTAGTTACGTTCCGAATTCGAACGACCAAACTAGATCGAGGCGACCAAGTCGTAGACCAACCCGCATCCATCGAAGCATCGTATCGTGTTACGTTGACCGACGGCGCCATCCAATTGGAACGACAAGGAGAAGTGAAGATCGACTTTACAGGCAAACAGCAACGTGGCGTTCGCGCGGCTTCTCTTCGAAACTTGCTTAAGAAGCAGTTCGCAGATGTCTTCAAGGAACAATTACTTGACACTCCGTTGCGAGTAACGGATCGTTTGCCGAGCGAGTTGCAAGGCTTGCAACTCGCATCGGTCCAAGTGGATGACGGATGGATCCAAGCTCACTTGCGATAATTGCAACGTTCTATGAATGATGTTCTATGAATGATATGGTTAAGACTGCACTGTCTGTGAATGTCAACAAAGTTGCGTTGTTGCGAAACACGAGACTCCTTAAAATTCCATCCGTTGTGAGAGCCTCCAGGATATGCTTGGAGGCAGGAGCGCATGGCATTACGGTTCACCCGCGTCCAGATGAACGGCACATACGTTCGACGGACGTCTACGAGATTGCAGAACTTCTCAAAAACTGGCCCAATGCGGAGTTCAATATCGAGGGCAACCCATTTCATAACTTGATGGAGTTGATTCGTTCTGTCCGGCCAGATCAAGCGACGTTTGTTCCGGATAGCGTTTCGCAAAGTACCTCGGATCATGGCTGGGATCTCGTGGCTGACGCCGATAAACTAAGGCCCGTAATCCAAGAATGTAGAGAGCTTGGCGTACGAGTCAGTTTGTTCATGGATCCGAATGCAGATCAGATTCCGCTCGCCAAAGAACTTGGAGCGGATCGCGTGGAGCTCTATACGGAATCCTGGGCAAGGGCTTTTCAAAACACAGCTCATGTTTCAACTCTGGGCAAGTTTGTCGAATCCGCCAAGGTGGCAATCCAATCAGGCTTGGGGGTCAATGCAGGCCATGATTTAAGCCTGGAAAACCTGACGCCATTTCTAAAGGCTGTGCCAGGAGTACGAGAGGTTTCCATCGGCCATGCCCTGATCAGCGATGCATTGGAGATGGGTTACTCCGACACCGTAAGAGCGTATTTGGACTGCATCGAAGCAGCCGATTTCAAGGATTTTAAGTTGTAAGTGTTTTTTTGACCCCTATTTAAAGCTAGAATCCGAATGCGACTGCCGATGGTAATTTAGCTTTGATTTCGTCAAATTGACCCTAACGTGAGTGCGATTTGGCTAGCGGACTCCGTCAAAACACGACCAAATGTGGAATCTACCTCTTAAAAACCCGACCCTATTGATTGGCCTTGAATTGGGTCTTGGCGTGGGTTTTTTGATGTTTTCTTCGGGTTTTGCGGATGCGCAGCCGTCGGGAATCGTGGTCTCCGAAACCGATACTTCGTCCTCGGCAACAAGCCCGCCGCTCTGGGGGATGGACACACTTTTTCACCCAGAGCAGGGGCTTCGCGGTGCCGCCTCATGCGCTACCGCAAGCTGCCACAGCGGGCCAAAAGTCGGCGTGTCGACGGAAACAACATACCGAGGATCGGAATATTCTCTTTGGCTCGAGAATGATCCTCATGCTCAATCATGGCGGACCCTCTGTTCTGACGAGTCCGCAAAGATCATGTCGAAACTTGGAATCTTGCGCGACGGAAAGTTGGTCAAGGCAGACGCCTATCAAAACTGCCTGGCATGCCACAACACAGACCGACAAGTTGCCGCTGACAACATCACTCCTCGGATTGCAGAAGGAGTAGGGTGCGAATCGTGTCACGGCGCATCGGAGCGATGGTACGATCGACACTTTCAAAGCCTCGAAGCCAAACAGTTGGCGGTCTCAAGCCTCGGCCTTGCAGATACGAATGCACTTGTTCAACGTGCGAAAGTCTGCACTCTTTGTCATGTCGGCGGAAAAGATCGGGATATGAACCACGACTTGATCGCTGCAGGGCATCCGGCATTGTATTTTGATTTGGCGGTGTATTATGAGTCGTACCCTAAGCACTGGCGCGACGCAGAACAAACCGATCCAAACTTTCGTTCAAGGCTTTGGTTGGCTGGCCAAATAGCCATGGCCGATTCTGAGCTTGAATTGCTGCAGGCGCGGGCATTGCAAACGCTCCCAGTTTCAACATGGCCGGAATTGTCGAGCTACCAATGCACTAGTTGCCACGTTTCGCTCAACGGAATCCCAAAACCAATCCATTCGATCGATCGTGACTTAATTGGAAGTGGCCGGGCTCCGACCCGCGACTGGAATCTCGGCGGAGTCGAAGCCCTATCAACTTATCTCAATCGGTCCATACCCGAATTGGACAATCGTGCAGCAGTACTTCGCTCGACCATGGCAGCTCCCAACCCAAGCGTTTCGAAGATTTCCGAACAAGCGACAGGTTTGAGAAACCTAATCCACCAAAGTCTTTACGCGACAGGAGACCTTTCACTCTCTCGATGGACGAACTCAAGGCAGATAAGCTTTAGTGCATCTCGATTTCAAATCGCGAGTCGCATGAGCAATTGGGAGTATGCCTCTGGCACGTACATGTCCGCCTGGGCATCCTCGCAGGCAATGCGTTCTACCGAACTTGATCAGGCGATGCAAACAATTCGCCATGCGCTTGTGTTCCCCGTAGACACGCAATCACCGAAATTCCCAAGGCGAGCAGAATCGACATCTCCCCCGAACCTAGAGCAGTGGCATTCTGCCTTGCGAAAAGCAACAACGGAACTCTTAGAAAGCACTGTCAAATGATCCATCGATGGATTGGCGTTCTATTGTGCTTTTGTTTTTGGTTCCAAACCTTGGGGACAACTCGAGCCGAAGACCTTTCGCTTGGCAATCTTTCGGAAAGAAAAACCGATGGACTTGGTGAGATCGGCGTAAAAGAATGTGCAGCCTGTCACAGTGCTCCTAGCCCAATCTATGAGCAACTCAAAGTCACTCGCTTTATCAGGTTGGTCGAAGCCAAAGAATGGTTCGAGAGAGACAAGCACGCGTACGCGTATCATTTGGTTCGACAAGATTTGCCGGAATCAGACCTCGAGCGACCGGAAAACAAGTCGAACAAACTGTCCGTCGAGATTCGCAAACGATTGAAGTGGCCGGCAGGTGAAGTTGGCGACGCGATGTTTCAAGCCAAATGTTTGACTTGCCATGCAGGAGTCGACTTGAGTTTACCCTCCCCGTCACAAGAAGTCCTTCAAACCAATTTGCAGTTCGGAGTTCAATGCGAGGCGTGTCATGGCCCTGGCTCGGAGTACACCAAGGCGCATCAGCATCAACAAGTCTCTTGGAGAGCGAAGACTCCAGCGGAAAAATCAAAGCTAGGAATGTGGGATCTTGCGTCCCCCTCGACGTGCGCCGACGTTTGTTTGAGTTGCCATCTTGGAAACA
>Ga0194045_1000061_pt1 | contig 29314 bp, 24 predicted proteins | sample JunL6211m_MetaG_FD_161686 | JGI IMG/M metagenome (GOLD analysis project Ga0194045, IMG submission 161686) | Anoxic zone freshwater microbial communities from boreal shield lake in IISD Experimental Lakes Area, Ontario, Canada - Jun2016-L626-11m | ecosystem: Environmental > Aquatic > Freshwater >...
CCGTTACGCATCATCATAATTAGCTCAGCTTAATTCTTTCTTGGTAATCCAACTAAACGTGTTTTATCATGGAACCAAGGTCTTACAAGTTTCTGATAATCCAATTGCTTCTTCTAGGGTTGGCGCCTCTGCAATCACCCTGACAATAGGTTCTGTGTTGCTTGGCCGTAGGTGAATCCATTTTTCCTGCCAGCTAATTCTTAGTCCATCGGTTCGATCGGTGCCACCGTCAGGGAAAGCCTCAGCAACCCTTTCGTACCAAATTTCTAAGGAGTTTCTGTTCATATCAATTTTAGCTTTGTGGATATTAAATAGCGGTATTTCTTTGGCCAGCTCTCCGAGTGATTTCTTTTTTCTGGTCATCAACCCAAGGATAAGCGCCATGCCGATGAAAGGATCGCGCACCCAACCGATTCTTGGATCAATAACCCCGCCGTTTCCTTCTCCGCCTATTACCGCGCCCTTTTCAATCATCAGGTCCACCACATTAGCCTCGCCCACTGCGCTACGGTAGCAAGGTTGGTTAAATCTTGTTGCAGCATTTTCGCTGGCAAGAGAGGTGGACATATTGACAACCATGGGGCCGGGTTTTTCTTCTAGTCTTGCCCATGCAGCAAGTGCGAGGGTTAATTCTTCGCCTAGAAATTCACCTTTCTCGTTGAATAATGCCAGCCTATCTGCATCTGGGTCTAAAACAAAACCAGCATGAACCTTTGCTTTCTTTACCATTGGCCCGATGCTTGCAAGGTTTATAGCGATGGGTTCGGGTTCGTGGGTAAAGTTGCCATCGGCTTTTTCACCGATCAAAATTGCTTCAACACCAAGTGCGTTAAGAAGCTTTGTTGCAATCGGCCCGCCAGCCCCTCCATTTGCATCTACAAAAACTCGCCAGCCACTTTTTGCAATCGCTTCAACATCCGTAACTGCAAGAATTTTCTGTACATGCTTTTCCACTAAATCGGCATTGCTAGCTTCCTCTGGTGCTTCATCCCATTTACCATGACGAAATGAATTTGATTCATAGCGCTTCTTTACCACCTCGCCAACGGTTGCGGGAACAACTCTGCCATCGCTTCCAAAAAGTTTCATGCCATTGTAAGGCGCACTATTATGGCTTGCAGTGATTTGAATTCCCCCGACCGCTTTTAAAGCAGTAATTCCAACCCCCATGGTTGGTGTAGGCACGACTCCTACATCCATGGTTTGGCAACCGCTGGCATTCAACCCCGCGCAAACAGCATGCTTCAACATTCTGCCGCTGGGCCTGCCATCAGTGCCTACCAGAACTAAGCCTTTTCCAAGTTGCTCTCCAAATGCGCGTGCAAAGCGCATTGCAACTTCCACGGTAAGGGTTTCCCCTACTATGCCACGGATTCCAGAAACGCTTACTATTAATCCTGCCATGCTATCTCCAGTTATTGAATTCACCAGATTACTTTTACCAAGAGTAAGGGTTTTTATGCCAGCGGATATTCTTTAAAAATTACTCTTAGTAGCCATTCATTCGATTGACCCAGTCAAATCGTGCAGTATGCTGAAGGTCTTAAAGACTTCTTTTTTTATGAGAACTAGCAATGAATCAGGTTACAGGCGATCGCGGGAAATACATGGCTCTTGTTGCTGCCCTTTTGGGGTGGATGTTTGATGGATTCGAGATGGGCCTTTTTCCTGTGGTTGCAAGACCTGCCTTGCAAGAGTTAATGGGGGATCAATTTTCCGATGCACTCTTTGGCAGATGGTATGGTGTAATCACTGCAGCTTTTCTTGTGGGTGCAGCAACCGGTGGAGTTCTGTTTGGCTGGCTGGGCGATCGCATTGGTCGGGTTCGTGCCATGACCATCAGTATTCTTACCTATGCAATCGTTTCCGCACTCGGGGCATTTGCCCAACATCCTTGGCATCTTGTAGCAGTTCGTTTTCTTGCAGCTTTGGGCATGGGTGGGGAATGGTCGCTTGGTGTGGCCTTGGTAATGGAAATCTGGCAGGGTAAATCTCGTGGATTGCTTGCAGGGCTGATTGGTGCAGCAGGAAATCTAGGTTATGTCATAGTAGCCCTGCTTAGTTTGTTTCTAACCCAGGTTCATACCGCACTCGAAAATTTCTTGCAAATAGTTCATATGCCCCAGAACTGGATCAACGCCCTTACAGCAAACTCGGGTTGGAGATTGCTCATGCTGATGGGCATTTTGCCTGCATTCCTTACCATGATTATTCGCTTTTTTGTTCCTGAATCGCACAAGTGGGAAGAGGAAAAAGAGCAGGGCCGTACCAATGGTTGGGCTACCATCGATCTTATGGGTGTCTTGTTTGGCTCGTTTGCATGCTTTGGTATCCTTTATCTTTGGGCCATCGATTGCGACTGGGTTATGCGCGCAGTCGGAACCTGCATTCTTTTAATTGCTGTCACCATTGGCTACCTTTGGCCTATCCGCAATTATCTCTCCCGCAATAATGAAACTGCTGAATTTCGTAGAGCAACAATATCCATGATGATGGTTGCTGCAGGCTTATCAGGAGTAGCCCTTCTAGGCACATGGGGATCTGTTCTTTGGTCTGCCCCGTGGGCCGATAAACTGTCCCAAGGAATGGCAGGTGCCAAGCAATACACCCAGCTTACTTCTGCATTAGGCGCTTCAATTGGATGCTTTGTGGTTGCAATCATTGGAGAGCGTTTTTCCAGACGCTGGACTTATGCTTTTTTATGTCTGATATCACTGGGCTCTGCGCAACTCTTTTTCCGCACTAATGATTCCTTCGGCCCTTGGTTCCTTTTCACAATCTTTACCGCAGGCGCATTCACTGCAGCATTTTATGGCTGGCTTCCACTTTATCTCCCAGAGTTGTTCCCTACCCGAATACGCGCCACAGGTCAGGGCTTTGGCTTTAACTTCGGCCGTATTCTTGCTGCAATAGGTTCCTTGCAAACAGGCGCTCTGATGAACGATGTCTTTGGGGGCGATTATGGTAAAGCTTGCGCTGCCATGAGTTTTATCTATCTCGCAGGTTTTTTGCTTTTGCCTCTCATGCGTGAAACCAAGGGTCAACCTCTTCCTGATTAACTTTACTTTGGGTATGCGCCTAAGCCCACACCGTTTAAACAACTGGTTTGCATCGAGCCATCGGTGATCTTAAAGATTCCGGGAAAGCCTTTTTCCCATGGAGTGTTTGCAGCAGGGCAGTACTGCCTAGAATTTGCCTCGATTGCGCTAACTCCTTTAACATGTGCAGCAAGGCTTGCGCTTTGTATTAACGATGCCCCAGGGCAGGTTAGATCTTGCACACATAAAAACATTTTCATGTGCCTTGCTGCGCTAGCAAGCACCACTGATTGCGATTGCCCCTTGCAGGCTTTTAAAGCTGCCCCGGTGTATCCCATTTCTCGTGCCATTAATAGGCTTTCCAAATCCAATAATGATTCATCGATCACCACGGGGATCTGCTTGCTTGCAGCATGCATGACATTCGCCCTGCTGGCTTTTAAATCTCTTCCCGTGGGTTGTTCGATGTAGGCGATTCGCGAAAATGCTGCGGGCGATTTTTCTTTCACCTGCTCCAAAAACTCCAGCAGATATTCTACATTCTTGCACTTCTCATTGAAGTCGAGCGAATAATGCCAAGTAGATTGCCCCCGCTGCTTCTGAGCTACTTCCGCTGCTTTTTCCACCCCAACTACACGGCCCACATCCCAGCTTAAATCATCCCCATTCAACTTGATTTTTAAATGCGTCAACCCATTAAACAATACCCACTCGCCTAATGTTTCAGGCAACCCATCCCCCACAGGCTTTACCACATCTTGACTGAACAACGGATCAAGTGCACCCACAAGATGGTACAAAGGCAGGCTTGCTACAGGTTCTTTCATTACATGGTCTTCAATCTTCACACCTTTGAAATCGTTGCCCAAAAAACGACCAATATCGTTATCTAGAAATTCCCCACCATAGGTGTGGTAGCAACTTAACTGGTGGGCTTTGCCATAGGCATCGTGCAACGCAGCATCGAAGGGGCTTGCGCAGACCAAAGTTGCAAGCGGTGGAATTGGGTCATCCAAGTTTAATTTACGGCCTTCTGCCTCAGCGTTACTTAGTAGCTCTTTTTCCAGCTCCCAAGTGATTTCAATCGGATGGCCACTCGTTTTTGTTTTTGCATAAACCGATGCGCAACTTGCAGCAATCGCTTTCATTGCTCCTAATGTTTTGTCGTATACCATTGTTTTTGAGGGGAATGCCCAAATGTTTCCCAAAGGCATTGAACCTTTCCCCACGCTTCGTTTCCCCTGTGAGGTTTCCACTTCAACCTCTGCATTCAGCATCGTAACCCGGTCAACTGCAACGCCACCAAACTTGATCATTGTCCGGTACGAAAAATCCTCGGTGCTAAAACTTACATTTTTTATCGTGATGTCTGTAGGTCTCATGCTTTCCTCGTAGTAGAATTACTTTGTGTATAAGAACAATATCCACGCATTGCGCCTTTTGCGCAAGCTTTGACTTTTTTGTTTTGAAAGGTTCCTTTAATGAAACTTATTCCATTCATTTTTGCTTTAATGCTCCCTTTTCAAACTGAAGGGATCGAAGACCTGCTAAAAGTCGATCAGGCCCTCCGTGGAAAAGACTATGCAAAAGCTGTTAAGCTTGCTGATGAAGCCATCGCTAAAAGCCCTAAGAACGAAAGGCTTTACTACTTGCGTGGTTTGGCAAACTCTGGCTTGCGCGATTATGCTTCTGCACTAAAAGACTTTGATAATTCCCTAAAAGCCAATCCCAAATTTTACAATGCCCTCGATCAACGAGGTAGTGCTAACTTTCGTTTGGGAAAAATGAAAGAAGCAGGTGCTGATTTCGATGAATACATCAAACTAGTTCCCGATGAATATCCAGGCCATTGGCGCAGGGGCATTGTTCTTTATTACCTTGGCCGTTTTAAGGAAGGAAAAGAACAATTTGAATCCTATCAAAAAGTGGAAAACAGTGATGTGGAGAATGGTGTATGGCATTACCTATGTTATGCCCGTGCTGAAACCCCTGAGAAAGCCCGTGCTGCAATGCTTCCCATTCAAGGCGATCGCAGGGTTCCCATGACAGAAGTCTATTTAATGTTCCAAGGGAAGTTTGCTCCCGAAAAAATTCTTGAGATCGCAGCCAACGCCCCAGCAGAGCAGGAAAAAATCGCGCCCTTCTATGCTCATCTTTACCTAGGGCTTTATTATGAATCCATCGATGATAAGAAAAAAGCTGCTGAACATATGGAAAAAGCGGCCAAGCTTGGGCCTTTGGATCATTACATGGGTGATGTTGCAAGAGTGCATTGGAATATTCTGAAAAAAGACAAGGATCGTTAATCAGGATGGGTACTCAATCCATGATTCCTCCGCTGGATGATCTGGTGGAGAAACATATGCACAGGGAGGTTGCTTCGCTTAAAACAGGTCAGACTGTTTTCGAGGCACTTGCTACTATTCGCAATTCCCCGCCTTTTTCCTCTAATATCATTTACTTTTATGTCGTAGATGAACTGGGGAAACTTCAGGGAATCATGGCTACTCGCTCGCTTCTTCTAAGCGCACCCGAAAAACTTATCGATGATTTAATGGTTAAAAGGCCCGTTGCTATTCCTACCATTGCAACCATCTTAGATGCATGCGAATTTTTTACCATGTACAAGTTTCTTGCATTTCCGGTAGTGAATGAATCTGGCATATTGGTAGGCATGCTCGATATTCGTACTTATAATGCAGAAATAAGTAGCATGAGCGAGGATCTTTCTGAAGGCCATCCCAAGGATACCTACGACGCTCTTTTTCAACTTATCGGGGTTCATTGGGAAGAAGGTAAAAATTCTGGGATATGGACTGGGTTTTCCGTTCGATTTCCATGGCTGGTTTGTAATGTCGCAGGTGGCTTAATTGCTGCCTCTCTTCTTGGGTTGTTTGAGTATGAACTTGAGAAATTTGTGGTACTTGCACTTTTTATTCCTATCGTGCTTGCACTTGCAGAAAGTGTTGCCATTCAGTCGGTGAGTATTTCTCTTCAATCAATGCATAAGGATAGCCTTACTTGGGGCAAGCTTTTTATCAAGCTTTATCGTGAGGGTTTGACCGGATTAGCTTTGGGTTTGGGAACTGCATTGCTTGTTGTGGTCTATTCTTATCTACGGTTTTGGAATATTCCCTTGACCGCTACTTTGCTTTTGGGAATCACAGGTGGAGTGACGCTTGCCGCTGCTGCAGGGCAGGGCGTACCGAATATTTTGAAAATTATGAAGATGAATCCTCAGGTTGCTGCGGGCCCTATCGCCCTTGTTTGTGCAGATATGGCTGCTTTGGTGTTTTACCTGCTTTCAGCAAGATTTTTCTTTGGTTAGTAAAGGGGGAGAGACTTACTAAAGCCTCGTTCATAGAATAATACTGAAGTAAATGCGCCCGTAGCTCAGGGGATAGAGCATCGGTTTCCTAAATCGAGGGTCGTTGGTTCGATTCCAACCGGGCGCACTTCTCTTTTCCTCGATAAAACCCCTTTAACTTCTGAACTACCAACACCTTGTAGAATCGTAAGATTTTCTATTTCAGATTCTTGAAGACTCTCTAGGTATCCCAGAGGTTCTAATTTTTGGTGGCCTTTTTGGTGGCCTAAGATGTTTTGGTGGCCTTTTTGGTGGCCTTTTTTGTTTCCATCCTTGGGTGTGTTTATCAAGGCGGGCATATCGACTACCACGCTCGCAAGTTCCGATCGGTCTTTTATTTTGATGTAATGCTTAAGGGTCGTTTCTGCGTCCTTGTGCCGGGCGAGAAGCTGCACCTGTTTGATCGTTGCGCCACCTTCGACAAGCGAGGTAATGAAAGACGCTCTGAAGCTGTGGAAGTCGAGGTACTCGCCCCTTGCGTTCTCCCATTGAAGGAAGTCGCTCTGCTCTAGGCTCGTTCTCTCTGCCTGCGTGGGTGCTAACTCGATGTAATCAAGGCGGGCGTGTTTCATGTCGAGCTTTAGTCGTTTGCCTGCCTGCCCTCGATGATACCTCCCTTTAAAAAGGTTCGTGGGTGTCTTTTTCTCAGCAAGGATTGTTGCCACCAGCGCCACCAATGTTGAGGGCAAGGGTATTATCTCGCTGACTCCGTTCTTGGTATCTCTGCCATGAATGGCAAGCTCTGCGTTCTCAAGGTCGAAGTTCGAGGGGGTGATACTCATCAACTCTTTCGCCCTCAGGCCAGTTTGGAACGCCAGCGCATAAAGAAGAGCTCGCATCTTCGGGGGGTTGCTTACCTTCCTTTGATCTTTGGAAGCGTGAAGGTATTGAACTAAGTAGCCCGCTTCTGCCTGCGTAAAGGTGCGCCTTAAGCGCCTGCAATCTGCATCTTTCACGGCTTGCGCCTTTAGTGCCAATACTGGGTTGAAGGGCAGGCGATTCTCTAGCACCATCCAAGAGAAGAAGCCTTTGATGGCAACAAGATATTGATTCGATGTTCTCTTAGACCACTCGTTTTTCTTAGCCAACTTCACGAGGGCATCCTTGATCTTTGCGGGGGTGACATCCTTGGGCATTAGGACTCCCGCTTGAGCAAGAATCTTTTCAATCTTAATCTTCTTTTCAGTGCACCAACTGGAAGCGGCCTTCTGGCTTCGCTCCTTAACGGCCTCTGCATAGGCATCAAGGTGATCATCAAGAGGGGTTTCCAATCCATTCGAAGTATCGGCTTCGATCAAGCCAGCTTGCACTTGCTGGGCCTGCCTTGCCCTACGTTGCAATTCGAAGAGGGAAGATGCCTTATCGGCAAAGAGGCAGGCCCGCTGCCATGTTCCGGTTGAATCGCGGTACTTGCCGTAGTAGCGTTTCGAGGGCGCCATCACCCGTTTACCATCCACGATCCTGATTTTGTTGATCCTGAATACCTTCATGCTCGCTGCTCCTTTATCGTCCGTTTGTTTTCCGCTTCCCATATCGTTCTGGCAGGCATCCCGGCTTTAAGCCATCTCTCAAGCTCTTCACAATCCCAGAGCACTAGGCGACCTAGTCGAAGTCCTCGGGGTGTTTTGCCTGCAATGTTTGATCTCACCCATGTCATTTTGCTGACTCCAAGCCAGCGAGCGCAATCGGCAGCCTTCATAGTCTTCGGTGTTACTAGCATTTTAATTTTCCTAGAGTGCAGATAATTTTGGTTTTTCTCGTTACATGTCAGGCCGGATAACAATTACTGGTCGAAATTCACGGCCAGCAATCGATTCAGCCATTTGAAGAAGTAGGAATCCTCGCTCTTATAGGCCTTTAAGTGTTTTTTCAAGAAGCCTATCATTGATGAATTTGCCGTTGGTTAACGCTGTCCAAGTTTGGCATGCATATTGTACCAGCTCGGGTCAGGGTCCATAAACTCCGAGGACTGATGCCCAGCGTTTTTGCTGCTTTGAGAGCGCTGATTAGCATAGGCTCACCTTCAGAAACACAATCCATTCTTTCCACATTAACCATTATTCGATCTCCATTAATATAGTTTGTACAAACAACTCTTTAGGTATGCTGGCTGCAAGCGTAAGGCATGCAACCAGCAACACTACCTAGCCCATCACTCTCCATCGTCCTCTGGGTCTAAAGCTGACTTATCAATCTCAACAAACCTGGCGGTCTTCAAGTAGAACTTGTAACCAATGCGAGCGGTCTCGCCGTTTCGGTTTTTCATAACCAAGAGGTCTAAGCATCTGTATTCATCAGTTCCCGGGGTTTTTGAAGGCACGAGGACTGATGCCGTGTCGGCCCCATATTCAATGTTTCCGCTTTCTTTAAAAACACTCAAATTCTTTTTTTTGTACCCAGCACGGTTTTGAGAGGATATTGCTAAGACTGAGACATTTAGCTTTCTTGCGATCCTCCTTAGTGCCGATATACTCAGAGTGACCTTATCCATCATGTTTAAAGCAGATTTTCCTAGGCTGCCTGAGTGTGGAACAAGTTGCAGATAGTCAACTACCAACAAACAAGAATTGGCACCTGCCTTTTTAAGGATCCCTTGAATAATCATTTCGATTTCTAAAACTGAGGTGTTTTCATCTGCTTCGATAATAGTTGTATACGGAGCCACCTCAATAGCATACTGCCCCAATGCCGCTAAAATCTTTGGCTTATTAATTGAGTCTTCTAAAGCGATCTTTCCCCTGCGGAAATGACGAGTATCTATGCCCGTTATACGGGATAGCGTCTTCTCCCGAAGCTCAGTTTTAGACTGCTCATAATTAATATAAATCACAGGGACTTTAGCTAAAGCAGCGACCTGATTAGCAAGCTGCCATGCAAACGTTGTCTTACCCGCACCAGGTTCAGCGGCGATGACATGAAAGCCTGCACCGAGCCCATTATAGACCCTATTAAGATGCTGAAATCCAGTATCTAGGCCAGTGAAGTCGCCTCCGTTTGACTTTAGTTGCAACGAGAGCACATACTCAGGAAGACACTTAAGCTCGTTATCGGGCAGCTTGCGATCTAAAGTTGGTGTTGTGCTAGTGAGTACCTTAGATAAGTTGTGCAGCATTGTTTCAGAGTTTGAGGCCTCATCACTGATAGCTGCTACAAGCTTTGTTTTCAAATCCTTTGCTTGTCGAGATACAATCTGCTCCCGTAACAAAGGCAGATAACCGGCAGCCTCCCCAGGTAAAATCGGCACGCCCGCAAGGCTTTCTACAACAGCAGCAATTGGTAAAGCTTTAGCTCCAGGATTGCTGACCTTTAAAGCACTAGCTTTAGCTTTTAAAATCGCTAAGTCTATAAAGCCTTGCTCGAGCCAACTATCACAAACGATAGCTGCAAGAGTTTTGTAAGGCTCATCAAGGCCAGAACGGACAATAGAAAGCTCAGAGATAACATTGGGGTCGCCCTGCACAGCGGCAGCAAGAACCCTTTGTTGAATCTCATCAAAATCACGCAAAGGCAAAAAATCTTCCGACATGACTACACCGCCCTTTCAAAAAGAAAATCATTCAAATCCTTACCAACCGACACAACAATTGCATCGGCTTTAAAACCAAATCTTCGAAACTGACTCCGAAGTTTGATAGCGGCATCCTCGCCCGCTTTGTCCCTATCGAATAAAACACGGATTCGGGTAGATTTTGGAATCAGCTCAAGCCAATGTTCAGGGAAACTATTCGCCCCAGGAGCACCAATAGAGGGTAGCCCCATCTGGCATGCTGAAAGTGTGTCAATCAAGCCTTCGCAGATGTAGAGCTCTGCTAGCTTGGTCTGCAACACATCAACCTGATAAGGCGCTGGGCAGCTTAAACCCACCGGCTTAAGCTCTTTAATTTTTGGATTAGCCTGCAATGATCGACCACAAAGGTAAACTGGAACCTGGTTGTTCAGAAAGAAAAACAGCAAAGGGTGTTCTTGGAAGTGGAACGCACCAGAATTATTAACCAAGCCTGTTTCTTTTAGGTCAGCTTGAGTAAATTCACTACACAACGCTGCCCAAGCTCTGAAAGGATCTTCCAAATAACGAACACCTAAGCTGCCGCACAGTTCTGGGTTTAACTTTCGGCTGGAGAGGTACTGTCCGCCTAAATTCTCAGAGGTAGGCAAGGATGCTAACTGAAAAAGGTAAGTTAAAACTGGCTGCGTACTATCTGGCAGCACCAAACCCGAAACAGGTAGTGGTTTTGCAGGTGAGCTAGAAGCAAATGTAGTATTTGCTTCTAGGTAAGACTTAGCTTCAAGAAAGGAAAACCCTAACACTCTTCTTGCTAAGTCTATTGCATCACCGTGCGACCCACATGAAAAGCACTTAAAGCGTTCTTCGTACAACACGCATGATGGGTTCCGGTCAACGCCCTCATAGTGGTCTTCAGGAAACAGGCAATGAATGTTTTTTCCGAAAACCTCTAATCCAAGAACCTCGGCGGTCGCTGTGACACTGAACTTTTCTTTCATAGGCCGACTATGACTGGAAGCCCCATGATTACAAGCACTCATAGCGACGCCTCCTGGTACCAGTTCCTGTTTTGTGTAATCTCTAAACGATTGTTTTCAGTATCAACATTAAAGCTAACCACGATACCCTCATCGATGAGCTTAGAAAGAAGAGCGCTCAAACTTGTGCAACTTTCAGAAAAATGAGAACTATCAAAACCTAAGGCCCTAAGAGTACTCTTAAGATTACTTCTAACAAAAAAACCATCCTTGCTAGTCTGCCTAAGAATTAGCAGTAGTGTCCTAATCGTTGTCCGATCTCGACCAAGTCTGCCTAGCAAGCTAAAAATCTTAACTGAAAGCTTTGTAAACTTGTAAGTACAGCGCCCGCCTTTCAGCTCTTCAACTAGGCTGCTATGCAAATGAAAAAAGAATTTGGTAGAAGGTTTCAGCTTACCACTTAAAACATAGCGCAGCTTATAAACCGGGCGTGGGCAGGAAACGCAAGTGTTGATTTTTTCTAGTCCGAAGGGCAGATCATCTAGGTCCAGCACATTGTCTTCATCCTCGTAAACAAAACCATAGGATTCAAAAAGATGCGTATGCTTTTCTTCAATTGCCTTGACGACCCGCCGGAAACTCACACACTTTGCCTGGAAGAGCTGCTCAATTGAGGACTTTATAGCCGCAACTAACTTCGGAGAAAACCTACCTGTGGAATACTCTGCTCTCTTTCCCGGTGGAATAAGAGCATTGCTAAATACCTTGTGTGAGCAACTTTTACTAAACTGGAGTAGACTCAAAAGACTAGCAAACTTGACTTCAACACGATCGCCAGGTCTCTTAGGGTCAACCAAAGCTAGGCAACCTACCAAAGTGATTAAATCGATTCCAGAGAGGCTTAACAGTGTTGAATCAGTACCATCAGCAGTTAAGTTCTGAATAAGGCTATTAGGCATAGAGAACTCCTTTAAATTTTTATGTGGTTTCATCTCGCACACTCCAAGCTGGCTGGCCGGTGTGCCACTAAACTGCCCCAACTTTGACCAGACGTAACGGACACTTTAAATGGAATCTTAAAACCAAAACTCTCAACTCCAAGGTTGGTCATCAAGCCAGGCAGCTCGCTAGCAAAATGCTCAACTTCATCGTCAGGCACCTGGAACTGCAACTCGTCATGTAGAGAAAGAATCATTTTTATCTGAGGGTGGAACTCTCGGATGTGGTTGTGGCACCGAATCATTGCAAGTTTTGTTATAGTTGCAGCCGCAGCTTGGATTGGAAAATTCTGTGTTTCCCTTAAGGCCTTACTTTGTAAACCAAGCTTGCTTTTTGATGTTATCTGAGCATCTGGAACAAGCTTAAGCCTGCCAAAAACATCAACGAGGCAACCATTCTTTACTGCTAAATCGCGCGTTTTCTCGATGAACAACTTCACATCTGGGAAGACTTTAAAGTAACCATCGATCAACTCTTCTGCCGCCTTAAGAGAAAGAGATAGTTTATTCGCCAAAGACTGGGCTTCCATTCCGTAGAGGATGCCAAATTGAACACTCTTAACCTGCCCGCGCTTCTCAGGATGCAAAATCTTTACCTCGTCAGGATTACAAGCTAAACCAAACACCTTTTTTGCAGCCAGGCCGTGAAGGTCTATGCCGTTGGCGATAGCATCAAGCATTGCTTGATCTCCGCTTACAGCAGCAAGAATATAAAGTTCTTGCTGCTCGAAATCAGCACCAACAATCTTAAATCCTAGAGGTGCAATAAAGCCATTTCGAATACCATAACGGTCGTTCTTAGGCAGAGTTTGAATTTTTTTTGTAGCAGTAAAACGTCCAGTAATAGCGCCCATCTGGTTGTATTCTGGTCGAAGGCGAGAATCAGAATCAACCTCATTGGGAAAACTACAGTAAGTGGAAATTATCTTGCCTGTTTTTCTATACTCAAGAATTTTGCCCACTACAGGATGTGCATCACGCAAAGAGTACAAACTTTCTTCATCACTAGAAGGACTGCCCTTTTCTGTTTTCTTTAAAACAGGAAGGCCCAGATCTTCATAAAGCAACTTAGACAATTGCTTAGGGGAAGCAGGGTTAAATTCTGCGCCTGCTGTCGCCTGAATATCAGCCAAAACTAAAGCTTGTTCAGGCTCTAGGTATGCCTTCAGAGCAGTAAAATAGCCGCAATCAATTTGGTAACCGTTTGCCTCTAACTCTGCAACCACCGGAATCAAAGGCATTTCAACATTTTTCATTAAATAATTCATGATGCAACCATCGCTTTCTTTTGTGTTTGAGAAATCTGAAAAGTGTAAAGAACATCTTTGGCACAGTAACTAGAGGCAACATTTAAGTCCACCGATTGAAAGGCTTTCATGGACTTAGGACTTAACGACCAAGGGCTAATATCTAATTCCCTAATCGCCAATTTTTCTAGGTCAGCAGGCAAATTAGGTTGAAGCAGTTTTGATGCAAGGAATGTATCCCATTCAAACTGAAGGTCGATGCCTGCGTGAAACCTAAACCACGCAAATTCGAATTTTGCATTATGAGCAATAAACTTCTTACTCTTCAAATCAAGAGTGCTTACCACCTCAAAAAGGGGAAGCTGGTTGGGCAGTATAGTGCCATCTTCTGGCAAGGCGTGGGCAATCGGGATATAAGCAACCAAACCCTCAATACCTAGACCAATACCTACGATGTAACCTTCTCTTGGTTCGAGCGATGAAGTTTCGATGTCAATTGTTATGACATCAAAACCAGCAAGTTTATCCCTTAAAAGAAGTAGATCTGAACTAGTGCGAACAACCCAAACTTGCTCTTGTGAAGTAGCTTTTGGATTCTCCGCAACTGGCTTATTTAACTCAACCATTATAAAGCACTGGTCTGCCTCACTTAAATTTAATGAAGGCAAAGTTGCCTTCATTAAGCTTGTGAATTCTTCAAAAAAAGTCGCCATTAAACACCGCCTTTCGTTTCTTTGGTTTGGGAATGAGTAGGATCAGCAGACCTCTTTAGAGGCTGCTGGACAATTTGAGTAGGGTTACAAAACTGCTCAATGGCAGTTTGTGTCGTATACCAGATGGCTCCGATTCGAAAGCAATGAAGCTTTACGCCATTTATGCCATGAGATCGCCATCTGTGCAGTGTAGAGGCATGCACCAGCTTCTGATTCCGCTTAGGTAAAAAAGCAGATGCTTCCGAAAGCAAAACCAATGCATCCTTGTCAAATTTGACCATTACTGTTGGTCCTCCAATAAGTTTAATGACCTATAGGTAATGCGCTACAAGCCTTGTAGCCTGGCTACAAAAAGAAGTTCTTTGAATGTTTTTTGGGGGAAACCATTGAAATGTGCGTTATCTAAGCAAGACATTAGATATAGTCCTGCAAACAAACATCCCAAAACAAAATACTGCAAGTTGTGCGCCATATTGTAAATGCGCTACAAGCCTTGTAGCCAGGCTACAAAAAGAAATTATTGTTTTATTCTGTTCGGGTATGCCAAACTCTGAAGGGGTTAAGAAATGATTCTAGTGTTTGTTTTCCAATTAGTGGCCCTATCCGGCATGTAAACGAAACCCCCATCAGAAGACTCAACAATTAGATTTAAATGAGCGCCAAGCGGTGGCATCATCTTTGATAAAGCTGACTTCCCAAAAGTAATAGCGTTCTTCACTCGATCAGCAGTGTTTTTGTTTTCCTTATACTTCGAATTTAAATCTCGTTTGTTTTTATCGATCTGACTCTTCACGGATTTGAGAGATGCCTTCAGCTCTTCTTCTATATTCTTTAGAAGACCTGGCTCCTTTAACCGGGTTTCGTTTGCACTCTGAATCTCTAAAAGCTTTTTATTTTCATCCAGAGAAAAGGTCGAGGTAGCAGCACGGCTTGAGCTGTCAACTTCGTCACCATCAGGATGAAGAAAGTCATCTAAAACCTCCTTATCTTCTCCTGAAGGACTATTACTCAAAATGTTCCTTAGCGCACTCAGATCAGACAAAGAGTAAGGCTTGCAAGGGTTCCCAAGAAGTTCTCTTATATAAATATAACCCGCTTTATCTTTTACACGGCGTACTTCTGAACCATTAAAGCTTACCTCCCAGTAAGTATCCTCCCCTGATTTAGCCTGCCTAAAGATATTTTGGATTTCACCACTAACAGTCCTCTTGCTTTGATCCTCAAGACCAATTGCTGTAAAAGGTAACCCACCTTTAGGAAGATTAAACTCCGAAAAACCATTTTCTCTAAAACCCTTGTTCAATGAACCTATTGTATCACCTCGCCGTTGCACACTTGTTGTAGACAAATCACATACCCTCTCCAGAAATTCATCCACGGTGGTCCTATCAATGCAACCAATAGCAGAAACGTAATGAGAGGCCCCTGCAACTGGCCGTAATGCATTGAAAACCTTGATATTCGATGAGTCTTTCAAAAAAGATTCAACAGACTTCAACTCGATAAAGTAAATAAGTAATTGGAATAGGTAGGTCAGCAAGCCGCAACCACTTAAGGAAGACTCGGATTCTAAAACCTGTGGAACCAGCAGGCATTCCGGCCCATAATCATTTCCGGATCGACCCAAGACTTCATCAATCTCAAGTAACTTCCCTAACTCCCTTGCGGATAAATTAGAGGTTATCAAGAAACCGAACCTAGCCACTAAATCATCTACCATTATGTTTTTACAAGCCACATCTTCGAAAACTGCAAGAACCTCAAGAGCAAGTTTTACAACCTTTGGTCGCAAATAAAGCAATGAGCCCTCAAACTTCTCAAGTCTAGGTATGGCATCAGCTTCCTCGAAGATGCACGCCACATTTTCTTGAAAAGAATAAGCGTTACCATTAGGATCAAGCCTCATTCCTGAAACTTTCTTAATAAAAGTGTAAGGCTCTTTCTTTTGACCCAAAGAATCGGGACAAAAAGAGTCCGAAGGCAGAGGAGATGACGTTTTCTTTGTGCCGTAAAAATCTAGGAAACACCTATTAAGTGAACTATTGTTTTTAAAGATTTTAGGCATCAAGCCAGTTTTCAATATGTAAGCTTTACTTTCCTCAATATGAACTATCATTGCTTTACAACTTAAACCGAAATCGGTTGGTGAGGGAAGAGAATACAAAAGGCTAGCAAAATAGTCAGTTGATAGGCTTTTTCCCAAGAGATCAGTTAGGTTGCTCGCCATCAATAAAGAATAAGCGGGATCTATACCTAAAAGACTAATAGCGGCCTTTACCAGCACTTCTAGGCCCTCTAAAAACCTAATGCTATCCATGTAATGTCCACACAACTCCCCGCCAACCTTAGCCTTTAAGGCAGTAGATTGCTCCTCAACCAAACCGGTACTTCTCAGACGCCCAATCAGACTTTCAAGTCTATCTGTAAGCAAGAGTTCAGCGAGGTTCGCCCCTTCTAGAAGAGCACCTAAAGTCTCCACACCTAATGAACTAACCCTAGTTTGGATAAATATCTCAAGGTCCCCTAAGAACTTTTCTTGGGCTAAAGAGAGATCCGGGAAGGAGTCTCTCACTGATGCTTGAAGTTTAAGCCTCAGGATTGCTAACTGTTTTGTGGGTAAGCCTGCAACGTTCAAAGACTCTATTATAGTTTCAAGCCTATCAGGATAATCACTCATCATACAAACCCTCAACGCACAGCAAATCGATGCAACAAAACCTTATCAACCACTTGTATTCCTTTTTGAAAGTGCGTGTCAATAATCAAACACAAGAATAATTAAAATAATGCAAGAAACTGTAACTATTAAGATTTGCCTGCTAAGCTTGCATTTTGGATTTTGAAAGGAATAATAGAAACGTTAAGAGCCCTAAAAGAATAAGGCAGCTAAAGAATAGGGCACCATTACCAAAAAACAAATCTAATGCAGATAGGAACAGCGTTGAAGTACATTTAATAAACAACTACATCTTGTATCAAGACGCTAATACAGGAAGATAACTAAGCCACCCGGAGCAGTATCTTAACCCCATCACAAACAACCTGCATCTACTGGCAACAAGCACCAGGGAAACGCAAACACTTTGCAGCCTGCGTAACTCACGGTTTAAGATGTGATATCCACTACTGATTTATATGTGGTTAAAGAAAAGATGCAGTGCAGAGATGATGTATAATTTAGGAATGTAAAGAATTACATTTTTTACTAACTTGAATACGGCATAAAGGGTGATTATCAGTAAATCGGCCCTTAAAGGCCTAGGGCTTTTTTATTGAACCCTGCCAATAAGTGCTTACCTAGGTAGTTTTAAAGCTTTGTGGCTTAGGTTGATTTGACTATACCCAAGAGCTGCAGAGCATCTCAGCTTGAGCTAGCACTGTCTGGGTGGCCTCATCCGTCAGGTCAGGTGGGAAGCCATATTTGCGTAGGATTTTCTTAACCATCACTTTAATCTTAGCCCTGGCACTTTCTCTAACAGTCCAGTCGATCGTTACACTGGCTCGTACCCTGGTCACCAATTCCGCAGCTATCACTTTTAACTCAGCGTTACCCATAGCTTTGACCGCGCTCTCATTGGCGGCCAAGGCATCATAGAAAGCAACTTCATCCTCTGTCAGGCCCAAACTCTTGCCTCGCTTACTCGCTTCGCTCATCTCCTTGGCTAACTTAACCAACTCTTCGATGACTTCCTGCGTAGCTATAGCCCGGTTATGGTAAGCGTTCAAAGTCTGCTTCAGCTTTTCACTAAAGAGTTGCGACTGCACCAGGTTCTTGCGTGAGCTGATTTTAATCTCATCCTTAAGAAGCTTGGCCAGCAACTCGGCTGCGACATTCTTATGTTTGAGCCCTCTTATCTCAACCAAGAAGCGGTCATCCAAAATACCAATATTTGGCCTCTTTAACCCAGCAGCAGCAAAAACATCAATGACCTCTCCATCCGTGGTAATAGCTCGTGATACAAGCTGGCGAACTGCAGCGTCAATCTGCTCAGGGGTCTGCCCTTTCTCCGTATTATTTTTATTCAGCGCTGATGCTATAGCCTGGAAGAAAGCAACATCATCCCTAATATCATTTGCCTGGTCGCTGGAAGAGCAAAGCGAGAACGCACCAGACATCGCCTTGACGGTTTTAACAAAACGATTCTTGCCATCCTCCTGCTGCAGAATATGCTCCTGGCCTGCTGGGATTAAAGCCAGTCTTTCCATCGGTTTTCCAACAGCCCACTTTGACCAATCAAAGCCATGGAACATATCGCTTGCAACGCTATGCTTCTCTAGCAAAACATCAACCGCTTGTTGGATATCATTGGAAGGAGTGCCCTTGCCGCCGCTATCGGTGTAAGTGGCTAATGCCTTTTTAAGCTGATCAGCAAGGCCAAGATAATCCACTACCAGCCCGCCTTGTTTATCCTTGAACACCCGATTGACCCTGGCGATGGCCTGCATCAACCCATGGCCTTGCATTGGTTTATCGGCATACATCGTATGCAGGCAGGGCGCGTCAAAGCCCGTAAGCCACATATCCCGTACGATCACGATTTTAAAGGGATCCTTCGAATCCTTAAACCGGTTAGCAAGTGCTCTGCGCTTGTCTTTACTACGAATATGAGGCTGCCAATCCGGGCCATCATCGGCGCCTCCAGTCATTACAACCTTAACTATGCAGGCTTTGTTTTTCTCCATCTCAGCATCATCATCAGGGGCACCAGCCCAGGCAGGCCGCAGTTTTACTAAAACGTTGTAAAGATCAACGCATATGCGCCTGCTCATACAAACGATCATAGCTTTACCATCCAATGCTTCCTGTCTTCTCTCAAAATGAGCAACTAAGTCTGCTGCGATCAGTTTGATTCTTTTACCTTCCCCAACCAAGGCTTCGATGGCAGCCCATTTGCTTTTAAGCTTCTCTTTGGTCGTTACTTCCTCAGCCTCGGTCAAAGTGTCAAATTCTGAATCAATCTGTGGCAATACACTCTCATTAAGTGCAAGCTTTGCTATCCGACTTTCATAATAAATCGGAACTGTTGCTTTATCTTCAACCGCCTGCTTAATGTCGTAAATGTTGATGTAATCCCCGAACACCTTCCGTGTGTTGGCATCCTTCTTATCAATAGGCGTTCCCGTAAAGCCAATAAAAGATGCATTAGGCAGGGCATCTCTCAGGTTGCTGGCAAAGCCATAAGTCATTTTGCCTGTCTTAGTATTTACCTTACCACCAAACCCATACTGAGTTCGATGGGCTTCATCTGCGACCACAACAATATTCTGCCTATCGCTCAGCTTTGGCATTTGTTCAGTATCTTCAGGCATGAACTTATGAATCGTAGTGAATACCACTCCACCGCTACCTCGGTTCAGCAGCTCTCGCAAATGCTCTCGATTATCTGCCTGCACTGGTGTCTGGCCTAGGATTTCATGGCAGCGCTGAAACTGCCCAAAGAGCTGATCATCCAAGTCGTTTCTATCTGTAAGAACCACCAAGGTCGGATTCTGCATAGCGGAGTTGCGTACTATCTGTGCAGCATAAAACAGCATCGAAAAGCTCTTACCGCTTCCTTGCGTATGCCAGACCACGCCAACTCTGCGGTCTCCGATCTCGCCCTTTTTGCCTTGTTTTACCTTGATCATGCCACTCGCTCTCACAGTCTCCATCACTGCAAGGTTCACTGCATGAAACTGATGATAGCCTGCGATGATCTTTTGTACTTTCCCAGAGTCTGGGTCTTCATCAAATACGATAAAGTGCTGCAGTAAATCCAGAAGTCTTTGCTTATCGAATACACCTTTAACTAATACTTCCAACTCCAATAACCCTTTCGAAGCTTCCGTCTTTCCATCAATAGTGCGCCATATTTTAAACCACTCTTGGTTTGCGCTGATAGAACCTATGCGGGCTTCTGTACCATCGCTTATCACCAACAATTCGTTGGTATGCATCAGGGATGGTATTTGGGCCTTGTAGGTTTGTAGCTGGGTATGCGCACTCCAGATGGTAGCCTTCTCATCTGCTGGGTTCTTCAGTTCTAATATCGCCAAAGGCAGGCCATTGATAAACACTACGATGTCTGGCCTGCGGTTATGCTGCCCCTCTATCACAGTAAACTGGTTCACTACCAACCAGTTGTTCTTTGCAGGCTGCTCAAAATCAATCAGTCGTACCAAGTCTCCAGCTATGGAGCCGTCTGCTCTCTTGTACTCTACAAGCACACCATTACGCAAAACCTCATGAAAGGCTCGATTGGTCTGCATTAGTGAAGGGGTGCCGTGGCGTAGCACCTTCTGAAAGGCTTCTTCTCTTGCATCTGCTGGTATTTTTGTATTGATTCGATCGATTGCAGCTTGCAGCCTGCCTTCCAGCACCACAGACCCAAAGGTTTCTCTTTCAGCTCCAGGCTCACCAGGCGCAATCGTTCTGCCATCGGCATAGATGTAGCCAAGCTCATTAAACCATTCAATGGCGGCCATCTCAACGGTATCTTCATTAACACTCATAGTGCGTTAGGCCTTTGTACTTTGAAGTGTTTCTATGATTTTTGCTGCCAGCTCATCTTCAACCACATTGTCAAACCTGCCAACAATCGGATCAACATGAAACTCTGCGATTAATGCTTTTGCCAGTTCATTAATCTTTGCGGAAGCCTGCATTACTTTCACTTGATAAGGGAACTTCCCTTTCCATGCTCTAGCGTCAAGATTACGCCCGCCATCGGATGCTGTCTTCCAAATCCCAAGTAATGTACCAGCTTCCATATGATGCAATAGGCAGTAATCGCCCTTCTTCACCTCAAGAGGCCAGGTTTTATTGGAACCAAACAGTGCTTTCTCCATGCAGGTAAGGTAGGTCTCAGAGTTACATTCAAAGATGTAGAGCTTGGGCTTTGCTTCTAAAGAGGGATTAGTGGTCACTTGGTTGCCTTTGGGCACACCTCCACAAAAAGCTCGTGCACCCGCTGCTCCAAAGCGCTCCTTCCGGTCAGCCCAAGATGACTTTTCATTTGGTGCAGATGCGGATACCACTCTTCGGCTGAAATTGGACAAGTCTGGCTACTCGTGGCATCTCCAGTGAAATAAACAAACATCAACCTTGCGGCCACACCTTGCTGTTCCAAGAAATAAAGAAATGCAAGTCGGTTCGCATATTGATAGTAAGGCTTAGTCCAATCCTGCGCCCCTGTAAAGCCAACGGCCTTTTGTGTCTCGCCAAGACGATCTTGGATCTGCTCAAGCCCACCACCTTGTGATATTGGCTTGGCACCGGTGCTCTGGCGCAATTCTTCGATGTTACCTTTAGCCTCAATTAGTAACCACTCGCTGGTTCCATCCCTTTGGAGTCTTCCAATAGCATCCCAGTTGTGAACATTACCCGACTGAGGCCACCACGCCCGCCAAGCTTTTTGTACCGCATGCTCAGAGGTAAGAAAATTCAAACCCTTTGTCTCTGCATCGCCATGATTGGAAGCTTCCCCGATGCCATCAGTGAAATCAAAATCCTGCCACTTCACCTCTGTCCCCTTCGTGACTTCCAAAACCTTTTTAGAGAACCAATCCCTATGCCGCCCAAGCATACGCAAAACATGCCATTCACTTCCATAACCCAATTTAATCTTGCTCATACTTCTATCTCCTATTGTAAAAAGTTAGCCACGCTCAACTCCCCGCTTAGCAGCTTCGGCAGCAGCGTGTCACGCAGGTTGGCAAGGGTTCGGGATTGGGTTCTGTTGGCGTCAATTTGCTCGAACAATGGTGAGGTGAGCTTTTCAAACGCTGCTAGCACTAGAGCAGATGGCTTCAACACATCCGTAGATTCTAAATGTCCCTTCGTGATGGCATGGCGCGTAGCTCCTGCACTCATCCCAATAAGAAAGGACTTCATAGAATCTTGAACGAGATAAAGGTGAAGATAACGAGGAGGAATTCGATCGATCGCACGAATGATGATGACATGCTGATTCACGCGTGCGGGCAAAACCGCTGGATCGACCACGCATGTTCTCAGAATGGAATCACCCGTAATGTTCAAGAGAACGTCATTTTTTATTACCTCGACGTTCTTTAACTCACTCGCACTCTTGTCTGTTAAACGTGCCAATCCTGTCCAATGGAACTCATGGTCATAAACATTCTGGCTGCGAATAAGTGCAGGCCCTTCATCGACATAAACATCACTACCTCCGCGAGGCGTTGCACCACTCCCAATCTTTGAAGTGATGTCTTTGAGTTTACTAACTTCCCACCCTTTCGGAATGATTCCCAGCGATGATTCCTCAAACGCATCAGGAAACAGCGCAGCGGTGGCTTTATCCATGCCTTCAGGTTTGCGGCCATCGAGCTTGGCCCTGACCGGATCAAAATCCACGAACCAGCTCTGGAACAGCGCCCGTGCCATTGCTTCCAGTGTGGCGTTCATCCGCCGGTTCAACTCGATCTTGTCGTCTAGTGCCCCAAGAATAGATGCGATGGCTTTCTGCTCAGCGAGGGGTGGGGATGGAATATCCAACTCCTCAATCATCGACTTTGTAAGGGCCGGACGAGTCGCACCAGCAGAAGCCAAAGCAAGCAGCCGGGACTGGTATTCTTGGGAAACCAAGACATAACGGAGAAAGCGAGCATCAAGTGAGTTCGGTTCAGGCCGAATTATCGCAACATGTTGATTCACCCGGGCTGGCAAAACATCTGGGGCAACTTGGCAGCAACGTGCCACTGAGTCCCCAGTGATGTTTAACAAAACATCATTCGGCATCACTTCGACATTTCGGAGTTCAGCAGATTGGTCATCATCTATATAAACAAGACCGTTTCGATGGAAGCCTTCATTGTAAATGTTTTGGCTGCGGATAAGGGAAGTGGCTCCACCCTTATAAGCCTCTTTACCACCGCGGGGTGTCGCCCCACTACCAATCTTAACACACACATCGCATAGCTGAACGGTTTCATTACCCTCCATAACCAAGCCCCTTCAAATTAGCTTTGATGGCCTGCTCCAGTTTTGCAGACTCTGCGAACTGACCATTCAACTCCTTAACCAGATGCTTCATCTTTTCCTCGAAGGGTATACCATCATCTTCAATTTCCTCTGCGCCTACATACCTTCCAGGAGTAAGCACATAGCCATGTGAAGTTATTTCTTCGTTGGTAGCGGATTTGCAATAGCCTGCGATGTCGGAGTATTTACCTACGCCTTTATCACCTCGCCAAGAATGGTAGGTGTTCGTGATCTTCTCCAAGTCAGTGTCGGTCAAATCACGATGCACTCGATCAATGAGGGTTCCCATCTTCCGTGCATCAATAAAGAGAGTCTCCTTACGACGATCACGGCGCTTACCATCATTCTTCTTCCTGGTTAAAAACCAAAGACAAACTGGTATTTGCGTGCTGTAAAAGAGCTGGCCGGGCATAGCAACCATGCAATCTACAAGATCAGCCTCGATAAGAGCTTTACGAATGTCACCTTCACCACTTTGATTGGAAGACATACTACCATTAGCCAATACGAAGCCCGCCATACCTTGAGGCGCAAGGTGATGGATGAAGTGCTGCACCCATGCAAAGTTAGCGTTACCCTTTGGTGGCACGCCATATTGCCAACGCACATCATCATCTTTTCTAAACCAGTCAGAATCATTAAAGGGTGGATTAGCCAATACATAATCGGCTCTTAAATCCGGATGCAGATCATTACGGAAAGTATCAGCTTGCTCGACCCCAAAGTCGGCCTCTATACCACGAAGTGCAAGGTTCATCACTGCAAGCCTGCGGGTAGTTGGATTACTTTCTTGGCCATAGACGCTGATGTCACCTAGCTTACCGCCATGGTTTTCTACAAACTTCTCTGATTGAACAAACATACCCCCAGAGCCACAGCATGGATCGTAGATACGGCCTTTGTAAGGAGCAAGCATAGAAACCAGAAGGCGCACCACACAGCTAGGGGTATAGAACTGCCCGCCATTTTTACCTTCAGCGCTGGCAAATTGAGTTAGGAAATATTCAAAGACTCGACCCAGCACATCTTTTGACCTGCTAGCTGCATCAACTAACTGGATAGAGCCGATAAGATCAATCAATTCACCCAAGCGGTTCTTATCAAGATCGGCACGGCCGTAGTTCTTATTGAGTGAGCCCTTAAGTCGAGTGTTATCTCTTTCGATAGCAACCATTGCATCATCGATAAGCTTACCAATGGTGGGCTGTTTGGCGTTGGCTTGAAGATAGGACCAGCGAGCACTTTTAGGCACCCAAAACACATTCTCAGCTTTGTATTCGTCTTTGTCTTCGGGATCTGAACCTTTGTAGTCGCCTTTGCCTTCCTTCAACTTATTGTAATGCTCTTCGAAACTATCAGAAATGTACTTTAAGAATATCAAGCCAAGCACAACATGCTTGTACTCTGCGGCATCCATATTATTTCGGAGCTTATCAGCAGTGAGCCAGAGTTTGGCTTCAAAGCCAATAGTGGCAGAAGAGTCGGATTTCTCAACAGTTTTAGTCTTTTTAGCCATGAAACTGGGCTTTCAAATACGCTGTACCTGGGTGTAACAACAACCAAGCATCTTAACCGAACCTAAGTCCGTGTAAAGCATAGCGTTGGAAATCAGAGAGGCTATTTAAGAGAAGCGAAAGGTATAACCCAAAGGGTGAAGATTAAAGGGTACAGACATCGAGACCGAAGATAGTCATTTCCAGAACAGTTTGTAAGTCTCAGGATGAATGTAGCACCGCTGCCGCTTGGGTCGCTGCACTGTAGGGTCCAAGACCAGCAGCCCGGCCCCATGTACCGGACCTACCACGACTCACTGCACGGCGGCGAATCTACAGACCCATCAGAAAGGCGAAATCTCAACACTGATTGGGACTCGAACCAGGATGGCGCTAAAGAAGGTACAATGGGCGAGGACTTGACTTAAAGCCTACAAAACTTAGCGCATTCTAAGGGAAGCACAGTCAGGGACGTTCCGTCAGCGACTACCGCTGTTTCAAGCAGCCTTCACCTAAAAGTGAAGGCTACTCTTCAACCCACCTGATCATTGATTAAACCTACAAGCCTCTGCCTGCCCCATACAACAAACTGGTAAACTACACCTGCCGTCGTACAAACCTTCATTCCATTCGGAATTATGTACATGGTATTAACGGCAACTGCGTTAGCGATATCAGAGAAAGGTACCTCTAAAGGAATACATTGAAGGTTAAAGGCGTGAGGCGTAAATTTAATCCTCTTGCTAGTAATTAGCAACCTGCCGCCAACACCCTCAATACCACGCCACAGATTTGCTGCAACATCTGCTAAAATCGTCTCGTTAGCACTCTCCGCTGGGGTAGTGCGGTTAAGCATACTGCTGCAATGCTTACACTTAACTGCAACTGATAAAATTGTTTCCCCACAAAAGGGACAAGCTTTAGAATTGCTGGGCGGACTCATAACATCACTCCTAGGGAGTTTAAAGACAAGACATATCGTATCTGCTCTATAAGCAACCTCAAGAAAAATAAAGTATGATTACAGAACCAACCCGCATAAAGAAGCAAGAACCCGCAAGAAGAGGAATTACACCTAATCACACACAACCTTCTTACAGAGTAAGGCACAGCAAACGCACCCGCACGCACCCGCAAACTCCAGCAACCAATTATAAAGAGCGAGTCAGATGCAACTTCTACTTACCTAAAGGAAAGGCACCTGCACCTCAATCATAAATGAGTGCGCAGGCCTCAAGTTTACTCAGCCAAAAGGCCAAAGTACCACCCTCAAAGCACAAGAAAACGACAAGCTACATGGCACCCCAAAACCCGTAACATGGCACCCCAAAACCCGTAACATGGCACCCCAAAACCCGTAAAGGTAATTTCAAAGCCTATAAAACAAGGGGTTTCGTGATCAAAAAACCGTATAGATATATATTAGATATATCTAGGAAGGCCCCATGCAGGGCATGGGCCTTCCTATAGGGAAAGAAAAGAAGGATTGCTCCTTTATGGAATTCTCTTTTGGCTATTCCATTAAGGATGCGTTCTAGGTTCACTTCTTTAGGTAGCAGCACGCATCTCTTTTTTTGGCTGCTGATGGTTCCGCCCCTTTTTTAGTTCATGCCCTACCGCAAGCTTCTTTCTTAAAAGTATAACAATGTACGCACGGCCAGTAGTTGCTGAGGGGCTGACATAAGTAGTATTTCATGAAGGGCTATGCTTGTGGGGGTGCTCTGAAATGAATAACCCTTTTTATGGCAGCACCTATTCTCTTCCGGTTAACCTATTATCACGCAAATCACTGCATCTACCTGCATCTAATAGCATATCTTATCCTTATTATCTTGAGTATTGCCTGCACATCTTCTTTCTTCATCTAGGCACCTCACTCACCCATTCCTAGCCCTTAATTCAAGCATTAATTGCGTCATAATATTACGAGAAGGCCAACTTAGGCTTGCTCGCCAAGCCGTGGTTAAACGGCGTTTTTGGAGCCTTATTATGAATGCAGTTTTAGCTATGCCTAAACAGTCAGTCAAAGATTCTTTAACCGTAAAAGAAAAATTTGATCTGACCCGAAGAGAGCTTAACGCGTCCTTGATCGAGCGCACAGAAGAGATCGACCTCCTACTTACCAGCCTCATCGCTGGTGAACATTTACTTTTGGTCGGTCCTCCTGGATGTGGTAAGAGTTTGCTGATTGATTCTTTGATGAAGTGGACTCACGGCTCAAAGTTTAGTTGTTTGTTAAATAAATACACTTTAACCGAAGAGCTGTTCGGCCCTTACTCTCTAACCGAGCTTAAGAACGATCGGTTCCTGCGCATCACCACTAACAGACTTCCAGAGGCAAACTACGTTTTTCTCGATGAGATATTTAAATCATCTTCATCGATTTTAAACACCCTTCTGCGGATTTTGAATGAGCGCACATTCGATCGTGGGGATGGGGTTACCTTGCGGGTTCCTCTAGAGTTGTGTCTAGCAGCTAGCAACGAGTGGCCAGAAGGCGACTCCAAAAAAGAACTAGGAGCTTTGTTTGACCGCTTCCTTCTCAGGAAAACGGTGAATCCGATATCCACTCAAGCTGGCAGGCAGAAATTACTATGGGCTAACCAAGCGCCAGAGTTTTCTACTTCACTTTCTGCGCATGAGCTGACTGCTGCTCGCCTTGATGCCCAGGGTTTAGTCTGGTCTAAGGAAGCCAAGGTTGCTCTAGAGTCCATTTTGGATGAGCTTTCACGCCAAGGTGTTAAACCTAGTGATCGCAGAATCTTTAAATCTGTTGCAATTGTCCAAGCTTATGCCTGGCTAAATGGCGGAGATGAGGTTTTACCTGAGCATCTTGAGATACTGACACAAGTTCTTTGGGTGGATCAACAGGAAGCTGCAAAGGTTCGAGCGGTGATCATGCAAATAGCAGCACCTGTTGGCATGAGAGTGAATGGCTTAATAAGTGAAATTGAGCAGATCATTTCTGGAGTTAATCCAAAGGATTTAGGTCAGTCTGCAACCGCTGCTTCAAAGCTTTCAGAAATCCAAAAGTCTCTCAAGGCTATGAAGGAACATCCCAAGGCATTAGCTGCAATTGCTTATGTCAAAGACCAGATAACCCAGCTTCGTTTAAAGAGTTTAGATTCGATCTGATAAAGCGTTTCATTCCCATGGCCGTAGGGGCTTTTCCCTGCGGCCATTTTCTTTTTACCTACAGGAGCATCCAATGAACAATGACGAGCTAAATAAATTACTTGATCTAGATGGAGGCAGCCTGTCTTCTTTTGGATCTGAGTCCACGCCCAAAGCCCCAGAAGCCAGCTTAACGGCACTTAAGTTAGACAACTGGAGTCTGCGAAAAGGCCATGAATTGCTGGCAGAGTCACCTAGGCTGCGAAAGCTTAACCTCTCTTCAGAGGCAGTAGCTGACCTGCACGCTGCAGCCTTTTTACCTAACCCTGAGCTTGAGGAAACTTGTAGGGATCCGCTGCGCAAGCAATTTTTGGAAGAGCTAATTAATACAACCGCTTACCGAAGCTTACATGCGTCAACAAGTTTAAACGGAATCGCTGCAGAAATAGCAGCGATTGCGTTTGCGGAACAGTTTAGCCTCTTGGCAGCCCGAGTGGAGACGTCTCCACAACCTTCAAAGCCTGAAGGTTTAGATATTGCTGTAATAGCTGCCGCATCAAGAGCAAGTAAGGACGCCGCTGATAGTGTAGCAGAGTTAGAAAGCGTAACGCAGGCTATGGGCATGGGGGCAGGCGAACCTGGGTCTAGCGATGTTTCAGCAATTGCAAGTTCCTTTAAGGCAGCAAGGTCTAATAAAGCCTTGATGAGGATATGCGTTCTGGCTGGTAAGTTCCGACAACTCGCTCAAGGACTTCATAAATTTCGAAGTAAAACTGGGTTTGAAGAGGTCACTGGGTTAGAGAACGGTGGCGATATATCAAGGCTAATACCCTCTGAGCTAATGAAGCTTGGTATACCAGAGTTGGAAATAGATTTTCTACGCAGGTTTGCTGAAAGGCAGTGCCTGTGCAGAGAGTTTGAGTCCACAGAGAAAGTCGGCCTAGGGCCCATTGCGATTGTGATAGATGAGAGTGGAAGTATGGTTGGTCATCGGAATGAGTCAGCAAAAGCCATTGCGCTGACATTAGCCTGGATCGCACGGAAGCAAAATCGTTGGTGTGGCTTAGTGGCTTTCTCTGGCGGCACTGGACACAGGGTACTTGCCTTGCCCCCTGAGCGCTGGAATCAAGTTGATCTTCTTGATTGGCTTGAATCCTTCTTGGGATGCGGTAGCGACCAGGATGTGCCTGTCCGCGAGGCCCCAATGATTTTTAATGAGCTCAGTGCACCTGCAGGTAAGACCGATTTAATTTATATAACCGATGCAGAACTACGAATCTCAGATAAAAAAGCTTCCGCTTTTAAAGCTTGGAAAGCTTCAGTGCAGGCTAGGCTTATCAGTCTAGTTCTTAATACCGACCCAGGTGATCTCAATTCCATTTCGGATGAAGTTCACATTATTTCTAGCCTTGACCCCAATGAAATGGGAATCAAGAAAGTGTTTTCCCTTTAACCCCGTTTAGGAGAATCAAAAATGATTACGACGAGACAAGATTTGATCAATTACAGCCGAGGAATGGAACTCCTCGGAGAAATAGTTTCCTGGAACTGCTCTGGGGTTTCGCTTACGCGATCTGAATTAGTAGAAGCGTTAAAGGCTGCGCGCCTCGATCCAGATGTGGTTGCAGAAATGCCACTGCATTCAGCGTTCAATAGGGCGTGTAAAAACTTAGGACAACGGCGGGTAATTCGAAAGCTCGCCGAAGATCCCGAGGTCTTGAGCTATCAGTTTACCTCAGAGGCCCGAGAATCTGACCTCTTTTCCTACCACACCGAAGCTGTGTTAAACATTAACAAAAGCAGCTACGTTGTAAGCTGTGACGTCAAAGAAATTGAAGTGGCTGTTCAAAAGGAGTTGATCGCTGAATTGGGTATACGT
>Ga0194045_1000062_pt1 | contig 29254 bp, 11 predicted proteins | sample JunL6211m_MetaG_FD_161686 | JGI IMG/M metagenome (GOLD analysis project Ga0194045, IMG submission 161686) | Anoxic zone freshwater microbial communities from boreal shield lake in IISD Experimental Lakes Area, Ontario, Canada - Jun2016-L626-11m | ecosystem: Environmental > Aquatic > Freshwater >...
CCTGTTGAAGTGGTTAATACCAAGATGCCATAGGCGCCAACCTTGGTTGATACTGTACCCGCTACAGTTCCACCATCAATGCTGTAGGTTAATGTCGTATTTGCATCAACATCTGCTGCTACCAAACTACCGTTGATTACAGTAAAGCTATCTGTCGCAGAGGTATCCGTGATGGTGATTACTGCTGGGGTTTGCAGAGTAGGTGTATCGTTGGCAGCAACTAGGTTTACCAACAGATTCGCAGTGGTCGTAACCGTGCCATCGAAAACACCGAAGGTGAATGTCTCGGAGTTATTTGCTGTAAGTGCATTGATTGCTGCATTGTTTGGCGTGTAAGTATAAGCACCTGTTGTAGTCGTTAATACCAGGGTGCCATAAGTGCCAACCTTGGTTGCTATTCCATCAACCGCAGTAACACCAGCAATGCTGTAGGTTAGGGTCGTATTCGCATCAACATCTGCTGCTGCTAGGTTACCATTAATTACTGCAAAGTTATCTGTAACAGAAGTGTCCGTGATGGTGATTACTGCTGGAGTTACCAAGCTAGGCGCATCATTGACCGCAGTAAAGTTAATGGTGGTGGTAGTACTAGAAGATAAACTAAGATCTGAAATTGTGGTTGTTAAAGTTCGGCTTAAATTATTATTCAATGCACCTAGATAAGTCACTTTGCCTGCGGTACCAAAGTAAGCATTCAATGCTGCGGCAGAACCTGTAAAGGTTTTTGAGATTGCCGTACCGCCTAAAGTAATTCCATCTCCTGTATTTGCAGTAATAATTCCATCTGCAATGGCAAGCGTAACCGTGAGGGGCGTACTATCAACATCAGCAAAAGGCGAGCCAGGGAATAGCAAATTGCCAAGGATGTCTTCGGTGAAATTAAGGGCAGCGGGAACGCCATTGGCCCCAACGATGATCGTCGGGGAATCATTGACCGCAGACAGATTGATTACAAGATTGGCGCTGGCACCCAACGCACCATCGTTAACAGTTACAACATATGTCTCGGTTGTGTTAGCGCTCAGTGCATTGATCGCAGAGGCATTAGGCGTAAAGGTGTAGGCCCCAGAGACAGCATTCACCGCCAGAGTGCCATATATACCAATTTTAGATGCCACACCGCCGACCACATTCCCGGGTCCGGTAAGTGGGGGGCCATTGGCATCGAATATCACTCCTCCATTATTGGAGATAGCGTGATTGTACGAACTGGAATCCGTAAGCATACCACTTTGGTTTACCGTCTGAAGCAGCAATACGGTGCCAGGCACTGCGGTCAGAGTGCCTGCTGGGGGCGAGAAATTCGCAGTGTAAATCCCTGTGCCTTTGATGATGCGGAAGTTTGAGATCTTTCCTTGCAAGTCGTAGTCATTATAATTTGACATTGCCAAGCGGCCGAGGTAAGGGCTTTCATTAGTAATATTATAAGGCCGTGATGCGCTGACTTGTGCAATTCCATTTACAAAAATAGTAATAACGCCCGAATTCCGCACAACCGCATAATGCGCCCAAGTATTCAACCAGCTACTATTAAACGGAGCAGATAAGTCGTGCCCCAGCCCATCGATTCGAACCATAATAGTCTGACCTGCACCCCAAAACGCAAAGCTGCCGCCTGAATTAACATCTTGCCCTGAATCATAAAGGGTGAAATTATTGCTGTTTCTAACATAAACCCAAGACTCGATTGTAAAGTCGCCGGTCCCAAATTGGAACTCATCGCCGGCGGGTACGGTAATGCTTTTTCCCGAGCTGCTGCCGAAATCAATGCTTCCGGGGGAAACGGCTGCATCCAACCCGAACGTCAACGTAGCCCCCGCATCCACATCCGCTGCTACTAGGTTGCCGTTAATTACAGTAAAGCTATCGGTCGCAGAAGTGTCCGTGATGGTGATTACTGCTGGAATTGCCAAAGTAGGCGCATCATTTACCGCAGTGATATTCACCGTAACGGTTGCTGCTGCACTATCCAAAACCCCATCATTTACCTTAAATGTAAAGCTATCTGCATCATTTGCATTCGCATTTGGAACGTAAGTAAATGCGCCCGTTGTTGTGATCGTGACTACGCCCTTAGTACCCTGTGTTACGACAGTGTAAGTCAAAGCACTGCTATCAATATCGGAAGCAGTTAGTGTACCCGTGTAGGTTGTATCTTCGGTAGGGGTAATGGTTTGAGTATTTGCAACAGGCGCATCATTTACCGCAGTGACATTAACCGTTACGGTTGCAACATTGGAAAAACTTATGCCATCGCTAGCTTTATATGTAAAGGTATCCGTTCCATTAAAGTTTGCGTTGGGGGTATAAGTAAATTTACCATCCGAGTTGAGTACGACGGAGCCATTAGAAGGATTGGTTACTAGAACTGCGGTAAGTGAATTACCTTCTGCATCTGAATCGTTTACAAGCAAACCTTGGCCAACCGCTACCGATGTTCTAAACCATAGATCACCAGTATAGCCACCAGACTGATAAAACCTACCGTTCGTATATGCATTTATATTACTAGAACCAACAAGGCCCCTATTTGAACTACTAAGAACCTTAAATGTATAAACACCACCTGAAACTATGGCAACAGGTTGCGAGAATGTGTAGGTTTGAACAAATCCGCCCAATGTCGAGTTATCAATATTGGTTTCGGATATTGTTACTTCCCCAAGGGAAACACCACTAATTCCATCGCCAGCATAAACAGTAAGTGTAACCTGCTGTGGATTGGATTCCCCACCATTCTGGATTAAATCGATACTAGTTAAAACCCCTGTCTGCCCAGCAGTAAAGGTTTGATAACCACCATATGGTAAACCAGTGTTCATAGCCGTTTGCTGCTGATCAACCACAGGGGAGCCAATGCTTACTACCAAAGGCGTGTCTTCAGTTGTTGTATAAACATCAGCAATCGCTAATGGCGCATCATTTACCGCAGTGATATTCACCGTAACGGTTGCAGCAGCGCTATCAATGGTGCCATCGTTCACCTTGAAGGTAAAGCTATCTGCACCATTCGCATTTGCATTGGGCAAATAAGTGAATGCGCCCGTTGTTGCGTTTGTAATCGTGACAAAACCCTTGCTACCCTGCGACACCACGGAGTAAGTGAAGGAACTGCTATCAATATCGGAAGCTGTAAGGGTACCCGAATAGGTGGTGTCTTCGGTTGGAGTAATCGATTGCGCAATCGCCACTGGGGTATCATTGACCGCGGCAATATTCATGCTTACGGTGGTTGCTGGGGAAGAAGATGCAGAGCCATCCGATGCAGTTACCGTAAAGGTTTTGATTCCATTTTCATTAAGTGCTGGAACATAAGTTAAATTGCCGAGATTAGCCAAAGCAATAACCTGCCCAGCAGAAATACTAGCGCCTGAAAGCTTCAAGCTTCCTGTTGTAGGTAGGGAAGCAATAGTGATACTCACCAATGGGTCGTTTTCTATATCGGAATAGGCATTGGTGAAATTGGTAGCGCTGAAAGTAACGGTGTTATCTTCGGTGCCATTTACAGCAATAGCAGGAGAAGAAGCATCTACATATAAGACCTGAATCTTGATATTTGCAAGATTTACAGGATTATAGTCCGAATTTATGGTCCAAGTGTTGACGCCCCCTGAGACATAGGAGGATAGAGGGCCAAAAAACTCGGTGGATACTGAGGTATAGGCGCCATTGGTACCCGTTGCGTTAAAATCCATCTGCCCAACTACAATTCCATTTAATTTCAAATATACATGGGCATATGCACCATTTGAACTGGGCCAGTAGGTGCTAAAATCGGTGGTGAATCTAACACCATTAACAATGACCCCAGCAGGAATAGCTTGTGTCTCTGAAAAAGAAACTGCAGAATTTGTACTAATAGAAGCCGATGCAGTCGCCACAACAATCCGACTTGGCGAAAGCGTTGGCGCATCATTTACCGCAGTGATATTTACCGTAACGGTTGCGGGGGCACTATCAATGGTGCCATCATTTACCTTGAAGGTAAAGCTATCTGAACCATTCGCATTCGCATTTGGAACGTAAGTAAATGCGCCCGTTGCTGGATTTGTGATAGTGACAAGACCCTTGGTGCCCTGCGTTACCACGGAGTAAGTGAAGGCGCTGCTATCAATATCGGAAGCTGTAAGTGTACCCGTGTAGGTTGTATCTTCGGTAGGGGTAATGGTTTGTACATTTGCGATTGGCGCATCATTCACTGAAGCAAAGTTAATGGTGGTGGTAGTACTTGCAGATAAAATAAGATCCGAAACTGTGGTGGTTAAAGTTCGGCTTGAATAATTATTCAATGCACCCTGGTAAGTTATATTGCCCGCTGTGCCAAAGTAGGCATTCAAATCTGTAGCAGAACCTGTAAAGGTTTTTGAAATTCCCGTACCACCTAAAGTAATTCCATTTCCTGCATTTGCTGTAATAATTCCATCTGCAATGGCAAGCGTGACCGTGAGGGGCGTACCATCAACATCAGCAAAAGGCGAGCCAGGGAATAGCAAATTGCCAAGGATATCTTCGGTGAAAGCAAGGGCAGCGGGAACGCCATTGGCCCCAACGATGATCGTGGGTGCGGAGTTTAAAGGTGTAACTGCAGCCGATGCATTTGATGCGCTGCTGATTCCTATGGCGTTGGTGGCCTTAACCGTAAAGGTGTAGGAAGTGCCATTGGTTAAACCGGTAACCAAGATCGAAGAGCCCGAGCCTGTGGCAGTAAAGTTGCCAGGGCTAGAGGTAACGGTATAACTAGTAATGGGTAGGCCATTGCTTGCGGGCAGGGTGAAGCTGATGGATGCAGAATTATTCATTCCAATTGCCACAACATTAGTCGGGGCAGAGGGTGCACTTACATAGTTAAACAAATTGGAGCCGGTAGCAGCGCCAGCCAAGTTGGTGACAACGATATCGGCCGCGCCAATGGTACCCGCAGGGGTTATGGCTGTGATCGAGGTACTGCTAACAACGGTTACATTAGTTGCTACAACTCCACCCACCGTAACACTGTAAACCCCTGCAAAGCCGGTACCGGTGATAGTTATGGTGGTGCCACCTGCAGCCGTGGCGTATGCGGTGTTGACGCTTGTTACCGTGGGGGCGGAAACCGCAACGGTAGGAAGGCCGCCAAAAATGGAAGTCCAACCGGAGGTTCCTGCAAGGTAATAGACCTTTGCTGCGGCGTTCACAGATGCAAACGGAGTGGTTCCAAGCGTTGGAGGCGCACCTAAAAAATTAATGTTCTTTAATCCAAAGGAATTTTGAAACGCATAGTTCCCGATGCTGGTGACTCCGCTGCCTATTGTGATGCTCGTCAATCCAATGCAACTATAAAAAGCATATTGCCCGATGCTGTTGACGCTGGCAGGTATGGTGATACTGGTCAGTCCATTACAGGAAATAAATGTATTGGCCTCAATGCTGGTTACGCTGTTTGGGATCGTGATACTCGTGAATCCAATGCACCAACCAAACGCACCGTTCCCGATGCTTACCAGTGTGCCTGGTAAAGTGATGTTCGTTAAGCCGCTGCAGCCATAAAATGCATTAATACCGATGCTGGTCAGGTTATTCGGCAGAGTAATGCTGGTCAAACTGCTGCAACCAGAAAATATTTGGGGCCCCAAGCTCGTAATACCATTAGGTATCGTGATGCTGCCAGTTAAGCCGATACATTCTTGAAATACGTAATCACCGAGGTTGGTTAGGTTGCTCGGCAGAGTAATGCTTGTCAATCCTCTGCAATTTAGAAACGCACCGTGCCCGATGCTGGTGACGCTGGTTGGGATCATGATGCTCGTTAATCCACGGCATTCTCGAAACGCACTTTGCCCGATGCTAGTGAGGTTACTCGGCAGAGTAATGCTCGTTAATCCTGCACAAGATTGAAACGCACCGTTCCCGATGCTCGTAACACCAATAGGTATCGTGATGCTACCTGTTAATCCGGTGCAGTCAGAAAACGCATAATCCCCGATGCTGGTGACGCTGCTCGGCAGGTTAATGCTCGTTAATCCACTGCAACCCTGAAATGCATAGCTCCCGATGCTGGTAACGCTGTTAGGAATAGAAATCGTAGTCAATTTATTGCAACTATCAAAGGCACTGTCCCCGATGCTGGTGACGCTGTTAGGTATGGTGAAGGAATCGGTTTTGCCTTCGGGGTATTTAATGAGGGTGGTTTGATTTTTATTATACAAAAGCCCATCTAAATTGCTGTAATTCGGATTTGACGAAGCAACGGTTATGGAAGTCAATCCTGTACAACCATTAAATGCGCTGCGCCCGATGTTGGTGACGCTGTTTGGGATTGTAATGCTCGTTAATTTGTTACAGCCATAAAACGCAATAATTCCGATGGAGGTAACGCTGCTCGGGATTGTTATGCTTGCCAAGCCTGTACCAGCAAATGCCCCTTCCCGAATGATCGTTACGGTGCTTGGCAGAGTAATGCTAGTCAAACTGGTGCAACCATAAAATGCATAATCACCAATGCTTGTAACACCATTAGGAATGGTGATGCTGGTCAAACTGGTGCAGCCATAAAATGTTTGGTTCTCGATGCTGGTCACACCATTAGGTATTGTGATGCTACCCGATAATCTATTGCACTCCCGAAAAGCACCTCCCCCAATGCTGGTGACGCCGCTTGGAATGTTGATGCTGATAAGGCCACTGCAACCATAAAACGCACCATACCCAATGCTAGTAACGCTGTTTGGGATCGTGATGCTTGTGATCGTGCTTTTGTAGAAGAAGGCATTCGCACCAATGGCCACGACGGGCAGGCCGCCGATAGTCGCTGGGATAATTACATCATTGTTAGTACCCGTATATCCGGTGATGGTAATAGTGCTATTGCTTGTCGAAAAGTTAAAACCAGTAACTGCTGCGACATCTACCTTCACTTGCACTGGGGTGGCAGAAGCCAACACCCCATCATAGGCCTTAATGGTAAAGGCATTAAGAGCGCTACCATTATTTGCGGGGGTCCAGACCAAGGTTTCGCCTGCGGATAGTAGTGTGGTTCCTGCAATAACCGCAACGCCATTCTTGGTTAATATTCCACTAGTGACCGATTCGATACGGAAGGAAATCGGATCTAATTCAACATCCGCAGCGTTTGCTGCTGCTGCCAAGGCTGCGTAAGTGATGGTGTAAGGAGTGCTTTCAGTTGCGCCTGTAAGGGTGCTAATTGTGGTAAGGGTGGGCGCATCGTTAACCGAAGCAAAGTTAATGGTGGTGGTAGTACTGGCAGATAAAATAAGATCCGAAACTGTGGTGGTTAAAGTTCGGCTTGAATAATTATTCAATGCACCCTGGTAAGTTACATTGCCCGCTGTACCAAAGTAGGAATTCAAATCTGCAGCAGAACCTGTAAAGGTTTTTGAAATTCCCGTACCACCTAAAGTAATTCCATTTCCTGCATTTGCTGTAATAATTCCATCTGCAATGGCAAGCGTGATTGTGAGGGGCGTGCCATCAACATCAGCAAAAGGCGAGCCAGTGAATAGTAAATTGCCAAGGATATCTTCGGTGAAAGCAAGGGCAGCGGGAACGCCATTGGCCCCAACGATGATCGTGGGGGCGGTGTTAAAAGGTGCAACAGCAGCCGAGGCGCTTGATGCGCTGCTGATTCCTATAGCATTGGTTGCCTTAACCGTAAAGGTGTAGGGAGTGCCATTCGTTAAACCGGTAACCAAGATTGAAGAGCCAGAGCCTGTGGCAGTAAAGTTGCCCGGGCTAGAAGTCACCGTGTAACTGGTAATGGGTGCGCCATTGCTTGCTGGCGGGGTGAAGCTGATGGATGCGGAATTATTCATCCCGATAGCCACAACATTCGTAGGGGCAGAGGGGGCACTTGCATAGTTAAACAAATTGGAACCGGTAGCCGTGCCAGCCAAGTTGGTCACGACGATACTGGCCGCGCCAATTGTACCCGCAGGGGTTGTGGCTGTAATCGAGGTATTGCTAACAACGGTTACATTAGTTGCTGCAACTCCGCCCACCGTAACACTGAAAACCCCATTCAAGCCGGTACCGGTAATGGTGATTGTGGTTCCGCCTGCAGCCGTGGCGTATGTGGTGTTTACGCTTGTTACCGAGGGGGCGGATACCGCTACCGTAGGAAGGGTGCCAAAAGTGGAAGTCCAACCGGAGGCTCCTGAAAGGTAGTACACTTTTGCTGCGGCGTTCACAGATGCAAAGGGAGTGGTTCCAAGAGTTGGAGGCGCGCCTAAAAAGTTAATGCTCTTTAATCCACTGCAACCATAAAAGGCATTGGTATCGATGCTGGTGACGCTGCTCGGGATCGTTATGTTCGTCAATACTGTACAACTTTGAAAGGCACTAGAACCGATGCTAGTGACGCTGCTAGGAATTGTTATGCTCGCCAACTTACTGCAGCCATAAAATGTGTAGGCCCCGATGCTTGTAATGCTGTTTGGCAGAGAAATGCTCGTCAATCCTCCACAACTTTGAAACGCCTGCACCCCAATGCTGGTAACGCTGCTGGGAATCGTGATGCTCGTCAATCCTGAAGATTGAAATGCCTGTGCCCCAATGCTTGTAACGCTGCTCGGAATCGTGATGCTTGTTAATCCATAACATTGATAAAACGCTGCCCCACCAATGATCGTTAAGTTGCTTGGGAGCGTGAAGCTCGTTAATTTATTGCAATTTACAAAGGCATTGTTTCCGATGCTGACCACTGTGTTGGGCAGGGTGATGCTTGTTAAATTACTGCAATAATAAAAGGCAAAGTCCCCGATGCTCGTCATACCATTAGGTATCGTGATGCTACCTGTTAATCCGGTGCAGTTAGAAAACGCACTTGTCCCAATGCTGGTGACACTATTCGGTATCGTGAGGCTCGTTAATCCACTGCAAGCACTAAAAGCATAACCCCCAATGCTGGTGAGGTTGCTCGGCAGAGTAATGCTGGCCAAACTGGTGCAGCCACAAAATGTATAGTCACCGATGCTGGTCACACCATTAGGAATCGTGATGATACCACTTAACCCACTGCAACCTGTAAATGCACTAGCCCCAATGCTGGTGACAGTGCTCGGGATTATTATGCTTGTCAAGCCTATACAACCATAAAATGCACTTTGCCCGATGCTTGTAACCCCAATACTTGGAATCGTGATGCTAGCCAAACCGGTGCAATTTGTAAATGCACCATTCCCAATGGTGGTAACGCTGCTCGGGATTGTTATGCTTGTCAAGCCAGTACAAGCTTGAAATGCAGACTCCCCGATGCTGGTCACACCATTTGGAATCGTTATGCTACCCGTTAATCCACTGCACAAAAAAAACAAATATGCCCCGATGTTGGTGAGATTATTCGGCAGAGTAATGCTAGTTAATCCTGTACAATTCTGAAATGCGGAGTACCCAATGCTGGTTACGCTGTTTGGGATCGTGATGCTTGTGATCGTGGTTTTGTTGAGGAAGGCACTCGCACCAATGGCTACGACGGGCAGGCCACCGATTGTAGCTGGGATGATTACATCATTGTTAATACCCGTATACCCGGTGATGGTAATATTGCCACCGCTTAATGAAGTAGTAAAACCAATAACATTTACCGTTACTTGCACTGGGGTGGTAGAAGCCAACACGCCATCATAGGCCTTAATGGTAAAGGCATTAAGAGCGCTACCATTATTTGCGGGGGTCCAGACTAGGGATTCGCCTGCTGAAAGAAGTGTGGTTCCTGCAGCAACCGCAACGCCATTTTTGGTTAATGTTCCATTGCTTACAGCCTCAATACGGAAGTCAATCAGATTTAATTCAATATCCGCAGCATTTGCTGCTGCTGCTAAGGTTGCGTAGGTGATGGTGTAAGGAGAGCCTTGATTTGCGCCTGAAAGCGTGCTAATTGTGGTAAGAGTGGGCGCATCATTTACCGCAGTAATATTTACCGTAACGGTTGCTGGCGCACTATCCAAACTTCCATCGTTTACCTTGAAGGTAAAACTATCTGAACCATTCGCATTAGCATTAGGAACATAAGTAAATGCGCCCGTTACTGTGTTGGTGATCGTGACTATGCCCTTTGAACCCTGCGTTGCCACGGAGTAAGTAAAGGCGCTGTTATCAATATCGGAACCAGTAAGAGTACCTGCATAAGTGGTGTCTTCCGTTGGCGAAATCGTTTGCGCATTAGCAACTGGCGCATCGTTTACTGGTGTTACGGTGTTTGTGAGACTGACTGCGATGGCAGAACAAGGCGTCGCGCCGCCTGCGCCCAAGACATTAACCGTTGCACCACTGGTAATTGTAGAACCGCCAGTTTCAATCAGATTGGCAGAAAGTGCAGTCGCCTGGCCGTTATAATTAGCAGCCGGGACAAACCTAAGGGAATCAGTTGCCTTAAGAGTTATAGCAGCAGTATTTGTTGCTGATGCCAGATTTAACCAAGTGGAGGCATCTGTAGAATATTGCCAGTTACCCTTGGATGTATTCACCGTGTAAGAGGAAATAGCAACGCCTGCGAATGTATTGCTAATACTGGAACCGCTTGCAGAGGCACCTACTTTGAAATTATCAATGCCCCATGATTCGTCGCTTGCATCTTGATCTAATGTTGAATTAAGTCGAAGAGTAAGATTAGTTATCCCGGATGGTACATTAAGGGTGACATAAAATTTTTGGTCATCCCAACCAGCCCCAGCTAAGTTGGCGCCGTAGTCTGTTGGGGCCATAGTCCAAGAGTAGCCATTGGCCGAACCTGAGAGAGTCGTTGAAATCTGCTGGTTGCAAAAAAACTGTTGATTGATGACAAGCACATCATTCGCATAAAGCCTAAATGATTCACCATCCCAAGAATCCATACGCAAAAAGTCAAAATTGATCGTGGATGAATTACCACCCAAAGCAAAAGTTTTACTGATTTCTGTGGTCGCACCAAATCTGCCCAAGAAACTGCCCCAAGCTGTGGAACTATCAAGCGTAGCGTTGGACCAGCCACCTGTTGAAGCGGTAAAGGTTTCTGTGACAGGCCCTTGGGCATCTGCAGAGTCTGAAAACACAGATCCAAAAAGATTTTGAACGGTGGCGCCAGAAGGATTCACGCTGTCTTCGTTAATAGCTGCAAGGGTGACACTAGAAGAAGATGCGGTGGGTGCATCATTTACCGGAGCGATATTCACCACAACTTGAATTGCTGTCGAAGAAAATAGAGACCCATCATAGGCTTTGACTGTGAAAGCAGGTAGGGTACCGTTGGCATTGGCTGCGGGGGTCCAGACTAAGGTTTCGCCAGAGGAAAGAATCGTGGCGCCTGCAAAAACCGCAACGCCATTCTTAGTTAATGTGCCACTAGTGACCGATTCGATACGGAAGGAAATCGGATCCCCATCTGCATCAGATTCATTTGCTGCTGCTGCCAAAGTGGCGTAAGTGATGGTGAAAGGGCCATCTTCGCTTGCGCCTGTAAGGGTGTTAATTATGGTAAGGGTGGGCGCGGCGTTGTTGTTCGTGTTTAATAGCACGCTGACATTATTAGAGTTAAAATTTGAAACAACGAGGTCGGGTTTGCCATCGGTGTTGAAATCTGCAGATGCCAAACTCCAAGGACTCGTGCCAACAGCAAAAGTAACCAATGCTTTAAAGGAACCATCGCCATTGCCGTTTAGCACTGCAATCGTATTGGCTTCAAATTGGGGAAGTTGCAAATCGAGAAACCCATCGCCATTAAGGTCGGTAGCAATACCAGATGCGCTAACGAGCGGGGCTGAAAAAGTCTGTGCAGCCTTAAAGGTGGCGTTACCATTGCCTAACACCACCTTAACAACATTCAATTCGATGCCAGCGATGTCGGAAATACCATCCCTGTTAAAATCTGCAACAGTAAGTGGCCCCGTGATGCCGATGGTTGAATTCGAGGTAAAGCTGCCGGTGCCGGTGCCAAGAAAAAGGGTGTTGAAGGAAACACCTCCTGAATCAGTGTTAACAACGATATCCATTTTGCCATCGATGTTGAAATCTCCCAGCACGATGCTTCTGGGTAAAGCGGATGTCGATAATAGAGTTGGATTTTTGAAGGTGCCATTACCATTGCCAAGGAAGATACTTACATCACTGCTTCTTAGATTGGTCGTCAGAATATCGATTCTACCATCACCATTGACATCGCCTGTGATGACAAAGGCAGGTGATGTGGTACCAGGAGAATTGGCCTGATCTTGACGATTAAATGTGCCATCACCCCTTCCAAGAAGAATTGTTATGGATTCACCACAGTAATTGGGGGTGACAAAATCAACCCTGCCATCACCATTAAAATCGCCTGAACCAAGCCAGTTGGAGTAGGAACCGGTGGCGGTATCTATTCTGGATCTAAAGGTGCCATTACCATTGCCAAGGAATACAGAAACAAAATCGTGCCTAGGACCGGCATATGGATCCGCATACCCGATATTTTGAACAACCATATCCTGCTTGCCATCGTTATTTACATCAACGGTGATCACCTTGCCGCCTTTGTTCCATGTAGGAATTGTGGTTTGCGGCAAAAAGTGCAAAGGATTGATATATTCGAAAGCACCAATGCTGGGCGCAGTGGCAGAGCGAGTAACGCCGCGCTGATCCAAGCCGCTGATGGGCGAGGCATTACTTATGGTTGAATTGCCCGCACCGATGGCAACGCTGCCCGCACCCAAGGCCATGGTGGAGGTAGGGCCGCCGTTGTTTTGCAGAGAACCTAGATTGAGTTCGGCACTGGTAACGGTGGTGGCCCAAGCAAGCCCAGCTTGGGTAACGAGGTTGCTAGATGCCGTGGCAGGGGAAATCAGGTTAGTGGTACCATAAACGTAATAATCCAAACCGCTGGAACTATTCGCGATGATGGTGTTGGCAATGTAGACGGTACCATTACTGTGGATCCCGCCAGCCCCAGCAGAAGTATTGCCTGAAACAGTTGTGTTAGTGATGGTAAGAGTGCCGTTGTTAAAAAGGCCGCCACCTTGCGCAAAACCGGTATTGCCTGAGAAGGTGGAATTGGAAACAGTTCCGGTACCAGTGTTGCTAATGAAGAGGCCGCCACCGTAATTTGCGGAATTACCCGTAAATGTGGAGCCAGAAACACTGAGGATGCCAGCGCTGTAAATACCGCCACCGAAGCTTCCGCCTGAATTCCCCGAGATCAAGGAATTAGAGACTGCAAGGGTGCCAAAATTACTAAATCCAGCGCCATTGCCTGTGGTTTTGGCACCAGAAACAGTAACGCCCGAAATCGAAAGGTTTCCACCCGATGCGATATTGAAAATACTAAAATTGCGGCCGCCATTACCATTATTACCGCTGATAATAAGCACAGAAGCCCCAGGCCCAGTGATGGTTAGCGAACCTGCGCCTGTAGTTGCTAAGATCGTTGGAAGGGCAGCAGACCCAAGAGTAATCGTGCTGGCGCCATTCGTAAACAACGAGGAAGCGAAAATAATCTCATCGTTAGCACTGGTTGCATTGGCAGTTTCAATCGCTTGCCTTAATGAACCTGCGCCTGCATCTGCAGTGGTGGTAACGGTGATTTGAGCAAGAGTAAGATTGGCACTATAGTAATCAATTGCACTAGCAATAAAAGTATTTGATACCAGGCCGACTTGAAACTCAAGAACTTCATCGCCAGCTTTGCCGGTTAAGTTGCTACTTGCGGCAATATCCGCCTGAGTAATGCTTGCGAACTGCTCTACAAACGCTTTGCCTGTATCGGTGCTTGCAACCGAACAACCATAAAGAAGAATATCCGCATCGGGGGTTAACGATTTGCCCCATGATGCAACCTGCAATGTACTAGAAGTTAAAACTGTGGAATCGAACGCCTGATTTCCGAAATACAATACGCCATCATCACCATGGCTGATAATCCTTAGCACTGGCACATTGGCAAGGCCTTCAAGCGCAGTGGTAATCTGGCTGACCACATCATAATTGCCATCGATCGATACAACCAAGGAGCCTTTTAATTCGTCAGTGGGAATGGTTGCAATAAGAGCTGAATCAATAAGGACAACGCCTTTGGTAGCAGCGGCCTGCAAAGCAACAGCATCAAGTTTGTTTACCGATTGAAAAGTTGAAGCAGGAAAGTTCGAAGAATTATTAGAGCAAAAATAAACTTGATTAGCACGATAGTCGGTTGAGTTTTGCAGAAGGCTAATGTCATCAACAATCGTGATTGAGTTTGCAGCACAGTTGTTATCTAAAACAGCATTGCCCAAATCGTGGAGGGCAGGAATGGCATTAGCATCCGGGGTGAGCCTGATTTCTAAAAGTTCAACTGAAAGTCGTTTCGCCCTAGGATGTTTTGAATTAGATAATGATTCAAAATCGAAAAGTGATTTAAACCATTGCTTTAATTTGTATTTGTGCATCTGAACCTGCTTTTTAGAAAATCCTGACCGGAGAGAAATAAAAACTTTTTCAAACCGAAATTAAGAAAGCATGAAGGCAATAATCTATCTGTTTATCGTCCAAAATGCGAATTAAAAAGCTAAAATCACTAAAAATAAAACTATTAAATATTTTTTTTATCAAGCCATCTAAAATATCTAAAATAAATGCCTCAAGGCAACATAAAAAATCACAAAAAATAGTCGAACTTTCCCTCAAAAAATCAGAAGAAGATTCAAGAAGTTTTCTTAGAATCAGGTAAATTTTTGAGAATTGGCAAATAAAACAGACACAAATGATCAAATAACGTAAAAAAGCTAAGAAATTATCTCTTTGAACATAAATAAACAAACGACTTCTAGAAAACCAGACTAATTTTAGACCAAAGAAACATTTTCTGACCGCTAATCTCCGAAAGTGAAATCGATTTTTCAGGAAGGTGTCAAAACCCACCACGCCTCCCTAATCGCCCAACCACCCCATCGTGCGTTATAAATTTTAGCTTTCAATTTCATTTAACAATTCGATAGTTCATTTCTTAGGGCTATCGCTCGGTGTTGGAGTTCAAAAGCGGTATTGAGTGGTTGATTAATCCAAGCAATAAATCATCCTAAAGATTAGGGATTGCGCAGCTGAAAATAGATTAAATTCAACCTTAGATTCAAAAATCGAATCAGGTTTCGCAGTTTTACTTGATTGCTGGCTCGAAAAATCAACCTGAAAAAGCCGCTTATGGCAGAGCAAATAGCAAAGATCTGATGCACAAAAACCTTTGCCACACCTATAAAAGTAAAAATGCTATTATTAATGAAATGTGTCGGGTTCAATTCATGCCGGGCACACTTCTGTTTGGTTTTACCAAAGTTGTTTTACCGATATTTTATGAGTAATTTAGATAGTTAATAGTGTGGATGTTTTGCTGATGGACAGTTCCAATAAATTGTTTTACCATAAACCCATTAAGGTTTTACTTTCAATGGAAATATCTATGATGAAGAAAATGTTTTTAATGGCTTTCATGGCCAGTTTTGTTGCTTCTGTTTTTGTAATGGCTCAGGAAGTGAAGCCTGGAAAAGTTGAAGTTATCGATCTTGGTAAGGGAATAAACCTAGAGATGGTGTTTATTCCTGCTGGCAAATTCAAGATGGGTTCGCCTGTAACTGAAAAAGGGCGGCAAAATAATGAAACTCAACATGATGTGACCCTTACAAAAAGTTTTTCGATTGGAAAATATGAAGTAACGCAAGAACAATGGGAAGCCCTAATGGGTAAAAACCCAAGCGTTAATGTTGGGCCAAAATTACCCGTCACGAATGTCTCATGGGTTGAATGCCAAGAATTTATTAAAGTTTTGAATTCAAAAACTAAAAGGGGATACCGGTTACCTTCTGAATCTGAGTGGGAATATGCCTGCAGAGCGGGTACAAATACTGCAACTGCCTTTGGCGAAACAATCACAAGCAAAGATGCTAATTATGATGAGTCAAAAATAGATAAACCTGTTTCAGTAGGCAGTTACAAACCCAATCCATTTGGCTTGTACGACATGCATGGTAATGTCTGGGAATGGTGCAGTGATTGGTATGCAAATTACCCTGATGGCCCATTAGTAGATCCAGTAGGACCAAATGAGGGGGTTCGCCGTGTTGTAAGAGGCGGTTCGTTTAACTATTTTTATGTTTCGAATATTCGCTCTTCTTATCGAGGGGATTTTAATCCGCCTGGTAACCGGACTATTGGTATTGGTTTTCGATTAGCAAAGACAAATTAATTGCTGTTATCATCTTTTAAAATAGTTCGATAATTTAAATTCTTACAAAAGATGAAACAATGGCGGTTGACTTCGAAACATTTCTGCAACGATTGCTTGATTCTGGAATATTAACAGAACAAAAATTAAGTGCTGTTGATGAGACAAAAACTCGCCATCAAGATGTTGAATCTTTTATCCAAGATTTGATCGAATCCAAGTTGCTGACCAAATTTCAGGCAGAACAAATAATTGCTGGCAAAGGCGACAGTCTTACTTTTGGCAAGTACATCATTCAGGAAAAACTTGGTGCAGGTGGTATGGGGCAGGTTTATAAAGCGTACCACCCAGATGCTGCGAAGTTAGTCGCAATTAAAGTTATTCTTCCTCAAGGGAAGTTCGATACGGAATCTATTAAGCGGTTTGAAAGGGAGGTAAAAGCTTCAGAAAAGTTGGTTCACCCCAATATTATTGCGGTGCTGGATTCTGGGCGTATCAATGACCAGCTTTTCATGGTGATGGAACTAATTCAAGGGAAAGATCTTTTTGAACTAATCAATGAGAAGGGGAAGCTTGCTATTAAAGAAGCCGTTGCCTACATCATTCAGGCTGCAAGGGCGCTTGAACATGCTCATGCTAACGGGGTGATACACAGAGATGTAAAGCCTGCAAACCTAATCGCAGATTCGCAAGGGCTTTTAAAAATAGTTGATATGGGGTTGGCAAAGATTCAAGCAGGGGAAAATGAAGATATAGTGTCAATGCTGACCACTAATACTGCGATCATGGGTTCTGCCGATTTCATGTCGCCTGAACAAACAGTTTCAACAAAAAATGTCGATGCCCGGACTGATATATATAGCTTGGGAGCAAGCTTTTATTTTCTGCTGACTGCGAGGGTGATGTATCCGCAGAAAACTGCTTTTTCGAAGTTGATCGCCCATAGGCAGTCTCCGATTTCGTCTTTAAAATTAATGCGCCCCGATGTTTCACAAAAGCTTGATGGTGTTTATACAAAGATGGTTGCGAAGAAGGTAGAAGATCGATACCAAAGCATGACGAAATTGATTTTAGATTTGGAAGCATTGGATAAAGAATCTGGAGCCCAGGATCTTTTAAAACAAGATGCAGCATATAATCCATTTCAAGTTAATGGCGTTAATTTTCTTGACCTCGATGATATTTCTATAAAGCCAAAAAAGAGCGCAGGGATATTTGCGAACAAAAAGATTGCCATGTTTTGCGCAGGCCTGTTTGTTGCTATAGGTTTGCTTTTGGCCATGCTTTTTATCCCTAAGAATACTAGGGTAAAAAATGATCCCAACAATACCGACGATGCCCAAGAGGCTTTTCTCGAACCACCTTTTGACAACAACAAAGCGCAGGAAGCGCAACAAGCCTTGGCCAAAAATTTAGGCTTAGCGGTTGAAACTCAGGTAGATCTCGGTAAAGGTGTCAACCTTGCGATGATATTAATTCCGCAGGGGAAATTTATAATGGGTTCTCCTCTTTCAGAACCAGGCCATAAGAGTGATGAAGCACAGCATCAGGTTGTTTTCTCTAGGCCGTATTTCATTGGGAAGAATGAAGTTACCCAAGAGCAATGGGAAGCTGTAATGGGTGAAAATCCATGTCAAACAAAGGGCGCTAAGTTGCCCGTTACGAATATCTCTTGGCTTGATTGTCAGAACTTTATCAACAAGTTAAATGCTAAGACCGAAAGTAATTATCGGTTGCCTACGGAAGCAGAGTGGGAATTTGCATGTCGATCTGGTGCGAAATCTGCATACAGCGTTGGGGATAAAATCACGAAGAATGATGCTTATTATGAAAATGTTAAGGGCGGTGTAAAACCAGTCGGCAGTTACAAACCTAATGCCTTTGGTTTGTACGATATGCATGGCAATGTCTGGGAGTTTTGTTCTGATTGGTATGGTGCATATTCAGCGGGCAAATCTTTAGATCCGATGGGTGTTAAGAATGGTCGCGATCGGGTGTTGCGAGGCGGATCGTTTTTTGTTGATGGCCTTTTACTTCGTAGCTCAACCCGGGATCTCGTCGCTCCTGATTTTCATAATGTTGTGATTGGCTTCCGCCTCGCAAAGACAAATTAAGCTTTGAATGCAACTCTTCAGGTATTCACTTTCTATATTATCGCTGCAACCTAAATGCCATCTTTCCTTTGTTGGTCTTATGATTGTTTTGTTGCTTATAATAAAGTTGTATCTGTTTTGAGAAACTTCATTAACTTGTTGGTTTCGTTTATTTGGTTTTCTTTTGGAAGAGAGATTTTCATGGATACTTTCGAGAATGCATCGCCACCTCATGAGCAACCTGAAAAAGTTCTCGCCAAGTGCTGGGAATGTGGCGAAATGAAAATGTGCTTTGAACATATCGTTTGTTGTACCGGTACTCGTTTTCATACATGCCCTGCCTGCAGGGTGCTCATTAATCAGAAGGTTTCATGAATAATCTTGATCATGAATTCTTTATGAGGCGGGCCATCGAGCTTGCTTTAAATGTTCCCAATGTTCCTTTTGGTGCCTTGATTGTAAATCGTGACACCGACGAAATTCTGGCTGAAGGTTGGAACAAAACTAACATCAATCCAACATGGCATGGCGAAATTGATGCAATCAACCAACTTGCATTACATCACAATTCTGCTGATTATTCAAAGTTGGTTTTGTACACAACGGCTGAGCCTTGCCCCATGTGTCAGGCTGCAATTCTTTGGGCAGGCATTGGCATGGTGGTGTTTGGCACTTCGATAAGGTTTTTACAGAGCAACGGTTGGCATCAGATTGATATTCTTGCTGATGAAGTGGTTCGCCGTAGTCCTCATTGGCATTGTGAATTGGTAGGTGGGGTTTTGGAAAAAGATTGCAACGCACTTTTTCAGTAATGTAATGAATGATAGATTTGGCCATGCCGATCTTAACAAATATTTAGCGGGTTATATCTGTTATGCCTCAATTTGAACGCTACCTAGGAATTGATTATTCGGGGGCTCAAACTCCTGTGGATAGTCTGCCTGGCTTGCAAGTTTATGAAGCCACCCTTAAGCGACTTCCCTGCGAAATAAAACCCACGCAAAGCGGAGCTGGGCCGTTAAAGAAAAAGCACTGGTCGCGAAAGGGAATAGCGCATTTTCTCGCCCATGAACTTCAAGAGGGGCCTTGCACCCTTGTTGGGATCGACCATGGGTTTTCATTTCCTCTCCCTTATTTTAATCAACATTCCCAGCCACATGATTGGCATAAATTCTTAGATGATTTTCAACAACATTGGCCTACCGATTTTGATCATATAAAAGTTGATTTTATTCGTAATGGCATCGAGGGGAATGGGTGCGCGCGCATGGGGAATTCCCGTTGGCGCAGGTTGGCAGAGCAGCGCTGTGGTGCAAAGTCGGTCTTTCATTTTGATGTGCAGGGTTCGGTTGCAAAGTCCACTCACACAGGGTTGCCCTGGTTGCGATTTTTACGCCAGCAGTTGGGGGAAAGATTACACTTCTGGCCTTTTGATGGTTGGGAACCGCCTTTAGGGAAATCGGTTATTGCAGAAGTTTATCCTTCATTATGCAACCAGAATTATCCCAATGAAGGTGTTAGTTCGCATCAACATGATGCTTATTGTATTGCGAGGTGGATGAGGGAGAGTGACAGGGCTGGAAATCTTTCACAGTGTTTTCAACCAGAACTTACTATGCATGATCGCCATCAAGCCGATATTGAAGGTTGGATTCTAGGGTTGTGTTAATAGCTTTTGCATAATAACTATGGAAACTGTTTTACTGTAATGTTTCGTAAAGTTTAATGCGGGCGGATTGCCATCTGCGCTTTACTGTTCGAACTGAGATGTCCAAAAGATTGGCTGCATCTTCTTGGGTGAGTTCCTGATACCAGAGCAAATCAACCACGTCCTTTTCTTCTTCTGGAAGGCTCTCTACGAGAAGATGAAATTCAGACCATTTTTCCAAATCAACCAGGGCTTCAGTTTGCTTACTGTTATCGCAAATATTTTGAAAAATCAATGAATCAGAATGATGGTTTGCTGCAAAATTACTTTCAGCCTTATACTTGCGCACCAAGTCAATTAGTTCCCTGCGGATTTGCACTGCTGCAAGATTTATGAAATGCCTAGGTGATTCTACTTTGCAGCATTGCAGCGCCCGGTGCAATCTGATCATTGCATTTTGAAAAATATCATCAGTTTGCTCCCACCTGCGGATAGCTGGGAATCGATGAAACATTCGACGAGTTAAGCGAATCAAGCTGCTGCTAGATTGCTGGATTAGATTGAAGCAATCCAAAGGGCTTTGCAAAATTTGCAGATCCTTTGGGACATCGGGGCCATTGGGCTTGGCTTTTGGGAGCATAAATTCCAGCTTTGTTTGGGCAATTAGAGTCTTTCAATAAATATAAACCATAGTTGGAATAATATCAACTAATAAACATCATTTTTAAGTTTCATTAACTGTTGCAGGGTAATGATTTACGACCGCTAAGAATGGGGGGTAATACTTACTAAATTAGACCGGGATAGAATCAATAATTAGATTTGGCTTAACAGGCACAATAAACCTGTCAATTGATTTAGAGTAAAAAATATTGAAAACATAAATGGCATTAAGTGCTATCGAACTACTTCAGACTACGGTGCATTTTGAACTAGCAAAACAATTTTTGAACTTTAGTTTGCGACTGCAGTATCAAAGTTAGAGGTATAATCACTTAGGTGGTATCTTATGCCAATTCATTTTGCTTAATTGTTCATCCCAAAATAAAGTTCCTTTTTAAGGAACTTTTTAAGAATAGCTGACTCTAATCTATTATCCATTTCTTTTGGTTATTGAGTTGGTTTGTAAAATTGAACCACACTGATGAACTTCTATTCTATTAGGAGCAGTTTATGAAAAGTAGCATTGCTATGTTTTTCACTCTTGCATCATTTTCTATGATTGCATTTGTCCCAATTCAAACGGGTGCCGCCAAGGCTTATGTACTGCAAGTGGCTCAAGAAGACCCAAGAGATAATTTAAAAAAAGCAATTGAAGAGCTTTCAAAAAAGCTTGAAGAAAATCCTAATGATAGCGATCTTTTGAAGAGGCGTGGAGATTTTTACGAAGCTATTGGTAAATACCCAGAAGCAGTAAAGGATTATTCAAAACTCATTGCCTTGAATCCTGATTACGCAGATGTCTTTCATTCCCGGGGTGCCATTTATTGGCTTCATTTAGATAATCCCGAATTGGCGCGTGCAGATTTCAATAGCGAATTGAAGATTCATGACAAAAAAATTGAGCTTAATTTTGAAGATGCAGCATCTTATAAAGCCAGGGCATTTGTACAGTCCTGGTATTTCAAAAATAATGAAAAAGCAGTCGAAGATTACACTATGGTTTTGTTATTTCAACCCAATGATACCTATTCAAGAATGCAAAGGTCTAGCTTGTATAAAGAGCTTGGTAGGGTGGGGGAATCCTTAGGGGATATTGATTTGGTTGTTTCTCATTATTCAGCTTTAATAACGAAAGATGCAGGTGATACAAATTCATTAGGAAGGAGGGCCCAAATATTTGTTGAGATAAAAAGGTATTCAGATGCGTTGGCGGATTATACTTCGTTGATTAAATTAGAGCCTGAAGATACCGAGCATTATGAGCACCGTGCCAAAGTTAATTCTTTGCTGAATAAACCCCTGGATGCAATTGCAGATTACACCGCATTAATAAAAATCGATCCGAATAACTCTTGGTGTTATAAAAACAGGGCTGAAATATTTTTGAAATTAAAAAAGTATCCGGAAGCCCTTGCTGATTTAAATATTGGAATAAAGTTGCGTCCAAAGGATGCATTTAATTTTATCGCTAGGGGGGATTTATATAAGGCAATGGATAAAAAATTGCTTGCGATGGCAGATTACATAGAAGCGAATAGCCTTGATCCTAAAAATTTTCCAATAACTGATTATGTAAGAATTGAGGATTTGACCACTCACGAGGAGCGGGATTTTTACAATAGTAAATTTCTGGAACGTTATAACAAAGCAATTGATGCAGAACCGAAAGAGATATCCCATTACAAAGTGCGGGCGGAATTCTATGCCCTTGATGCCAAGACTTATTCGAAGGCTATTGAAGATTACACTAAAATTTTAGAAATCGAACCCGGTAATGAAAATGCGGTTGATGAAAAATTAAGGTTATTGCTTGAGTTGAAAAAGCTTCCGGAGACTGTGATTTTTTTAAACAAAATCTTGGAGGTAAATTTTGAAAATGAACATCTTTTTAATGAGCGGAATAAATGTTTAAAGGAATTAAAAAGATATCCCGAGATAATTGAGCACCTGACTGCAAAAATTATAAAAGAACATGACATAGAAGGAAATTTACTTGAACGGGCTTCAATTTATAAAGAGATGCGTGATTTCCATAAGGCCAAGGATGACTATAAAGCAATCCTACAAATTCATGATTTGCGAATTTCAAAGGAACCCGGAGATGCAGACCTTTACTTTAGCAGAGCTGAGTTTTTGGAAAAGTATTTTCGCAATCATGAATTAGCGTTAAGAGACTTTACAAAAGCAGTGAACCTTGTTCCCCAAAAAGTCAAATATCTGGAGGCAAGGGCGAAGTATTATGAATCATGTTGCAATTATAAAGCAGCAATCGAGGAATACACAAAGATCATTCAAATCTGTCCGAAAAATGTTGTTTATCTTAATTCTCGCGCAAGGTTATACACCTTTATTTGGGATTTTTCATCTGCGATTAATGATTATAATTTGATTATTCAACTTGAGCCTAAGAATTTGGATACCTATGGAGCGCGGGCCAGTGTTTATCGTTATTGGAATAAGCCAGAACTGGCAAAGGCTGATTTTAAGAAGGTGCTTGATTTTCATGATGCCAAAATTGCTGCAAACCCCAAAGATTCTCGCGCTTATGCAGATCGAATGAGATTTTTGTATTACCCCATGAACGCATACGAAGAAGCGGGTAGAGATTACTTGAAAGTTCAGGAATTGAATCCTTCCAATTCTTTGGGCTACTTTGAAAAAAGTCTGGAAATAAATGTGCCAAAATTAGCGAAAAAAATACTCGATTCCAATCCTAAAGAAGCGGATGAGTATGTCCATCGAGCAGAAGCGTATTTGAAGTTTAAAAAATATGCTGAAGCCCTGGCCGATTACGATAAAGTAATAAGCTTAGACCCTAATAATATTTCTGTCTTGGAAAATCGAGCAGAACTATTACAAAAAATCGGTAAACAAGATGCAGCTAAAGCAGAGTATTTACAGATACTGAAGATGGTTGATGATAAAATAAAAACCTTAGATGATGAAATTTATTGTGAACTTTATGGTAGCATTTCTCATGATTTTGATGCTTATTTATACGATCAAAGGGCAAGAATTTGCCAAAAGCTAAATAAGATTCCAGAGGCATTTGCAGATTATGCCAAGGCTATAAAATTAGCTTCAAATTCATATATGACATATTGTGACCGGGGTGAACTTAACCTTAAAGAAAATAGATTTCAAGATGCGATAGCAGATTTTACTAAGGCATTAGAACTGATGCCCATGTATCCTTTGGCTTCCCATAATCGCGCCCTAAGTTTGATGAGATTGAATAAACCTCAAGAGGCCTTGGAAGATTTTGACCGGGCCATTATTGTATATGTGCATAGTGGGGTATGGTATCAAAATAGATCGCTTGCTTATCGTGCCCTAGGTAAAATCAAGGAAGCGGATGCTGATTTGGCCACAGCCAATAAATTGCTTTCTGAAGAGTAAGGCTGGATGGTTAAAAGTATATTTATTTAATGTACTGGTGGTTAAATTTGACTTTTATTGGACTCGTAATTTACTCAATAATCTGGGATAACTTCTCCGCCCGCCATGGTAACCAAGGCGCAAAAAGTTATGATACTAATATTTTCATTAATGTAACGGACGGAACCATCTGCAAAGGATGCGTTCATCCCACCCGAATGGAAGGAGTAAGCCTCCTGATTGTTTGTGCAGTTCATTACGCAGGCTTCTGAACATATTGTCCCATTTTTGTTAAACCCGTGAACCGGACTTCCACTGCCGGGGTCTGCCCAAGCTGCACCAACGGTAATTCCATTTTTTACGCTATTATTTCCGCACGTAGTGGCACTATCAACATCTGCTTGGCCAATCACTTTGCCAGAAATGTAATGCTTGGGTCTTCCCCCAGATTCATAGACCAGAAAGCTATTGGAAGCCCCATCACTGATGTCGTTAATAGACGTTCCGATACCTTGGCCGTTTATCACAGCCAAATTGGATGGAAAAGGAGTTTGCGCAACACCTTTTCCGTTATTTAACGAAAACACTTTAAATGCATCAGTTATCCCTTCTGGGATAGTGTAATCAGTGATTGCAGCGTTAGGGTTTTTATTATTCAGCGGAAGCCGCTTTGGGTCATCTGGAGTGGAAGGGCAGATGAAGGTTTTCACTTGAGTTTGCGTGGCATTATAATTTAAGGGATCGAACCAGTTTTTATCCCTCCTGTATTGGTTATAAATATTTTCCTGCTCTATGTAAGGCAGGATAAAAATTGGCCAACTGTGCAAAATAATATTAGTATTGGCGAGTGGAAACCTGTTATATACAGTATGATAATTGTGTAATGCTGCAGCCATTTGTTTAAGATTATTCGCACAAGACATTCGAAACATAGCTTCGCGGACTTTTTGTACAGCAGGAAGTAGCAAGCCAATGAGAATTGCTATAATTGCGATTACCACCAAAAGTTCGATGAGGGTGAATGCTTTGGAGATGCGTTTTTGTGTGGCCATGCAATATCGCCTTTTTATTTTTTATATAATGCTTTGCCTTCCTTTTAATGCGATAAAAAATTATTCAGGGGCCATTAAATTTATTGTAAAAGGTTAATTTACTAGAAGATTAATACCTATAAACACCTAATAACACTCATTTACGCCAAATCGTTAGTTAGTCGTCCCTGAAAAACCCACCTTGGCCAACATTTCCCAATACAAGCAGAGGCAATTAAGGGAGCCAAATGATTTCTGCGTGTCGGTAAGCTGCAAAACTTCTCCGCATTAAAGAATCTTTTAGGAATAAAAGCATTCTCACCGCAAAGACGCAAAGAGCGCAAAGGAAGACAAGAAATCTGGACTTGTCTGCTGTTTCTTAGCGTACTTTGCGTCTTCGCGGTAAAGATTCTTGGTTTTGGAGGTTTTTAGGTGCCACTTTTACTAGCGCTTCTTCTCAACACCTTGGTTTTCTGGAAAATTTGATCACCCCTTTTCCTTCTGAATAAACGAGTTTAAAAGTTTTTTGTGGGTTTTTAAGGGGCGACTAAATTAGAGATAAAATGCTTTTGTTGATTAATAATCTCCAACCACTTGGCCATCGTTAAAAGATATAAGTTGGCAAAGGGTAACAATGTTTAGTTTGGTTGTAAGGAAGACTACTCTGCCATCTGCAAATAGTGTGTTTGCACCTCCCGTATGAAAAGCAAAGATTTCGTTGCCATTGACTGCGTTTACGCCGACAGGGCCATTCCACGCAAATCCTGTGCCTGATGTTGGATCTAATCGAATGCCATTAAGAGCGATAACATTCTCTCTGTCGCCCCACCCAGCGCAGGAGCTTACCCCTGAGGTCTTTTTTCCTAATTGGTAAACATCCGGTCTGCCAGCATCTTCGCCGACCATAACGGTATTGGATGAACCATCAATTAATTCGCCTATACGGTGAGGTTTGCTATCTTGAAGCACGCCAAATCTATTGGTGTTGTTAAAGGTTCCTGCTGTAATCAGATTGTTTTGTTGCAGCCATGTTATCAAGTTCATTTGAATATCAATAAAAGGGGAATAATCTGAGGGGCCAGAGGAAGCGTTAATAATGGCTGGTAAATAGGCTTTTATCGAGTAAGTGGTTAAGGTTTCACCTCTTGGCGTGCTGGGGCATTGGAATGTTGGAATTTTGTTTTGGACTACTTGCTGGTTAGAAAATCCAGAAGTATTCAATGCGGTGTTATACCAATTTCGAGTCCAATCATATTGCTTGAAAAGATTTTCCTGTTCAAGTTGGGGTAGAATATAAAGCCCCCATCCATGGATTGGGGAAATAGGGATTGGGTTTACCAACCCGCCTCCTCCTGGTGGAAAAGAGTTATAAACATCATGATAACTTTGGATTGCTAATCCAATCTGTTTAAGGTTATTAGCACATTTCAGACGGCTGGCTGCTTCGCGGACTTTTTGAATAGCAGGAAGTAGCAATCCAATGAGGGTTGCGATGATGGCGATCACCACCAAAAGTTCGATGAGGGTGAAGGCTTTGTGTTGAATTTTGCTTCTGGGCGAAAGAAACATTAGAAAACTCCTAAGCGTAATAGAATCTGTCAAGGATCGAGTTTTAAGTTAGAAAATTCGACAGTACCTGGCGAAAAATTATCTCCTGAAGAGAGGTGTAATATCAAGGAAGATTTTTGTGATGAATTAAGTAAAGATTTAAAGGAACCTGCGGAAACTTCGAGGTCATCGACAAGAAATTGGAAGCTGGAATCTTTCAATATTAGCTTGCAATGAAGGAGTTGATTAATTTCATAGGGGATTTGCTTATCGATTAAAGGGTCTTTACCATAGCCATAAAGGCCGATGGTCCTAGTGAATCCTTCGTTCCCTATATGGAGTAATTTTCGTTCGGACTTATCCTCGGTATTGTTGTTTAGGATCAATCTTGCTCGAAGGCCATTAATCACTTTCAGATCAAATTGCAGGGTGAAGTTTAAAGGCAAAGGTTCCTTAAAGGAGAGGTTGCCGACACCGTCTCCCAGAAATAATCCTTCATGTGGTTGAGACCAACAATTCTTTTTAGGGTTGGCCCAGAATGCAATGAGATTGATTTGGGAATTCAGAATAGCAAGGTTTTCGGGTGTAAGAAGCCTCGCAGGTTTTGAGCGGACAATGTCCATCCCCCTGGGTGATTTAAGCAGGAAAGTGTACCAATAAGTAGTTAAGCCTAGTGCAATAAAAGAAAGGGAAAAGAGGGCAAGGAGCATAGCTTTTTTGCGGTGGATATTTTTATTTATGGAACTGAGTAGGGATTCTAAATCGAGTGCTAGTGGAATTGCAGAGGAATATCTTTTGTTTGGATCTTTTTGGAGGCAGGCGAGCAAAATGCGTTCTAGTTTTTTAGGAATTGCTGGATTCAGAAGCCTAATAGATGGTGCAGGTTGATTCATTATTTGTTGAATTAGTTCTTGGGGGGAATCAGCGTTAAAGGGGATCTTACCTGTAATGAGGTGAAACAGGGTGATGCCAAAGCTCCAGATATCTGAAGAGGCGTTTGGGGCAGCGCCTTGGATTTGTTCGGGCGAGGCAAAATGAATTGAACCAACATTAGCATCCGGTGATTCAGAGTTGATGTACAATGAATTACCAAAATCGTAGATTTTCGGTTCAAGATTATCTGCCAAAAGAATATTCGATGATTTGAGATCACGGTGAATGATGCCATGCTCGTGGGCATGATGCAATGCGAGGGCGATCTTATGAAGGATGGTAATTTTTTGGATAAGTGTAAGATTTTTAGTGTTAATAGCATTTGTGAGATCGCCTGCTTCCACGAATTCAGAAATCATTAAGAAAGTGGAATTTAACTCAAGAATATCGTAAAGAGGTAAGATGCCCAAGTGTTTGAGGTTGCCTATTTTTCTTGCTTCTTCGAGTAACTCGAGCTTTTTCTGTTCAGGAAGTGCCCCGAATTTTTTAGCGGACTTGATTGCAACGAAGCGATGGAGTTGCAGATCCCAAGCCTTATAAACGATACCATGCCCGCCTGTGCCGAGTATTAAATCGATGCGGAAGCGATCTTTAATAACGGATTGTAGTGTTAAGAATTCGAAAATTTCAGTAATGGGTTCAGCGGTATCGGAGTCGATGGGTTCGTTCCAGATGGAAGCGCGTAATGCTTTGATTCCTTTTTTTACTTGGGCAAGAAGGTGGGGGTATTCTTTGCATAAATCTTCTGGAGAAATGGAAAGTCCTTTTTCGAATTCCTCTTCCCAATAAAGAAGAAGATCAGAAAGGACTTCCTCGTCTTGGGTGTTTTGTGCCATGCGTTAAAGACTCATTCAAGAAACTGTAGTAAATACCTACCTTAATATAATGCGAAAAACATAAGAGTGATGGGCCAAAAATGTTGAAAAATTAAAGAAATGAAGTTCAGTATAATCAGCTTTGTCGTGGGAGTTGTCGCTTTGGATTAGAAGGGTGTAGGGCGTAGAAATCTCTGATGTCTACTAAAATGTCATTTCCAATAAATAATACCATCCATTTCGGCATTGCTCAGGGATGCTCTTTTTCCCAAGCCACTAAGCAGAAAAAAAGGGTCATTTTGATTCTGTGTTTCCTGTATTATTGGTTCAATCCGGGCGTTGGGAAAATCGCCTTAACAAATCTGGTAATAAGGTTTTGAACCGGTAAAAAAACCTTAGGCAATGATTTCCTTCAATACGCCGGTGCTGTCACCATGCCTTTCGGATTCAACGCCAACGCCATGGAGCATCGCCAGCCAAGCATTGCAAAGAGGAGTATCTTTCGGGGCGACAATGTTGTGGCCAAGCTTTAGGTTGGCACCACGCCCAGCGATGATTGTGGGGCAGTTACTTAGTTCATGCCCAGTGCGTATGTTGCTGCCGTATGCAAGGGCGACATTGTCAAAGAGGCTGGTGCCGTTCGTCTCTTTTGTCGCTTTCAATTTGTCTAGGAAGCCGGCCAGCAATTCGCTTTGGGCAAGGTCACGGCGTTGGGATGCGTCCAGTTTTTCACCAAGGGTGGTATGGTAATGGCTCATGTCGTGTGGGTGGACCTTGATCCCTAGGGCTGTAAGCAGGGTGTTCACAGGCTGGCGAAATGTCATTACCCTTGTACTGTCTGTCTGCATGGCTGCGATCATGATGTCGTATATAAGCTTGATTTCTTCTCGCCCATCTACCCCTGGTTTTGGCTCGGGTATGGGTGATTTGGGTTGAGGGACCCCGATCCACTGTTCTTCCTTTGCTAGCCGGGTTTCGATATCCCGTATTCCTTGGAAATATTCCTCAAGTTT
>Ga0194045_1000063_pt1 | contig 29166 bp, 29 predicted proteins | sample JunL6211m_MetaG_FD_161686 | JGI IMG/M metagenome (GOLD analysis project Ga0194045, IMG submission 161686) | Anoxic zone freshwater microbial communities from boreal shield lake in IISD Experimental Lakes Area, Ontario, Canada - Jun2016-L626-11m | ecosystem: Environmental > Aquatic > Freshwater >...
TTGCACTTGATATTTCAATTCCTCAGGCCCCATTCTTCGGCAGCCGTATCGTTAAAGGAATTCCACTTGCAGATTACGTCGGCATGCTCGATGAACGCGCTCTCTTCATGGGCCAATGGGGCCTGAAAGGGGCGCGTGGTGAATTCGAAGCAATGGCTGAGACTGAAGGTCGCCCACGACTTCGTAAATTGCTCAACGATGTGCAATCCAACAGCTGGTTAGAGGCCGCAGTTGTCTACGGATATTTCCCATGTGTATCCGAAGGAAATGATCTAATAATTTTGCATCACGAGGGACCTCATGAAGGTAAAGAACGGGTTCGCTTCTCCTTCCCGCGTCAGTCGCGCGATCGCAGGTTATGTCTTGCAGACTTCTTCGCATCTAAAGATTCAGGCAAGGTCGATGTTGTGGCATTCCACGTCGTGACGATGGGAAATACGATCAGCAAGGCTGCTAACGAGCTATTCGCAGCTGATGCCTATCGTGATTACCTTGAACTGCATGGACTTTCGGTCCAACTCACAGAAGCTCTCGCTGAATATTGGCATGCTCGTATTCGCGAGGATTTATCAGTTCGTGGCCAAGATTCTGCAGATTTACAAGGAATCTTGGACCAGGGTTACCGAGGCTCGCGCTACTCATTTGGTTACCCAGCATGTCCTGATATCGAGCAGCAGACTCAACTCTGTGAGCTTCTTGAACCAGGAAGAATTGGCGTCGAACTGTCAGAGGAATTTCAATTACATCCCGAGCAATCAACCTCAGCAATCATCGTCCACCACCCAGAAGCGAAGTACTTCAACGCCAATTAGTTGTGAGCAGGGCAGATCGTCTTAAAAAAGCACCAATCGCATAATCTGGATTTCTTCGTCGGAAAATATTGAGTCTCAAGAGCGGTGAGAATTTCATCGCCGATATTCTTCAAGACTCTTTCAGTCGACAGTAACTGCGCCTCAGTCGGATTACTCTTCACGATACGCGAATCACCGAGATAAATAAGCTGCAAGAGTTTGGGCAGTACGCCCTGGTTCTGCCAATAGAGAAGTGCGTACACACGCAGTTGAAAGAGAGCTTTCTCCTCCCAACCTGGCTTGGGAGATTTTCCCGTTTTATAATCGACGATGCGAACCTCACCAGTGGGCGCGATGTCTAGGCGGTCTACATATCCATGTAGGTAAATCTCAGGAGAGATATCTCGTTCGAGATGGAGTTCGCGATACGTCGAATCGAACGTCTCAGGTTTTTCGAGTGAGAAGTAATTGGTCAGTAAAGCGTTGGCGCGGTCGAACCACTCCTTCTCGTCCAAGACGAGAGTTTTAAGCACTGGAAGAGCTGCGACTTGTTCCATCCATTTAGCTGGCAATAATTCTGAGGCCGATTCGAAGGTTCTGGATGCAGCAGGGAGTTCAAAGAGATCTTCTAAAACAGCATGGATCAATTTTCCGCGTTCTGCATCGATACTTGGCGGCTCAGGCAGCTGGTCAACAGCGCGATATTTATAGAGCTGAGGGCAATTGGTGAAATCGTTCATACGGCTTGGGGACAGGCGTAGCGGTTCCATCACGCAGACGATACAGCGCACAATGAAAAAGTTTCGCCGCTTTAACCTAAGATGCGCTTGTGTCTACACGTGGTTACTTCCAAGCGGGCGATCGAGTGCAACTCACCGATCCCAAAGGAAAGCTATACAGCTTCACGATCACGCCTGGAAAAGAGTGGCATACACATAAAGGTTGGATTACTCACGATGATCTCATTGGATTACCTGAAGGTTCGGTAGTCAGTACAACTGCAGGTTTAAAATTCACGGCCTTCATTCCACTTCTTGCAGATTATGTTCTCTCGATGCCGCGAGGCGCAACAATTGTCTACCCAAAAGACGCTGCAATGATCGTCGGTGTTGCAGATATCTATCCTGGTGCGCGCGTCCTCGAAGCTGGCGTAGGTAGTGGAGCTCTCACTCTCTCACTGTTACGCGCTGTCGGTCCTGGGGGTTCGGTTCATTCAGTCGAACGCCGTCAAGATTTTGCAGATAACGCCACCGCCAATATCTCACAGTACTTTGGAGATATGCCCTCCAATTGGCGATTAGATGTTGGCTCGGTGCAAGATCAAGATTTCGATGAAGATTTCGACCGCGTCATTCTCGACATGCTCGCTCCTTGGGAGTGCATAGAGATGTCGGCGAAGGTCTTACGCCCTGGGGGAGTCTTCCTTGCCTATGTGGCAACGACTACACAACTATCTGCCACCGCCGAAGCGCTGAAAGAGAATGGACATTTCACAGAACCCGAGAGCTCAGAAACGATTGTTCGCGGCTGGCATCATGAAGGACTCGCAGTTCGTCCGCAACAACGGATGATTGGACATACCGGATTCCTTATTCAATCTAGGCGTATGGCTCCCGGTGTTGACGTGCTTGCACGTCGACGACGTCCTGCCAAAGGAGCGTACGGTGTCCCGGAAGAGTGAGCGCCTCGTTAATTTAACTATTGCGCTGCTTGGCACGAAACGATGGTTAACCAAGGCTCAAATTTTTGTTGCAGTAGACGGGTATGAAGGTGAACCGGATGCAAAGGAGCGGATGTTTGAACGCGATAAGGATGACCTTCGTCATCTAGGAATCGAGATTGAAGTTGGTTCATTTGATCCACTCTTTGAAGACGAGGCTGGCTACCGAATCAAGCCAGATAGTTATCGCAGCGATATCACCGAGATTTCAGCACGCGAACTATCACTGATCAATTTGGCAACTTCTATTTGGCAAGGCGCAGTCCTCGACTCATCTGCGCTATCAGCGCTTATCAAATTGAAATCACTAGGAATCGATAGCGATTTGGATGCAATTCCAGCTATCGAACCAACTATTCATATCTCAGATGAGAACTTCGCCGCCATCGTTGACGCAATCGCCGAGCGCCGAACAATCTCTTTTACATATCTCTCCCAAGAATTGGTGCAGCAGCAGCGAGTAATCGAGCCATACGGAGCCGGAACTAAGGGCGGGTATTGGTATGTGGCGGGACAGGATTTAGATAGAAAAGATATTCGCCTTTTTCGCTTAGATCGCATCGATTCAGAAATTACCCGACAGGGCAAAGTAGCTTCATACGAGATTCCCGCCGATTTCACGATGAGCGTCCATCTGGCATCACCTGTAAAGACTGGGATGGCACGGCTCAAAGTCAGACGAGGGAAGGCACAGAAGATTGTTGCGGTCGCTACGATGATTGAAGCCGGAGATGAGTGGAGCGTGGTTGAGTATCCATACCTACATCAATCTGAACTTCTCGCCGACGTTTTGTGGCATTTAGATGATGTAGAAATTGTTGAGCCACAAGAGGCTCGCACTGCAATCATCTCTGTCTTAAACCAGGCGGTCTCGGCGCATGGTTAAGAAGTCAACACCCACCGAGAAGGCAGCACGTATGCTCGACCTCGTTCCTTATATTTCCTCCCACCAAGGAATCGCAACAACCGAGCTTGCCGAGCAATTTGGAATCTCAGTAGCTGAACTTCTCTCTGATCTCAACGCGCTCTGGATGTGTGGAGATGATCGCTTCGACCTGATTGAACTGGAATTTGAATCTGGATACGTTTCGATCCGTAATGCGGATACTCTCAATCACGTTCGCAGCCTCACATCGCAAGAGATTGTTGCGATCCTTTTAGGGTTAGATCTGATTTCTAAAGATCTTCCCGAGGAGCGAATGGATCTGCGTGCAGATATCAACGTTCTTCGAGCCAAATTAGGCAAGGGTTTTGAACGAGTCATTGATGCAACCCCATCCAATAGCGGCGAGATTTTGGCAACAGTCAAGCGAGCTATCGCGTCAGGTCGTACGTTAGAGATTGACTATGTAGCAGTGACGGACGGTGCGCTCACTTCGCGCACCATCAACCCAATAGAGTGTTACATCGCCGATAGTCGTGACTTCCTTGTTGCATTCTGCGAGTTGGCCCAGGCGCAACGGACATTCCGAATTGACCGCATTCAGAGGGCAACTCTGCTGGAGAATTCAGCACGTCCTATAGCTGCGATTATTCATTCGGATGCTTCAGTGAAAGCTACAGTTGCAATACTTGGCAACTCACGTCGCTCACGTGAATCGCTAGGCCATTTCGTCTCCGGGGGTGGATCACACGTTGAGGTTTCTACCTACAGCCTTTCTTGGTTGGCCCGGACAGTAATCGCATCTGGGGGAGCTATGCAGGTTCTCGCACCCGATGAAACTCGATCCGAGATAGCTAGCCTCGCTGCGAAGGTTCTCGCCATTTATCGCTGATTTCTGAGCTTTGCGATACTGTTGCGCTATGTTTTTACGCGAACCAAGCCACATACTCCTTCTGCTCCTCGTCCTCGTAATCCTCTTCGGAGCAAAGCGACTACCTGATTCCGCAAAGTCACTCGGTAAATCAATGCGCATCTTCAAGAGCGAGATGAAAGAGATGAAGGACGAGTCAAAAGATCCTGATCAAGGAACTACTGAAAAGTAATCTCTATGGCGGCCACCCAGGGCGGTCGTATGCCGCTGTTAGACCATTTACGCGAGTTGCGCACACGCGTAGTTAAAGCTTCCCTTGCAATAATCATTGGTTCAGGCGTCGGCTGGTTTTACTACAACACCATCATCACCAAGTTGGCTCAACCAGTCTGCGATCTGAAGAAGGCCCAAAGCGCAGGCGCTGCCAGCTGTGGTTCTCTCTATATCAATGGCGTTCTTGGACCGCTCAATCTTCAAATCAAGGTTGCGATTCTCAGCGGAGTAATTCTTACCGCACCGATATGGCTCTATCAACTGTGGGCCTTTATCGCACCAGCGTTACACAGAAAGGAGAAGAAAAACTCCTTCTTCTTCTTCGCTGCTGCAACTCCATTCTTTGCCATTGGAGCCTACCTCGGGTACTCAGTGCTTCCGGTCGCAGTTCGTGTTCTTTTTGGCTTCACACCACATGCGTTGACAAACTTGGTGAGATTCGATGATTACCTTGACTTCGTACTTCGCATTATTTTGCTCTTTGGAATCGCGTTCGAACTTCCCGTCTTTCTCGTGACGTTCAATGCAATCGGTTTCTTATCAGGGAAGACGATTTTGCGTCCTTGGAGAGTCTGGGTATTTGGAATCTGTCTCTTCGTTGCAGGTTTCACGCCGAGTGCTGATCCGCTCTCGATGTTTGCTCTTGCAGCTCCCTTAGTGCTTCTCTATCTCATCGCGGGCGCGATCGCCCTTCTCAACGATAAGAGGCGAGATAAGAAGTTCCAGGCAAGCCTACTTTCCGATAACGTCTAATGTGGGCGATAGCAATAAACCCTGCAGCAGGGCATGGGCGAGGTATTGCAGTTGGTAAAGAGGTAGTTCAATATTTTGCGGAGAGAAAATTGCCCTATCAAGTATTTTCGGGCCCAAGTTCTCAGTCACTTCGTTCCGACTTAGATTCTTTTCTATCAACAGAGAAGGTTCAAGGAGTCATCGCTGTTGGTGGTGACGGTCTGGTACATCTCATTCTGCAACTGGTGGTGCCCAAAAATATTCCGTTCGCAGTCATACCTGCTGGGACAGGAAATGATGTTGTGCGAACATTGGGATGGTCGCTCACAGATATCGATAGCCACTTGCAGCGCGTCACCACAACACCCCCTCAAAGTATTGATCTCGGAAATGTGGATTCAGAATGGTTTGCGGCGATTCTTTCGACAGGATTTGATTCTGTTGTGAATGAACGGGCCAACAAATTGTCATGGCCGAAAGGTCCACAGCGATACAACGTAGCCATCGCACTCGAACTTCCACGTTTCTCACCGATCGACTACGAAATTACAACTGATACCTCGACTTTCTCAACGAAGGCGATGTTAATAGCCATTGGAAACGGACGATCATACGGCGGGGGTATGTTGGTCTGTCCGCAAGCCAATATGAATGATGGGCTCTTTGATGTGATGATCCTCGAACCCGTCTCCAAAATCGAATTCCTCAAAGTATTTCCCAAGGTCTACTCGGGATCTCACCTTACTCATCCACGTGTGAAGACATTTCGTACTAAGAAGATAGCAATCCATGCTGCAGCAATTGCCTATGCTGATGGCGAGAGAATTGGTGCAGCACCAATTTCAGCTGAATGCGTCTTAGGCGCAGGATTAACGTGGAAGCTATGACAACCCCCGCAGAAAACTATGCAGCCGCAAAGAAGCGTGGATCCCATCCACTGACAACTCAATTCATTGAACAATTCGATTTCGGCTTCGATGAATTTCAGATCACAGCCTGTCAGGCCGTCGAGGGCGGAAAAGGCGTCTTGGTTGCAGCTCCGACCGGAGCAGGTAAGACGGTCGTGGGAGAGTTTGCCGCATTTAGCGCGATTGCTCAGGGAAAGAAATGTTTCTACACAACTCCCATTAAAGCTCTGTCTAATCAGAAATTCCAAGAATTTGTAGAACGTTTTGGTGAGGATCGTGTTGGTCTACTTACTGGGGATACCAATATCAATTCGGAAGCAGATGTACTTGTTATGACAACAGAAGTACTGCGCAATATGTTGTACGCCAATTCATCGACTCTGAAGAATTTGGGTTCTGTTGTCATGGATGAGGTGCATTACCTCGCTGATAAATCTCGCGGTGCCGTATGGGAAGAGGTGTTGATTCATCTCATGGAGAGCGTGCAAGTAATTTCTCTCTCTGCCACCGTATCTAATGCTGAAGAGTTCGGAGAATGGTTGGGCGAGGTTCGTGGTGCGACTGAAGTTATCGTCTCTGAAGTACGACCAATTCCGCTCTATCAGCATGTACTCATAGGCAATCGACTCATGGATCTATTTAATGAACCTGGTCGAATCAATCCTGAAATTTTGGGACTAGAGCGTGAAGCCCTTCGTAAAGTCAAGGCTCCGCGGGGTAGGCGCGATCGTTTTGGTGAGGACGACAACCGATTATCGCGGCCCGAAATCATTGAAAAATTGCAGCGCGAGAACTTACTACCAGCCATTACCTTCATTTTCTCACGCATGGGGTGTGACGCAGCAGTAAAGCAATGTCTGCAAGCAGGAATCAAGTTAACGACGACGGAAGAGCGCATAGAGATTGCGGCAACTGCGGCCCGCTATACGCAAAATTTAGCGGAAGAAGATTTAGAAGTTCTCGGCTATCGCGATTGGTTAGTTGCACTTGAGCGCGGAATTGCAGCACACCACGCAGGGTTACTACCCAGCTTCAAAGGCGCGGTCGAGGATCTCTTCAAACGAGGGTTGGTAAAGGCTGTGTTCGCTACTGAAACTCTGGCACTTGGTATCAATATGCCCGCCCGCACCGTTGTGCTTGAGAAGCTCACAAAGTGGAATGGTGAAGCCCACGTATCGATTACACCGGGGGAGTACACGCAGTTAACTGGCCGAGCTGGTCGTCGAGGAATTGATATTGAAGGTAACGCAGTTGTGCAATGGTCGCCGACAGTGGATTCCGCGACTGCAGCAGGTCTGGCATCGACTCGTACATATCCTCTGAAATCTTCTTTTACCCCGACCTACAACATGTCTATCAATTTGATTGCTCGATTTGGTCGCGAGCGGGCCCATGGAAGTCTTGAATCTTCATTTGCGCAGTTCCAAGCCGATAGAGCTGTGGTGAGTTTGGTGCGACAGATACGCAAGAACGATTCAGCCGCGGCAGAACTAACAGAAACTGCGCAGTGCCATCTAGGAGATTTCAATGAGTACTCACGAATGCGTATTGATATCAAGGAGCTCGAGCGGCTCTTGAGCAAACGAGATGGGCGTCGCTCCTTCGATAATCGACAGAGAGTGCGCATGGAGAACGAACTTGATGGGATGCGTCGTGGGATGCGCAACCATGCCTGTCATGCCTGCAACGACCGAGAGGCACATGCTCGTATCGCAGAACGCGCCGATCGCATTAATCGCGAGAGCGATGGTCTACGTTCGCGCGTCGAAAATCGCACTCACGTTATCGCCAAGACCTTTGACCGCATCTGCAATGTGCTGACTCATCTGGGATATATTGAAGGCGATAAACCATTGGGCCAAGGCAAGATACTTGCAAAAATATTTGCTGAATCAGATCTTCTTCTTACAGAATCAATCAGGCGTGAAATTTTTAACGGACTATCTGCGACTGAATTACTCTCCGTTGCATCTGCAATGATCTATCAAGGTCGCGGCTCTGAGGCTTATGCACCCAAGATGCCACATGAGAATGTGGCAAATGCCCTAGTGGAAGTTTCGCGAGTCTGGATAGAGTTAGAAGCGCTCGAGAATGAATATGATGTAAAGACGCAACGCGAACCAGATTTCGGCTTCTGTTATGCGTCTTATCGCTGGGCCAATGGACATTCACTCAGCAGTATCCTCAAAGGGACAGATATGACTGTGGGCGATTTCGTTCGCAGCATCAAACAGCTCATTGATCTGCTCACTCAAATTGGGGGAGCGGCAGAAGATCTTCGCCCACTCTGTCGCGAAGGTATCAAACGTTTGGACCGAGGTGTTGTTTCATATATGTTGGGCGAGCTATGACACTGATGCTCTTAGATAGCGCCTCACTCTGGTATCGCGCCTACTACGGAATGCCTGACACCTTGGTGTCTCCATCTGGAATGCCCGTTAATGCAATTCGCGGGTACCTGGATATGACAGCTCGACTTATCGGAATGTACTCACCCAATCGCATCGTCGCGTGCATCGAAGGCGACTGGCGTCCCTCATGGCGAGTCGAACTTTTTCCTGATTACAAAGCAAATCGCTTGGAAGATGAGAGCGATGAAGAGGAAGAACCAGAGACTCTTACTCCACAGATTCCAGTTCTACTGGATCTGCTCGATGCATTCGGTATTCCAATGCTCGGCGTCGATGATTATGAAGCAGATGATGTTATGGCCACCTTTGCAGTTCGCGAGAAAGGGCCAATTCGTATCGTGACGGGGGATAGGGACCTCTTTCAGCTCGTTGATGATAAACGCGATGTAAAAGTGGTCTACCTTGCCAAGGGAATTTCCCAGCACGATCTTGTAGATATTACATGGGTCGCAGAAAAATATGGAATTCCGGGGGATAGGTACGCCCTCTTTGCAATGTTTCGAGGTGATCCCTCTGATGGCTTGCCAGGAGTTCGCGGTATCGGAGAGAAAGGCGCAGCACTGATTGCCAATAATTTTGCCTCAGTTGAAGAAGCACTTGCTGGTGCGCACGCCAGCCACGAGGTACTTACTAAGTCCTTAGCTCAGAAGATTATCGACGGAACTGATTATCTGAAAATAGCGCCGACCTTAGTACATTGCGCACGTGATGTGGCAATTCCAAAGATGGATATCGCCAAACCCGCAAAGCCAGATGATTTATCAGACATTTATCAGATGAAAGATGAGTACGGCTTGGGCGCCAGCGTTGATAGATTAATATCAGCGTTAGGGTGGTAGGGAAGGATTGCAATGAAAGCTGTCATTCTGATTCCGACGTATAACGAATCCATTGCGATTGTTGAGTTACTTAAATCCTTAGAGGTTCTACATAACACCCGAGATTTCGATGTCGTCATACTTGATGATAATTCACCAGATCAAACTGCAGATATTGTCGACAGTTTGCACTATGCATTTGTCAGTGTTGTCAGGCGCCCACGCAAGGCCGGACTTGGAGCCGCATACCGCGCCGGATTCGCGCATGTATTGCCAATGAAAAAGTACTCGCAGATTGTCACCATGGATGCTGATGGTTCGCACCGCGTGCAAGATTTACCCGCGATGCTCGATGCCAATAACGCACCCATCGCCATCACGTTAGGAACTCGTTGGATGCCGGGCGGATCTGTCGTTAACTGGCCACAAAGTAGACAATTACTATCGAAATCGGGAACTCGCTATGCACGCTTCGCCCTGGGTATTCCACTGAACGACTTAACGGGTGGATTTCGAGTGTATAGCTCGCAACTCTTAGAGAAATTAAACCTAGAAGATATGACAGCTACTGGATATTGCTTTCAAATTGAGATGGCGATGGCAGCCGAACTCGCTGGCGCATCCATGGTCGAAGTTCCTATTACCTTTGTAGAGCGCACCAATGGCATCTCAAAGATGAGCCGAGCGATAGTTATTGAGGCGTTGTGGCAGACCACCTTGTGGGGCCTCGCTCGACGCCTACGGCCTAACGCCGATAAGTTACATTATGTAAAGTAAAAGGAGTGAGGCTACGCGAAGGCTTCGATCGGTGGGCATGAGCAGACCAAGTTTCTATCCCCGTATGCCCCATCGATGCGCCCACTGGTCGGCCAATACTTACCCTTTGCGCCAATCAATTCACCAGGAATCAACCCTGTGAGAGTCGCCGGGAAGGCTCCACGCTCGCGTGAATAACTTCTCTCCCAGTTTGTTCCCGCTATCGCACCGATGGTGTGAGGTGCATGGCGCAGTGCGGATTCCTCGACTGCAATCTTTCCTTCGATGACTTCCTGGATTTCATCGCGGATGGCATTCATCGCATCGATGAAACGATTCATCTCGCGCATATCTTCAGACTCTGTCGGTTCAATCATCAGAGTTCCAGCAACCGGGAAAGACATTGTTGGAGCATGGAAACCAAAATCCATCAAGCGCTTTGCAATGTCGTCTACGGTCACTCCCGAAATTCTGGTGATCTCACGTAGGTCAAGGATGCACTCGTGCGCAATCAATCCGTTAGCGCCGGTATAGAGAATTGGGTACGAGCCCTTGAGTCGATATGCCATGTAATTGGCGTTGAGTATCGCCACTTCCGTTGCATGTGTAAGGCCTGCTCCCCCCATGAGACGGATATACGCCCATGAAATCGGAAGAATGCTGGCAGAACCAAATGGTGCACCCGAAATTGGTCCAGGACCTGTCGCAGGACCTGCGAGTGAATCGAGAGGATGGTTAGGTAAGAACGGAGCTAAGTGAGCCTTTGCGATTACCGGACCAACACCCGGTCCCCCACCACCGTGGGGAATACAGAATGTTTTGTGCAGATTCAGGTGTGAAACATCTGCGCCAAACTTTCCAGGCTGCGCAGTTCCAACAAGTGCGTTGAGGTTTGCACCATCAACATAGACCTGACCGCCTGCATCATGAATAAGAGCGCAGATTTCCGAGATTGCTGATTCAAATACCCCATGTGTGGATGGGTACGTCACCATCAACGCCGCCAAGGTGTCGCCGTGTTCTGCGATCTTCTCCTTGATATCTGCGACAGAGACATTTCCTGCCTCATCGCATTCGATGACAACAACTTTCATACCTGCCATTACTGCGCTGGCAGCATTGGTGCCATGTGCGCTGGATGGAATTAAACAGATCTTTCTCTGCTGGTCCCCACGAGAATCGTGGTAGTTACGAATCGCAAGCAGGCCTGCGAATTCACCTTGGCTTCCAGCATTCGGTTGCAGCGATACTGCGTCATAGCCGGTGATGGCAACGAGCCAATCTGAGAGCTGTGTAATGAGCTCGCGCGAACCTTGCGTTTGTTCAGCAGGAGCAAACGGGTGCAGAGATGAAAATTCTGGCCAGGTGACCGCTTCCATCTCTGTTGTCGCGTTGAGTTTCATTGTGCAAGAGCCCAGCGGAATCATCGTGCGATCGAGTGCCAGATCACGATCTGCAAGCGTGCGCAAGTAACGCAACATCGACGTTTCAGAGAAGTAGGTATTAAAAGTTGGATGCGTCAAGTAAGCGCTGGTGCGTGCGAACTCGGAGGCAATCGGTTGTGGTGTGGCATCGGTGAACCCAAGGATTGCTAGAACTTGCTGGAACAGTGGCTCGGTTGTCGACTCATCGAATGAGATTCGAATCCGGGTTTGCGATACCTGACCGAAGTTGATGCGCTGTGCAGCAGCTGCCTTATGAATGGCGGCGGCATCCTTAACATCAATCGTCACAGTATCGAAGATATGTGGATTGTGGGATCCAGATGCACTTTGTAGACGAGAGGCGAATCCATGTACACGCTCTGCAATCATTCGCAGCCCGATAGGGCCATGCCACATGGCATAGAAAGCGCTCATGTTGGCAAGCAGAACTTGCGCGGTACAGATATTACTTGTGGCCTTATCGCGACGAATATGTTGCTCGCGAGTTTGCAACGCTAAACGGAAAGCTGGATTGCCATGCGAATCAACGCTCTGACCAACAAGACGTCCTGGAAGGGAGCGCTCGAGCCCTGCGCGCACAGCCATGAAACCTGCATGTGGTCCACCAAAGCCCATAGGAACACCGAAGCGTTGTGAAGTACCGACAGCAATATCTGCGCCCCACTCCCCTGGCGCGATAATCAGCGTCAGCGCTAGTAAATCCGTTGCTGCAATAACTAGTGCATCGCGAGAATGCGCAAATGTAGTAAGTGCTGAGTAATCGAGAATCTCACCAGTTGCATCAGGGTATTGCAGAAGTATTCCGAAGAATTCACCGTCATATCCATCGCGCGCAATATGCGAGGCATCTACCTCAACAACAGTGATTCCAAGTGGCTTGGCGCGAGTTGCAACGACAGCTTTGGTCTGTGGATGTACGTGTGCTTCCATAAGAAAGACCGCATCATCACTTGTCTTCGAGGTACGTCGTGCCAGAGTCATTGCTTCAGCTGCTGCCGTTGATTCATCAAGCATCGATGCATTGGAGAGTGAGAGTGCAGTCAAATCGCAGATGACAGTTTGGAATGCAAAGAGAGCCTCAAGACGTCCTTGCGAAATTTCAGGCTGATAAGGCGTGTAAGCGGTGTACCAAGCCGGGTTCTCTAAAACATTTCGCTTGATGACAGGTGGAGTGATGGTGCCGTAATAGCCTGCACCGATTAATGAAGTAAATACTTCATTCTTATCTGCAATAGCACGCAGTTCAGCGATAACCTCAACTTCACTCTTCGCCGAATCAAGTACTGTATCGAGAGTCTTTTCAATCTGGATATTTGCAGGAACGACCTCTGCAATAAATTTCTTGATATCGGAATAGCCAAGGAGTTGGAGCATCTCTGCTTCATCGGATGCCGACGGACCTATATGGCGATCCTCAAAATCTTGATAGTTGCTCACAACCACTCCCCTGTAACAGAGCGCCTGTGCGCCCTAGGGAAGGAAATATATGAGAGTTAGGCGCCTTTCGCCTTCCGACGTTGAGAGAGTTCATCGTTATTTTGCCCACCAACGACCTCACCATTGACCTCACCTTGCAGCGTTGCAAGTGAGCCTTCGACTTCATGCCAGACGCGACCTACGGCGATACCAAATACACCCTGCCCGCCTGCAAGAAGGTCGATGATTTCATCTGGGCTGGCGCACTCATAAATCGATGCACCATCACTCATGAGGGTAATGCTCTCAAGCTCTACGACACCACGATCACGCAGATGATTGACCGCAGTACGAATATTTTGCAGAGATACGCCGGCATCGAGAAGGCGCTTTACAATTTTGAGAACCAAGATGTCGCGGAATCCATAGAGGCGCGCACTGCCAGATCCTGTCGCTGTTCGAATCGATGGTTCGACCAGACCAGTACGTGCCCAATAATCTAATTGGCGATAAGAAATTCCGGCGGCAGAACATGCAGTAGCGCCGCGATAGCCGATTTCAAATTGTGCTTCAGTCACGAGAGGGGGCTCGCTTTCACGTAGTGGGGTTGGGTAAAGGCTACGCCCCGACCCTCTAGATATACGAGACCGACACGAACAAAACCTCTACTAGAGGTTGAGGCTTTCACGCCTACCCTACGAAATCCTCAGGGTTGATGCCATCGAGGAACTCACGGAAAGCTTCTAACTCTTGATCCCCCGAAGCCGAGACCTCATCTGAACTCTGCTCTGGGATATCGATTCCAATCTCATCGAGCATCTGGCTATTGACCATGATGTTGCTCTTGGTGCGAAGTGCCACCGCTATCGCATCAGAGGGGCGAACAGAGAGAGCTTCGATAGCACCTGCCGCATTGCGCATGAGAAGTTCGGCATAGAAGACGCCATCTTTGATCTCAGTGATGTGGACACTTGTTAGCGTTGTGTCTAACCGGTCTAAGAGGTCGCGAATAAGGTCGTGCGTCAAGGGACGTTGAGCTTCGAGACCTTGCTGAGCGAAGGCAATCGCAGTTGCTTCGACCGCGCCAACCCAGATGGGAAGAAAACGAGACCCGCCCAACTCTTTCAGTAAGACGATCGGTTGGTTAGAGGGCATCTCAATGCGAACGCCGACGACTTCTACCTGAACCAACATGGACGGAATCTAAAGTGCTCTATTAGCGAGGACGGTTGAGTCCGCCACGGACAAGGGCTGCATGCAATCGAACTGAGAGAGAGGCAATCTCTTTCTGCACCTCTTCTGCGCGGGCCTTTGCTTCAGAACTCTTCTGCCGTGTAAATGGTGTGATGACTTGTTCAATCAAACCGATCTCGCGATCTGCCGCTGATTTAAATGAGCGAAGATGACGCGGTTCGATTCCAAAGCCAGCCATTTCGGCAACTGCCTTAGCAACTGAGAGACAATCACTATCGTAATGACGACCGCGAATAGAAATCAGACCGAATGATTCGAGTTCTATCAGTTGGCTATCCTCAAGACCAGATGCCTTCAGTAGCTCATCTCGGGATAAACGCATCTCGGATTGTTCTGCAAAGGCTGATGGAGCAAACTCTCCGTCAATTGTGGCCAGGCCAAGAAGTGGTCTGGGTGATGCCACTCCCCCTTGCGCTGCCGGCTGAAGTCCACGATCGAGCGCATCGAGATTCTCTTTGATAACTTTGAGTGGCAGGTATTGATCGCGTTGCGCCAGCAATACATAACGCAGACGATCTAAATCTGTTGTGGTGAATTTACGGTAACCCGACGGTGTTCGCTGCGGCTCGATAAGTCCTTCAGATTCAAGGAAGCGAATCTTCGAAATTGTTATATCTGAGAAGTCTCCACGTAATTTGGTGAGGACTTCACCAATACTTAAATAAGCTCGTGCTGGAACGCTCAACTCACTTCTCCCCTACTGTGTGGCTGCTGATAAAGAGCAGATGGAATTTGCCAATTTGAATCTCGTCACCTGACGATAAAACTTTCTCTGCTACAGATTCGTTATTTACATAGGAGCCATTGAGGCTTCCAGAATCCTTGAAGGTAAATCCATTTCCGACCTTGGTAATCGATGCATGTTTACGAGAAACAGTGACATCATCAAGAAAGATTGCACTCTCTGTCGCGCGACCGATAGTTGCGCCTTCTGACGTCACTAAGAAACGTGCACCCTTTTGTGGGCCGCGATGGATCAAGACCATTGCAGAGTTTCCATCGCTAGCAAGTGCGCCTTCGATGATGGCGCGCTCAGCTGGAGATGCTTGCTCGATGAGTCCCTGGATCAGATCGGCTGGGGAATTGCCAACAACTGAGCGCAGACCGAGGTGCAGAGTGCTGGTGAGTTCGCGATCTGAATCTGGCTTAGCCATTGCGCTCTCCCTTGCACTCATGTTCGCCCCTCGACTTTGGACGTCAACTTAAGGGTGACACTAGAGAGAAAGAAAAGATAAATCAAGCCGGCAATTACGCTGTAATCGCTCCATATTCAGCGGCGGAGAGCAGTCCGGAAGGTGTTGCGGGGACTTCGATCTCGATGAGCCAGCCTGAACCGTATGGATCAGAGTTAATGAGTTCTGGCGCGTTGACCAACTCTTCATTGACAGCAACAACTTCTCCGGTAACGGGTGCAAAAATCTCAGAGACGCTCTTTGTTGATTCAACTTCACCACACACCTTATCCGCGGTAACTGCTTCACCGATCCTCGGCATCTGCACGTACACAATGTCACCGAGTGCACCTTGCGCATAATCCGTGATACCCATTCGGACTCGTAGATCAGTCGACGTAGCTGCAACCCATTCATGTTCCTTGGTGTACTGCAGCTCTGCTGGAATGTTCGACATGGTCTTCTCCTGCTATCCCTCGATGATGTGTGGTCGAACTGTAATGGTCTTCACGGCTGTACGGAAATACCCGACGGCGGTTGCTACATACAGCGTCACACCCCAGACCGCGAATGCCCAACCCACAATAAAGGCGAGCGTTCCGAGCCAATTATCGCTCAGGGCCAATAGTAAGAATGGGAATGCGTAGAGAAGATTAAAGGTGGCGGCTTTTCCAAGATAGGTGACAGCCAGCGGAGGAAAACCTTTAATCTGCAGGGCAAGAGCGACAGCTGCCATAAATATGTCGCGCGCCAACAGAATTGCAATCAACCACAATGGAATCGCATGGCGCATGTAGAGAACAATAAGAACTGCAACGATGTACAAGCGGTCGATAGTTGGATCTGCGATCTCGCCAAATCTCGACTCTTGATTGAGGGCTCGCGCCAACTTTCCATCGAAGTAATCTGTTGCTCCCCCGACTGCCAAGGTGGCAATCGCCCAACCATCGGCATGTTTGCTGAAGGCGAGATAGATAAAGAGCGGGATTCCGAGAAAGCGCAGGAAGGTGAGAGCGTTAGGGATAGTTAGCACCTACTGCTCCTTATCTCGTTCCTTGACGCGGATTGCGACCTGCACTGGTGTTCCGGGGAATTTGAACTCTTCGCGAAGACGTCGTTCGATAAATCTACGATATGAGGCTTCAATCCAGCCAGATGAGAAGACCACGAATTTCGGTGGCGCAATACCAGCCTGCGTTGCGTAGTAGACCTTCGGCTGTTTTCCACCACGTACCGGCGGTGGCGTTGCTCCGATAAGGGCGCCAAGGAATGAGTTGAGTTTAGATGTTGGAACGCGTCGCTCCCATGAATCAATTGCGGTGCGAAGCGCCGGTGCCAAGCGATCACGGTGCCAGCCCGTCATGGCTGCCACGTTAACAATCTGCGCCCATTCAACTTGATCTAGGTGGCGCTCAATCTCTTTATCTAATTGTGTGCGGCGATCCTCATCAACCAAATCCCACTTATTCATCACAATCACCATCGCCTTACCAGCTTCTTCCACCATGGTGATGACGCGTAGATCTTGCTCGGAAATTGGCACAGATGCATCAAGGACAACGACTGCGCACTCGCAGCGTTCGAGCGCGGTTTGGGTGCGAAGCGTTGCGTAGTAATCAGTACCACTTGCTTGGTTGGCTCTCTTCTTTAGCCCTGCAGTATCAACAAAACGCCAGATACTTCCGCCAAATTCAATGAGCTCATCAACCGGATCTCGAGTTGTTCCGGCTACCGAATCTACAATCGCGCGGCTCTCACCAGCGAGAGCATTGAGCAGACTTGATTTTCCGACGTTAGGACGTCCAATGAGCGCAATGCGCCGATATCCATCTTGTACCTGGGCCGCACCCACTTCAGGAAGTTCATTAACAATTGCATCCAATAAATCACCACTGCCGCGGCCATGCAGTGCTGAAACAAAATGAGGTTCACCTAAACCGATATTCCATAACGCATGTGCATCTGATTCATCATTATCGCCATCGACCTTATTGGCAACAAGAATTGTTGGCTTCTTCGCTTTACGCAGTTCTTGCACGAGAATGTCATCTTCATCGAGTGCACCCACTTGCGCATCTACGACGAAGCACAATACATCGGCTTCGCCCATCGCTAGTTCTGCACTGGCGCTTACTTGAATTGAAATTCCATCAGGTTTAGATTCCCAGCCACCTGTGTCCATGATGATGAACCGACGACCGCCCCATTCGCATTCGTACTGCACGCGATCTCGTGTGACACCCGGAGTATCTTCAACAATTGCTTCGCGACGACCGATGAAACGGTTAATCAACGTCGATTTACCAACGTTAGGTCGTCCAAGAATTGCAACGATAGGAAGACCCAGTAGCGATCTCTGCGAAAGAAGTTCCCAGATACGATCAGTGGTCTCTTCAAGAGTTAATTCAGTTGAGTCAATTGGCACAGCATCAAAGGCCATCGCAAGTGGTGACACTGCCCGAGTTGAATCGATCTCATCGCGAGATGCAAGTGATTGGGCGACAGCTTCTGCGCCATGCGAGTTATCGGCGAGCTCTGCGTCTCGCCGTGTAGCACGCGCTGAGATATCAGCTGTGAGATAGATCTTTAGCGCTGCGTCAGGACAGACAACAGTTCCAATGTCACGGCCTTCAACAACGATTCCACGTTCTGCTTTGGCAATGATGGAACGTTGCAAGGTCAGGAGTTCGGCACGAATTTCGGGAAGTGCGCTAATAACCGATACTTTCTCAGTTACCTCGTGAGAACGAATTTCAACAGAGATATCTTTGCCATCCAAGAAAATCTTCGGATCTCGTGGGTTTGAATTGAATGTAATCGGTGAATCAATGACCGCTGCAATAATATCTTTTGGATTTTCACTCTTTATCGATAAAGCAAGAAAAGTGATTGCGCGATAGAGCGCGCCGGTATCGAGATAGCTCCATCCTGCACGTATCGCAATACCTTTGGAGGTGCTGGATTTGCCAGAGCCACTTGGGCCATCTAGCGCAACAACAATCATCTTCACAGCCCATCTTCCGTTGGTTAATTCTATTGGTTAATACCTTCGACAATTACCTCTTACAAATAACATACGAACTATTGACGAGGTGAGTGAACGCTCCACCCATGTGATTTCAGGTGATCAGTAAGTTTTTTTGCATCGCTATCTGACAGTGCGAGCGTGATAAGACCGGTGAATTGTCCCGGACTATGTTCAATCGATAAATCTTCAATGTTGACAGAGGCGTTTGCGCATTCGTCGAAGAGCGCGGCTAATTGACCAGGCTTATCTTCGATGACAATCGGTAGGTAGGTGTACTCGCGCGCCTTCCCACCATGCTTACCTGGAATTCGGGCGCGACCTGCTTGACCTTCCTCAATCAACGTCGCTACAGCGTTTTCATCGCTCAGTGAATTAATCAAGGATCCAAGATCAGCATGAAGTGACTTCAAAAGAGGTTCCAGCGAATCGCGATTAGCGGCGATGATTTCGCGCCACAGTTTTGCATCAGAGGCGGCTATTCGTGTGGTGTCTCGCAGGCCGGCGCCCGCTAACTCCAGCCAACTGGCCTCTCCCCCAATGAGCTGCTTGGCCAGAAGGGATGAGACCAACTGAGGAAGATGGGAGATGAGAGCTACGGCTTTGTCATGTTCGCCAGAGTCCAGATCTACCAGATGAGCTCCGAGAATTTCGATGAGGAGCGCGGCTCTGCCCGTCACTTCCTGATCTACGCCCTGGCTGTCGATAATCCATGCCCGGCCTTGGAAGAGGTCGGCTCGGGCTGACTCTGCTCCGCCCATTTCCCGCCCTGCCATTGGGTGCGTGGGCAGGAAGCGCGTAGAAGGAATCGCTGAAGTTGATACTTCAACCTTAACTTTAGACTTAACAGAGCCAATATCTATAAATGCAGACTCTGGGTTGGTGGCAAATTCACTATCTAAAAGTGAGTGGACCGCCCCAAGGGGGGTGGCGAAGATCGTCAGGTCCACAGGAGCGCTGGTAGGGCTCTTCACTAGGTCACTCGCTAAGGCCTGCGCTCGCAAATCGCTATCGACCATCGTGACTCCGACCCCTTTGAGGGCAAGACCGAGGCCAATTGAGGTGCCAATAAGGCCAGAACCGATGATTCGAACGTGAGAAAGGGTCATTTCGCAGCTATTGGGCAATATCTCGACGAAGCGCCTTAGCTCCATGCAGGTAGATATGGGCGATATCGCCCTTACTGAGCGCACTCTCCACATGCGCCATGACCCGAACTGTTCGAGGTAGGGCTCCTGGCACATCGATCTCAACAGAGCAGATTAAAGGGGTATTTTCAAAACCTAAGGAGCGAGCTGCCGCTGCCGGAAAGGTGGCGGTCAGATCTGGGCTGGAGGTAAAGAGGACTGAGATGACATCATCTGCCGTCAATGAATTAGCCGCTAAAATTTCGAGGATCAACTCTTGGGTCGCAACAGTTATAGCCTCGGCTGTATTGGCCTCAACCTGGGTCGCTCCTCGAATCGCTCTGACTGACATTAGCCAATCGTACCCTTACCCCTTCTCTATCGCGGTTATATATTTAAGCTTTTGACGACAAATAGATTTACTGTTTATCCGCTTTTCCCAAGTTCCTCGTTTGAAGTGCGACCTCATAGATGAAGAGACGTCCTTTTTTAAATATCGATAAAGCGTTACTTAGACGGTCATATTGAGCGTGTAAAAATCGATAAATAGCCAATATCAAGCTTCTTCTATTCGCCTATCTATTTATAGATATAACGCTAAATAGATGTGGAAGCGACTTATATTTTTATATTCAAAGCGTTTTGCAGACTAAGCAATTCAGCTGCATTGAGATCTCGCCATCGCCCCTCGGGTGTATCCCCCAGAGAGATCGGTCCAAAGTTGGTACGGATCAATCGAAGGACATCGACCCCCACAGCCTCCATCAGACGACGGATGATGTGATAGCGCCCTTCATGGATAGTGACCTCAATCCATTGGGGTGAGAGGTGCTTGAACTGGAGCACCCGACCCATGCCATCTTCTAGTTCGATCCCCTTGAGAAGAACCTTATCTACTCCGACCGGTAGCTTGCCATCGAACTCAATAATGTAGGTCTTCTCGAGACCAAAGGATGGGTGGGTTGCGCGGAAGGTTAAATCCCCATCGTTGGTGAGCAGAATTAACCCTTCGGAATCCTTATCCAGGCGCCCAACGTGAAATAACCGCTCTGTTCGAAGGTCGATAAAGTCGGCTAGCGAAGGGCGACCTTCTGGGTCGAACATCGTAGACAGAACGCCTTTTGGTTTATGAAGTACTAAATAAGACTTAGACAAAGAACGTGTAATTGTCTCACCATCTACCGCTACTTTGACCTTTTCTGGGTCAAATTTAGCGCCGAGCTCACGGACCTGATGGCCATCGATTGTGACCCGACCATCCATGATGAGTTCGTCGGCTCCACGCCGTGAGGTAATTCCAGCGTCGGCAATAATCTTATTAAGGCGCATCTCGGCCATGTGGCTATCCATTCTCGACAGTCAACTCCCCCGACAAAGGTGCGGGAGGCTTGAGGAGAAGTGTAGAGCGTTACTTAGTCTGTAAGCGAATCGAGGATCTCATCAAGGCCATCGATATCAGGCAGATGAGGGGCAAGAGGCGGCAGATCTGTCAGAGCGTTGAGCCCCAAGCGCTCGAGGAAGTAGCTGGTGGTCTTATAAAGGATTGCGCCGGTCTCATTCTCGACCCCGTACTCCTCGACTAAGCCGCGGGTGATAAGGGTCTTCATAACCGCTTCAACATTGACGCCTCGAATAGCTGAGACGCGGGCGCGTGAAATGGGTTGGCGGTAGGCGATGACGGCCAAGGTTTCAAGGGCTGCCTGGGTCAGGCGATTCTGCTGGCCATCAAGGACGAACTTTTCGACCACGGCGCTGCAATCGGGATGGCTATAGAAGCGCCATCCCCCGTTGATGGCCTTGAGCGCGAATCCACGATCCTCGTAGGTGGGAACGAGCGCTTCGAGGGCATCGACGACCTGATCCACAGTGACTTGAAGGACGGAGGCGAGGGTCAATTCAGTCACCGGCTCATCGACGACCATCAAGATCGCCTCAATGGAGCGAGCAAGAGCTGCCGGGTCAAATACATGGGAGAGCTGGCTATCTTCGACTACCTCTAAGGCGGGAGTCTCGACCTCGTAATTAGACATTTTCTTCCTCTTCTGTCTCATTTGCTTCCGCAATCTCAGGGGTTGCGCCATCTTCTAGCACAGTGACTGGGATATCGAACTCATCTGAGGCGAGAACTTCGCCTTCATCGGAACCGACCCAGCTGATCTGGAGTTCGCCCAAGGCCATGACCTGTTCAAAGCGCAGGGCGCCCTGCTTATAGAGGTCAAGGAGCGCCAAGAATCGGGCGACAATCACCAAGGTCGAATCCGCGCCCTGAATCAGGTTGCGAAAGGAGAGCGTGCGACCCTTACGAAGGGCTTCGACAACGAGCTTTGACTCCTCTGCCACACTCACGAGGGCGCTGTGCAGGTGTTGAACTGCGACCAATGGCGGCGCCTTTGGCGTGAGAACTCGGTCGGCGATAGCTGCAAAGCGCACAGCTCCCACCCCAATGAGGACTTCGGGCAGAAGTGAGGCTAGGGCTGGGTCGAGGGCGACCACACGTGGGAATGACTTATCAGCTAGAGCAATCGCATCTTGGAAGGAGGCGGCGATCTCCTTAAACGCTCGATATTGGAGAAGACGGGCAAAGAGAATGTCGCGGGCTTCAAGGAGAGCTAGATCTTCCTCATCCTCGATCTCGCCACTTGGCAGCAAGCGCGCCGCCTTGAGATCGAGCAAGGTTGCTGCGATGACAAGGAACTCGGTTGCTTGATCTAAGCGCCAGCCTTCACCGCTCTCTTCGAGGGAGCGGATAAAGGAGATGAACTCATCGGTGACCATGCTGAGTGAGACCTCAGTGATATCCATCTTGTGGCGCGAAATAAGCTGGAGCAGGAGGTCGAAAGGGCCATCGAAGTTGGCGAGGTGGACGCTAAAACCACTCTCGGGAGCGATATTTTCCGCTTCATCCGAGGTGATTTCAGTTGGTGTAGTAAGACTTTCCACGAGGGAACAGTACTTGCTTACTTGCAGTTCGCTGCGCTTTACGCGTAGAGTCGCGACAACTGAAAAGAGGTTTCTCGCTTGAACGCTAAATCGACATTTGACGATGACGTGGCAACTACCGCCAACCTCCTCGGGCGAACTCCCAAGAATTTTCCAATACCAGCACCGATCACCGAGCATGGTGATGCCAAGGTCATCTCTATCTTCAACCAAAAGGGCGGCGTTGGTAAGACAACTACGACAATCAACTTAGGTGCTGCAATCGCAGAGCTCGGTCGTCGCGTGCTGCTCGTGGACTTCGATCCACAAGGTGGTCTCTCACTCGGTCTCGGCGTCAACGCACATGCACTTCCACTTGAGAACACTGTCTACTACGCACTCATGACACAGGATGCAAATATTGATGAGATTGTTTTAAAGTCATCTGTTGCCGGCCTTGACTTTCTTCCCGCTAACCGCGATTTGGGTACAGCCGAAACAACTCTTGGCGCAGAAATCGGTGGCCAGCAATATTTAAAGCGCGCGCTCGCTCGACTTCGCGGTGAATACGATGTGATCTTGATTGACTGCCAGCCAACTATGGGGCAGCTCACCATCAATGCACTGGTGGCATCGGATGAAGTCATCGTGCCGCTACAGTGCGAATACTTTGCCCTTCACGGATTCATCGAACTGAAAGGTAATATCGATAAGGTCCGCAGTTTCCTCAATCCGCAGCTCAAATTGATGGGAATTCTCGCCACCATGTTCGAGCGTAAGACTCTGCATAATCGCGAAGTTCTTACTGCAATTCTTGAGAAATATCCTGAAGATGTATTTGAAACTATTATTGCTAAGACAATCCGATTCTCTGAAACAACTGTTGCAGGCGAACCCATTACTGCATACGCATCATCTTCCGGTGGTGCGCAGTCATACCGACGCCTTGCACGCGAACTCATAGCCCGAGGAGGCGCCCGATGACACGTAGAGCTAGCTTGCCCGGAGCAGATGAATTATTCCGTGCTAATACCCCAGCCCTTAGCGCAGTGCGTCAGGTGGAAGAGCGAATTCAAACTTCCGCACCTGTCACGTCAGTAACGCAGAGCGCAACACCAAAGACAAAGAAGGGTGTTCGCACAATTTCTCGTCGTCGCGTCACTGCTGCTGAAAAATCTCCATCGGGTCGCGAATTACATGAAGAGAAAATCACTGTCTACATTTCAACCGATGAACTCTTTGATCTAGACCAAGCACGTCTCATGCTCCGCGGAGATTTAGGACTTGCAGTAGATCGCGGTCGTATCGTCCGTGAATCAATCGCCGTGATTATCGCTGACCTTGAGGCAAAGGGTGATCAAAGTATTCTCGCACGTAGATTGCGCGGAATCTAAAACTATTTCGCTCGAGGGTGCGAGGTGCTATAACTTTCGCGCACTTTATCGATAGTAATGAGTGTGTAAATCTGCGTTGTGGTCACTGATGAATGTCCCAATAACTCCTGCACAACTCGAATATCCGCTCCCCCGTCCAACAAGTGGGTTGCATACGAATGCCTAAATACGTGCGGAGAAACTTTTCCTTTTAGCCCAGCTGCAACGGCTGCATCCAAGACAATCTGCCATGCGCTCTGACGCGAGAGTCTCCTGCCTCGGGAATTAAGGAAGAGAGCAACCTCGTTCTTGGGATTCTTTGCTGTTAAAGCCGGACGAGTACGAGTGAAGTAATCCTCGAGGGCCGCTACTGCAAATCTCCCGAGCGGCACCATCCGTTCTTTCGATCCTTTGCCGCGCAGTTTAAGAACCGTCACATCTCCATCATTGGTCTGTGAAACTGAGATATCCGAAGTATTTACACCGATAATTTCGCTGACGCGAGCACCGGAGGAATACAGGAGCTCGAGCATCGCAAAGTCCCGCAGCGATATTGGGTCTCCCTCGTGTTTAGCGGACTCGATCAAACGGGTTATCTCATCGATAGAGAGCGCTTTGGGAAGTTTGCGGGGAATCTTTCCGCTAACGATCTCAAGCGTTGGGTTAGAAATTCCAAACTCACGATGTGCGTACTTGTAAAAGCCTTTGACCGCCGAGAGAGTCCGATTGATGCTCGAAAGCGCAAGCTTCCGCGATTTGAGCCAGACTTCAAAGTCCGTCATATCTTGCGCTGTGAGCGCTTCAAAGTTTTTCTTTGGTGTTGTGAGAAAGTCAGAAAACTTACCCAGATCTCGCGCATAGGCCGAGACTGAGTTACTGGATAATCCACGTTCGATACGCAATTGATCGAGATAGGACGACCGCGCTGCCTCGAAATTCATAGCGCAACTCTAATTTAGTGAGCGCCCTTGCGAACCAACGCTGCTGCTATGAGCCCCACAAAGAGCGGATGTGGACGTGTAGGTCGTGAGCGCAGCTCAGGGTGCGCTTGCGTTCCTACGTAATAAGGATGAACTTCCTTGGGAAGCTCGACGAATTCAACGAGATCGCGATCTGTGAACATTCCTGAGAAGACTAAACCTGCCTTTGCGATTTGATCACGGTATTGATTATTCACTTCATAACGATGGCGATGACGTTCTGAAACTTCATTTGCGCCATATACCCCAGCAACAATTGATCCAGGAAGAAGTGTCGCTTTGTAAAGACCTAAGCGCATCGAAGCGCCCATATCTGCGCCTCCAGCAACGATCTCTTTCTGATCATCCATCGTTGCAATAACGTGTGTGCCGCTATCTGGCAAGAATTCAGCCGAATTGGCATCTTTGATGCCAGCCATATTACGCGCAGTTTCAATGACCATACATTGCAAGCCAAGGCATAGACCAAGCGTTGGAATCTTGTTTTCGCGAGCGAATGTCAGTGCGCCAAGTTTCCCTTCAATGCCGCGAATACCGAACCCACCTGGAACACAGATCGCATCGATGGCGCCCAGCGCCATCGATGCACCTTCTGGGGTTTCGCACTCGTCGCTCGGAACCCAGATGATTTCAACCTTTGCTTCATTTGCAAAACCGCCAGCACGAAGAGCCTCTGAGACTGAGAGGTATGCATCCGGCAGATCAATGTACTTTCCGACAAGTGCGACTTTCACAGAGTGCTTCGGAGAGTGAACCTTCTTAAGGAGATCATCCCATTCGCCCCATTGCACTTCATGGCCACCAAGAGCTAGGCGGCGCACAATGTAGGAGTCCAGACCTTCAGTAAAGAGAACTTTGGGGATGTCATAAATTGATGGTGCATCTACAGCGGCAACAACGGCCTCAAGGTCTACATCGCACATCAAGGAAACCTTCTTTTTAATTCCATCTGGAATCGGGCGATCACAGCGCAGAACTACTGCATCGGGTGCGATACCAATGCTACGAAGAGCTGCGATTGAATGCTGAGTCGGCTTTGTCTTTAACTCCCCCGAAGGACCAATATAAGGAACGAGTGAGATATGAAGATAGAAGACGTTATCTCGACCAACCTCTTGCCGAAGTTGCCGCGCTGCTTCAAGAAAAGGTTGCGATTCAATGTCGCCAACAGTTCCACCGATTTCAGTAATCACCACATCAACGTCGGCAGAATCATTTGCCAACATACGCTCTTTGATTTCATTGGTGATATGTGGAATTACTTGGACTGTCTCGCCTAAATACTCACCACGACGTTCGCGCGCAATTACTTTGGAGTAGACCTGACCTGTTGTGACATTGGCAGAACCCGAAAGATTGCGGTCTAGGAAACGTTCGTAATGGCCAATATCGAGATCTGTTTCAGCGCCATCATCGGTCACAAACACTTCACCGTGCTGGAAGGGATTCATCGTGCCTGGATCGACATTGAGATAGGGATCGAGCTTCTGCATTGTTACGCGAATACCGCGGGCTACAAGGAGGCGGCCTAAAGAAGAAGCTGTGAGACCTTTTCCAAGACTTGAGGCGACTCCGCCAGTTACAAAAATATGTTTCGTCACATGCGCTTGGCTCATGGAAGACCATCCTATCGCCTGAGTGGGATTACCCTCGCATCGCTAGGAGTTCAGCCGCGTGTTCTCGCGCACTAGAGGATTCTTCGAGCCCAGCGAGCATGCGAGCGATCTCTTCTACGCGCTCAGATTGTACAAGTTTTGAGACTCCTGATTGCACCACAGAGCCGTCGCTACTTTTGCGAACGACGAAGTGGGTATCTGCCCATGCGGCAACCTGCGGCAAGTGTGTTACAACAATGACCTGCGCGTTCTGCGCCAGGGCATGCAATCGCTTTCCAACTTCTATTGCCGCCTTGCCGCCAACACCAGCATCAACTTCGTCGAAGATATACGTGCCGACCGGATGAGATTTCGCGATGACAACTTCGAGGCCCAACATAATGCGTGACATTTCGCCACCACTTGCACCCTTACCAAGTGCGATCTTGGGGCCATCGATCTGACCTTGAATCAGCATCGTGATTTCATCGCACCCTAAGGTGGTGAAATCACTCTCTTTCATCGGCGATTGATAATCCGGCGCAGTCACCTCTGCAAAGAATTGAGTGTGTGGCATTGAGAGCGCCTGAATCTCTTTTGTGACAGCTTTCGAGAGCGCAAGAGATGCGTCGCTTCTCGATTTTGTTAAGGACTTGGCAGATGTAAGGAGTGCTTTCTTGATCTGTGCTAATTCGCCTTCTAGCTCTGCGATGCGGTCGTCTCCACCTTTGAGATCTGCAATTGATTCCTTGCCGGTCTTCGCCTTTGCAGCAAGAAGCACGAGTTCATCATCCAGTGATCCTGCTCCACCCCAACGCTTGATGAAGAGATTGATCTCTGCCTTGCGATTCTGTAGGACATCTAACCGTTCAGGGTCTGCCTCAAGTCCAGTTGCATAGGAAGCTAAATCTGATGATGCATCATCGAGAATCAAGAGCGATTCTGCGACCCTTCCTGCGATCTCTTCTAGACGTGAATCTTTGCCTTTGGCAGCATCGAGAAAGCGTCGCGCTGAATGCAGCAGATTAAGAGCTCCGGACTCCTCTGCATCGAGAGACGAGAGTGCGCCACTTGATGCAATTCTCAGGTCTTCTACGCTCGACAACCGCTGGATCTCATCTTCCACAGTTGATGCTTCATTGCGTACCGCCTTTAACTTATTCCAGGCAGCGAGAAATTCTTCGAGCTCTGCTATTTCACCATCTCGCTTATTGGCAGATGCCTTCATTGTTTTGATGCGATCTTTTAATTCACAATATTGACCATATATCTCTTGATATTCAGAGAGCACCTTTGCCAGGGTAGCTCCACCAAATCGATCAAGAAGTTCGCGTTGTCGAGCGGGTTTTACGATTTGTGCATTTGCGGATTGGCCGTGAATTTCAATAAGTGGTTCGGTGACATCTGCCAGAGTGCCCGCCGGAACCGTGACTCCCCCACATGATGCCTTGCTCTTTCCATCGCTATTGACGGTGCGTGTGACGATAAGAGAGGAGCCATCAGTCTCTGCGCCGATCTCATCTAACTTCTCTTGCGAATTTTTTGTCACTGAGAATTGCGCCGTGGCTACAAGTCGCTCTGAACCATGACGTACCAGCGAACTATCGCTCTTGCCACCAAGGACGAGCGCTAGCGCTGTAAGAATCATCGTCTTTCCTGCACCGGTTTCACCCGTTAAAACGTTGAGACCACGCCCGAGTTCGAGTTCAGATTGTTCGATGATTCCGAGATTGCGTATTGAAATCTCTTCTAGATAAGAACGTTCACTCACCGCGCCAACCTTCAACGGGAAGTTTGAATTTTGCTACCAATCTATCGGTGAAGAGCGTTTTAGAGACGTGGGATAGTTTGATTGTTTGAGATCCACGAGTAATGAGAACGCGATCACCCTTATGAAGTGGGGTTTTGCGCAACGCGTCTGCAGAAAGAAGAGCATCTGATGAATCGATAGTGACAACAATTTCAGATTTCGGTGAGACGACCATAGGGCGCGAGAAGAGCGCATGCGCTGAGATAGGAAGCAGTACCAGTGCATCTACCTCTGGCCATAGAACTGGGCCGCCTGCGCTAAATGCATAGGCCGTCGAACCTGTTGGGGTGGAACAGATAAGTCCATCGCATCCCCAATGAGAGAGCGGTCTGTTATCAATTTCAACGAAGAGTTCGACCATGGTGGTGCCATTGCGTTCGACAGTGACTTCGTTGAGCGCCCAACCATTACCAATTTCCTTACCTGCACGCTCGACTGAGTAGCGAAGAATCATGCGATCTTCTGAGACATAACTCTGAGAGATAATACTTGCGGCGATTGCGGCGATTGATGGACGGTTGACTTCGGCCATGAAACCAACATGCCCAAGATTGATTCCGAGCAATGGAACGTTCTTCTTGAGAGTGATTTCAGCCGCGCGCAGAATGGTTCCATCTCCACCTAGTACAACTGCCACTTCGATGTCAGGCAGATCTGCAGGAGAAACTTTCTTAATACCCTCGATAGATACATCAGAGATTGTGTAGAGCGAGAAACCTGCGGAGTAGAGAAGTGGTGCAAGCCCTTTCGCGGCGGTGATCGCTTCATCACGAGTAGGGTTGATAACAAGTGCTGCGCTACGGATTGTCATTAAGCAGGTCCCATCTCAATCGCTCTATCAAGCGCGCTTTCGTCGATAGCAGGTGCACCACGTCGCAGCCATAAGA
>Ga0194045_1000064_pt1 | contig 29131 bp, 24 predicted proteins | sample JunL6211m_MetaG_FD_161686 | JGI IMG/M metagenome (GOLD analysis project Ga0194045, IMG submission 161686) | Anoxic zone freshwater microbial communities from boreal shield lake in IISD Experimental Lakes Area, Ontario, Canada - Jun2016-L626-11m | ecosystem: Environmental > Aquatic > Freshwater >...
ATTTCCAATGGCAAGAATGGGTTGCACAACTGGCCGTCGGTGGCTGTTTATCCATACTGAGTATCGTGGTGGCGGCAATCTCCTTCAAAAACGTCACTCGAGCAAATCAGTTCAAACGAAGTTCCGAAGAGTTTTCAAAGAACCTTGAGTGGACGAAGCGAGTATTCGACGGTGACTCGGCTCGGTAGGGCCGCACGTATCTGCGAAAGATTTAAACCATTTTGCCGATTAACAGGTAGGGATCGCAGCTAGCAGCATGGGAAGTGGAAAGCGCGGACACACAGTCCAATTTTAGGCGATCTTTCATTTGGTCGGATTCTCGTAGGTCACATCGAGCTGGACATTTTTTTCGAACATGTGCTTCATCGGCAAGCACCTTGGTTGGTTTTCGGTCAGCATCAAGACGGATAGGTCTATCGGAAAAACATTCGCTCGTAAAAGTCACGCAAGGCGATCGACAGGTTTCTGTCTCAAATACTACATAAAGCAACTTGTGTACCGTCCGATTGTGAAGTCACGGATCACAACATGAGCCGAAAACCGTGGGCTAATGCCCTGCGGCTAATCAGCCGGAATGCGTTAGCATCCGGTTCAGCTAGGCTTACGACCGATGTCGATTGGTAATACACATGTTCTGGGATGCGCGTTATCAATTGGCCCTTCGTTTGCTGTGTTAGCTTAACTGCGGTCCGAACTTGGTTCGACCTTCCCCAATTACTTTCTCGACATTGGAGTCCTTTATGGAAGCGAACATAGAACTAGATAGCATCACCGTAGCCAAGTTGCATGACTTGGTGCGCATCAATATCGACTCGGACGAGGGCTTCACAGAAGCATCGAAAGACATCACGGATAAGTCGATCGCGGCTTTGTTCGTCGAACTAGCTCGCCAACGAAGAAATAACGCACTCGAACTGCAGGAATTCATTTCATGGAGCGGCGAGAAGGCAGCGGTGCAAGGCTCCTACATTGCTGCAATGCATCGGGCTTGGATCAACCTGCGTGGAATGATCAGTGGAGGAGATTCGTATGCAATCCTGGTAGAAGCAGAACGCGGGGAGGATGCTATCAAGGGTGCGTATGAGGACGCAATGCCCGCTATATCTAACACCTCCATTCATGATCTTGTCGATAAGCAGTACGCGAATGTGAGAGCGAATCACGACAAAGTTAAGTCGATGAGAGACCGATTCGCAGCAAAGTAGTCTACACGCTCGAGCATAAGCAGAGTGGTTGCGTTGGCCCTCTCGTAAGGTCGATCAGAACAATTTCTTCAACAATAATGGAAAATATAATGTCAAACACGAATCAATCTAGGAACGGGGCCTTCATGACACAGGAAACCCTTCGAGGGGCTGGAGAGCAGTTATCCATGGCCGCCAACATAGCAAAGGAAACTGCCATGGAATGCGGCACACACTACGTAACGGAACCTGCGAAGGACCTTTTTGGCTTATTTCAAGACTATGCGAAATCGAGGCCCGAGGTCGCCGCCGTTTGGTGCTTCGGTCTTGGACTTTTCATTGGATGGAAATTGCGATCTTAAGTCCGACGGTGCCCGCAGAGCTCCTTGATAGGAGTTCCTAATTTTTGTTTTGCTTTGTCAATTGAGCCACAGACGCTAGCCGATAGATCACGAGAGTCGCTAGCGCCTCAGGCTCAACAAAAACAAGACCTTCATCTGGAGGGACTTCTTAAATGGTTCCACTCCACTCCATCCACTCGACGGATCGCTATTTAACGTTCCAAATTACTAATTTTAGGAAATACCAAAATGGTTGAAAACAGATTGTGACCCCTACCACTTAGTAGAGGAAGAAGCATGAATACGCCTGAATACGTCGAGGCCAAGAGCGGCGGGCCGGGCCGAGGCAGCGAGTTCGTGGTCCGCCTACCGATCGTCGTGGAGCCAACCTATACGCGTTCCGCGAGCCAAGATGGCGACAAGGCTAGGTCGATCTCCGACCTCCGCATCCTGGTGGTGGACGACAACCGGGACGCCGCCGAGAGCTTGGCGATGCTCCTCACGGCGATGGGTAACATCGTCCACACCGCGCACGACGGCGAAGAGGCCGTGGCAGCGGCAGGGAACTTTCGGCCCGATGTCGTGTTGTGCGACATCGGCCTTCCGAAACTGAACGGTTTCGAGGCTTGCCGCCGAATGAAGGAACAGGCGTGGGACAAGAAAATGATCCTCATCGCTGTGACAGGGTGGGGGCAAGACGAAGACCGGCGGAAGTCAAGTGAAGCTGGGTTCGATTACCACATGGTAAAGCCAGTTGACTTAAATAATCTTAGTAACCTCTTGCTTGGTGTTCGCAAGTTATCACACACGCCGACTGGAAAAAGCGGTCCATTGCGAGTGCTCATCGTAGACGACATGCGTGACGCGAGGCTCATGCTCTCGACGTTGTTAAAGGCAGCTGGCCATGATGTTCAAACTGCGTCTGACGGGCGCACTGCAATTTCAGTGGCATTGGACTTTGAGCCTAATGCAGTACTGATGGATAACAGCATGCCGGGCATGAGCGGTCTTGAAGTGGCAAAGCAAATGCGCCTTGAGCCCAAGCTCAAAGACGCCATCCTGATTGCCCTAACTGGGCATGGTGACGAGGCCGATCGCCAGCGGTCATTTGAAGCAGGTTTCGATCATCATTTGGTCAAGCCGGCCGACATTCGTGTGATACGTGAATTATTAAAAACTGTTCGTTAGTTGCAGTCCGTGGTTCTTATTAGCTAGATACTTGTTAACAACGCCCATCAACCCGCTCGTCTTCCAGGCCTTGGCCCTACATTTATTTCGGCCTCATCCGTTTTGGGACGGTATGGGCTACTGTTTTCTAATCCGCCTTTAATGTCCCAAGCCATATCGATCAAGGGCTGAAGCTTGAAGTCGATTTCACGACAATGTGCTCATCATTGGATCATGCTGAAAAACGACACGAACCCCCATGGGGTACCACAACAAGGTTTCGACCAAATGCTTAAAGGTCTTATCGAAGACCGGACGCATTTCTTCACTTCGTTCTTTAAAGACTTCTACGGGGTGGGGGTACTGTCACGTCCGGTGAGCGACGAATGGTTAGCCTGGACACACTCGATGGCCATGCAAGCCGGTCTGAAAGCCACACTGGATTGCGTTAATGCATTCGCAACGACGGACTTTCGTCCGGATCTCAAATCGTTCGATCTGCCAACGTTGATCGTACATGGCACGTTCGACAAGACCGTCCCAATCGACGCAACCGCCCGGCCGGCAGCCAAGGCAATTCGGGGTTCGCAACTAACCGAATACGAAGGAGCACCTCATGGGATCTTCGCGACGCATCGGGCCCAACTTATTGCCGACCTGATCCGATTTTGCAGTCTTTCGATTTGATGTCGATCGGACCACTACTCGACCGCGGTGCGCGGTTGGCTTGAAGAAAAACGACTCAGACTCTTGACGCGGTGCTCCAACCGGCGATGCCATCTCGGCAAGCAATGGATTCTTGCCGAGATGTTCCTCGACATGATATTTCTCACCGGCAACAATGAGTCGAACAAAATCAGGAAATATTTGTATTGAAAAAATTCTACTTCGGCCCAAAAAATCACAATTCAAGGAATTGTCTTGGCAATCGGGCATGAGACAACGAATTCCCTTGCACATCCGTGATCATGTTGATCGTAAGTACTTGTTTTAGTTCGTCATTTAGCTCCTGTGGATTTCATCTGGGAACGTCGGCGAACGGCATATCCGTAGGAAATTGGCCAAGTCGGTTCTGAGTCCAGTTCCGTTTGAGCATGAATTCCCCAGTAAGGATCGCGCAACAACTGTCGTCCAATAAAGACTAAGTCGGCATCACCTCGACAGATGATATCGTTCGCTTCATTCGGTTCGGTGATCAACCCCACCGCTCCGGTTGGTATGCCGGATTGTTTGCGAATGTCGGCTGCAAACGGGACTTGATAGCCTTTGGAAATAGGTATCGAAGCGACAGGTACGGTGCCGCCAGTCGAAACATCGATCAGATCGACCCCCGCAGCTTTCAGTGCTCCGGCTAGCTCGACCGATTGTGCTCCATCCCATCCCCCTTCGACCCAATCCGTTGCCGAGATCCGTACGAGCAGCGGCATCTCGTCAGGCATTACGTTTCGAAGGTGTTCCACCACTTCCAAAAGCATGCGCATTCGTTGGTGCATATTTCCGCCGTATTGGTCGGTCCGATGGTTGGAAATTGGCGAGAGGAACGAATGCAACAAATACCCATGGGCCGCGTGAATTTCGATCGTGTCAAAACCTGCTCGAATGGCACGTCGCGCAGCATCGCCAAACGCATGAACGATCGCCTTAATCTGCTCATGATCTAACTCGCGTGGTTTGGAACCTGTTTCGGAAAAGGGAATTGAGCTTGGGCCAACGACTTGCCAGCCGCCATTGTCAACAGCAAGCGGATGGCCGCCGTTCCAGGGAAGATCGCAACTCGCCTTTCGTCCAGCGTGGGCGAGTTGGATACCGATCTTTGTTCCTTGGCTGTGGACGAAGCGGACAATCCTTGCGAGCGGTTCGACCTGCTCGTCATTCCATAGACCCAGGCAACCTGGCGTTATTCGGCCATCCCGCAAGACAGCCGTGGCTTCAACGAGGATAAGGCCGACACCTCCGCACGCTCGACTTCCGAGATGCACAAGATGCCAATCGTCAGCGAACCCGTCGTTGGCAACGTACTGACACATAGGAGACATGGCGATACGGTTCGCAAGAGTGATCCCCCGCAATTGCATCGGCGACATTAGATCAATGTCAGACATCTTTCGATCGTGTTCATCGATAGCAGTGCATTGTGCATTCTGTTTAATGACGTCAACGGGCACATTAGAACTCATTACTTGTCCTTCGATTTTGGATTTGGAATAACTTGAACAAGCGATTGCTCACTTGGCCGTACTGACACTTGTAAAATAAATTAACGTATGCCGCGTTTGGTCGACAAAAAATACGCAGTCAATCTACTCGATGGAATTGAACGATTCCTGAGTTGGCTCACATGCCACTTTACCATTTCGCTCGTGACGGAATTGGCTCAGCGCTTTGTAGATTTCGGTTCGAGCAATATTCAGGCCTCCCAAGGGGCGGTGGACGGCAAGCGAGTGTGCTGGTGAATACGACATCGTCTCAACCAAATCATTTCGAACCGCGTTGTTGGTGCTCTGGATTGGGATTTGGATGGTTGCGACCTTGATAAATGGGCTGTTGTTTGCTGCCGTCCATTCAACTGCTGCGTCCTCGATTGGAGTTGTTGCTTCGGTATCAAAGAACTGGACGAAAAAGTCAAAGGAAGCAGTTTGATTCTGCAAATGGTTCGAAGTATTGCTGGCCAAATAGTCATCTGTAAGTGGATTGGGGAGTTGGCTCTTGAACGCCGATGTCGGCACAACACTGTACTTTACGGCTCGTTCACCAAACGCATACGGCGTGGTACTCCAATATTGAATGTCCAACAGGCTGGTATCGAATTTCCTACCCGCTCGGAGTGCTGCAAGTGCGGCCCCATGACCACTTAGCAAAAACTTGAGTAACATCACAAGTGGATGCCATTTGATCGCGTAGTAAATGGCGTCCCTGAATAGCTTGACGGTTCCAAGTGGCATGGTTGGGCTACTCATCAATACGAAATCCTGAGATTGCTTTTCGTCTAGATTGTCTCGATCACCCTGGACGCCCAATAGCTTGATCGCAAAGCCCCGAAAGTCCTTTTGTTTGTCCGACTTGATGGAGGCGCTGGAATTGGACAAACGTATCAACGCGGCGTAGCTCTTGGGCTCGCGAAAAATGCCGACTTTCAGTTCGCTTGGAATCCCGTCGTGAACCACGAATTGAGCCTTCAAGAGACCATGACTTTTCGCGTGTGCACCACGTCGGGTCTCACCTGCCGCACGGTTTTTCATCATGGATTCCCGCAAAATGCTAATCATCTCACGGGTCATTGCGGCATCGGTCGAAGTTTTAAGCATTGCAGGTTACTTTCACGCGACCAGTCGCGATCCGTTGTGCTAGTTTGACGAGTTCCACCACGATCACGGGAAGCAATGAGCAGATTCCGATCACTCCCCATTCCTGCAAGGTTGGCGCGACAGTGCGAAGTACCCTCTGCAAGAGGGGCACATAGACTGCCGCTGCCTGAAGTGCCAGACATATGCCAACGGCTCCCCACAACCAAGAGTTGGTGAAGAAACGGTCAGTGAACGCCGATCGCGTTTGCGAACGCGCGTTGAAAACGTGGAACACCTGCGAAAGGGCCATCGTCATGAATGCCATGGTTGTTGCGCGACGTAGCCCATCTCCATCATCACCATGCCAGCGCATTCCAATGCCAAACGCGAAAAGCGTAACAAAAGTTAGTACTAGCCCCTGCCAAACTATCAGGAAGATGAACCGCAAAGGAAGCAGTGATTCCTTTGGATCGCGGGGAGGGCGTTTCATGACATTGGGCGCCGACGGTTCTAATGCTAGCGCGAACGCTGGGAAGATATCGGTGACTAAGTTCAGCCACAATATTTGCAAGGCGACCAGGGGCAATGGCCAGCCGATCATGAGCGCAATAAACACGGTCAAGATTTCTGAGAAGTTGCAAGAGAGAAGGTAGTGAATGAAGCGGAGAATGTTTCCGTAGATGATTCGACCCTGCTCGACCGCACCGACGATGCTCGCGAAATTGTCGTCCATGATCACCATATCGGCATTCTCTTTGGCAACTTCAGTTCCCTTGATACCCATGGCGATTCCGATATCGGCCTTCTTTAACGCTGGTGCATCGTTCACTCCGTCACCAGTCATGGCCACGATGTGCCCTTGCCGCTGCAGTGCCTCGACGATTTGCAACTTGTGCTCCGGTGAAACACGAGCGAACACGGCAGCATCAGCCACCGCCTTCTTCCAACCCTCGTCGTCTAGGCCTTCCAATTCACTACCGTGTACTGTTCGCAATCGCCCCCCATTTTGGTCGACGTCGATACCCAATTGGTGTGCAATTTCTGCTGCAGTAGACTGCTGATCGCCAGTAATCATGATGGTCCGAATTCCGGCCTCGCGGCAGGTTGCGATCGCCGCTTTGGCTTCTTCGCGAAGTGGGTCGCTCATTCCCACCAGCCCTACAAAAGTTAAGTCGCGTGACAGATCTGCCTCTTCGTAGCCATCGTCGAGATCGCGATATGCCAAGCCTAGCACTCGAAACGCAACACCCGCAAGTTGTTCGTTCGCGTCCATCCATTTCTGACGCCCCTCATCGGTCAGCGTTTGCACTTCCGAAGCAAGCATTTGGCGATTGCTCGCTTCTATCATTCTTCCTGGCGATCCCTTGACGTAAACCACTTTCTTCCCGTCAGGGGTGGTGTGTACGGTAGACATGCACTTGCGCACGCTGTCGAAGGGGACTTCGCTAATGCGGGGATACTGAGTTTCTAAATCAGCAAGATTGAGCTTTGCTTTCTCGGCTACAACAATCAAAGCCGCTTCGGTCGGATCGCCCAGGACGCTTTCGCTTCCGTTGCTGATCTCTCAGGCCCTTGACGCCGCTCGCTTCGGCACAATGGTCGCAGCAATACATCACGCCATTGGCTTCGAGCCCATGGCCGATGATGCGACATTGGCAATGTTCGCAGGTAGGGGCTAATGCTTGGATCGCACATTCAAAACTGTCGAAAACATGGGACGTTCCATCCTTGATGATTTCGAAGCTCTTGTCGTATTCGTTGCCGCATGTCTCACAAGTTTTCATTTTTTCGACCTTGTTAGCGTTCTAGGGATGGATTCATTTCCATAACGCAATCGCTGTGCCAGTTAGTCATGAAGGGATCTGAACCGTCCAATGTGTGCAAACTGGTTGAACTCCACGCTTCAGGGCGATTGCCGGGAAAGTGGTTGCTAGGCCGATAAAAGCCAACTCCTTTCGATTGATAGTCGCAAAGCTAAATTGAAAAGATGTGAACGGGTTTGTTATCTCCCTCAAATTGTGACGCTTGATCGAACATGCTGGTTCTTGAACGATCAGGCACTGTGTGCCCTAACGTAAAATTGCTGACTTCATAACGCAATTGGTCGCTCATTGAACACGGGGCGTTCCTCGCTCAATTAACCGACTTCATAGGGTGTCGGTATCGTTTCGAGGTCGCTGTTCGCCGGTCCGCAGAGCAAGTGCCCCTGTTTGTCAAAGCGTGAACCATGACACGGGCAGTCCCAAGTGCTCTCGTTACGATTCCACTCCACCAACCCGCCGAGGTGCGGGCAAATCGCCGAACACTGGTGAAGCACACCATCGTTATCGCGATAGGCCGCCATTTTCGAAATTCCACTTCGAACAATTGCACCGGTACCAGGGGCAATGGATTCTACCGAACCGACGTCACCGGAAGTCACCCAGTTTGTATACTGAGCTGCGACATTAAGATTCTCCTGTAAGTATCGTCCGGCAGCACGAAGCGTTTTACGCGAAGGCTCATAAAGAGTCGCCCATGGATTTTGCCGCTCGAGTATCAAGTCGGTGAGAAGCATGCCCGCGATTGTCCCATGGGTCATGCCTTGCCCCGAATCGCCCGTGGCTATGTACACGTTGGGGCCGTCCAATGGATTTCGCCCAATGAAGGCAAGTCCATCGATGGTTTCCAATACCTGCCCAGACCACCTAGTCAAGACATTGCCACTGGTAGGGAATCGGTGTCGAGTCCATTCTTCGATACGGCGGTATCGATCCTCTGCATCGTTGGCCTGTCCCGTTTTGTGATCCTCTCCGCCAACAATCAGTAGATCGCCATTCGATTCGCTTTCAGGAAGCGATTGAAGTCGAACATAGTGATAGGGATTCTCGGTATCCCAGACCAAGGCTTTAGAGACCGATCCTTTGGGAACTTCGAAGCCCAAAACATAGCTGATGTAAGCTGCTTGCTTGGTGTGAATCGTTACAAAGTCGTTGAAAGGGCTATTGGTAGCAACCACTACCGAATGAGCCCTCACGGTGGCCCCCTGATAGGTGCGAATGATGGCAGGCGGGCCGCTTTCAATTTTCTCAACACGGGAGCGGGTAAAAATGAATCCACCCATCCGCTGAATTGCTTGATTCAGGCCACTCAAGTATTTGAGCGGATGGAACTGACCTTGGCGAGGGAATCGCAAGCATGGTACTGAATTGAACTCGTGCAAAGGACAGTGCTGGTTGAACTCAACTTGTGAGAGCCCAGCCCGTCGCGAAGCGAGCAACTCGAGCTGCAGTTTTTCCAAAGACTCTCCCGGCGAACCCACGAGGTAACCATCTAACCTCTCAAAGTCGCATTCGATTCTTTCTTCTTTCACAATGGCTTCAATCTGGTCGATGGCCGCCGTGTGACTTTCCGCCGCCATACGCGCTCCTGCCTCGCCGTGCCAACTCTCGATGTTGACGTATCGATCATCGATCGCATTGGATAGATGTGCGGTTGTCCTTTCGGTTTGACCACCACCTATGGGACCATCGTCAAGCACGACAACAGATTTTCCTTCACGCAGCAACAGATAGGCTGTAGTCATCCCCGCTATGCCTGCACCCACGACGCACACATCGGTAACCACATCTTGTACCAAAGATGGCGGTGAAGCAATTTCACCCATCCGCATCCAAATCGACTTGGTCTGTTCCATTTTTGGTTCCATGTTTTGACTTTACAGCAAACTTATCAATGGCGGTTGCTGGTCTGGTGTGGGTTCGGGATCGCTTGGTGGAGGATCTTGGAGTAGTGGAGTCAGATGGGGCGGATCGCCGACATCCGGCAATTTCAGATCTGGCCGCTCGGGAAACGGAATTTCCGGATCGCCTTGAAAGGGTTCGTACTCCGGCTTGCCATTCCCTGAGGAGGCAAAAAGTTCTTTTCGCTTTGACATATTTCTTCTCGCATTCTTACATGTCATTTCGGCCGTCGTTTCTCTATCAAGGACGGACGTACGGCGTCCTCTGCATGAAGGCACAAAAACCAGGCACGCTAGCCCCAGTTTTGGGAATTTGCGATGCCTGGCTAATCGTACTGACTGCATATCGGGCAAAAGCAACTAATAGTTTCGTCTGCCGCACATGGACGAACCGATGATTAAGCCAGCGACAAGCCCAATACCCATCGCCAATAGCATGGATTCACCTGGTCGATGTTGGACCGTTTCCCTTGCGTTTTTGATTCCGTCACGCGATGTTTCACGTGCATAGTCGTAACCATCGCGAAGTGTCTCAGAAGCTTTGGTTGCCATATCGCTCGCAGCTTCCGAGATTCTTTCGACGGTTGTTGAAGTGGTGTTGGAAACCGATCGGAGAAAATCGTCGATTTCTTCTCGTGCCTTACCGGTCTTCTTCTGAATCACTCCGGCAAGCTGCTGTATGTTTCCATTGATGCCTGCTAGATCATCGCCAGTGATCTGAGCGTACTTGCTTTTTACTGCACCTGCCAATTGGTTCCAAGTGCCTTGAACTTCTTCTTTCGTCGTCATCTTTTCAATCCTCTTTCAAAAGTTTTCCAGGTTAAAGGACTCGAAATCCTTCATGATCTCGGGGTGTCGAGGGCACAACATCGATTAAGCAAAGCGTGTGCCAGACTGAACGCGTTTGATGGTAGGATTGCAAATGGTGTTCGTCACGCCACAAAACCCATCAGCGCGCTGGTTTCTGAACCAGTTAGGCACACGAGCGATCACGAGCATTGGGTGCGTCTTGGCTACCACGTCAAACGCTTATGCTGGCGTTTCAACTGACGGAGCCTTGCAAAACGGCGTGTCGATCTCTAAACCGTTGAGATCGCGGCCTGATCGGGAATACGTGCTGGCGCGACACTTCCTTGAGACCAGTTCGCCCAAACGTTTTTGAACTTTAGCTGGGCTGAGCCAATATACGTTGCGAACGGAACATCCGCAGCATCGTGCCCGGTGGCGATTCGAACGAAACCCCCGACTGGAGCCATGCGAGTCGCATCAAAGAGATACCAGCTATCCCCCAAGAATGCTTCAAAGTAGCCGTGGAAGTCAGGCGGTTGCAGATTCACAGCGTAGCCACAAACGTATCGAGCCGGGATGCCGATCGCACGACATAACGCGATCGACAAATGAGCATAATCGCGACAGACTCCCTGGCGTTGAACAAACACGTCTTGAGCTGTAGTTTGGGAATCGGTCGAACCAGAAACGTAGGTGAGGTTATTGAATACCCAGTCGCAGATAGAACGAACGCGACCCAAGCCCTTGGGTGTTTTCCCAAACTCGCGAAGGGCGAAATTGCCCAACAAATCCGATTCACAAAATCGACTCGGATTCAAATAGGGCAACGCATCCACTGGCAGTTCAATGTACTGTTGCTCAAAAAGTTCGTTCGCAAAATCCATCGCGGCCGTGAGTTCTACCGTCGCCTCGTAGTGAACAATGAGACTTCCCGACCGAACGAAGCACCGCTGCGCTCGATTCTGCTGAAGTCCTAGATTCAATGCTTCCGCCATGTTTGGACCATTGATGGAAAAGCTCTCCGTGATCGTCTTTTGATGATCGGTCTGCGACACGTTGACTTGGAAAAGAAAGGGTGTTGGACTGGTGGTTGCGTACTCAAGTTCACAGCCGACGTTTATCTGACTCAAGTTATTGACCCTTTGCTGATTCGCCAAGTTAGATTCCACATTGAAAATGCCGTGTTAAGCACAACTCATGCCAACCGTGTTCGAATCGCGGACACTCCCAGCGTTGTTGTCGGCCCCTGAATACCAACAGACCGAGTCTAAGTTGATTGGATGCACGGCGTTGGCATAGTTTTCGCTCTGCTCAAAAGCATTGCGTCACAACGTTCCTATTTGAATTGAGCTCAGTGCCATGTCTTACGACAACCAACAAGTGAATCCACCGGTTCGAAAGAGTGACCGAACCATCATGCAAGAGAAGCCCATTGGGACGGACGGCTCCTCCAGTCCCATTCTCGACGCCGTAATAGGCAACGACCCACCCATTGAAAACGCACATCCTGGATTGCAACCAGCTCTTGTTTTCGCGTCGTACCCGCTAGCCCTGATTGTCTTGATCTCGATCATCGCAATTTACTTCTTCTTTTTTCGGTCCAGCCCTAGTGGAAGCGAAACTCCGCCGGTAAATACTGAATCGACTCACACTGAATCGGCACACACTGAATCGGCACACACTGAATCGACCCAGTGAGTTCATCCTTCCATTACGTTCCGGCTCAAAACTCGGTAGGCTTCGCATCTTTCGTGCTAGGTCGTACGATCATCAACCATGGTGGTTGATCATCGATCACCTTTTAACTTTGCTTCAAACAAAGAATCGAAGTGCTGAGTTGGGAATCTCTGCAAGAGGGACGCAAGCTCATGATTCCACCACTCGGAAACTGGGCTCAAGTCTTTTTCATGAAAACGTTGAAAGGATGTCGTGCCCTGCAACGCGTTGGAAAGAATCATGTCCACCGGAAAATCGACGTCGGTTACGCTGCTCCTGGTTGCATCGAACGCCAAGTAAGCGAGTGCGAGCGCACTTCGGAGCGGAGTTTCGAAAGACAAAAGTCGATCGAGAATCGGTTTCGCATAATGGGTTCTTCCGATAATGAAATACGGAGATTCCTCGCTCGAATCGATCCAATTCCCCTCAGGATAGATATAAAACATTTTGGGAGACGGGTCGTTTTCTAACTGTCCGCCGAGAATCGCATGTAGATTGAAGGCGTAGTTGCTGGTGGCTAGCGAATTGCCGTCCTCGGCTCGAACCCGTCGGAGTTGCTCTCCGAAACAGTTTGCTAAGCTAAAGAGGTTTGTGTGCTTTGAAACTTCCATCTCGGATTCTTGTTCGAAATACAGTACCGCTTTATCACGAATCGATCGTAGCCCCGAGGTCATTAACCACCATTGACGTGATTCCTTTGTAGAGAAAGATAGCTTGGACTTCACGACATGCTCGTCCCCCTTTACGATGCGTGTATCCCCCAAAGCAATTAGTCCCTCTCGAATCCTCAACCCAACGCAAAACGTCATTTGGCACTCACCCTGAATTCCAGCATTTTTTAATCCGCTATCGTTGAACGCAACTCTCGGGCCAAACTATCCTTCACCTGCGACGGACCGACGTACGAAACCATTTGGAGAGTGGGAATTTCTTCGATGTTGGCTTGATAACTGCTCTGTGGAAATGGCTACGGCGCGGGAGCGTCCAGTTTGCAGGTCAGAAACCAGTACAAGTAGGAAACAAACGTGGCAACCCACACAGCAACAAGAATCGAAACACGCCAAATTGAGCTTAAGTCTCGTCCAAGTGGTGTTCCGACTGAGGACAATTTTCGGCTAGGCGTTGGATTCATTGAACCACTCGTGGAAGGTGAGTTCCTCGTGCAAAACGAATGGATGTCAGTTGACCCGTACATGCGAGGTCGAATGAAGGACACCGATAGTTACGTGGCTCCGTTTCAAATCGATAAACCACTTGAGGGTGGATGTATCGGGAAAGTGATAGACTCACGCAGCAGTGACTTCGTCTATGGTGACACCATTTTGGGGAGCCTTGGGTGGCGTGACAAGTGGAAGTCGTCAGGCAACGGCGTCACGAAAATTGATTCCAAATTGGTTCCGTTACAGACTTATTTGGGTGTTCTGGGAATGACGGGCATGACCGCCTGGGCTGGACTGACACGCATTGCCAAGCTGAGGAAGGGATGCACCGTCTTCGTTTCGGCCGCGTCGGGAGCCGTTGGCTCCATCGTTTGCCAGATTGCCAAAGCGATGGATTGCCGAGTGATCGGCAGCGCAGGCTCCAAGGAGAAAATCGAATGGCTAAAAAGAATGGCACATGTCGATGAAGTCCTCAACTACAAGGAGGCCGACGACTTGTCGAAGGAACTCGGACGGCTTGCACCCAACGGCATCGACGTCTATTTCGACAACGTGGGTGGCGAACACTTGGAAGCGGCACTCGATCACATGAAGGTGCATGGAGTGATTGTTTCGTGCGGAATGATCTCGACGTACAACGAAACGGAACCATCTACGGCCCCTCGCAATCTGTTTAAGATCATTGGCAAGCGAATTAGATTGGAAGGGATGTTGGTGAGTGATCACCTCAAGGATCGGGAGGCTTTCGTGCGCGACATGTCCGGTTGGATTGCGTCAGGACAAATCGTTTGGGAAGAGTCGATCACGCAAGGACTCGAAAATGCGCCGTCTGCGTTCATTGGATTGTTCACGGGCAAAAACATAGGAAAATCGTTGGTGAGGATTGAAAGCGAACCGATTCGAACGACGATGCATTAGGGCGGATTTATGTTCTGCAACTGTGGGCCGTGAAGCGTTCTGATTGGACATGCTTAGTTAGCTATGCGGTACAATCATGTCGACTTGCTTGAGAAACAAATCCGTGCGTTTCACTGAGACATAACCATTTCATCATCAAGGCCCATCCCATGAATGAACTTCCGCCTCCCGACAAGCCCTACAGCTGCGAAGGGGTCATGAAGCGGCTCCGCGACGGTAATGATATGTACTGTCGCCGATTGAAGGCCAAGACCACTAAGTTCAGCGATAAGGATTACCTGCTAGCAACTGATCCACCAAAGCAGGAGCCATATGCTGCCATTCTCAGCTGTGCCGATTCACGTGTGATTCCCGAGCACGCTTTCTGGGCGGGCGAAGGCGAACTATTCGTCTGCCGCAATGCGGGCAATATTTCTCCTCCTACGACGATTGCCAGTCTCGAATATGCGGTGGAGCACTTGGGAGTGCCTGTCATCGTAGTGATGGGCCATGAAGTCTGTGGCGCGGTTCAAGCGACCTTGGATTTGGTAAACAAGCATCAAAATTTGGGTGATAACCTCAACGAGATGGCTGCCTATATTCTGCCTGCAGTTAACCAGCCCAAAGCAAGAAATATCAAATCCGCAGTGATACGAAATGCGAACATCTCCGCCGAGGGTCTCACGCGGCGAAGTGACCTACTAAAGGAGAAAGTGGAGAGCGGGAAGCTGTTTATATGTGCGGCTTACTTTCATCTTTCCGCCCCCAGTCCTGGCAAGGTAGACTGGTTAGGTGATTGCACCTGTCCGAAACTGGACGACTAGCCCTGATGTATATTCGATTGCGGTGCACAGCAGCCGGGCGCGAGATTGCCGCGTATTTGTGTCGAATGTGGACCGGCGAGCCGCTCAGCCGGATATCCGAGCGGTTTGGCTTGTCCCGTGGAATAGGCTTCCAGCCTGTTGTGGTCTTGACTGACGCTGCTCGGCTGGCAACGCTGGCAGCCTATCCCACGTTAAATTTCATGGCGACAGTTTAAACGCGGAGTGGCGGAGGAGCGGAGAATCGCGGAGTGAGGCTTGTTCGGATACTTTGGGGCCATTGTAGTTGTTAACAATGCGGTGGAGGCCGTCTGTGAGTTTTGCTTCATGGAAATTGAGCAATAGGCCGACGTTCAGGTAGGCAAGGCAACGACGATAGACTGTTTCCAACAAACCCGGGTCCCAAGCGTCGATGCACTTCAATCGCCGCACCAATGATCGCCGCTGTCACTTCGTTCTCAGTCATCTTTTTTCGCCTTCTTGTCTTCCCTTCGCGAAACTCCGCTCCTCCGCGCCTCCGCGTTTATATCCCATCGTATGTACTTTTAACTCGGAGTGGCGGAGGTGCCGAGAATAGCGGAGGGGCTCAAAAGATCTTTGACCACACTGCCGTGAACATCAGTCAATCGGAAATCGCGTCCGGCGTGTCGATACGTTAGTCTTTCGTGATCGAAGCCCAAGCAATGCATGATGGTCGCTTGCAAGTCATGCGTGTGAACTGGATTTTCAACGACATGAAATCCGAGGTCGTCGGTCTTGCCGTATTGAAAGCCGGCTTTGGTGCCGCCGCCCGCCATCCACATCGTGTAGGCTTGTGGATGGTGATCACGCCCATTGGCACGCCCCAACGATGCGTTCGATTCGATCATCGGAGTTCGCCCAAACTCACCTCCCCAAATGACCAACGTAGAATCGAGCATTCCAAGTCGCTTCAAGTCCTGAACTAAAGCAACGGTCGCTTGCTCGGTCGCTTTGAGGTTCCCTTTGTGATTGCCTACAACATCCGAGTGAGCGTCCCAGCCCTCATGATAGATGTTGATGAAGCGGACACCGCGCTCGACCATTCGACGCGCCAACAAGCATGCGCGAGCAAAGGATGGCTTGTCCGGTTCACAGCCATACATAGCAATGGTCTCAGCGCTCTCTTCTTTCAAATTCATAAGGTTGGGTGCCGACGATTGCAATCGAAAGGCCATTTCATAGTTCGCGATGCGTGTCGCTATTTCGGGATCGCCAATCATCGCAAGCCGTTGCTTGTTGAGTTTGTTCACCGCATCGAGCGAAGCCAATTGCGCCTCGCTATCAATGCCATCCGGACTGGCAACATTGAGAATAGGATCGCCTTGGTTTCGGAGCCGAGCTCCGGTATACAACGTTGGCAAGAAGCCGCTCGACCAGTTGGCAGCTCCACCACTAATGCCAGCACCGGTCGACATCACGACAAAGGCGGGCAAGTCCTCTGTCTCGGCTCCTAAGCCATAGAGAACCCAGCTGCCAAGGCTAGGTCGGCCTGGTTGCGAAAAGCCCGTGTTGAAAAATATTTGAGCAGGCGCATGATTGAACTGGTCCGTCTTAACCGACCGAATGAGGCAAATATCGTCCGCGATTTTGGGCAAATGCTCAAACACATTTGCAATCTCAAGTCCCGATTGCCCATGCTTTGCAAATTCGAAACGGGGGCCCATCACGGCGGCATCAGGCCGAATGAAAGCGTAGCGTTGTCCCATAATCACCGACTCTGGCAGCGGCTTGCCCTCGAGTTTAGTCAACTCGGGCTTGTAGTCGAAAAGATCGAGATGACTGGGCGCTCCGGCCATGAACAAATGGATGACTGCTTTGGCTTTACCGGGGAAATGCGGTTGCTTGGCTGCAAGTGGATTGGATTGAACTGCGTCCGCTGCATTCGAACGCGGCATTCCGCCAACAAGTAGGCTTCCAAGTGCCGCTTTTCCAAGCCCAATGCCGCATTCATTCAAGAAGTGGCGTCTGGCCACTTGAACTGCTGATGGATCGATGTTCATGAAGTTGTCCTGCTGAGCCGATGGTTCGATTGGGGTTCGATTGGGGTTCGATTGGTCTTGGAGTGGAAAGGTATTTGTTAGAACGATTTACTTGGTAACCGCTTCGTCAAGATTCATGATGACGCGGGCTACCAATGTCCATGCAGCACGCTGGATCGCGTCGGCATCTGTCAAGTTCTCCGATGTGGAATCGGTTGCGATCTTGTTGGCTGGCAATTGACCTTCTTTGAGTCGAGTGCGTTGATGCGAATAGTAGTCTAGCAATGCGTCTAACTCATCCTTGGTTGCAGGGCGAACTAAAATCTTGCGGAAGAGGTCGGCGAGTTTTTCATGGTCATCTCCCTTTGCGTTGACGGTGGATTTCCCAAGTTCACGAGCCGCTTGCATAAACGTGACGTCGTTGAGCAGGGATAAGGCTTGCATGGGAGTGTTCGTGATATCGCGGCGTGCCACACAGGCCTCGCCACTCGGAGCATCAAAGGTTGCGGTGAGTGCAAAGGGAGATGTTCGTTTGGTGAATGTGTAGAGACTTCGTCGAAATTGATCTTCGCCCGAACTCACAGTCCAAGCGAGCGATCCGTACGTTCCCTCGGTTGTGACGTTGGCCGGTTGCTGTGGGAACACACTTGGGCCACCGCGTTTCTTTGAAAGAAGGCCCGATATCGCGAGCGATTGATCTCGAACCACTTCGGCATCGAGCCGAACACGTGGTCCTCGCGAAAGCCAGCGGTTGTCCGGGTCTTTCGCCAGCGATTCTGGGCGGACCTCGCTGGACTGGCGATATGCTTGACTCATGACGATCTGCTTATGCAATTTTTTTAACGACCAACCCTTAGCGATGAAATCCAATGCGAGATAGTCCAACATTTCAGGGTGAGTCGGTGAGTCCCCTTGATAGCCGAAGTCCTGGGCCGTACGAACCAATCCGCGTCCAAAGAATGCTTCCCAGGCGCGATTGACCGTAACGCGCGCGGTGAGTGGATTCGATGGCGATACAAGCCACTTGGCAAACTCAAGTCGATTGGTTGGCTGTTTGGTTTTGTCGCTCAAGACTAGTGGCGTGTGGGGTTGAACTTCATCTCGCGGTTGAAGAAACTCGCCACGATGGTATCGGTAAGTAACGCGTGGGTTGTTGCTAGGACGTTCTCGCATCGCCAAAGTGCTCAGGGACGGAATCAGCGAATCTCGTAAACCATCGATCTCTTTGCGAGCTTCAGCGAGTTCCGGCGTGCGATCCAGGAATGCTTTCATCACCAAGTTGCGATCGTTGGACGTCCATCGATCCACGGGACTCTTCAACAACTTGGCAACGTCCATGGCAAGATCATTTGCAGAGCCGACAGGTTGCGTCGTGTAGGACCATCGAAACCTACCCATCCCGGGCGCGTACCAGCGTTCGCAAAGCATCGAGATTGAGACGGGACCGGCAGTGTCCGTTGGTTTCTCGAATTTGAAGACAGCCACGTGTCGGCGTCGTTGTCCGCCATCGATCGACCAGCCTGATTGTTTGTCGCCATCGATGCACTTGGCTGCGATGTTGCCTCCACTTGCATAAGACTGGCTAGCCTCGTTGATTTTTAGAACTTGATCTTTTTGGGATACCGTAACTTCGCTTAAGAAAAAATCGCCGATGGGGCCTTCGTAGTAGACAGCCCCTGGGCCGCCCTTGGGCAGTCGCTCGTCTGGGATCGCTTCTAGCTGCAAACCGGTAACACCCGCCGGGAGCGAATCGAAATCAACGACGTACGTGTCGGCCTTTTTGAAGTCACCGGTCGCCAGAATGGACTTATCGTCCAAGATCGTCAGGAGTGGAGTCGTCGAAGTGGCACTTACAGGATTCGCTATTTCCCAAGTGTTGACTTTCAAAGATTGCTCTTGGATCCATTCGTCGAATCGTTTGGTCAAAAGCTCTTGGCGTCGAACTTCGACCGGAACATCATTGTCGACAGGTTTGCCGAGCGATATTCGAAATTTCCCCAGGACATGATTACTGCCGAAGTTGTGATCGAGTCGGACGCTTAACCGTTGTTCTCCATCTAGGACCAACGACTTTTCGAATTTTACGGTCAGTTTGCGATCGACGTTCCATGGACCAGGTCCATGTATGGCCCAGCCGGTATTGGGTACGCCATCGATTGCATGATTGGCTGGGAAACCGGACTGAGCAAAATCGGCGCTCGCCTCGGTTAGCTTGATGGGAGAATCATTGAGAGAGGCTGTTAACTCGGTCAAAACGAAGTTGCCGTGTTCGGTTAGTCCTGGCCCTTTGCTCGGCAACGCGGGGTCCGAGAGCGCCTCGAGTTGAAGACGATCGTAAGAGCCAGCAGGAACCTTGAGCGTTATCGTAAACGAGTCCGTCGTCTTGGCCGGTGCTTGAGCGCGTACGATATTGTTTGCCTCAAGGGCGATCGTGGTCCCTTGAGCAGATTGGGGATTCGTGGCCTCGGGGACCAACCAAATGGTCTCCATGGGCACTGGGAATCGATCCGCAAGTTTAAAGGTAAGCTCCTCGATCTTGCGATCGACGTCGGCCTTTTTTGCTACAGCGTTTTTATCAGGGATGGGAAGTTCAGGTTCATCGGCATTGTTAAGCAGGGCGAACATCCCGTAGTATTCGTGGTGAGAAATCGGATCGTATTTGTGCGTATGGCACTGCGCGCACCCCATGGTTAACCCTAGCCATACGGTCCCTGTGGTCGCAGTTCGGTCGGTCATGGCATAGAAACGAAATTCGAGCGGGTCGATTCCTCCCTCTTCATTCAACATCGTATTTCGATGAAAACCGGTTGCGATTTTTTGGTCTAGGGTGGGGTTAGGGAGCATATCGCCTGCCAGCTGTGCGATCGTGAATTGATCGAAAGGCATATCATTTTGAAGTGCGTTGATCACCCAATCACGGTAGGGCCATATCGTTCGCGCCTTGTCTTTTTCGTAACCGTTGGTATCTGCATAGCGTGCCAGGTCTAACCATTTGCGAGCCCAGCGTTCGCCGTAATCAGGAGACTGCAGCAGATCGTCTACTATTTTCTCGTAAGCAGCCTCGCTGGGGTTGGCTGCGAATTGATCCGCAGCCTCCGCGTTTGGGGGCAATCCAACGAGGTCAAGGTAAACTCGGCGTATTTGTTCGTAGGGCGTACCAGGATGTTGCGGTGTCAGGCCTAGCTCGGTCAGTTTGCTGTACGCGAAGCGGTCGATGGCATTTTGATTCCAGAGTTTGTCATGAACGGTTGGTGGTTCGGCCTTCTTGGGTGACTCAAAGGCCCAATGCATCTCATATTTAGCACCGTTTGAGATCCACTGTTTCAAGACGTCCTTTTGCGTATCCGTCAAAGTCAGTTTCGATGTGGCGGGCGGCATGACCACATCATCCTCGTGTGACGCAATGCGGCGAACCAATTCGCTCTTGTCGACTGAGCCGGGCACGACGGCAATCGCCCCCGAATCGCCCGGGCCGAATGCGGACTCGGAATGGTCGAGTCGCAATCCTCCTTGTCTGGTCAACTCATCCGGCCCGTGGCATTTGAAGCAAAACTGGGAAAGGATTGGTCGCACGTCGCGCGAATAGCTGACCGAATCGTCTGCGGATGCAAACCCGGTTAGCATTACGAGCATTACGCCAGTGATTTTTCGATAGTTTTGCATAGCTAGGAGAGACTTGCTGGAAGCGGTTGTTGGGTCGCTTGCTGAGAGCAACTTAAGGAAGGAGATCGTGAGGCGAGGCAACGCATGGTAAATTGCGAAGTTACCCTTAAGTATAGATTAAAGTTGACCCGAGAAAAATCGGTTTCAGTTCACCGCGGCGGCCGGTTGCCGGGCCTAATTCTTTGACCTTAAGGAATCAACTTTGACCGCTTTCGCCAAGATGCTTGACCGTCCGCCTCCGGTTTGCTCCCAAAATACATAGACATTGTTGCCATGCACCGGCTCGGCTGTAACGACTGCGTCGTACGCGTTCGTAGCCAGCGTATGCACTTCTTCATCGGAATCGACTTTCATTTTTAACTCACCGCCGCGTCTCGCACTCCAAACTACGATCGGACCATCCTTTGTCGATGTAATCCAGGGTTGTTCGCCTGTTCCGATTAGTCGTTCATCGGACTTGTCGTCGGTCGCTATGAAAATCTCATTACCGCGTCGCCAAACCGTTGAGACCAAACCTTTCGCATCCATAGAAAGCATGCCGCCATCCATTGGACATGCGTTCAATTTCCAATGCAAGTTTCCCACCTGTCTCGAATTCACATTGATCTCGCCGCCATCTTGTATCACGGTCGCCAAAAACATGTCGCGGTTGCCGTCGATCGAGTTGCGAAAAAGCACTTGGATGGTTTTGTCGTGAATTGCGATCGAAGGATGGCAGCATTCGCAAATGCTCTTTTCTGGAGATCGGTAGACAAGTTGATTTCGTGACCAGCTCGCTCCCGCATCGACTGACTTGGAGGCATAAAGTTCCGTACGTTGGTTGCGAAGATCTAACCAAGTACACCACGCTTCGCCGGTCCCAGAAACCGTCATCGCATGCAATCCTTCCCTGGCCGAATCATTTTTGTCGTTCACTTGAACAGGCCCGCTCCAGGTTTCGCCACGATTGTTCGACCGCCACGCGAGCACATCTCCGTCCTTCCCCTTGCCCTGTTTTCCGCCGATCGCAGTGATGATTAACGAGTCGCCAAACGCAGTGATGCGAGGACCACGTCGCATTCCGAGCGAGAGATTTGGAACGCGACATGCTACTGCAGGTGTGCTGAAACTCTTCCCATTGTCTGCAGAACTGCAAAAGGAGACTTCTTCACCTGATCCAAATACCACATAAACGGTTCCATCGGCCGCAACTGCTGCCTGAGGCTGCTTCGGTCCCTTTGCGTCCCCGGTTGCAATGGAAATGGCGTCGTCAGCCCTCGCATCGCAGCATTGAAGTGAAAGCGTAACGCAAGTCAAAACCAATAATCGTCGCAACATGTCAATCAATCCCAGCACTTTCGAAATGGCAGATTGTCCTAGAAACCAAACATGCATCTTACCAAAGTCTTGCAATTAGAAGGACGAGGGCGCTAATACGGACTTCATCGCTTATGTCCGAAACGGTAGAAAAGGGCTGGTGTCACCAACTGGTCTAAAATCGTCGATGTCAACATTCCTCCAAAAACAACGAGAGCGAGCGGATACAGAATCTCTTTGCCTGTCTGTCCGGCTCCCATAATCAATGGTAACAAACCGATGAAGCTAGTCATGGCGGTCATCATCACCGGGGCCAAGCGTTCGAGGCTCCCTCGTATGATCATCGCTTCGCCGAACTCCTCACCTTCGTGCTCCATCAAGTGCATGTAATGCGAAATCATCATGATGCCATTGCGACTGACAATCCCGATCAGCGTGACAAAACCGACCCAATGGGCAACGGATAGCGTTGTCGCACCGATCCAAACGCTGGGCCATTGCCACCACGATGCAGCCGCCAACGCTTCTGACGTTGGCTGATTGACGATCAAGAGAGTGAGAATAGAGCCCATCGCCGCCAATGGTATGTTGACCAAAACTTGTAAGGCGGCTCGCCAGGATTCGAGACATTTAACCAACAAAAGAAATACGCCGACCACCGATAGGCTACCGAGAAGAAGCAATCGTAGATTTGCGTCTCGTTGTGCTTCGAATTGTCCTCCAAATTCGATGTGGTAATCGCCTGGCAATTCGCGAAGCCGCTCCTCGACGGGCCGTGTCAATTTTCGAATGTCCGTCACGACACTCGTAAGGTCGCGGCCTTGGACATTGCAGAACGCAACAATGCGCCGCTGAACATGCTCTCGATTGAGCGTGTTGGGTCCCGTCGTATCCAGTACGTCGACCACTTCCGCAAGTGAAACGCGGCGCCCCGAGGGGGTGTCGATAATCGTTTGAGCAATGACATCCGGATCGCTTCGGGACGCTTCGTCATACCAAACAACCATTCCAAAGTAACGATCGTCATCCAATACCTGCGAAACAACTCGGCCTTTGTAAGCGGTCTCCAACAGGCTAGCAACGTCGCCGGGCGCGAGACCATACCTAGCAGCGTCTTCGCGACGAACCTGCAATCGAATTTGCGTCACTTCGACTTGAGGTTCCAGTTGCAAATCGACAACGCCTGGAACCTGGCTCATGGCTGTGTATATGTCTTGACTCGCATCGCGCAGTTCACGCAGATCATTGCCAAAAACCTTAACTGCAATCTGAGCACGCACGCCAGACATGATATGGTCCAATCGATGCGATATCGGTTGCCCAATGTTGGCTTTGATGCCAGGTATGAGTGTTACTTTCTCGCGAATATCCGCCATCACGGATTCGTTAGGACGGCCAACGGTCTCGAACCCCCATAGGTGAGCGATCGGAATCAACCGAATCATCGAGGCAAATACCCCAGGCTTTGCACGCTGATGTTCTTGGATACGAACGTCAATTTCTGAGGAGTTCACCCCTTCAGCGTGCTCGTCCAACTCCGCTCGCCCTGTACGTCGAGATACGGCAACGACTTCAGGAATGTCGAGCAGCATCTGCTCCGCTCGCTCGGCGAGTCTTTGACTTTCGATCAGGCTCGTGCCTGGCTCCGTTTGAAAGCTGATCGTAAAAGTCCCTTCGTTAAACGGAGGGAGGAATTCTCCACCCATCCAAGCCAACGTGGTTAACGAAAGCGCGACGCAGATCATGGTTAAAACAAGAACGGCATTTGCATTTCGCAAAGTGATTCGCAACACTCGGCCCGCGACACTTTTTAGAATGCGAAGCAAAAAAGGATCTCTGCGATCGTCTAGGAACTTCGCTCCAGGCAACAAATAGTACGCAAGCACCGGTGTGATAGTCAGCGAGACAACAAGCGAGGCCAAAAGGGACACCATGTAGGAAAAGCCCAACGGTGCGAACATTCGCCCCTCGAGTCCACCCATCGAAAAAAGCGGCAGAACCACCAATGCGACGATCAACGTTGCATAGACGATCGAATTGCGAACCTCACACGATGCATCGTAGATCACGTCGAGTGCCAGACGCTGCTGATCGATCGGCAGTTGTCGGTTTTCTTTGAGCCGACGATAGATATTCTCGATATCAACAATCGAATCATCGACCAAATCGCCGATAGCGACCGCGATGCCACCGAGCGTCATCGTATTGATGGAGATCCCAAACCAGTGAAATATCATGAACGTTAGAAAGATCGACATCGGCATCGCAGTCAACGAACTGATACTCGTGCGGAAATTCCACATGAACAGGAATAGAACCACGACAACCCAGATCGCTCCATCGCGTACCGCTTCGACTACATTGTCGATTGCGGAACGAATGAAATCGGCCTGCTTAAAAATTCTTCGCTCAATCAAAACATCCGGAGGCAAGTCGGCTTGTAAGGCATCTAAGACAGTCCCAATCTCGCGATCCAATTGGAGCGTATCGGCACCGGGTTGTTTTTGTACGGCAAGAATAACCGCCGACCCTCCTTCGACACCCTGATCCGTTTTGACGCGGACACTGCCATCGCCACGTTTCACGGGACCGCCAAAACGGACTTCGGCAACTTCTTTGATGAGCACCGCCCGCTGGCCTCGCCATAGGACCGGCGTATTTTCTATATCTTCCAAAGACAGACTCTGACCGCTAATTCGAATCAACGATTCGCGTGGCGGACGCACCATGATGCCACCTCCTGCGAGAACGTTTGCTTTTTGTGCGGCATCGGTCAATTGTTGAAGCGTGATGTTTTGCGCCGCAAGCCTCGCCGGCGACGTGATGATTTGGTACTGCTTCAACGTTCCGCCCATGACGGTCACTTGCGAAACGCCTTCAACCGCTAACAAACGATTCCGAACCGTGAACTCACCAAGTGTTCTCAATTGCATCCTCTGCGATTCCGCCGCGTTTTCATTTTCGGGAATCGCACTCGAACGCAAGCCGAGCAACATGATTTCGCCCATGATCGACGAGATGGGAGCCATGACCGGATTGACACCAGCAGGCAATCTTGCATTCAGGATTTGCATTTTCTCCGCAACGATTTGTCGGTCGCGATAGATATCCGTCCCCCATTCGAATTCAACCCAAACAATGGATAGCCCGATCCCCGACGCCGACCGTACCCGCTGAACGCCTGTCGCACCATTGAGCTGATATTCGATAGGGCGAGTTACCAGCACCTCGACTTCTTCGGGCGCCAAGCCTGGCGCTTCGGTCATGATCGTGACCGTCGGCCGATTCAAGTCGGGAAAGACGTCGACTGGCATTTGGCTAAGATTGAAGCCGCCGTAGAGTAGTATCAACAACCCACCGATCAGCACGAGGCCTCGGTTGTGGAGTGAGAATCGAATAACAGCGTTGAGCATATTGGTTAAGTCAGGTTTTGGGATGAGCTCTAGGCGCTGCGTGCACTGCTTTCGCACCCGACGCGTAAGCAAGGGACTCGTTAGCAATCCCTCGCTTACCGGCTTGTTGATTTAATACTTTTCCAAATGCATTTCGTTTAACAGTCAGCCGTAGGCGTACTGTCGAAGCCGCAAAGTACGCCTTCGGCTGACTGTTAAACGACTAAAGCAACAAGCCGTTAAGCTTCGGGTTGTGAGTAATCCGCCTGAGCTAAATAGGCACTTCATTGAACTGCGAAACAGTTGAGGACAACTGTTCTACACTACTTCAGAGCCGCATAGCCAGATTGAAGCGCCGCTGCACCGCTTACCGCAATCGACTCTCCAGATGTTAATCCGTTGATGATTCCGATCTGCAAATCGTTCGAACGACCCGTTACAACAAATCGACGTTCAAATGTTTTATCGGCACCTTCTACAAATACATACGACTGCAACCCCTCGTGAACAATTGATTTTAATGGGACCGACAGTGAGCTTTCCTCTTTTCCGGTTTCGATGTGGATTCGTGCCAGCATGTTGTGTTGCAAAGTGAACGATGGCTTTTCTTGAAGTTCAATCCAAACAGAAAGGGTTTGGTCACCCACGGCTATGGATTGACCGCTACGCGTGATGGTTCCGACCACGATCTCGTCAGGAGAAGCTACAAACCGCATTCGCACATGTTGTCCTATTCGAACATGTGGAAAATCCCGCTGCGAAATGAAACCTTGAACCCAAGCGTGGCTGACGTCGTGAATTTCGAAAAGGGGTTCATCGGGTCGCACCACATGACCTAGAAACTTGTCGAAGCCCATGATGACTCCGTCCATGGGAGCGAGCACCGGCAAGGAAATCATGAGTCGTTTGCTGCTCAACAACTCCGCGATTTGCTGATCGGTGATCCCTGCTGTCTTCAATTGTTGGATAACAATATCGCGGCGGCTGGCAAATTGATTGAGTTGACTCTCGTTCTCCCAAAGCTGTCTCGGAGCGATGGACTCTCTTGCGGCAAGTAGGTTTTCCACCATCGTTTGCTTCATACTAAGGTTCAAGTTTGCCCTAAGCAAATCAAGCTGCAGGCTCTGAAACGCCTGACTGGTAACCTCAGCAAGCACTTGGCCTTTGCGCACCTTTTGGCCGCGATCAACCAGTATCTTGCTAATAGCGCCACCGAGTTGGGCCGACGCGATACTGCGATTCGTCGGAGGAACATCAACCAAGCCGTCAATTGCGATGGTTTCATTAATGGTGTGTGTCGAAACGGGTGCCGTCCTCAAGCCGATGTCGCGAGCCGATTCAGGACTCACTTTCAGGACTCCCTTTGCAAAGAAGCCCCCTAATTCATGGCTGCCTCGCGTAACAACGCGATCACCGGGATAGAGACTACCACCTTGTACTTCGATGAAATCTCCGGTTCGCTTGCCAAGCACAAGCGGCTGCTTCTTGTAACTCGAAGCGACTGCTGTTTGTTCTTGCTCAACAAGAACAAAGCGTTCCGCTCCGTCTCGAATCACGGATGAAACTGGCACCACGAGGTGATTGCTCCCCTTGATAGAATCTACTTTTACTTGACCAGTCATTCCTGGCAGCAGAATGTGAGGACCATTCAATTCATTCTCTATGGTCGCCCAAACGGTCCCCAAGTGTGTCATTGGATCCAAATAGGAATCCACCACGTCCACTACGCCACTGTAGGAAATGGATGAATCGGTGGTTATTTGAAATTCGATCGTTTGTCCAACGGAAACCTTTGTGAGGTCCTTTTCTAAAACTTGGATTTTTAGCCACACACTTCTAAGATCGATGATCTCGAACAGGTGCTCCTTTGGATCGACAACCTTGCCCAACGATAGATCGGCATGAGTCACAACACCATCGATCGGTGATCTAAGCTGGAGGAGTTGTCGATGATTCTGCTCGGGAGATTGCAGGATCGCGTCGAGCATCGCGACAGGAAGCTGTAATGATCGCCACTTGACTGAGGCCAACTCGACAGACGTCTGGTCTTGATCTTGCTTTAGCTTCGCTTCGATGAATCGAACGGCTGGGATAGCACCACTTCGACTGGCTTGTCCAACGCTCTCGACTAATTTCGATGACAGTAGAAGTTCACCTTGAGCGGCTCTCAACTCAAGTATGAGCTGTTCCAGCTCTGGACTTTCCATTTCGGCCAGAACTTGCCCCTCGCTTACCGTCTCTCCTGGACTCACTTTCAAATCAACGATTCGGCCTGTCAACGGTGATGCGATCACGGCATGTCGGTCCCAAGGCATCACAATGGAACCGTAGGCATTTAATGTTTGGGGGAGCTCTTTCGATTCTGCTTCGACGGTTTTTACGTCAAGCGTCTCGCGGGCTGCCTTGGTCAGGATCAACCCTCCCGTTTCGACGTTGACCTCCATGCCTCGAGTTGGCAATGGACGGTGGCCTTCATGGGCATGAATCTGCGAAACGAAAAGCAATAATGCAACTAGCCCTACAAAACTTTTTGGCATTGAATTGATCATCGAGGTTTTACTATGGCGATCGGCAGACCAGAAACTACCACGTAGCATAGGCTGCTAGCCTGTGCTTTTTAGACTATTACAGGCTAGCAGCCTGTGCTACGGGTATGCTCGCCTAACTTAGCGTTTCTCTCCGTTCTCGCCGCGAATCTCACCGCGAAGCTTGGCGACCGTGGCCAAGGTCGCGTCTGCATCACGAAGTGCTTTTGCCTTGCAGCCCTTGCAGCACAGGAATACCGGCTCGCCATTGACCTCGACTTTCAGAGGTGTACCCATGGAGCCAAGTAATTTGTCGGTCATGACGGCACAGTACTTCTGCGAGTCAACCAAGGTGCGATCTTCCTTGTTCAGGCTTGCGAGCGCGACTGCAATTTTCGGATCGAGCTTTCTGTCGGGATATGTCGAGTTCGCCGAAGTCGGTTCCGTCTTTGCACCTCGACTGGTTTGCTTTTCTGCCTGCACATAGTCACCGGGTGCCTTGAGGCTATCTGGTTCTTCTTTTGCCATGCGAACAAACTCGTCAACGCAAGGGGGGCAACAGAACAGGTACTTCTTGCCATCGATTTGCCATTCGACTTTTGGATTTGCTTTGGTCAATGTAACTGGACAGATAAAGTCGCCGGGCGTTGGGGCCATATCATGTTTGGTCATCAGCCCGCGAAATTTGGCACCAGCTGGCAGTTTACCGTTCGCATCGATGTCGGCTTGCGTGTATTTTCCACCGGGCGTGAAATAAAGTTTTTGTTCCTCGGCACCACTCAATGCCGCCGGCATGCCGTTATCGTGTTGCTGAACAGCAGTGGTAAATCCAACGCGAAATCGTTCCGCACCGATTCTTAAATTCGGAATGGTGACGTCGATCGCTTTTCCGATCGCGGACTCCGGCAGCAGCCCGACGAATTGCGATGTCTTGCCATCAGCGTCTCCCTCCTGTGGGACCGCTTTCATTTCGATTGGCGTAGCGTCCGTCTCGCCGGCGGACTTGATGTAAGCCTTCACTGGTTGAACATCAACCTCTTGGATGCGTGTTTCATCCGCACCTAGCATCAACAAACGAAACTGGCCGTCTTTTTCAATGACCGCTTCCGCGTGATAACTATCGGAACCAATGGGAATCACAATCCCACCGTGAGCTCCCGCAATATGCGGATGCT
>Ga0194045_1000065_pt1 | contig 28590 bp, 19 predicted proteins | sample JunL6211m_MetaG_FD_161686 | JGI IMG/M metagenome (GOLD analysis project Ga0194045, IMG submission 161686) | Anoxic zone freshwater microbial communities from boreal shield lake in IISD Experimental Lakes Area, Ontario, Canada - Jun2016-L626-11m | ecosystem: Environmental > Aquatic > Freshwater >...
CCTCCTTGCGCATGCAGCCAAAGGGCAAGAGCCGCACCGAGAACAAAGGGGGTGATCATGCCCGCAGCCGAAACCGTCAGGGCGGTCGACGCTCTCGAACGAAATCGCTCGACCTTGAATTCGATGCCGACGATGAACATATAGAGCGAGAGCCCAACTTGGCTTACCGCAAAGAGAATGGGGATGGACTCCTTCGGAAAAAGTCGACCATGCCATTCCGGAGCGAGCAGGCCAAACAACGACGGGCCCAGCAAAACGCCAGCAATCATTTCGCCAACAACCTGAGGCTGGCCAAGGAATTTCACTCCCCAGCCTACCACCCGGCAAGCCAGTAGGATGACAAAAAGCTGGAGAAAGAACAAAACGGAAAGGTCAAAAGTCTTCATCGCTCTAGCTTAACTTGTAAGCAATCGAGTGCAAGTACGACGAAATCCCTCAGCCTTCTTTGGCAAGTATCCTCTCGGCAAAGGATTTTAATGGCGGCATCCCGTTCCTCAAACCGTCCTTCGCTTTGTCCGGCAAGCAGTGTGCTACTTGCACAAAAAATCAACAGGTGAATTAGTGGATTGCATTTCCTCTGTAACTACGCAGCTCGGTCTAATCTTGACCTGCACAGCCGAACGGGCGTTCGCATGAATGTGCGAAGATCGATTGGGTTGCTGAGCAAACAGGCAGACCACGAAACGCGACGATTGCTCATGGTCGTGATATCGCCCGTGGGGTAAATCTAATGCGGGTGTGCAATGCGTTGCAAATCTTAATTTGGTTTGGATCGTTTTGGCATGAATCGAGCTCCACAACGCTCTCTAGATTTTTGGTGATAACACGTTTCGATTGAACGAACGAAATGTTCCACCAGAGCGATTCCGCTTGAACAATGCAGGAGCATTCCAATGAACGTACTAAATATCCAACTCCCCCACCAATGCATATTGGGACAACTTGAGGGCGCTAGAGCGTTAATGCATGTCACAACGCTAGCAGTTCATTCACAATACGTTCGATGGCAATCCACAAGGGTGTCGCTATTCAGCTATATGCTCATCGTGGCAAGCGTCGCCGTTTACGATTTTGTGTTGACAATAACATACGCCCCAACGTTGCAGTTCATGGAGGAGAATCCACTTGGACGGTGGTTGATGGGTCTTGATCAATTGGATCTCGCCTTCGGTGAATCGCCGGATTTGACGCTGTTCCTCACGCTGAAAACGATTGGAACGCTGACGGTGCTTGCAACCATGTATGTGCTCGTCCAGTGGCGTTCCAAGATCGGGCACCCAGTTGCATTGGGGGTGTCCAGTTTCCAGATTTATTTGGCGGGCTATTTAACGTTTGCACTGCCGATGGGGTAACGCCGCAGTTACGATCTGCGAGCGCGTGAGTCTTGCCCGCAGCGCATGCTGGCGATCGGCGAGGAATTTGAATCTCTGCTGAAGTTACGGACCAACTCCATTGTCGTTCATGCGGACGAGACCAATGGGTGCATCGGTGTTGGTGCATCGGTGCTCGACAAACTCTTCCCAAACCAAGGCAAGCCACTTCCTGCTCAACTAGCCGCATCTGAACAGGCTTTGCCGTTACGCGACCGAGGCAAAACGGAAACCGACTGAATTCGAACGAGCACCCCCACGCACCTTTGCATTTTTCCTAGCCACAAAAAATCACAAAAGCCACAAACCGGATGATCTGTTGAATCGAACTTTCAAACTTTTTGTGGGCTGTGTGCCTTTTAGTGGCTCGCGGGTCGCCATTCCGTACAATGGACAGCTACGGTATATCTGCGTTACCTAAAGCCGGACCGACGAAGACAACAATCTGTTTCAACCCTTGCGGCAGATCCACTAAGACGGCTAATCATGTTTCCCTTGTGAAACCCACCCAACCTACTGCCAATTCGACCAAAAAGAAACGGAACCAACGGACTATGAAAATCGCAGGAATTAACTTTGATCATTTTCACATGGGTGATTTGTTGCGATACGCCTTCGATCATCCAACGGCTGAAATCGTCGGCATCAGCGACGAACAACCGGAGCGAATGCAATCGGCAGCCACGCTATTTCGCATCCCTCCAAATCGAGTTTACACCGACTATCGCCAATGTTTGCAAGAGACGCAGCCGGACATCGTCATTCTGTGTCCGGCAACTGCCAAGCACGCAGAATGGGTTGAGAAAGTTGCTCCATACAACGTTCACATTTTGGTCGAAAAGCCTTTTGCGGCTACGTTGGCCGAATCCGATCGAATGATCGCGGCGGTCCAAGCCACGGGAAAAACGCTCGTGATCAACTGGCCGCTAGTCTGGGTTCCATCACATCGAACGGCCAAACGATTGATTGACGAAGGCGTTATCGGGCGAGTGATCGAGGTCAAGCATTACGGCGGTAATCGCGGGCCCCTGTATCACCTCGCCGACAAGGTTGAGGTCACCGAAGCCGAAGTCCAAGCGAAAAAAACGCACAGTTGGTTTTACAAAAAGTCACACGGAGGCGGTTCGTTGTTGGACTACATGGGCTACGGCTCGACGCTTGGAACATGGTATCTCAACGGCAGGGTGCCCATCGAGGTTACGACGGTTGTCAACGAAACACCTGGCATCGAAGTAGACGAACATAGCATCACCATCGCGCGATACGATGTAGGCTTGTCCAAGATAGAAACACGGTGGGGAACTTTTACCGATCCATGGGTCACTCAGACGCAACCGAAATGTGGCTTTGAAATGATCGGTACCGACGGAACGATTAGCAGCTACGACTACGAAAAGACGATTTCAATTCAAACACGAGCGCGACCTGAAGCGCACGAAATTCCAGTCGATGAACTTCGTTCGCCTTATCAAAATCCTGTGCAGTATTTGATCCATTGTTTGGAGACGGGTGAAAGGATCACGGGCCCCCTTTCCTTGGAGATCAGTCGCATCGGACAACAGATCGTCGACACCGCAGTGGTTAGCGCTAGAGAGAAACGAACTATCCCGCTCATCCCGTAGCAGGCAGTTTCCAACTGCCTTCCGCCTCATCCCGTAGTTCCGCCTGGCTATTGAACCTTGGCGCGTGCTTCTTGGTGAGCAAGCAACAACTTCGATGAACGCGAATTCAGCTCGTGTTCGCAAGTAACGATCAGATCCATCGATACAGACCACCTGCCTTCGGAATCTCCTTGCACACACCAATGAGGCATCACGCATACAGACTGGTGCACCAACTCAAAGCCACCTTCGCTTTGGCTAACTGTTTCGATTGGGAATCCCCATATTCCTGTCGGTCGGTTTGCTGTCCACTGAACATTGACGCCAAGCCATTGATCGATCAACCCGAGATAGTCTGCCGATTCGAGGTTAAGAAAGGTCCCTAGATGCCCCATTCGCTCACATTGCGAATCGTAAAAGAACCGATCCTCGGCATGCGATGGCAGGCCTGCAAAATTGAACTCGACAGCAAACTGGAATGGACGGCCTGGAGGCAAGCCCTCGATTAAATAGGTCACTTCTAAAGCGTGACTGCCGTGGAATAACGTCACTCCCTTGGTGATCGTCAGCGGAACACCCCACGCATTTCCATGACGGCATAGTTGGACCTGGACTTTGCCAGTGCCTCGCCGAAGCTTGGCATCGTAAGGCAACGCTGCAAAATCGCCGCGCTCTATGGCTGTTCCGCGTTGCACCTCTTCGGCTGAAATGTTCGGATCGAAGAAATGATCGACAAGCGACTTTCGAGGAAACAAATCGTATTGCAGTCGCGTTTCAAGCCCTTGTTGCTTGAACACAACGCGATCGTGAATACTGGCCGTCTCGCTTGTGGATTGACTTTCGCCGGTTCTCACTTTGGCATGATACGGTTCAGGACGTCGTTGCAGCGTCGCGAGCAAATTGTGTTCGATGCCGCGCACATCCAATTCATACAAAATGCCTCCCTTGGCAGGCGCGAAGTATCCGATTAACTGATCGTTGGCCAGCCGAATTTCCGGGAACAGATCCTTGTTGTAGTCTTCGGTGGTGACATCGACCCACTCGCCGTGTCGACCATTCGCTCGTTCGATCAGATTGTCCGCTGCAATCAACTCGCGATAGGTCGCATTGCGCAAATGCGGCAAGTAGATGCCTCCGAATGCACCGTGCCAATAGGGACAATTGCATTGAGCGCGATAGAGATGATCTTCGGCTTGCGGCAACAACGATTTATCTCCGCTGCCGCGTCGAGCAAACTCCAAACTGCGGCTCACCTCAAGCATGCGACAGTACATTTCGTTGGCTTCCGAATACTTGATCCGAAAGTTTCTCCAGATTCCACCCCTAACAAACTGTTTGATCTTCGGCCAACGCTCGTCGTTCTCCAAATCATGAACGACAGACTCATAGGACTCATGACGCTCGACGGGCAAAGCCCATTCGGTCATTTCACGATAGGAGCAGTCAGGTAGATATACGGAGCCAGATGGAGGAGTTTCCGTGATGACTTCGGCAGGTGTCAACGTGCTTAGCCAATCGCGATTTTCCGTGAGTAAATTAAAGAACTGCCTTAGCCAACCTCTTTCGTAGACGTGTTCCTTGGTGTTCGGCCACGTTCCAAATTTTTCGCCATCATCGCCAAATAGTAGCACCGAACCCGGGGCTCGTTCCGCGACCTGTTTGCAGTACGCGATCGTATCGGCGGGGGGAGCAAACGGCAGCAAGTATCGAAGTTTTTCACTTCCGGGAAAAACACGAAGTACATGCCCGTCGTCTTCGGTCAGAAAGTAGTTTGTTAGTTGTGTGTCTGTCCATCCCGCAGAGCGAAAATGAAAGTCGTCCAGGATCGTATACTGCATTCCGGCTGGAACAATATCGCGAGTAAGCTGACTTTCCCATACACGCTCCGGCATCCACATACCAGAGACGGGCGTATCGAAGCGAGTTTGAAGCCAACGCGTGTATTTCGTGATCTGTCCGATGCGATCACGACTTGGAATCATGGTCAAAATCGGCTCGTAAAATGGACCGCCCACGATCTCGATTCGCCCGGCAGCGACAAGGGCTTTCACTCGATCCAAGTACTCTGGATGTTGGTCCGCCAACCACAACATCAATGGCCCAGACGTATGCAATGCCAACTTCAGATGTTCGTACGGTTCGAACACATCTAGAAATGGACGATAACTGTCTTGATATGCTTGTTCAATGACTCCGTCGAAGTTTCCAACGGGTTGATGGTTGTGCAATACAATACAAAGTCGAAGCGTATTTTTCATGGGTACCAATTCACTCGGGCGCACGGGCTATCGAAGCTTTAAACTAGAATGCAAGCGTTCTGGCTAGCGTTGGTAACGTTCGTTCGGCAAAGTCAACTCACTCGGGTGAGTCAATGATCCTTGAGTCTTCCTCAATGACTTGATTGTCAATCTGTTCGACGTTCTCATTTATTCCGCTAGACGGATCTGAGTAGGCGTTACCCATGAGTTGTGGATCGCTCAGAGTCGAACCGACTCGGCCATGTTTCATGTCCATTCGCGGTGTTCTTGATCCAAATGCAACGTAGTCCTCTGTATAGGGTGAGCAGCAAAGGCTGCAACCGCTCGCGGAAAACGCCAGTATCAAAAGGAGAGCTGCTATGGTTAGGATTTTTTTTGGATTCATGTCGAACTCATGCTCTTTTAAATACAAACGCATCATTCAATGCAAGCAAAACCAACGGCAAGTTTGTCGCCTATTTTTTCGGCTTCTAAACTTGCTATCGGACGCGATGAGCTGTGCAGTTTAGGTAGAGTTTTTGCTTTACGAGACATTTTCCGTTCGCGTTGACAGAATGAATCGTTCAGGTTCTAGCGATTAAACGCCGAAGAACGAATAGGCGAGGAATCGAATTCGAAGGCAACTTCAAGCAGCGAGACATGAAGTGAAACAGCGCGGTCAAGTGCAACACGTAAGATCGAAGTCATCTCGGGAAAAAGCTTGGTGGGTCTGTCTCATCGCTGCACTTTCGTTTTGCCTTTGGATGTCCAACTTCTTACCGGTCCAAAGCGTGGAATACCAGCTAACCACGAATGTTGCCATCTCGCAGCACCGTTTGCCTTACTTAGAACGGCTTGAGGCGAACGGAACCGCACCGGGTACGCGGGCGATTCCTTTCTCGATCACGGAGATCAAGCTTTCCGAGTCCGAGTTGATATCGCGAACAAACTCAGAGCTCTGTTCGGCTCGAATCACGCTTAAGCTCTCAGAACGTAGCCAGTTTAAAAACGTGGAGAATATTCTCGATGCGTTAACGACACCCAATTCGGATACAGCCGAATGTGTTTCGTTCGCAAATCAATTGCGCAAGGAACGCTGGTTTCTTGAAACGAGTCTGCATAGCCTAAAGCGACTTGAACTTGATTCGGAGCGAGAAAAGAACGCGATCGATACTGAGGCGTTGGCGGACAGCGGTTCCTCCAAGACTGCGGACGCCAATGCTTCCTTGTCCAACTCGGATTCGACCAGCAAACCATTTCGACTGATCTCGTTTGCCTCGCGATCCCCGAAAGAAGATTCGAGGATTGAACTAAGAGGCCAGCTACAAAGCATGACTCAATCGCGGTCCGAAACAGTGGATTCGATGAGGCTGACTTTGGAACGCCTAAAAGCAAAGTCGCGTGGCTTTCTCTCTTTGACAGGCTCGCCTCGCATCGTTCCGCTGGTCCATGCACTTACCTTGTTTCGTTTTTGCGTTATTTGCGTGCTTTGTATTTGCGTGTGGTTGATCTCCATGTGGTGGGCCCGCCCTGTGTCGGTGTGGTGGGTCCGCCCTCTGTCGGTGAAGTCAAAACAACTTCCTCGCAACGAACCAAAAACCGCTACCCCCATGCTCAGTCAACCTTCACAACATCGCAACGCTTCCTTGGCACTCAGCAAAACGCTTGGATGGATGCAGTCCGCAGGCATTCCGTACTTGGGAGCGGTGCAGTTCATTTGCGATGAATCGAATAAAGGAGTCCTGGGCGACCAAGTTCGTCGGATGGATGGGGATAATAGTCTTGCGAGTGGCGCGGACGGCTTGCGAGCGACGCAAGAGCAAGGTCAAGAGATAAGTACTGATCTTAAAATTCTGTCGCCACCATGGGAGTTCACCGCGATTCGGTTTTTGCGAAGCGCTGGTGATGGGTCATTGGTTTTATGGATTGGATTGTTTGCAGCCAGACTTGTTTTCGACGCTTCTTGGCGGGAGTTAGCATCGGTCGCTCCACTGGCAGCCATTTCCAGAATGATCGTCGGCATTCAATAGGAGTGGGGAGCTTAGCTATGCTTGGGGCTCATAATTAGGCTAAGAATTTCGGCTCTCGACGACAGGTTGTCGCGAAAGACCCCACGCACTGCACTTGTTAGGCACATACTGCCTGATTTGCGGATCCCTCGCATCGTCATACAAGAATGGCTCGCTTCGACCATCACAACCACTCCGCGTGCTCCGAGTTCTTGTTCCATCATGTTTGCGACAGCCTCGGTCATCCGCTCTTGAACTTGTGGACGCCTAGCAATCTCATCGACGATCCTTGCCATTTTGCTCAAGCCAACCACCTTTCCGTCAGGCAGATAACCGACGTGAGCCCGGCCATGAAATGGTAGTAAGTGGTGTTCGCACATGCTTTGAAATTCGATGTCCTTTAAAAGAACGATCTCGTCATAACTTTCAGCGAAGACACGCTTCAAATGAATGCGAGGGTCCTTGTGAAGACCGGAAAATACTTCGGCGTACATTCGAGCAACACGAGCTGGCGTCTCAAGCAAACCCTCGCGATCGGGGTCCTCGCCGACGGCTATCAAAATTTCGCGGACGGCTCGTTCTATTCGTTTATGATCCACTGGAGGTTTTGTTTCTTTGTTTCCGATTGCAACGCCTGAGCGTTGAGCCAATACTGAATCCGAACCGTCACTTGGAGGAAGGCCCGAACCGTTACTTGTTGTTGGATCCGTAATCATAATTTAAATCTGAAAATTGAAAACTCGTGAAACGGCAAGGCTGAGTCCAGAGATCAAGTTTGCCGGTGGTTTCCGGAAATTGGAAAAGATTGTAGAACGCACGGACAGTCCAACCGTGAGTTTCCGCATTTGATCACACAGACTCGTTTGCGTCTGTTTCACCAATCAACATTCACCCCTGAAGGGCTCTATGAACACCCCAAAGCCGGACGTTTCTCTCCGTGATTTTCAGCAGCTCATTCACACGATGTATTACGACAAAGACGCAGAACGAGGCACTTCCGGCACTTTTATGTGGCTGATGGAGGAAATTGGCGAATTGGCGTCCGCTCTAAGGGCAGGGGACGATCGGGAGAATTTGGAGGAAGAATTCGCCGACGTTTTCGCATGGCTAACAACGATTGCCAACGTTGCTGGAGTCGATTTGAGCGCTGCACTCCAAAAGAAGTACGGAGGCGGTTGTCCTGGTTGCGGGCGATTTGCCTGCGAATGTCCGTTTTCCGAAAAGCCTTAAGTCGACTTGCGGATGACACTGACTCTGTTAATCGAACAGCGCAATGCGTCCCGTGAATTCCCAAGTGATTTGAGAATCCTCGCCAGACAGCTTGCGCAGTGCCGTTACCAAAACACAAAGACGCAACTTCACCTTTGAATTTCTCGATGTAAACCCGTACAATTGGCGGGGTCTGAACCGACTGAACCTATTTGAGCCGAGACAGCCGACCTAGAAACAAATCGCAACGGCCTTGCATACGTAGCTACGGAACAAGATTCATGGACTCAATCAATCGTCAAATCGCTCGGGCAAGTCGTCTGCTTTGGACCCAAACGATCCTCAATATCTTATCGTGGTGTTTGATCCTGGCTTTTTCGATTTGCTTTGTCGCCCTGTTAGTCCCGAAAATCTGGTTTTTGCCCTACACATTTAACAGTTGGAGCCTGATCTGGCTCACCGCGTGCGGCGGGGCAGCAGCCTTAGTTACAGGTATCATTTCCTTCTATCATCGTCCGAGTCGACTTCACTCCGCCATCGAGTTGGATCGCCGTTTTGGCTTACGTGAGCGAATCAGCAGTGCGATGCAACTTGATCCGGAAGCACAGCAAACCGCCGTTGGAGACGCATTGCTCAAAGACGCGGCAGCCAAAGCCGAACGTATCGATGTTCGCGATCACTTCCCCGTGAAAACATCGCCCCAAACACCTTGGGTACTCCTTCCCTTGCTGTCGTGCATTGCCCTCTTTTGGGTACCCGACGCTGAGCTTCCTGCCATCGCAAAGCTTCCTGGCAAGGCCGCTGAACGATTAAACAACATCAAGAACCAAACCAAACCCATTCTGGCTCAAATCAAGAAACAGCGTGAAGCCTTGGAGGAAAAAGGTTTGCAAGATGCAGCCGACGAATTTAAGAGACTTGAAAAGAAACTGGAAGATCTTCAAAAAACGAACACTCTCGATTCCAAAAAACTCCTCTCCGACTTCAATGAAATAAAAAAGGAGATGGAGCAGCGCAAAGAATCGCTCGGTGGTGCCGATAGCCTCAAAAAAGCACTAGACTCACTCAAGAACTTAGACAAAGGACCGGCTGAGAAAGTTGCCGATGCGCTTAAAGATGGAGACTTCGACAAAGCGGGTAAAGAACTCGAAAAAATGCTTGAACAGATGAAATCAGGCAAGCTGAACGACGAACAAAAGCAACAATTGGCCAAACAATTAGAACAAATGCAAAAGGCCATCGAGAAGTCACAAGAACAACAAAAACAGGCAATCGAGGACGCTTTGAAGGATCTCGCCAAGGCCGAAAAATCGGGAGACATGGATGCAGCCGCAAAAATGCAAAAGAAGCTTGAGCAGTTGAACGCGAATGCAAAACAATCCAAAGCCGCACAGGCCGTGAAGGCACAAATGAAAAAGGCTCAGGAAGCCATGGAAAAGGGAGACGAGCAAGGGGCCCAGCAAGCCCTCGAGGAACTTCAAGCGGAACTTGCAGAGATGGCAGACGATCAAGAAGCTCTTCAGGAAATGGAGAGCATGATGGAGGATCTGCAAAACGCAAAGAAAGCTTCGGCATGTGCTGAATGCAACGGTGATGGATGCGGAAAATGCAATTCGGACAAAAAAGGCAAGGACAGCAAAAACTCACGAGGCGAAGGCAAGGGGGCGGGCGATCGGGAAGAAGAAGAGACGGACTACAAGAACTTCGATTCACAAGTCCGCGAGCAAATGCGAAAGGGTGAAACCGTCTTCGGTGGTAAAGTCGGAGGCCCGAATCGTAAAGGCACAACCAAAGAAGAAGTTCGTGACGCAGTGCTCAATGCAACGCCAGACGATCCCGATGCGATCGAGAATATGACGCTACCCAAAGCCCAACGCGACCAACAACGCGACTACTTCAATTCGATCCGCGACAAATGATACTCAAGTAAGCTCTCCACCGAGATTGTCCACGTGGCAGCCAGAATAGCCGAAGGGCGATAGCCCCGGTTCTCGACGAATGTCGAGCAATTGGAAAACCGGGGCTTTCGCCCGACTGCTAATTGATATGAAAAAACAGTTGCGGATGTGGCTAGCAGCCAGAGCTCGAAGTGGCGTAAGCTTCCAGCTTGCAATGAATCACGGATTGGCAAGCTGGACGTGTACCCCACTTTCTGGTGCAATCGAACGGTAATTCGATTATTCTATGCTCATATGCCATTGTCGTTTCGCACACTTCAGGATCTAGCAAGTTATGATTCGAAACTGCCCTCTCACTTGTTTCGCGATGCTTTTAGCATGGTTTTGCGGGAACTCCTTCGACCGAATCGTTGCGCAAGAGTCAGCGACAAAACTGCGTTTTAATCAAGATATCCGCCCCATCCTGTCCAGTGCCTGCTACCGATGCCATGGCATCGACGCCAAAACGCGTGAGGCCGATTTGCGTTTGGATACCGCCGAGGCTGCACGGACTCCACGCGAGGGTGGCAAGATTGCAATTGCACCGGGTAAACTCGACGAAAGCTTGGTCTGGTCCAGAATGATATCGAGCGATCCGGAAACGGTAATGCCTCCACCAACCTCAAACCGGCAGCTCAGTGAATCGGAAAAGAAAACCATCGCTACGTGGATTGAACAAGGTGCGCCTTACGAAAAGCACTGGTCATTCGAACCTATCGTTGCCCAAAAAGATGTGCAATCATCGATTGATGATCTGCTCGCCATGGAACAAAAACGAAAAGGACTCTCCGCCCAAGCACCAACGGATGCAGTAACACAAGTGCGTCGCCTAGCCTTTACCTTGACAGGATTGCCACCGAGCTTGAGCGATGTCGAGGGTTTCGTCGCGGATCCCTCCGATGCGAACTATCGCAAGCTCGTTGACCAGTATCTTGCCTCGTCTGGCTTTGGTGAGGAGATGGCCAAGCATTGGCTCGATGTTGCCCGTTATGGCGATACGCATGGCTTGCACTTGGACAACGAACGACAAGCATGGGCATATCGCGATTGGGTCGTTGATGCCTTCAATGCAAACATGCCATTCAATCAATTCACCATCGAACAGTTGGCTGGCGATTTACTCCCCAACCCAACTCAATCTCAGTTGGTTGCCACCGGCTTCAATCGATCGAATGTCACAACGAGCGAAGGGGGGGCTATCAGCGATGAGTTTCTCTTTCGCTACGCGGTCGACCGAACGAGCACCACCATTCAAGCATGGCTTGGGTTGACAGGTGGATGCGCTGTTTGCCACGATCATAAGTACGACCCAATTAGCACCCGCGAGTTCTATTCCATGTACGCTTTTTTTTACAGCGCGGCGGACCCTGCGATGGACGGGAACGTCAACACAACACGTCCGTTTTTACCTCTGCCGACGGACGAGCAATCCAAATCCTTAGAACAAGCCAAGCAAAAAGAATCGCAGTCGCTGGATAATCTGGTCCAAGCGGCACAAGACAAAGAGAACATTGCGATCGAGTTGCAGACCACTGCCAAATCGAACCCGACCGGTCCGTTTACGTCGATTTGGCTGGATGATGATTTTCCCGTTGGTGCTGCGCTTCGCAACACATCACGCAATGACCCCGTTTGGAATGACGATATCAGCTCTCCGATGGGGAGTCGATCCTTGCGACAAGAGTTTGGACACAAGTACGAGCAAACCATGACAGGCGGGCTTAATCCACGCTGGATTCCAGAGCAAGGAAGCCTCAAGGTCTGGATGATGACGGATCGCAAGGAGCCTCCAATCGCTGCCTTTCTCGAAGTAAAGACAGACGGAGGCACCAAGCGATGGGTGTGGTGCGACAAGCCTGAGGATGCACGGATGGTCGATGCGGGTCCGGATCGCGTTATCGGTAAGTTGCCCCAGCCCGGGCGATGGACAGAATTGACGATTCCTCTTTCCGATCTCGCGGTTGGCAAAAAAGTAAACGAGATCAAACTGGGACTCTTTGGTGGCGTCTGCTATTGGGATGGTTTGGTTTGCACGGGCAACCAACGTGCTGAGGACCGATTGACATCGGAGGTCAACGCGTGGTGGGCGGGTGTTAAGGGGACCGATGTGCCACTTGCCACCGGCGAACTGGCAAAGGCCATAAAAGAAGGCCCCGATAGCGAGTTAGGAGAGAAGAGCGCTGACGGCGTGGCCACATTCTTCCGAACCTATATCTCCGAAGCGGCAGCCCCTGCGGTCCTGCAGGCAAGACGCAAATGGCAACTGGCCAAAATCGAGCGATCGAACCTAGAAAGCAAGATTCCAGGCACGTTTATCTTTAATGATCAGTCAAAGCCGCGTGAAACGTTTGTGATGATGCGAGGCCAGTACGAGCAAAAGGGAGAAAAAGTGACGCCAAACACTCCTGCTGTGTTGCCGCCCCTTGTTGTGCGAGCAGACGTTAGTTCGCCCAATCGATTGGATCTAGCACAATGGCTCGTTTCCAAAGAGCAACCCCTCACGGCTCGTGTTATCGTCAATCGTTTTTGGCAGCAAGTGTATGGTGCAGGCTTGGTCAAAACGAGCGATGACTTCGGCTCTCAAGGAGCACCACCGACCCATCCTGAACTCTTGGATTTCTTGTCGGATCGATTTAGGGCTGGCGGCTGGGATATCAAACAACTGATGCGTGAATTGGTGAGCACGGCTGCCTTTCGTCGATCTGCTGTCGTGACCCAAGACGCCTGGACCATCGATCCGGAAAATCGTTATCTCGCGCGCGGTCCTAGGATCCGTTTGGATGCGGAACAAATACGAGATAATGTGCTTGCCGTCAGTGGATTGCTAAACCGAAAACGCGGTGGTCCAGGTATCAAAGGTTACCAGCCAGGGAACATCTGGGAACCGGTCGGGTACGGCGACTCGAACACGCGTTATTACATTCAGGATCATGGCGATGTTCTGTATCGACGAAGTTTATACAGCTTCATCAAACGCACTGCACCGCCGCCGTTCATGAGCAATTTCGATGCACCCAACCGAGAGATGTTTTGCTCGCGTCGCGAACGTAGCAACACACCCCTTCAAGCCTTGCAGTTGATGAACGACGTTCAGTATGTAGAAGCAGCTCGCGTTCTCGCCGAACGTATTTTAAACGATTCAACCGTTAAACCGTCCGATCGCATCGCGTTTGCGTTCCAACAAGTCTTGTCTCGCAAACCCACCAATTCCGAGCAGCAAGCGATTGAGCGAGCCTTGTCGCAATTTCAATCTCGGTTCGACGGGAACGTGGACGATGCCAATCGTTTGAATGCCGTCGGAGAAAAACCATTCGATTCCAAATTGCCACCCAACGAGCTTGCGGTGTACACACTCGTTGCCAATCTAGTGATGAATTTGGATGAGGCGGTCAATCGGAATTAGTTTCGGTCCAAAAGTTTTTGCACGGTGCGCCAAGTTCGGCATTTACTCGATCTAACACATGTTAAATTACTTGCACTATCTCAACTCGCGCCCTAGATCCAGCTCGCGAACGCATGTTGCGACCACCAGGACGTGGACGCGAAACGGAGCTGCAGAGCTACTGCTCTTGAGTTTGCTGATTTTGCCATTTTTTGACATCCAAGCGATTTGTTTTGCGGAGGATGGGGCTGGCGACGAGGCTTTCTTTCAGGAACGCGTCCGACCGATCTTGGAATCAAAATGCTTTGCATGCCACGGCCCCAAGATTCAAAGAAGTGGCTATCGCCTGGATGCCCGAGAGATCGCGATGGCAGGCGGCGATCAAGGCGAGCCACCGATCGTACCTGGAAAAAGTTCGGCAAGCCCGCTCCTGAAGTTCGTATCGGACTCAAGCTCGGACATGGCTATGCCACCGAAAGATAGCAACCTGCCTCGACTGACAACGGAAGAAATCTCTTACCTACAACGATGGATTGATGCAGGTGCGTTGTGGCCCGATTCGGCCAACACCAAAGTGGATGACCCGTTGAAATGGTGGAGCTTTCAACCGCTTCCTAAATTGGAACCTGCTATCGATCGCTCGCAAGCCATCGACCACTTCGTGAAAGTCCAGCTTGCTGGTACAGGATTGACGATGTCGCAGCCAGCAGACTCTCGAACTTTGGCGCGTCGCCTCTATTTTGATCTGATTGGGCTGCCCCCTAAACCCGAGGAGTTGGACGACTTTGAACGCGAGTCAAGCGTCGATGCCGAGGCGGCGCTCAACCAACTCGTCGAGCAATTGCTCGCTTCGCAACGGTATGGCGAGCGATGGGCGAGGCATTGGCTCGACGTGGTGCACTACGGCGATACGCACGGGTACGACAAAGACAAACAGCGACCGAATGCTTGGCCCTATCGCGATTATGTGATTCGTGCATTCAATGAAGACAAGCCGTACGCTCAATTTGTGGAGGAGCAAATCGCAGGAGATGTCTTGAGGCCAGGGACAAGCGATGGCGTTGAAGCTCTCGGATTTATTGCGGCAGGCCCCTGGGACTTCATCGGCCACGCGGAAGTGCCCGAAACGAAAACCGATGGTAAGATCGCGCGCCATCTCGACCGGGACGATATGGTCTCAAACACCATCGGAACCTTTTGCAGCGCTACGGTTCATTGCGCTCAGTGCCATCAACATAAATTTGACCCGATAAGTCAAGAAGACTACTACAGTTTGCATGCAGTGTTCTCAGCCCTGGATCGCACCGATCGAAAATACTACCGCGACGAAACGATCCAGCGACAAATCCTGGAACTAGAACGACTGAAGAGTGAGGCGTTAAGCTCCTTGCGACAAATCGAAGAACCGTTGATTCAGTTAGCAGGCGAGGAATACACTAGCCTATCAAAACGCATCGAAAAAATTTCGGCACCCTCCGAAGAAAAAAACAATCTGGGGCCCGAGTTCGGGTATCACAGTGCGATCGCCCCCACTCAAGACCAAGAAAAATGGGTTCAGGTCGATCTTGGACAGCGAACGGAAATCCAGCGAGTGACGCTGATGCCCTGCTACGACGATTTTAATGCCATCGGTGCTGGCTTTGGATTTCCAATTCGTTTCAAGATCGAGGCAAGCGATGATCCGGAATTCAAAACCGGAGTGAAGTTGTTTTGGCGGAAGCATGACTTGACCTTCATGGCTGACTTTAAAAACATTGGACTTCAGCACTTTACTACGAATAGTGCGAAAGACGATGGGATCGCGGGCAGATACGTACGGGTTACGGCAAGCAAACTCGCCACTCGCAAAGATGACTACATCCTCGCCCTCTCAGAACTTCAAGTGTTCGACTCAACTGACAAAAACGTTGCACTCGGGCGTTCGGTAACAGCTTTGGACTCTATCGAGGCTGCACCGCGTTGGCGCAAAACGAACTTGACCGATGGCATTGCACCATCCGCCAACACGAAAGAGGACAAATCGCAACTCGTTCAAGAGCGAGAAACCCTTTTAGAGAAGTCGATGGATGAAGCGAGCAAAGCAAAACGTCGGTCGCTGATGGCGGAACTCTCGCATGTGGCTGAGAGTCTTAAACATATGCCTGCACCGAATGTCGTGTACGCGGGCGGAGTTCATCAGGGGAGCGGATCCTTTGTCGGGACGGGAGCAGGGGGAGGAAAGCCGAGGTCGATTTTCTTGCTTGCACGTGGTCAAGTAACTCAGCCAGGCCGCGAAGTAACACCGGGCGCGTTGTCCTTTCTTTCGTTTGGACCTTCTCGATTCGAGTTGCCACCGGAGGCTCCGGAGGGCCAGCGCCGTGTCGCACTTGCAAAGTGGATCACGAATCCCGCCAACCCACTAACTTGGCGAAGCATCGTGAACCGCGTGTGGCAGTATCACTTTGGACGCGGCTTTGTGGATTCGCCAAATGACTTAGGACACAATGGTGGATCACCCTCCCATCCTAAATTACTCGACTGGCTAGCGACGGATTTCCGCAATCGCGGAGGCTCGATAAAGGATTTGCACCGACTCATCGTGAAGAGCGCGACTTATCGCCAGTCTTCGGCAAGCAACGCAACGGGTGAGACTTTGGATTCCAACAACACGCTGCTATGGAGACAGAATCGGCGACGTTTGGAAGCCGAGGCCATCCGAGATTCTGTGCTCTCTGTCAGCGGCAAGCTTGATACCAGCATGGGTGGCCCAGGCTGGCAAGACTTTGTGATCGAACACCCCGAGCATTCGCCGCATTATGAGTATGGACTTGCCGATCCCGAAGATCCCAAGACATGGCGACGTTCGGTCTATCGTTTCATCGTCCGATCCCAAACGCAACCATGGATGACCTCGCTGGACTGTGCCGATCCATCGATGCGTGTCGACAAACGAAATGAAAGTTTGTCGGCGATTCAAGCATTGGCACTTTTGAACAACGGATTCATGCTGAGTCAGTCGAGGCATTTTGCGGCTCGAGTTGAGCGAGAAAGCTCAGAACTTCCGAGCCAGGTTGAACGAGCTTGTCGGCTGGCACTCGGGGTTGCCGCCGCAGAAATGGATCGCGAGCAAATGATTGAGTTTGCGAAGACGAACGGCTTACCGTATTTATGTCGTGTGCTTCTTAATTTAAACGCCTTTACGTTTGTGGATTGAACCGATGACCCTGCCTTCAAGACGAAATTTTCTGTTTGAATCAGGGGGCGGTCTCGGTGGCATTGCGCTGGCCTCAATGCTTGCATCCAACGGCGAATTGACCGCACAAGATGCAACGAATCCCCGCAACGCGATTTCTCGTAATGGGGATAATGGCGTACATCATCCGGCAAAAGCAAAACGTGTCGTACAGTTTTTCATGTCAGGTGCGGCAAGCCACATCGATTTGTTTGACTACAAAAGTGAACTCGTCAAACGCGACGGGGCACCCAGCGATTTCGGCGAGCCCGTAGAAGCGTTTCAGAACGGTCTTGGTCCTTGGATGAAACCGATCTGGGACTTTAAGCCTTATGGCGATTGTGGCAAGTTGCTGAGCGAGACAGTCGCACCGCTCGGCTCGGTCGCGGATGACATCGCATTCGTTCACAACATGGTGAGCAAATCGGGTGTCCACAGCACTGCGACGTTGTTGCAGTCTACCGGTTTCTTGTTGCCTGGTTTTCCAGGAGCTGGTTGTTGGGTTAGTTATGGACTGGGATCGATCAACGAGAACCTTCCAAGTTTCGTAGTGCTGCCCGATCATCGAGGCTTTGGTTCCAACGGGGTTAAGAATTGGGATTCGGCTTTTCTGCCCGCCCAGCACGCAGGAACGATCATCTATCCTGGACGCCCAGACCCCATCGCGGACCTGTTTCCGCATCGCGCTGGCACGTATGTTACCGCCTCGGGCGAGCAACAATCGCAGGCCTTGATGAGTAGACTCAATCGCGAGCACGCATTGACTCGAACAGGTGATGCACGACTTGAGGGACGTATTCGAAGCTACGAACTGGCTGCCAAGATGCAGTTGGCAGCTCCTGAAGCGTTGGACTTCTCGTCCGAGTCTGGGCATGCGATGAGACTCTATGGACTGGATCGAGGGGCACAGGATTGGGGCAAAGAGATCAATGCGGACGAAGAGACTTTTCACTTCGGGCAAAAATGCTTGGCCGCTAGGAGATTGCTGGAACGCGGAGTCCGATTTGTCCAGGTTTGGAGTGGAAACGACAATGGATTTCCGCGTCGCAATTGGGACTCACACGAAGACGTGCGACGCGATCATGGTCCGCTTGCGATGGGAATGGCTCGTGGCTGCGCTGCATTCATTCAAGACTTGAAACAGCGAGGCATGCTCGAGGAGACGTTAATTGTCTGGACCACCGAGTTTGGTCGAATGCCTTCCTCGCAAGGAGGGAAAGGGCGCGATCACAATCCGTTTGTCTTTACTAACTGGCTTTGCGGCGGTGGTATTCAAGGGGGAGTCACGCATGGTGAGAGTGACGAGTGGGGGTATAAGCCGCTAGACCGAGACCACCCAACGCAAGTCTATGATATCTATGCAACGATCCTGCATCAAATTGGTATCGATCATACGAAGTTGACTTACCGCAACAACGGCATCGATCGACGATTAACCGATGTACATGGGCGTGTACTTCATGAGCTGATCGCGTAGGGAAATAGCCAGCGGCATTCGATCTGATGCCTCGGGGGTTACCCCAGGGAATTGCTAACTTTACGTAGGGAATACGCAGGGAAAAGGTCAGTTGCCGCCGTCATTCGCCCGCGTAAATATGCCACGTTGCCTATTTCTCCAAAAGGTTCTCTGGAAATTGTCCGATTTTTCGATTAAAAAAGCTGGACTTGAATGATGGTGCGCGCGTACCATTCGTCCGTGCAAGCGAGAAGGATTCTCGGGATGAATCAAGTGTCAAGGCATCGCGTCCAATGGGAAACCCACTTTCACCCGCTTGATTTTTCACCTCAATGATTACTGCACGAAACGTTGGTTCTGGGATCTGGGGGTTGCTGTCCAACTCAACTTTTCAGGCTGCTCTTGGTGTTCTGATTTTGTTGGCTGTATGTGCTATCGCACTTCGCCTGTTGTCAAGATTGCGCGATTCCAACAGCCAAGACGCCCCAGTGGATGAACTGCTACGAAAGAATTTTGAGGAAATGAAGAGTGAAGGTTACATCGACGAAGCAGAATTCCGAAACATAGCTTCGTTGCTGGCGGAGTCTCCTCGTAGGTCCCCATTACCCTCGCCAAAAACTGTCGACATCCAAGACGCTCGAAAATCGGACGAAAAATAACCGCTGATTAGGTAGCTTTTGTGTGTTAGACTTAAGAGTCTGTGATCGCTTTATCGGTCTGGGAGGCCGAACCAGTTAGGACAACGGTCCTGATGCAACTAACAAATAATTATCGGCTCGAAACTGTGGACACGGACGCCCGGTTCGATTCAAAGAATGCCTGCTAGCCAGACTCTTTGTGAAAACCAATCGAGCTTCCACATATTACGTGTCCATTCGTCAACTGAGCTTAAGCGTGCTGAGACAGGTCGTCTTCATCATGCTTTGCTCAGCGAACAAGCAAGGAGTCGAGAATGCCCTCAAGTAAGGATGTCATGGCTGGCCGCCGAAACGGCGGTACCAGCAGCGGTAGCACCACTAAGAAGAACGCATTTTGTTCGTTCTGCCGGAAAAGCTATCGCGATGTAGGTCCGCTCGTAGAAGGACCAGGCGACGTATACATCTGTGGTGAGTGCATCGAACTCTGCCAATCCATTTTGGATCAAGAGCAACGTCGACGCCCAGCTTCCAAGAAGCTTTTCAACGAAATCCCGACCCCTCGCGACATCGTTGAACACCTCGATCAGTATGTGATCGGTCAAGTGCCCACCAAACGCACTTTGGCAGTCGCCGTGCACAACCATTACAAACGGCTCACTTCGGATTGGGCTGGCTCCGATATCGAAATCGAGAAGTCCAACATCTTGCTGGTCGGTCCGACCGGCAGCGGCAAGACTCTCATGGCCCGGACCCTTGCGAAAATGCTCAACGTTCCGTTTGCCATCGGCGATGCCACCACGCTGACCGAAGCAGGCTACGTTGGAGAAGACGTTGAGAATCTACTTCTCAAACTGTTGCATGCAGCGGACTTCGATATCGAAGCAGCACAACGCGGCATTCTGTATATCGACGAATTGGACAAAATTGGAAAGACTAGCCAAAACGTATCGATCACACGTGACGTATCCGGCGAAGGGGTCCAGCAAGCTCTTTTGAAGATGCTCGAAGGAACCGTCGCAAATGTGCCTCCTCAAGGGGGTCGCAAGCACCCTGAACAGCAGTATATCCAATTGGATACAACCAACATCCTGTTCATTTGCGGTGGAACATTTGTTGGAGTCGAGGAAATCATCCGCAAGCGACTCGGGAAAAAATCGCTCGGCTTCGGGCCCGGAGCCAGTATCCGCGAAGACGGGGATGTGGCCTCGCTGCTGGCTCAAGTTACGTCAGATGACATTCTGCAATTCGGTATGATTCCCGAATTGATTGGTAGATTGCCTGTCGTAACGTCCCTTGCGCCGCTCGACATTGCAGGTCTGATCAAAGTGTTGAGCGAACCAAAGAACGCTCTCATTAAACAGTACCAAGCTCTCTTCGGAATGGAGAATTGTGAACTGCACTTCACCGAATCCGCCTTGAAGAGCATCGCACAAAAGGCCCACATCAAGAGCGTTGGTGCTCGTGGTCTTCGCGGTATTGTAGAAGAGACAATGCTGGACATCATGTTCGAATTGCCCGACCAACAAGCGGGAACCGTTTACACTATCGACGTAAATTCAGCAGACGGCAAGTTAACTCACTTCAAGAGCGTGCCTGAACGCAAAGAGAGTGCCTGAGATTGCATGCCACTGGCTTTACGCCAGTGGTAGCTGACCTTCGCCCTAGGTCGGAGTGAAATAGCTCGCACTCCGACCTGACCGCATGCCCTGCCCGTTCACGCTATACTCTATCTTCGTAGCGTCCCGACTCTCTCCTCGGCAGTATAAGGTAGCACCATGTCCTTCATCATGGCACTCGACCAAGGCACCACAAGCTCGCGCGCCATCCTTTTCGATCACCAAGGCTCAATGCACCGAGTCGTGCAAAAAGAGTTCCGACAAATCTATCCGCAGAACGGCTGGGTCGAACACGATCCAGAGGAAATTTGGGACTCGCAGTTAGCAGTCGCCAAAGAAGCGATCTCATCCTGCACGCGCGGGACTCAAGACATTGCCGCCATCGGCATAACCAACCAACGCGAAACCACCGTTGTTTGGGACCGAGCGACCGGCAAACCGATCTACAATGCCATCGTTTGGCAAGACCGAAGAACGGCACTGATCTGCGATCGACTTCGCCAAGACGGCCATGCCGATCTCATTCAACGCAAGACGGGACTGGTGGTGGACGCCTATTTCTCGGGGACCAAGATCCAGTGGATTCTTGACCACGTTCCCGGTGCAAGAGTCAGAGCAGATCGAGGTGAACTCGCTTGCGGCACAATCGATTCTTGGCTGATTTGGAAACTGACTCATGGCCATTTGCACATAACGGATCCGAGCAATGCCTCTCGAACTTTGCTCTTCGATTTGCAGACCGGGGATTGGGACGGCGAATTGCTCTCACTGCTCAATGTCCCTCGTTCCGTCCTGCCAACCATTCGAACCAGCAGTGAAGTCTACGGTGAATCGGGGCAAGGTATTTTTGATCGCCCCGTTCCGATCGCGGGGATCGCAGGCGATCAACAAGCGGCCCTGTTCGGTCAAAATTGCCTTCGGCACGGCATGGCCAAGAACACCTACGGCACCGGTTGTTTCATGCTGATGAATGTGGGAGATAAACCGCAGATTTCCAAACATCGATTGCTCGCAACTCTCGCCTGGAAGCTCGGTCCATTGTCCCCTCCTCAATTTGCACTTGAGGGGAGTGTCTTCATTGCTGGCGCGGTTGTTCAGTGGCTTCGCGATGGACTTGGAATCATTCAGGCGTCGAGCGATGTCGAAGCGTTGGCTGCCAGCGTCTCCGATAGCGGAGGTGTCTTTTTGGTTCCAGCCTTTGCGGGACTCGGAGCGCCGCACTGGGATGCCTATGCGCGAGGCACCATTCTTGGATTGACGAGAGGGACTAACAAGGCCCATATCGCTCGCGCAGCCTTAGAAGGAATAGCCTTTCAAGTTGCCGACGTTTTGGATGCCATGCAACACGATTCCGGCATTCAAATCGATCAGCTTCGTGTCGACGGTGGTGCCTCAGCCAATAACCTTCTAATGCAGTTTCAAGCGGACATTCTTCAAGCACCGGTAGTACGGCCCAAGATCATCGAAACAACGGCTCTCGGCGCAGCCTTTTTAGCTGGTTTGGCAGTTGGATACTGGCGAGATCCATCGGACATCGAATCGATTTGGCAATCCGATCGCGTCTTCGAACCCGTCATGCCTGCCAACGAAGCGGCCAGCCGTCGCGAAGATTGGAAGCGAGCCCTTGATCGTTCCAAAGACTGGGAACATTCGAACTCATGACACCCGGATTCGATCGCGATCGGCATCTTGAAGCGGCCATCGACCGTACGGACGCTTGGGACCTCATCATCATCGGCGGGGGAGCGTCTGGTGTTGGAGCCGCTTTGGACGCGGCGACTCGAGGCCTTTCGGTGTTGCTTCTCGAGGGAACCGACTTTGGTAAAGGAACTTCTAGCCGGTCGACGAAGCTCATTCATGGTGGTGTTCGCTATTTGCGTCAAGGCAATTTCGCACTGGTTCGGGAATCGCTTCGAGAGCGTTCTCAATTGCTAAAAAATGCGCCCCATCTCGTTCATCCGCTTGAGTTCATTTTGCCGTGTCGTTCTCTTTTCGAATTCGTCTTTTACAGTTTGGGGATGAAGGTTTACGATTGGTTGGCCAGTAGTCCCGAGTTCCCGCAGTCACAACGGCAATCGAAGACTCAGGTTCTTTCGAAACAAACAGCACTATCTCCCGATGGTCTCTTTGGAGGGATTTCGTACTTCGATGGCCAATTCGACGATTCACGCTTGTTGATCAATATGGTTCAGACTGCCGCCGAAAAGGGAGCGACGCTCGTCAATGCTGCACGCGTCCTCGAACTTACCAAAAACCCAAGCGGACGAGTCGACGGTGTTGTCTGTCGCGATGAAGAAACAGGAGAGACTCACACGTTTCGCGGTCGTTGTGTTCTCAATGCAACCGGCCCGTTTTGTGATTCGATTCGAAGAATGGATCAAGCGGATACCGTACCCTTAGTGGCAGCCAGCCAAGGAATTCACTTGGTGTTAGGCAAAGAATTCTTTCCAGGCAATACGGCGTTGATCGTCCCCAAGACTCGCGATGGGCGGGTGATGTTTATCATTCCGTGGCACGAACATGTGTTGCTAGGGACAACGGACACTTCGATTACCGCAATCAACGAAGAGCCACAGGCCTTGGAGGAGGAAATCATGTTCCTGCTGGAAACGGCTGGCCAATATTTGCGAAAGCAGCCTACTCGCGAGGATTGCTTGAGTGTTTTTGCCGGCATACGCCCTCTTGTCCAAACTCAACCTGGAGCGAAAACATCGACACTCTCTCGCGATCATACGCTGGAGGTTTCCTCCACAGGTTTGCTTACCCTAACCGGCGGCAAATGGACAACGTATCGACAAATGGCTGAGGACTGCATCGATCGCGTTTTGCAGCTCCTCGGTAAACCACATCGTCCCTCGGTAACTCGTGATTTACGCCTCCACGGATGTCCTCAAGATCAAGTCGTATCAAGTTCGAGGAGCGGTGCGGTTTATGGATGCGATGCCGACTTGCTAGAGCAATTGATCCGTCAGACGCCTTCGCTCGGGGAACGATTGCATGCGGATTTGCCCATTCGCGGGGCAGAAGTTGTTTGGGCTGTTCGGCACGAATGGGCTCGCACGATAGAAGATGTACTTGCCAGACGAACGCGAGCTTTGTTTCTCAACGCACGAGCATCGCTGGAAATGGCTCCAACCGTCTGCCAATTAATGGCGAGTGAATTGAATCGCGACGAAAACTGGCAAGCGGCTCAACGGGCGGCCTTTCGACGGACGGCGAGCTTGTATACTCTTGGATAAACTTGGTTAATCCGATCTCGCATTCCAAAAGGAAAACAATTGATGAATCCCCTTGTTGCTGAGTTTCTTGGAACACTGATCTTGCTTGTCTTTGGAAATGGGGTGGTGGCGAACGTAGTGTTGGCAAGAACCAAAGGAAACAACGCGGGCTGGCTGGTCATTTCGGCAGGTTGGGGCGTCGCCGTTTTCGTTGGGGCACTTTGCAGCGTAAAAGCAAGCGGCGCTCATTTAAACCCAGCGGTCACGGTCGGGTTAGCTCTTGCAGGAAAGTTTGCGGCAAGCAAAGTCTTCGGGTACATCGTAGCGCAGATGTTGGGCGCTATGCTAGGGGCCGTCGTTATCTATTACTTTTACCGTGAGCATTTTAAAGCAACGAACAATGCGGATGACAAGCTCGCTTGCTTTTGCACGGCCCCCAACATTCGAGGGACTTGGCAATGCTTTTTCTGCGAAGTTGTTGGAACCATGATGCTCGTGCTCCCAATCCTATTGATCGAGCCAGCTACTCTTGAAAACTTCTCCGGGGTGAGCGCCACCAATCCGCCAGAGTTTGGGTTAGGAAGCTTGGGATTAGTCCCTGTTGCGGTGATCGTATTTGGCATTGGCCTTTCACTTGGAGGAACAACGGGTTATGCGATCAATCCAGCACGCGATCTTGGGCCGCGAATCGTACACCACTTTTTGCCGATAGTGGGGAAGCGAGATAGCGATTGGGAGTATGCTTGGATCCCCGTAGCAGGTCCAATCGCAGGTGCGATCCTTGCGGCACTTGTTTTCGTGTTGGTAACTTAGTCATGGACTTGGTTCTGGCAGACTCGGCGTCTGTTTTTCGTAGTGCAGGCTGCTAGCCTGCAGTGCTTTCTTTCTAGCACAGGCTAGCAGCCTGTGCTACGGGAGCCACCCGCATGTGTCGGCGTCGAGCAAATAGCGATCATGGCAGGAGCTCCAATACCAATCTTCATGGCGTTCCACCAAGCCCGCCGAGACCGGATTGGCTCGGATGTAATTCACGATCCGCTCAAACTCGTCCTCGTCGCGCACCCAATGGTCGTAGGATTCGGGTTGCCAAAAGCTTCCTTCGCGTTTCAGTAGCTTGTTCGCTTCGTTGGCGGTATAGCTTTTCAGGCTGTGCATGATCTTCGAAAGTCGGCTACCTTTGTCAGCACTCTCACCGATTTCAATCTCTTTCTCTCGATGCGACGTCTCATCTAATTCCGATGGTGACGGCGTGAACAGCGCATGCACATGATTTGGCATGATGCAGTATGCGTGCAAATGGTACTTCCCGCCATCGTGATGATAGAGATTCTGTCGCAACATTGACGCAACCCGAGCGTCTTTAAGCCAATCAACTTCGGATACCCGATCGAGGTAGTCTTCATACGCGGCGAATAGTACTTTGTGGATATGGCGTTTGTGTTCGCTGGGAGTACGAGTTGACTTTTGAAGCAACAGCTTTGTTTTCTTATCCTTTAAGGCTTGGACCACATTCGCGGGGAGTGTATCCGCTAAACGATAAGTCACAAAATGGGCGGCGCCAGGTACATACCAATGCGGCAGTGATCTGCGATGCATCAGCAACATGTTTCCCCCGCAGTGCAGGCCGCCAGCCTTTGAAGTGGTGACACAAAAAACCGGGACGATATTCCTCGTAGTGCAGGCTGCCAGCGCTGCCAGCCTGCGGTTCTTTCTTTCTAGCACAGGCTAGCAGCCTATGCTACGGCATCCCCAATCTCTTGGGGCTGTTTCGAAAACGAAAAAACCTCAGGTACGAATCTTGCCCTGTTATGCAAGCATCTTTTGCCAGGTATCTTTGGCGACTTGCAAGGCTTCCAGGAGCTTTTCCGGATGCTTCCCACCCGCTTGCGCCAGATCGGGCTTTCCTCCTCCTCCGCCACCCACCGTCACCGCCACGGGTGTGATCCATTTTCCTGCGCTGAAACCTCTTTCCACCAGCGATTGACTGATGCCCGCGATCAGCGTGACTTTGTCGTCCATCGAGTTGGCTAACAGGATCGCGATAGGGTCGGCCGAACGCTTGCGAATTTGATCGATCCACTGCCGCATCATGCCCGGATTCGCGTGCGGTGTCTCAGCCACAATCATCTGAGTACCCGAAACGGTTTGAGCCATCCCCATCAAGTCATCGATCGACATGCTCCCGCTCGACGCGATCTGCTGCATCTGCTGATGCAATTGCAACTGCTCCGCTAACATCGTTTCAAGCCTGACCGGCACTTCTTCGAAAGAAACATTCAATGCCCGCGCCGCCAACTTGAAAGCCGCTCGTGTACTGCCGTAGGCTTCAAGCTTTGGAACGCTTTTTCCCGTGGCAATGAGAGCGGGAATCGCTTCGTTGCCACTCCCACTGACAAGCTTCTTCAACTTGCGAACAGCCGAAACCAACTCCATGGTTTTCTCGCCCAATAGTGCGATCGGGCAACCAAGCAACTTCGCCACTTGCATGGCCAACGTTTCGACCTTTTGACGCTGGTCAACAGCTCGTTTGCCGGTAAGTGCAGTGATCCGCCTTGTACCAGAGGAAACGCTCTCTTCGGAAAGAATTTCAATCATGCCAACATCCTTCGTGTTGGTTAGATGAATACCGCCGCAGAGTTCTTTTGAAAAACCGCCCATGCTAACCATTCGCACAGGGTCCGGGTACTTTTCACCAAAGAGCATCATCGCGCCTGCTTCCCGAGCGGTTGCGAGCGGAACCAATTTCCAATCGACGGGTGCTTCCTCGTGGATGCGTTCGTTCGTTATCGATTCTACTTGCTTGAGTTGCTCGTCACTCAGAGGCTCTTGATTGCTGAAGTCGAATCGAAGCCAATCTGCATCGACCTTGCTCCCCTGTTGTTGAGCGTGACCGCCAACGACCGTTTGAAGAGCATGGTGCAAAATATGGGTCGCCGAGTGAGCCCGGCGAATGGCATCGCGACGGTTGCTATCGACTTTGGCCGAAACCATGTCTCCTTCTTTGAATTCGCCCGAGGTCATCTTGCCATGATGGATGATTAACTCGCCGCTGCGTTGCGTGTCCGAAACCTCGAACTCCCCTTTCGGTGTGATGAGTTTTCCAGAATCGCCAACTTGGCCACCGCTCTCGCCGTAGAATGACGTTCGGTCGAGAACGATCCGAGTCATCTCGGTTGGGGTGGCAGAGGAGATGACTCCGACCAGTCGGTCATCCTTGGGTTTGCCTACAATAAGGCCTTTGATTTGAGCCTCGACCTCGGTTTTGTCGTAGCCAAGAAACTCGCAATGTTGCAATGCTTCTTTTAGTGTTTCGATTGGGCCGGTTTCAAAGAGCTCTTTTCCGCCGCCGCCGCTGACTTCGCCGTGTTCGCCCATCGCGGCTCGATAGCCGTCCCAGTCAAAGCCGTAGTTCTTTTCGGCAGCGATCTGCTGAAACATCTCAGGTGGAACGCCATACGTTTGGTACAAGCTGGCTGCTTCACGGCCATCGACCATGACGCGGCCCGACGATTGCATTTCGCCAAACACGCGACCAATGCGATCCAACCCCGAATCAATGGTTGCAAAGAAGTCCGACTCTTCGCGTTTCATGACTTGAGCCACGCGTTCGCTTGTTTGCGTAAGCTCTGGATATACCGCCTTCATCATCTGAGCCACGATGGGAACAAGCTGGTGCATAAACGGCTCGCGTAAGCCCATTTGGTGACCGTCGAGGACAGCCCGTCGCAGCAATCGCTTAATGACGTAGCGAGCTTTCTTGGGCCCTGGATAGACATTTTCATGGATCGCAAAGGTACATGCGCGAACGTGGTCGGTGATGCGGCGCAAGCGTCGACCATTGTCGCTTTCGTATTGATAGTTGACTCCACAAACTTCAGCTGCTGCGTTGACAATCGGCATCAAAATGTCGATATGGAAATTCGTCGTCACGTCTTGAAGAACACTTGCAGTACGTTCCATGCCCATACCGGTATCGATGTTCTTGCTCGGCAATGGACGCAAGTTATCGGGTGGATTCCCAACGCGATTAAACTGGGTGAACACCAAATTCCAAATTTCGACGGTTTTACCTGAATCGAGCGTGTAATAAATTTCGCTACAGGGGCCGCACACGCCGTCTGGACCTTGGCTAGGGGCAGATGCGGGCCAAAAGTTTTCGTCTTCCTCCATTCGGCTGATACGACTGCTGGGTAGCCCGATACTCTCGTTCCAAAGCTTGAACGCTTCGTCGTCGTCTTTGTAAACGGTGACCGTCAATCGGCCCGGCTCGATGCCAAGCCATTTTTTGTCCGTCAAAAACTCCCAAGCCCACGCGACGGCTTCTTTCTTGAAGTAGTCGCCGAAGCTGAAATTGCCAAGCATTTCAAAGAAAGTGTGGTGGTACGACGTGCGACCAACATTGTCGATGTCGCCCGTTCGCAAGCATTTCTGGCAAGTCGTCGCCCTGGTAAAATCGAGTTTCACTTTGCCAAGAAAGTGGTCTTTGAACTGGTTCATCCCCGCCGGAGTAAACAAGACGGACGGGTCCCAAGTCGGAACAAGTACGTCGCTGGCCTGTCGATGGTGGCCTTTGGATTCGAAGAACGACAGGTATTTTTCGCGTAACTCGTCCGTTTTCATTGTGTGAAACTTAGAATGTTGGATGAAATCGTGGAATGGAGCGGCTGCACGGGATTCGTGGTTTCGCGAAGCCTACAGAACTGCCG
>Ga0194045_1000068_pt1 | contig 28180 bp, 28 predicted proteins | sample JunL6211m_MetaG_FD_161686 | JGI IMG/M metagenome (GOLD analysis project Ga0194045, IMG submission 161686) | Anoxic zone freshwater microbial communities from boreal shield lake in IISD Experimental Lakes Area, Ontario, Canada - Jun2016-L626-11m | ecosystem: Environmental > Aquatic > Freshwater >...
AGTTGATGCTCTGGGGAGAGCTGCATGAGTTCTTCGAGGATAGCCGGGTGCTGGTAGGCTTTTAGGCCGCAGCGGGGTTCGATGAGGTGCTCAGGCACGACGAGGCCGTCGAGGTAGTGGGCGAAGGGTTGGAGTTCGGATTGGAGGATGTCCTTAAGGACGGTGATTTCGTCGCCGGGCCAGGGGAGGGTATGGCGGACGCAGCGGAGGATGATGAGTTTGTCGAGTAGAGACGGGTCGAGCGGGGGGAGGACTTGGAGGTTTTCGGGCTCGTCGTTCAGGGAGATGGACATGGCCCAGATGGGTCGGAGGGTGATGGCCTGGCGGTTCTTGGGGTGGCAGGACTGATTCTGGGCGAAGAGCATGGATTTGATGTTGGAACCCAGGGCGCGGCGAGAGTGGATGTCGCGGCCGGGCGCCTCGTCTTCGATTGCCAGGTGCTCGGATGCGAAGAGATCGCCGTTGAAGTCGGTCGCGCCGGACATATAGCGGTAGGGTTTGGCGATGCGGCCGCCGAGGAGGGGCGTGATGACGGCAGACTGGAGGAAGGACTTACCGCAGGCGGCGGGTCCTACGAGGGCGAGGGCCTGACTGGATCGCCAGGTGCCTGTCAGGACGGCCTGCCGGCGGAGCGCGAGCCAGTAGATGATGCGCCAGTATTGATCGTCGTTCTGGTCCAGGAGGTTATGGATGTAGGTCAGGATGCGGGCGCAGTCGCCGGGGGCGCCCGGGAGTGGGACGACGGAGCGGGTAACGAGGATCGTGCCGTAGAGACCAGCGCGGTGGCCGGCGAGTGGGCCGGCGTATTCGATGAGGGTATCGCGGGTGCGGCGCAGGAGCTGGCGATCGACCTCGGAGGTGCCGGTTTCGTCCTTAACGTGGGACACACCGGATTCGAGGAGGAACGTGCGGGCGCGGTCGCCGTTGATCTGGGCGTAATCGCCCCACGCGTTACGGGTCCACCACTGGCCGGAGTTCGGATCGTAGTGGAGATCGTCGAGTGGGTTCGCCGCAGCCGGTACGGGTTCAGCCTGAACGGGTCGCGGTGGATCGCCAGCGGCGTCGAGGAGGCCCTGGATAGATACGTCAGGCGGGATAGGGTCGGCGAGATCCCAGCCCTCGGGGAGCGTATCGGGGAGTGAAACGAGGCGGGAGGCGGGGAGGCGTGCCTTAAGGTAGATCATGGCGTCGCGACCGGGTTTATCGGCGTCGGGCCAGAGGATTACGGGGGTATCGCGGGTCAGGAGAGGGTCGATAGCGGCCCGCTGGATTCGTTTGGAGCCGCCCTGCCAGGTGATAACGACGTGGGACGGGAAGAGTTTCGAGGCCGCGATGGCGGTTTTCTCACCCTCGACGATGAGAACCGGGTCGGTTGGGCGCCGTGCGAGGAGGTGGAGGTTGAAGAGGGGGACGGGTTCGGGTGCGGTCCAGCCCTTCCAGCGCCAGTGGCGTGGGTTCAGGGGGTCCGGTGGCTGGTTCTCAGGTGGTAGGAACCGGAGGGGCCGGACGTCCTTGGAGCCGTCGGGAAGGTCGAATCGGACGACGTAGGCGTAGATTGCGCCGTCGGCGTCGGGATATGGCCAGGCAGCGGAGCCGTATCGGTAGGGCTGAGAGGCGTCGTTGCGGTGGCCGTGTTTCAGGGGATCGAAGCGGCGCGGTTCGGGTTGGTAATCGTCGCGTATACCGAGGAATTCGCGGGCCCACTGGGCGGCCCTGGATTTCGGATAGACGTGATGCTGGCCGATGAGTTCGAGGAGATCGCCGCCCTGACCAGCGGCGTGGTCGTACCAGAGGCCCTGCTTAGGGCCGGAGAGTTCGACGTACAGGGAGTCGCCTGCGTCGCCGAAGACGTTGCCGACGATCCACTGGGGACCGATCTGACGGCCGGCGGGTAGGAGTTGAGAGCAGAGTTCTGCGACCCGGACGGAGAGGGCGTCCGAGAGTTCTGTGAGGGTCATGCTTGTAGTGAGTGAGTGAGGTTAAGGAGTGGTTGTCATAAAGGCTGGCGTGTGATCGCCGACGTAGGCACCGAGTTGGTTGAACTCGTGGAACTCGACGGCTTCCTCGTAGGTCATGCCGTAGGATTCCAGTTGAGCGATAACGCGGTCGTAGTCGTAGATCACGAATGCTTCCGATCCGAATCGGCTGGCGACGCCTAGGATGCAGTCGTCGAAACCGTCCATCAGCAGGAGGTCTGGGTTTATGTCTGCGATTTGATCACGTGTCATAAAAAAAGAGGGGACACTTTCAGGGTTCGCTGTCGCAGTTCAGGTCGTATTCCGTTGCATCCAGGAGCGCGATGCGGATCTGGCTCTCGGTCGCCTGCGCGGTGCCACAGAGCATTCCGAGGCGTTCGTAGAATCGGTACTTACCTTCCGGTGAGAGGTGCTCGGGTGCTTTCTGGCCGTGTAGGGCCTGCGTGATAGCAGCTGCGCGGATTGTAGGGTTGCTCATAGGTTGTCGGTGTCTGAAACGGATCGCGCCACGATGGCGTGACCGCCGGCTGTGGTGATTTGGTCGAGCCAGTTCTGTTGGTCAGGACGGACACGGCCGGTTTTGGTTTTGATTTCGATGGAGAGGAATTGGGCGATCTGGGAGCCGACCATGTCGGGTGTCACGGTGAGTGTGCGCCAGCCGATGAGGTCACCGGACCCGGGGAACAGGCCCATGCGAACGTGACGTGCGTCGCGCAGGAATACGCCTTCGGGATCGCGTAGCGCCTGGCCGACGTAGCCCTCGCCGACCTGATTACGGAAGACGCGGACGTGCGGTTTAGATCCAGCGGCGCGGAGGATCAGGGCTTGGAGTTCGGATTCGGTCATAGAGATTTGCGTTGACGTGCTTGCCAGCGGAAGAAGGCCCAGCCTAGCTTATATCCCCGCTGCTTGGCGAGTGCTCGGAAGTCGTCGAGCGTTTTGCATTTGCCTTCTTCACGGCGATCTTCGCGTTTCTTGGAGATGTCTTCGATCGACAGGCGCTGAAGCTCACCATCGACCTCCTCGATTTCGCGAGCGGCTATCTCACGCTGCGATCCGCACTGAGGGCAAACGGTTCCTGCAAAAATCGCGAAGCACTTGGAGCACTGCTTGGTTTCGACGAGCGAGGATTTCTTCAATCGCTTCTCGCGCCCGCTAAGGTCCCAGTCGCGCTCCTGCTCAGCGAGTCCATGGCGGAGACAGTTCCCAACGTGATCGAGGATGATCGCGTTAACCTTGCCCGGGTACGGCCGCAGGGCCCGGCCCACCTGCTGAAGGTGCATGGAAAGAGACTGAGTTGGCCGAAGCAGGATGGCCGCGTTCACGGCCGGCAGATCGAATCCCTCGGAGATAAGTTCGCAGGAGGTAAGGACCAGGATTTTACCAGCGGTCAGATCATCCACGCGCTGCTTTCGGACCTCGGGATCTAGGGTTCCGTCGATGCTAGCAGATGGGATTCCGCAAGAGTTAAACGTATCGGCGACGTGCTGAGCGTGAGCGACCGATATACAGAACGCGACGGCCCGCTGCCGGTTACAGAATCTCACGTAATGAGTCACTGCATCGCCTGTGATGCGTGGCGTATCGACGATCTCCTCGGTCTCGGAGCGATCGAAGTCGCCGGCAATCGTGTGGACCTGAGACAGATCGACTGCCTCACGAGGCGCGTAGTACACGGGCTGCGCCAGGAATCCGTTGTCGATGAGCCACTGGACAGACGGACCCATGACCATGCGGTCAAACATGGCCCCAAGACCCTTGCCATCGAGGCGCTCTGGGGTCGCAGTCACGCCGATAAACTTGGCGGTCGGCCATGCTGCGAACATCTGGACGTAGGACTTGGAGACCGAGTGGTGCGCTTCGTCGATGATAACGAGATCCGGAGCGGGTATAGTATCCAGGCGACGGGCTAAGGTCTGGATCGAAGCGACCATGGCAGGCTGAGTGGACGTGGATTTACCTGCCTGAATGAAGCCATGCGGAACGCCGACGCGCTTCAGAGTGGCGCTGATTTGATCGAGGATTTCGCGGCGATGCGCGATAATGATAACGCGAGACCCCCGCTTGAGGACCTGGGACGTGATGTAGGAGAAGAGGACTGTTTTGCCGGAGCCAGTCGGGCTCACCGCCAGCGGGCGGTTTGCTCCAGATCCGAACGCCCCTCTGATATCGTTTGCCAGCTGGTTTTGGTAAGGCCGGAGTTCCATCGTGAGCCGTAGGCTGCGTTCTGAGGCTTGACGTGTCAAGCATAAGCTGCACACTGCCGGCATGAAAAACACGGTTCGAGTGAGCTACAGGTTGCCGATTGAAGTGGCGAAGATGCTTGAGGATGAAGCGGTGCGTGCCCGGCGCACGAAGACGGCGGTGCTGATTATTGCGATCGAGGACCACGTTCTGCGATGTGATGATGAACGGTCGGATTGGGTTGAAAAACCCGTTGACACTAAGAAGAAGCGGTAGAACGATACCTCCACGACGCATAGCTTGGTTTCGTCAACCAGGCGCGAACTGGGCGCGTAATTCCAGTTGGCCAAGAGTGCTGAAGAGCACTCGCCGGTTCCACGGCTCGGACTCGCCACCGAGGTTGGATTGATGGTCTTAGGACCTGCAATCTGCCTCGTGTCTCGGAGGGGTAGGTGAAGTAAACCCCGGGATAGGAGAGCCAATATGGCCAGTGGAAATGTAATCAGCTGTAAGCAGTTTCAGTCTTTTCTTGTCTCGCAGGAACCTGTGTATGACAAAGAAATCCTCAAGGATATCCGCCCGTTTGACGGGTTGATCGGATACTACAACACCGGATCGTTCGACGCGTATTCCGGCACCACTCACACGTTTGACCGCTTCAACAGCGTGTTCCCGAATGTGACTGGCGCTTGGGAGAATCCTACGGGCGCCGCCTGTACTGGAACGCCTTGCGACACGGAAGAGAACAAGATCGGTTGGGGCTTCACCCGCAATACCTACTCGCTTGAAAAGCAGGCGTGGGGTTCGGATCTGTTGTGCTTCGACCAGATTATGACGAAGACGAAGGCCAAGGAGCACTTCCGTCAGATCATCGACGACGTTCTTCGCCCTGCGACGAACTGGATCACGACCTACTACCTCCAGCGTAAGGCGATGGAGCTGTCTGGTTACGATGCTCTCAGCAACACTCAACCTGGAGCTTTCGCAGTTGTTCCTGGTCTTCCGGCGATTGCCTTCTCTTGGGTTGGCACTGGTTACTCGGTACTGCGTGTAACCGACACTGCTGCCGCTCCCATTGCTTTTGCTACGGTTGGAATGTTGACTCCGGACATCCTCCGTAGCCGCGTGACCCGTCAATACTTCCTGGGCGCCGTTCAGGCCGGTAAAGATGGTTACGACAGTCTCCAGCTGCACACCGACAAGGACACCTTCCGTTACCTGTCCAAGGAAAATCCGTTGCTAGTAAGTTCCTGGCGTTTCGGTGAGTTCGCTCCCGCTGCCAAGGAGTTCTACAAGTACGGCTTCATGGGATACGTCGGCGACTTCATGGTGAAGGTGCTGCAATTCCCGCTGCGATTCGTTTCGACTGCCACCGCTGGTAATTACCGATTGGTTCTTCCCTATCGGAACGTTACAGCGACCCAGGGTATCCGATCTGAGTTCAACCCTGATTACAACGCGGCTCAGTACCAGATCAGTTACATCAACAACCCGCGTGCGTTGCGCGTGTTGCCGTTCCGCCCTGAGGCCGTAAACCCGAATATGCCGTTCCTGGTTCGGGATTACGGTGGTCGCTGGAAGTTTGCGACCAACGACTTGGGTGCAGATTGCTCCGGTAAACCGATCGACAACAGCCGTGGTAACAAAGGTAAGTTTATCGCCGACTTCCAGTTGGCTGTAAAACCTGAGCATCCCGAATGGCTTGAGGCGATCTTCCATAGGGTTAGCCAAGTGTGCCCAATATTTATCGGTGGTTGCGGCGCCGATCCTGGCGAACTCGCTCAAAACTACAACTCTGCGGATCCTGTTTGCCCGCGAGTGATTCAGTTCACGGCGACTACTGTCACTGGCGGAACTAACTTTGTGCTGAACGCCAATGCCAGCATCTTGTGTAACGACAATTACATCACAAGTCCTGCTATCAATGCTGCGAATGTGGCGGCCTTGGTGGTTGCAATTCAAGCGGCTTGGACTGCCGAGTTTGGCGCTGGCTCTGGAACCTGGAGCGTTGTCTCTGGCAACTTGATCCAAATTAGCGGAACTACCTGCGACAACGTCACGTTGGAGTTCTCGATTTAATCGGGTCGATAACAACGGGGCTCTCCTTCGGGAGGGCCCCCTTTTGAGGTGCTGGTAGCCACCCGGAGCGTCCGGGATGCTAGCAGCCTCTCACCAAGACCTCTTACCAAGACTTCAAAGAAAAGGATTTTACGATGTACGGACAAATGATGGGTAAACGAAAGATGGACGGCATGGGCCGCATGAGTTCCGAGGTTGAAACCGTCGAGTTCACTCCTCCCAAAGAATTAAAACTGGAAGGCGATTCAGGAACCGCAATGGTTGACTGGCGCATGACACCGCGTGGAACCGTTGAGATCATTGGATTCGACGGCATAACGCTTGGTGAGACTGGCAAGCAAGACATGGAAGAGGACGCTGCCGAAAACGAAATGGATGACATGGAGGAGGAAGCCTAATATGCCTGTTTTAACCCCTCAACAACTTGGAGATACAGGCGTATGCTTTGACTGCATGGAGCCAGGTTTGCAGCAGACGATGCTGCTGTCGTTGCTCCAACAGATTCAGGTCGCTTCATTCGACGCTGCCCGTACAACCGCAAGCCCAGGTGGACTTTTGACTGCGACTGCAACGGCCGCTGCTAACCCTGGTCGCCGTCGGTTTGTAATCCAGAACCAGAAGACTACTGAGCATCTCCACGTAAAGTTTGGAACCGGATGCACCACGACTGATTACCACTACGTTCTTTTGAGCGCCGCAACCGCTGGCGCTGGAGCAACATCCCTAACTTTTGAAGGCTACACTGGCGCGATTAGCGTCGCTCCCGTCGCCGGAAGCCCGTCCTACACCTTTGCTGAATTTGTCTGACCTATGACAACCCCTTCGATTCAAACCCTTATTACGCAGGCTCAACAGGTTCTAAACCTGAAGTCTACCAATGAGATCCGCGCCACGCTTGCCGCCGTACTTGCTAACGCAAACGTCGGCACACCGCTCAATCCGAACCTGACCACGCAACAGCTGTGGGACGAGTTCTATGAAATCGTTCGCCAGCCAAGCGACGACATCATGTCGATCGTCGTCGATCAGATGATGCGGATGGTGTTCTCCCCGCCGGCCCCCGGTGGTGCTGGTGCGGACAAGCAGGTGATTTTTAATGACATGGGGGTGTTGGCGGGAGACCCCGGTCTGGTTTACAACAAAACAACTGATGCGCTGACCGTTGTCGGACTCGTTACCGCTGGCTCCGCCACCATCACCGGCGATCTGACGGTGCGGACGGATAAACTGAAGGTTACGAGTACGGGTGTGGGTTTTGGCACAACGACTCCGACTGGTGTTGCTGATTTTCTTAGCGCTGTTATTGGAAACTCCAATGTGCTAACCATTGGTAACAACGAGTACGGAGCCGCGACGTATCTCAACAGCAATTCCGTTTCGCTCACGTTTAATCGCGGCACGTCCTTCAAGACCGGAGCTGTTGTCTCTTCTAACGTAACAAGCGGAAACCTGTCGGAAGGTTACATTGCGTTTCAGACTTCTACTTCAAATGTGCTTACCGAGCGGTATCGCATTGACAATGTTGGCAACAGCATTTGGTCCGTAGCTGGCACCACCGCCATGACCCTCAACTCTACGGGGTTGGGCGTGGGGGTTACGCCTGCTGCTGGTGATGGTTCTGGTATTTTTAAAGCCGCTGGAACCGGTGCCTTAACCGCAAGCACTCGGGTTGGTCTTGATGTCCGAGAATTAACTTCCGGCAATCAGGCTGGTCTAATTTTTGGAGCAATGACCACCGAGAATACCGGCGTCATCGGTTCTCGTACTGCGAGCGGAAACATCGCTTTCCAGACGTTCAATGGTGCGTCTTGGGGAGAGCGGATGCGGATTGATTACCTCGGCAACGTCGGCGTGGGGGTTACGCCGAGTGCGTGGGGTTCTAGCTACAAAGCTGTTCAATTGACTGGCGGTGTTTTAACTTCTTATGTAAATGGAACAATAGCCGTCATTCAGAATTCCTATGATACTACGGCTGGAACATTCAGATATGTTGTCGCTGCGTCTTCACCCGCATCATTTTATCAACAATTTAATGGCGCACATGAATGGTCTAACGCTTCTGCCGGAACCGCTGGAAACCTAATCAATGGAACTGGAGCATGGACATCCAGAATGACCCTCGATGCGAGTGGGAATTTGCTGGTGGGGACGACAGCGGTTGGAATGACTGCTGGTGGTGTTCGCTTAAAAAATGGTGGCGGAAATCTTGGTGAAATAACCCTATCTAATAATAGTGGAGCCGCAGATTACGTTGCTCGTTTTGTTTGGGGTTCAGGTGCTACGTTAGTTGGAAACATAACCGTTTCTTCAGTTGCCACTGTCTACAACACAATTTCCGATTATCGTCTGAAGGAAGCCGTAAAACCGCTAAACGGAGGTTTGGCTCGCGTCAATGCGCTAAAGCCTTCCGTTTATAACTGGAAGTCTGATGGTTCGACCGGAGAAGGTTTCTTGGCCCACGAACTGGCCGAAGTGGTTCCTGCTGCTGTGACTGGAGAAAAAGATGCCCTGAACGCAGACGGAAGCATTAAGTCTCAGGGCATTGATATGTCCCGAGTCGTCCCCATCTTGGTTGCAGCCATCCAAGAACTTACCGCCCGCGTCCAAACCCTCGAATCCCGCTAATTTATGACCATCCTCTGGATCATCGAACGCCTTCTCGTTAAGCCCACCGAAGGCTCCCTCACCGATGTCGTAATCACCGCCGATTGGCGATGCAACGGCACTCAGGATCAATACAGCGGCACCTGCTACGGCTCCTGCTCGTTCCAGCCGCCGAGTGGTGAGTTCACGCCTTACGAAGACCTGACCGAGCAGCAAGTCCTAGACTGGTGCTTCGCCAATGGAGTCGATCAAGCGGCTATTGAGGCGAACGTGACGCAGCAGATCAACGACCAGATCAATCCGCCGGTGATTGCTCCGCCGTTGCCGTGGGTGCCGGTGCCGCCTCCTGAAGTCGTTCCTCCGTTGATCGAGCAGGCTGTGCCGGTTTTGGTTGCGGAGCCTGTGGTTATCGCTGACGCTCCCTCCGCATGATCAAGATCGAACTCACTCAGGAGCAGGCCAACAGCCTCCTCCAACTCATCGACATTGCCATCAAGGCCGGTGGCTACCAAAACGCCAAGGTGGGCGTTCCTTTGGCCGACATCATCCTCGCAGCCGCACAGCCTAAATCCGAGTAATGGAACCAACGAACAGCAGCACCAGCCCTGGACTTAGCCTAGCAGCAGCGGCAGGTGCCACCGCTGTTTCGTTTATTCCAGTACTGACCGACTGGGTTCGCCTTATCACCGCGCTGATTGGCTTGGCCTGCGCCATCTATGCCGCATATCGATTATTCCGCTCAAAATGAAAAACACGAAAACAACTCTTGCCGGTGTAGGTGCCATTCTCGTCGCTGTCGGTGGTGCCCTTCGGGCTGCCTTCGACGGTGACGCAAGCACCAACATCGACATCGCTTCGACCATCGCCGCGGTCACTGCTGGCATTGGCCTTATCATGGCCAAGGACGCCAACGAAAAGACTCCTGTCGTTCCTCCGGTTTGAACTGGATCTACCAACTCGTGAAGGCTCTCCTGGATTTTCTCCGGGAGACGCCTGCACCAAAAGTAGAAGATGGAAATGCGCCAAAGCCTCTCAAATCTGATCTGGCTGCTCGTGTTGCCAATCTGCCTGGGTTGCCAGCAGACAAAAGTAATCCTCGTTCCTAGCGGTGATCCGGTGATGCTAGCAGAGCCCGTCCGCGCTCACGTCTACGCGTTTGACAAGGACGGCAAGCTATCTGGCCCGAGTCGGGTTACCCTTCCAGCTGGGTGGTACGTACTGCCGAAAGCCAAATGATCACCTACCGAGGCCAGAAATTTGCCGGGTACAACAAGCCGAAATCAACCCCGGGGGCCTCGAAGAAGTCTGCTGTGTTGGCCAAGGAGGGCGGTCAGGTGAAGCTCGTGCGCTTTGGTGATCCGAACATGAGCATCAAGAAGCACATTCCAGAGCGTCTTAAAAGCTTTCGTGCCCGGCATGGTTGTGACACACCGGGCACGAAGTTATCTGCGAAGTATTGGAGTTGCCGCGCCTGGTGATCAGTACGCCGACGGCAACTCGTCGATCGCGTCTTCAGCGCTCTTAGGAGCGATGCGCGTCGCAGTCGAGGTTCCCTCACCCTGACCGGGTTCAGAGGATCGGACCTTTCCAACCTTCTTCTCCAGCTCCGCCACCTTTTGCTGAAGACGGATTACTCGCAGGCGCTCACGGCCGTAGGCCCGAGCACGTAGTGCAACCTGAGCCTGAGCCTTCGTAATGAGGTCAACCTTGTCCTCGTAGCCCATGTCAGCATCGACGCCCTCGCCTTTCAGCGCGATTCGGATCAGCCGATCACTCTCGTCCAGGAGCTTGTTGCCATCATCGTCACCATCTTCCCTGCCGAACAGCTGCGGGTGGCTCTTTTCGTAATCCGAGAACTGCGATTCAAACAGCTCACGCGAGCGAGACTGACGTCCTTCTACCTGCTTCGATCGCTCAACCTCACGCTGCGCTCCCTTCTCCTTCCATTCAGCGATGGACTTGTCGCGAGACTGAGTGAGTTCGAGTAACCGACGGCGGTGGGCCATGATCTCGGGCGCAGCTGGCCCGAACGTCTCCTGAGCGATGATCGCGGCCTTGGCGACCGGCACATTTAGAATCGCCATGATGTCATGGTGACTAGCGTCGCGCTCAGTGCCATCGGCATCAGTGACGCGGATTCCGTCAATATCGCCCAGGGCGGTCTGCCACGCTTCGCGCAGAGGGGTCTCGTACTTCTGCTTGTACTCACCGGAACGCGTGTAGTTCAGATACCGCACCTCGGTGTCCAGCTCCTCGGCGTTCTTCCGGATGGAATCCATCTCGGCCTTCAGCGACTTGGTAGCCTCTTCAACTTCCTTCCGAGTGCCTTCGGACCTAGCGCGCTCAAGCTCAGAGACCTTGGCCGCGAAATCGTCGCGCTCTTTCTTGGTCAAGTCGTACTGCTCACGGAACTGCTTGATAGACGTGGGCTCAGGCTTGGCGGGCTCAGCCTTAGTGGCCGGCGTTGGTTCATCCTTCTTGGCAGTAAACTTATCGAGGTTGAAGAAATCCTCGTTCTTGGGCTTAGCAAGGTCAGCAGGGGCAGGCGCCTGAACTTCTGGCGCGGATACCGCAGGCGCAGGAGCTACCTCTTGAGGAGCCTGCTGGGACTGTGATCCCATTGGGTTGTCTAGCCCACTGCCTTCAATGGCGTCGATTCCCGCAAATGCGTCAGCGTAATCCGCCCCGCGATCAGTTGGAGCATCAGGTGATAATAGGATTCTCATTCGAGGTTTTGAGTGGTGGTCGGTTTATCTTTCCGCATCTCTGCAAGCCCGTTGAGTTCATCAATCAACGCCTTTGCGCCCTGTCTGCGACAGTTTGCATTCCATCCGTGTTGAGGATTCTCTGAGGCTGGCAGGTTCCAGCAGAAATTATTGAACGCAACGAGTAGGGCAGCCTGTAAGTCCTGATTATCCAGGAGGCGCTTAAGCTCGTTGAGGCGCTGTTGGTTTTTTTGAAACTCTTGTTTTGGGGTCATTGGTTGAGAATATTGGCCTGAGTCTTGAGATCCATGGCGGCGATGTCTGCGCGAGTCAGAGCGCCTTTGCGCTGAGCTTCAGCGATCGTGCTAGCATTCTTGCGCTGCTGATCTTGATCGAACGCGATCTGCTTCTGAGTCCGCTTCTGCTCGGAGTTTGCAGCAGCAATTTGCGACTTGGACTGCGCGGTGATGAGCATCGCCTGGATCTTTGCAGCCGTCTCGGGATCCATTCCGTTTCCAGCTGCGCCGGCTTCGGCCTGAGCCTGAGCCTGCTCTTGGAGGCGCTGCACGTAGCCCTTGATGTAATTCGACGCCTGGCCGATTCCGTCGTTGTAGACCTTGATGTTCTGCTCCTGGCCCGGGTCCTGGGAGATCAACTGAATCTGCTCCTGGATATGCTGGATCACGTTGGCCAATCCCAGCACGCGATCCATCGTGGTCATGCCGCCACCTTCCTTTTCAATGCGGCCAATGGCGCCACCAAGCATTTGAAGCAGCGTCTGAATGTACTCAGGGCGATTGAGTGCGCTTGCGATAACGACAGGCTGACCGTCGATAAGCGTGCCCCACGCCATAGTAGCGCGTTCGACAGCCGGTGAGACCGGCTTGTTGTCGATCGGAGCCAAGCGACTTGCCAGGAGGGGATCATCAGTGTTGGCCTCGACATACATATGGACAACCTCGGCCTGAGAATCCGGAGCTAGCAGCGGTCGGATAGCCATTAGGCGGTCAGCCTGAGCAATCTCCAGCATCTTGTTGCCGGAACCCATGACGCGCTCGGGCATGATGTCCCATGCGTCGAGGTTGTTAAACACAGACGGATCCACGCCTTCAGCCTCACACTTGCGGCGGAACGTTTTGCAGTCGGGGTGATCGATCGTGCAGAACCGGCGAGCGATTTCACGGTACTGGAACGTCTGCTGGGTGTAGGCGCGAGTCAGCATCGAGCCCATCAACGCGTTGGCGTTGTTTACGCGAGCCATCACCTCGGTAGCGGTCAGCTCCTTAGAAGAGCCATCGTTCACGTCTTGAGTGTAGGCCGCGCTGGACTCAGCCATGATCTGCCGGTGCATCGCCATGGCCCCTGAGAGCATCGTGTAATCAACGACGTGACGTTCAGACTGAGGAACCCAGGAGAGGCCCTCGGGAATCACGCCCATGTTGAACAGGTCGATCTTCTCCATGCGCTCCATATCGCCGTCGGCGACATTACGGAACAGCCAAAGCATCTGCTCGAACACTGAGTCTGTGAACTTACAGCGGAGTCGGTTCTGAAGGTGGCAGACAGCGTAGAGCAAATAACCCAGCGAACGCACTGAGTGCCAACGAAACGGCGGAACCACAGCGCCATCAGCGAACTGAATGTGCATCAGCTCGAAGATATCCCGGCCGTAACAGCGGTCGCCGGCATCGAAGAGCCACTGACCAGCGGTCTGCATATTGCCGATTCCGCTGTTGTACTGGTCAACGATGATGCGGCGGCGCCAAGAAGGATCGTCGCTGGTCGTGTCTAGGAAGTAGAAATCGTAGCACCGCAGCACCGGAGTCGCATCGGAGCCCCAGTAACCAGAGTTCTCCTTGAAGTCTTCCTCAATCTTTTCAGGGAAGTATTGGCCGGACCAGTCGTTCACCTGGAGACTCGTAGCCTCGCGCTGAATCATCGCAGCCAGCAGTTCGTTCACCAGCTTCAGGTTCCAACCGGGATCGACGTTCTCACCGCGAGTCATGCGAATGAGGTCCGCAGCCGTGAAGGAGGTGTAGATCGCGAAGTGCGACATATTCTCCATCGTGGTCAGCGTGTTCGTAGGAACCAAAATGTCTTCAGTTCCACGGGCCGACGGGCACCATTCACGGTCACGCAGCCACGTCACCGGCCCAATGCCGTGAAGAACCGTCGCAGCAAACTGGGATTCCAGGACCGTGGAATACTTCGGAGACCGCTTCATTACGCGGTTCAGTTGCTTCGTGATGATGTTGCCCCACTCGGTGCGCTTATCCCGGGGGCCGGTATCGAGGCCCACAGAAAAGTAGTTCTGAGGCTTGAGGAACGCGTTGGTAAACTGCTGACGCGCAGCATGAATAATCCGCGTGCCTTCCAGAAAGTTGACGTTTGTCTGGATTCGGTTGTCGCGAGCCTCCTCTTCGCTGTACGGAGGATTACCGTTAAAGGTAGCGTTGATGCGTGCTCGATTGCGAGAACGAGGCTGTTCAGCCTCAAGCATTGCGCTGACTACATTCCAGACTCTACTTGGTTCTTTGAAACTCATATTGATCTCAGATTGCTTTTCGTTCCTGCGAAATCCAGCATTTATCAGGCATTTCACGATCGCCTAGGTAACTCAATGGCACCCAGACCTTGAGCTTCAGGTAACAGCCGCAGACTTCGCAGGTGCCAGCATTAGACTCACCTTGAAGGATCATAGCCATGTCGTGGCGCAGCTGCTCCTGCTCAATGATAACTTCAGCGACAGTCTTCTCGATCGCATCTGGCTTGGTGGGTTTGTTATGCAGGCAGTGCAGACACGTATCAAGACGATGCTGCGCTACTGAGCGATCAACGGGAATGCCACCATCGCCCAGCCATTCCGCAAGAATCCTGACGCCTTGCGCTGTGTTTTTAACCCTTTCCACCGCACGAGCGACAGCCTGATACCCTTGGTTGAGCATTAGTTTGAGTGGATTGAGTTGTTGTTTGCTGGGGAAAACGAGCTTTTGTGTAGGCTTCCAAATCACTAACCGCTTGTTCAAATGACGATGGAAGGTGATTAGCAACCCGGTGCTGCTGGATCAATCGAGCCATCGAATAAAAATCGTAATTCATCGGGTTTGGCGCGGTCCACTTGGTTGCGGGTTCGTAGAACTGCCATCCACCGTTTGGAAACGTGTTGTAATTCATGCTGCCTGATTTTTAAAACGGCAGATCATCGGCGTCGAGATCAGGCTTCGGGGCGGTGGGCGCGGTATCCTGACGCGGCGCGGGCGCGGCACCTTCATCACGTCCCTTAAGGAACTGGAAGGTTTCGATCATAATCCGCGTGGTAGACCGCTTCTCGCCACTCTTCTTGTCGTCCCACTCTTCACGGGTCAGACGCCCTTCGACCAACAGCGGGTGGCCTTTCTTGACGTACTGACCGATCGTATCAGCCTGCTTTCCGAATGCCTTGCACTCAGCAAAGTAAACATCCTCCTTCTCTTCGCCGGCTTCGGTTTTCCAGCGGCGATTCACGGCCAAGCTCAAATTACAGACGGTGGTCCCCTTAGGAAGCGTCTTAAGTTCAGGGTCGCGAGTGAGGTTTCCGATCAGGATGACTTTGTTGAATGATGCCATAAGGTTAGGAATAGGTTAGCGAATGTTCAGTATCCATCGTGCGACGCTTATCTGACAGACGTGTCAGCCACTTTGGTGTCTGTCGCTTGACAATACCAACCCCCTGCCCGCCTGCAATCTCAAATCCCGTTCTGCGAGCCATTTCGAGTGCGACCACAAAAGAGTCCCATAAATCAGGGGATCGGCCCATGCGTTCCTTGGTTTTGTGCTTAGGCTCCACGTCGATCAAACCAGTGCGGGAGATTCCCCATTCGCGCATCGACCCTTCCTCGGCGACTTCCCGGGGAAGTTTCCTCAGCTGCTTGGATTCGATCAGCAGGCGCGACGAATACCAGAGAGCCGTGACCATCTTGCCGTAGGCTTCACGCTCAGTCTTCGGATCACCTTTCCGAACAGGGCGATCCGTCGGCCGGCCACCAAACTCGATCGGCACCACCTCGGGCGACCACAGGCGGGCGAACGCAGACATTAGCGTGCCGCGTCCGGTAGAATCGAATCCCACCTGATCAGGCGGGATATTCCGTTGCTTGCAGTACAGCAGCACGTACTCAGCGATCTGCTCCTCGGCTTGTTGGGCTTTGACGGCCGTCACGGGGATTACGATCGGAGCTTCAGCGAATGCTAGCACGATGCGTCCAGTAGCGTCTGGACCGTACTGAAGGTCGGTCATAACGCATCGGTCACCACCGATGCCTGAGTACGCTGCGTCGATCCCGATGATTCGCGTGATCTTGTCGGCGCCCTGCCACATGATTTCATCGAACGCCTGGTTTTGCTCGCACAGCGACATGGTCACCACGCGCCGTGTACCGCCGTCTCGGGGCAGCAGCCCGAGGTTCATCATCGAGAACTGCAACGAGTCTCGGCCGTAGTAATCCAGATCCGCCTGAATCTGCTCCGGCGTGATGATGCCTCGATACGGATTGGTGCCTTTCGGGAACTTCGCGTTCGGCGTGTCGTACCCGCACAGCTGAACAGCAACCCCTCCTGGAGCCCGCGTTCTCCAGGTGCGTGTTTGCTCCAGATACTCAATGCCTTCCCAGCCGCCCATCGTGGAATGCGGCTCACAGACAACCCCAAGCGCGTCGTTGCGGTCCTTGGGATTCCCCATTGCGATCAGCTTGAACTCAGGATTCTTGCGAAGGTTAGCGACTGAATCGAGGAACCCCCGGCTCATCAGAGACGCCTCGTCTGCGATCAGCATCACTCGATCGTTCTTAAGTCCGACGTAGTTCGAGAGACCAACAAACGTACCGCCGACCTTGCACGCTACACCGATGATTCCGTCGCGGAAGTCTTGCGCCTCGGCGTCTTGGTCAGAACTGGTAAGGATGAACCGGCTCTCAATAACGCGCCCTGGCAGCCATTCCCGGCGAGCCTTGGCCTTGTTGTGCAACTCCTTGATCGAGCCCCAGATTCGCAGCTGAAGACCCTCACGCGTCGTTGACGACATGATGATCGAGGTGCCAGTTGGGTAGATGTAGAACGTGCAGAGCCCGAAAGCTGCGGAGGTGTAGGTCTTGCCAGATGATCCTGGTCCCATGATTCCAACCTCTTGATTTTCCGCGAAAGTCTTGATCAGCAGGTCAGACCAGATGTGCCAATCGAAGTGAGGCCAGAGCGCCGTCATGGCTGCTTTGAAGTGATGATATTTCCCGCATCCGTACTTGACGCCGCCGGACATTATGTAACCGCCACGACGAACCATTTCAGCCTCGATGAGAAAGCGGTCTTTAGTACGCCACGGTATAGACAGGTAATCTGCGCTCTCATTCATCTTGCGGGAATCCTGCTGTGGCCCTTCAATCGGTTCAAGCGTCATGGTCGCAGAAAAAAATCGCATAGTAGACGGCCTCCTCACCGCTGAAGGTGGGGTGGACAGCGGTTTTTCGCCCTCACTCATTCAACCCAACCAGCTAGCATGGGCGGTGAACACAACGGTGCGCGGAGGATTTCCTAAAGCGCGGCCGGGGATTTGGACCAAGCTGCTGACGTTTAACGATCCTACGGTGGTCTACAACAACGGGTACTACAACGCTGCGGTCCAGTCGGCTTTCAAGGAAGGGTTCTTTCAGGGGTGCGGAGCTTACATCAACGACAACGGAGACCCTTATATTTACGCTTCAATCGGAGGAAAAAACTTCCAGATTGACATCGGAAACAATTTCCTAGTCACAGATCAAACTCCTCAAATTTCAACGTTTTCAGTCAATACACGAGGCCGCGTATCAAATGTGGCAACCTACGTATGCGGTGCTCCTCATAACTTGTTTCCTGGCATGGTGGTGCGCCTGCCAGAGCCTGTTGGCGCCCTCTTTACCGAAGGATTCTTCGGCGATTTTGTTGTCCAGACTATTCCAAGCCCAACAACTTTCACTACCTACAGCCCGGGAGTTGATGCAGGACCCCTTCTCGGACCAAATTTTACTGGCTATTTACTAGCGGCAAATAATCCGAATGCAGCTCACGTCTACTTTCAGCAAGCGGAGAACTGGCTGATAATTCAAGACGGCCTAAATGCCCCATATCTCTACGACGGAACTTCGTTTAGACGAGCTGCAAGCGATGAGGTTCCCGTTGGAGGTCCGATGGCTTACGGAAAAGGACGCCTCTGGGTTGCAAACGGATCGGAATACTACGGCGGAGACTTGGTCTACGGTGACCCTGCATTTGGAAGAAACTCTGTCATTCGGTTTACCGAGAACACATTCATCAATGAAGGCGGCGCTTTTGCGGTCTCAAATGGACCAATCACGGGGTTGGCATTCGCGGCCAACCTGGACACGTCCCTTGGAGACGGCGACCTGCTGGTGTTTACCCCGACCGCCACTTACGCGTTTAACGCGCCTGTGGACCGGGATGTTTGGAAGGATCTCAGTTATCCAATCCAGCGATTCGCGCTCCTGAACTTTGGATCGTTCAACCACGAATCCATCGTGCCGGTAAACGGCGATCTATTCTTCCGCGCTCAGGACGGCATCCGATCGTTGATCTACGCTAGACGCGACTTCACTGAGTTTGGAAACACACCGATTAGCCGGCAGGTTACTCGCGCAATAGCTTACGACACGGAGTTTTACTTAACGGCTGCTAGCTCCGTGAACTTCGATAACCGGATGCTGATGACCATTCAGCCTCAGAAGATTAACGGTAGAGGTATCGTGCATCGAGGACTCGTAGTGTTGGACTTTGATCTTGTTTCTGGAATGGGTCGTAAATTGCCGCCGGCATGGGAGGGTGTATGGACCGGAGTGGATGTATTCCAGATGCTTACGATCCGAATCCAAAAACAGGATCGTTGTTTTATGTTTGGGTTGAATCAAGGAGACATTGGACTCTTTGAGGTCACTAAGAACGGCCAGTTCGACTTCGATGGATACGATGATGTACCGATCGACTGGACCATTGAGACCCGCTCACTGACATTTGCTGAACCATCTAACAAGAAACGCCTTGTCAGCGCCGAGCAGTGGTATGACCAGGTGATGGGCAATATCGAAGCCAAGGTCTACTTCAAGGCCAACGAGGGCGAGTGCTGGCAACCATGGGCTGAGATCAAGGACTGCGCCAAGTACCGCAACTGCGAGCCAGGCGAGATTTCCTGCCCCCCTGCGGTGATCAACTGCCAGGAGGTAAAATACTACCAGCCCCCTGCAAGATCACGTATTGCCCTACCGCAGCCTCCAGACAAGTGCGACGTGCAGACCGGGGGATTTACCCGCGATGGCTACGAGTTCCAGCTGCGCTACGTGAACACCGGCCGATTCCGCCTCAAGCGGGTGGCTATGGTCGCTCAACGCCTTCAAGAGGATATTTACGGCGATCTCAGCCGCGTCGCCTGTCCGCTACTCTCCGAATAGTATGCCTTCTTCAAACCCAGTCGATTACGGCGCAGATCCCTGTGGACTGAGAAACAGCGCGTGGGCGATCAACGAATGTCTGTTTGCTGCGCTGCGTTGCGATTTTCCAGTGGGGACATTCCTGCTTGGATCGAGTCCTGGGGCAAAGATTATAGACCGTGTCCGCACCGCAGGCGTTGCGACGTTCAACACGTCCACACCGCACGGGCTCGTTGTCGGCGAGAAGATCACCTTGTACGGGTTTACGGACGCTAGCTTCAATGGCACCGGGCCGTTACAGTTTGGATTCGCGGTTCTTAGCATACCTACTCCGACGCGATTTACAGCAGCGGTTCCTGGGGCTGATGCAACCCTGGTCACCGAAGACGGCTGGATCAACCTAATCGGCGGTGGTTACACGTCCTCGTTGGTCATGGGATACCCACCGTTGACGGGCGTTATCAACAACGTCGCGTTTACAGGTCAGGGCATTGGAAAGACGATCCTGAAGTTTGCTGACAACGCTTCAACCAAAAGAGGGGACACTTTTGGGTTTAATATCCAGATGCTGAAAACTCTGGGAAATTACACAGGGTCTGGAGCTGTAGGGGCACCTGGAGCTTACGCGGGCGCGCCACTGAACAGCATCAACTGCAAGAACACCCTGATCGAGGATATCACGTTTGATGGCAACTACGCAAACAATTCGGTTTCAGATATCAAGATCGTATCGGTGCAGCGTACAAATGGGATCAACACGTACACCGTGGACAAGCCATTGTACGCACCTGCGCTTTCAGGGACTCAATTCTATTCCGTACCTCCTCCGGCATACATTCCTCCAATTTCACCTGCTCCGTACACTAACATCAGCGCAATCGGGCAGTATATCAGCAACGTGGTGACCACTGGCCCTGGAAATGATGCTTCGTTTGTTGGTTTTGGCAACATCACTAACGTAACTTCGTTTTCGTTTCAGCGCGACCTAAGGGTGGTGCTTTTACGTGCAAGAATAAATCCGTTTGGATATGCTATCTACACTAAGCATCCGCAGTGGAATTTTGGATTTACAACTGGAGATTCAATAAATGTTACAGGGTTTTCAAATGCATCTTTCAATGGCACGTTTATAGTTGCTGGATTCCTTTCAACCGAAGAGGTTTACTGCTTAAATGCAGCACCTACGACTGCAACTCAGATTTTTGCGTTTACACGAACCGCAGGAAATGCAATTTACGATACTTCAACTCCGCATGGTTTTATAGGAGGTGAAACTGTTTTAATAGAAGGGCTTTCGAATCCTGCATTTAACGGTACGTTTGTTGTAAATGGGTATCCAACACCAACTCAGTTTACGTGCGCTAACGCAGGCACAAATCTGCCAGTCACATCTAGTGTTGGATACGTTTACAAATTAGTAAATGAAAACGCCCGTGCTTGGGCTTATCCAAACGTGGCTCTTACGCCGCAAACAAAAGCTGGAGTAAACTCACTTTACACAGTCGCAGGAATCAATCACGTCGGAGAGAACGCGCTAGTTCAGAATAACCAATTCTACGACTTTGGAGTCGGGATTGCTGACGCTGAGACGTTCATCGTAAAATCGTTCCTACCCATGAACGTGGATGACCTCACGGCTGGCGCTAAGGTGCTCAACAACGATTTCAGCTATCAAGGCAGAAACTCGATTCAAGGTACGCTGTACCCCGGAAACGCGGAGGCAAACACGCAGTGCGCTGTTGGCGGTTACTCCAGCCTGGTAAATCCAATCAACGTGGTGTCTCGTGTTGGCGGCGTTGCGACTTACACCTGCGTGATGAAGCACACGTTGAGGGTGGGGGATGTGGTAATTGTAAATAATTTTTCAGACGCCACCTTCAATGGGACTCTAACCGTAATCTCAACTCCAGATTCCTTCCGATTCACTGCAAGTACAGGTGGCCCAAACATCCTCCCCGGCCTCTACCTCGACGGCCAGGTGATCATGCTCCGCAGTCGGAGAATCTTTGCCTCTGGATGCGAGTTTAAATACAACCGCGTCCAAGGCGGCATTGACGTGGTAAACCAGCAGAGCCCTGTCCATGCTGTCACGGCCCGTGAAACCAGCGGGATGGACGTTAGCTACAACAACTTTGACGGTTTCCACGACACCTGCTTTTACGTTGATTCCTATCATCACAAAGGAACACATATCCATCATAACTCGGCGTTGAACGTCTCGGCGTTTGTTTCCTTGGTTGTGCAAGATTGGTTTACGTTGATATCCGCTACGGGAGAGGCGAATCCTGAGACCTACTCGACGTTGATCGCCGCTCACAAGGATATGCTGATTGAGAACAACGATGTTCTATTGACGGGGCCGGGCTCGTGGTTCTACCAGACTGCGTACACCCCTTTGGACGCCGTGTTCTTAATCAACAATCACGACGTAAATAAATCCATCTGGTACTACCCGACGGACTACCAGATACCAATTTCAACCGTAACGCGTGCGGCAGGAATTTCCACGTTTACGACGGCTTCAGCTCACGAGCTTCAGGTCGGCATGGAGGTTTCAACGGTTTCGGTTACAGATGGCACGTTCAACGGAGTTTTTGCAGTTCTCAGCATTCCAGCTGCGAATCAGTTCACGGTTACAAATGGCGGCACACCTGGAAGTTCAACCGGCGGTTTCCTCGGTATCAACAGCCCGGTCCACTTCCCGTGGGAAATCAAACCCATCGGATTCCAGCGCACTGCCGGCGTCGCCACGTACACAACCAACAAGGCGCACCAGCTGGTTTTTGGCGCTCACGCGACCGTTGAGGGGCTTAACAACGCTTCATTCAACGACGAGGTAATCGTGACCGGAACCCCTACGACCACGACGTTTACCTGCGCGAGTCCTGGTCCCAACGTCGCGTTTACATCATCAACCGGCAACTTCCTGAGGTACGTCGATAACATCCAGATTGGATGCAACACGGTGCGTCGGTTGAGTGGAAACGGATTGGCGGTAAACAACGGTGGCAAGTTCGGGAGCGCGTTTCTCCAGGGACGCCCTAGCCGCTGCGTTGCGCCTCTTGAGCAATTTTTCTATTTCGATTGTCCCGAGGGCTGTTTGGCGCTTGAATGCGACCCAGGCCCGTGTAAGCCAAACGACTATCTTTACCGCATCTAACCATGGCAACCGTTGATATTTCAGCCGGCACACTGCCGCCACCAGCCTGCTACGCGTCCGAACAAGATCGCCTTGACGCTTACGCTGCCGCATTGATCGGAAACCTGAACAGCGGAGCAGAGTGGGCAGCCTCTCAGACAGCGCCTGGAAACAGCGGGCTGTACTGGCTTCGGACTGATATCAGCAATCGTCCAGTTGAGGTGTTGAAGTTTTCGTCTGCGGCCGGAGATTCTCAATTCATTCGGCTGTCGAGTGAAGTGGTGTTTGCTGGCACCTCTACCGGAGCCGCTGGAGCTTACGCGGTCATAAACTCGCCGCCATATCCAAGCCCGGGGTCAGCTTATCGGACCGGACAGATTTACACCTTCCTTGCAAACCACACCAACACTGCTGGATGCACACTGAACGTCGATGGCCAGGGAGCTAAGACGATCACGAAGGATGGCGCAGCGGCGTTGACCGCAAACGACATCCTGATTGGCCAGGTGGTTTCAGTGCTGTATGACGGCGTGAATTTCCAGTTAATCACTCAGAAACGGGATTTGACGCGACTCAGTTTAAAGCAGTTTTTTACGTATGCGTCACCTGGAACCGCCCTTTCATCTTTTGCTAGCGATGTGCTTGTCGCTTTCCCGCACGGTTTTATAAATCCAACCAGCGGTGTTCCATTAATGCCGTTTATGGTGCGAGTCGTACTAGTAAGAATTGCAGCTGGGTCTGTTGTATTTAATGGAGTAAGCGGTGTAACAACTTACACTTGGTATAGCGGACAAGAAGTTGATTGCTTGCATTTTGTAAGCTCAGGAACTGCTCCGTATGAAAAACTTCCGTCATTCAGGTATGTCTGCGACTTCACGAATGTTTGGGTTTCGCTTAATCTTTTGGGAGTAATTTCAATTCCGTTCTTCAATCCAGGTCTTGTCGCTGCGGATTACCAAGTAAAAGTCTACGCCACGGCCCTAAACCCGGCTTACGTCCCATGAGAAAAACCCTCGCCCAAGCCAAGAACTCCACGATCCCGCAGGCAGTCGGTCTGGCCACCTGCGACGAGCGTTTCGTCCAGCTGCTCAACGAGGCTCAGGCTCGCTTGGCAGACATGGGCAAGTGGTGGGGCACGTACAAGAAGCTGCGCGTCTGCGTCACCGCCGGCTGCATCACCTGGCCTCGCGAGGTTAAGACGATCGAGGCAATGAACCTCTGCGGCTACAACATCCCCATCCAGAACCAGTGGTACGAGTTCCAGACGGATACACGCGCACCGCGCACCGGATGCGGCCGTGAAGGATGCGAGCAGGACCAGCTGCTGGATCGTGGCATGGTGACGCAGTTTCGGGACTCGGTTGGCAACTGCTACATCAGGGTGACGCCGCAGCTGTCAGCTGATGCCGGTAAACGTGTGCTTCTCCAGGGGCTTGATCCCAATGGAATTCCAATCCGCACGTTGGACTCGGTCACCGGAGAATACGTCTGGGGTGAGTACGTCACGCTTCCAAACCCCTCTATTACGGCCTACGTCCGGACAAGTAATCGGTTCAAGCAACCGGGTCTGACTGGCGCCCAGAAGCCGCTGACTCAAGGAAGCCTGACGATTATTGCGGAAAACGACACAACTGGTCTATTAACCCAGGTCGCAGTCTGGGGCCCGAGCGAGCAGAACCCCGAGTACCGACGCACATACCTTGTTGGGATGCCCGAGGTATGCGGCGGGGCTAATTCATGCAGCACCACCCAGGACAACTGCTGCATCGACAACGGAGACGGCTGCGTGCCAGCAGACGAGACTTGCACCAACACCGTCGTAGAAGCGATCGTTCGCTTGGATTTCATACCGGCAATCGTTGATTCAGACTGGCTGTTTATCGGGAACCTCCAGGCGATCAAGCACATGATGAAAGCGATCCAGAAGGAAGACCGGAATCAGTACACCGAGGCTGAGCGCGAGATCCAGCTAGCACTTCGGTCGCTTCGGAATGAGCTTGAGGCGTACAGCCCCAACGAGCGCAGCGTAATCAACGTGCAGCCTTTCGGGTCTGCTAAGATTCAATATAGGTTTGGTGGATTCATCTGATGACCGAAGAGCTTCCAGTAGCCGTGCAGCCTGTTACGTGGCTCGACATCCTGACGGATGAGAGCGTCACGTTCGATGATCGTCTGGACAGGTGGGAAGCGTTCGTGGCGAATATTCCCCAGCAGGAGTGTCCGCTCAAGCACACGTTCCCAGAGGGGATGTACGTGCGTGAAATTTTCATGCCGGCTGGATCTGTCGTCACCAGTCGCATCCATAAGTTCGACAATCCGTTCTTCATCACCAAAGGCAGGATCACCGTGGTGAGCGAGAACGAGGGCATGGTGACCTACACGGCACCGTATTCGGGCATCACCAAGCCAGGAACTCGCCGTGTGCTGTTGATCCATGAGGACACCATTTGGACCACGGTTCACCTTAATCTGGATAACAAGACGGATCACGAAGAGCTTTTGAACGACCTCACTTACGTGGGTCAAAACCAATACTTACTATGTCATTCGTAGCCACAGCAATCGGAGTCGGAGCCGCTGGCTCATTAGCTGGCGCAGCAATGTCTGCATCGTCTGCTAGCGCCGCACGCCGACAGGCCGCCGACGCAGCAAACCTTCCTGGAATCAACATTGGATCAGCGCTTGGAGAATCCTCATTGAACGCGCCGCGTGCCCGTGAAATGGAGGCTCAGCGAAATGCGGTCAGTCGCGCTCAGTTGCTGGAATCGCTCGGAATCCAAATCCCTGGATACCAAGAAGGCCAAGCTCAGCGCACTCAGAACGCGATGGCATTACTCCGTGGAGAGCTTCCTCCGGACGTGCTAGCTCAGGTTCAACGCAAGGCTGCTGGTAAAGCTGTTCAAGGGGGTTACGCAGGAAGCGCAGCTGGAAGAAATCTTGTGGCGCGAGACATCGGCAGGACCAGTCTTGATCTTAGTAATCTTGGAGGACAGCAATTTGCTAATATTATCGGCACGACTCCAATGGCCCCGTTAGCCAACTACGAATTTACGCCGCAACAGATCGCCTCACTTCGTGGAGGTGAGCGTGGCGCCCAGCAGCAGGCTCTCCTTGGAGTTGCCGGTATGCCGAGCGCAACTGGAGTCGCTGGTCAGGCATTCGGATCGCTTGGATCAGGTTTAACTAACCTTGGATTCGCGCAGCTTGGGGCGCAGTACAACAGACCTTACGGAGCTGGCGGAAACAACTGGTCCGGCGGAACAACCGACGCTGGTGGATCGTAGAAATTACTCTTATGGCAAACCCTTTCTCAGGACTCGAAAATATCGGGCAGTCGTACCTCGCAGGCGTTCAGCTGGCGCAACAGCGTAAATATCAGGAGGAAGCGGCAGCGCAGCGTGCTGAAGATACGCGGGTGCGGCAGCAGTATTACACCCAAATGGGCACCGATCGGGAGGCTGCGTTGAAAGAACGTATTCAGGCGCGGCTTGATGCGGCAGCCAGCCAGTTTGGTCAGGATTTAATTTTAAATTCTCAAGGTTTACCCGACATCCCGGGATCCGCTTTGAAGCGCGATCGCCGTCTTCAATCCGATACGCTAGCAGGCGCGGAGGGGGAAATCGCTGCGATGTACGGAACCCAGCCGCCGTTATCTCCGGAAGTTATCGGAAGCCCAGCATACCAAGCTGGACGCCTACGAGGTACAGCGCGAACAATGGCTGACAAAAGAGCCGAGAACGTGGCATTGATTCGGAGGGGATTTATGCCGGTTGGTCAAGAACAGGATCAAGAGCTTCCACAGGGTGTAATAAACCAGATCGAGGGATTTTCTCCTGACATTTTTGACGGAGGTGGAGCGCCTTTAACTGAGGCTCCTATGGGTACTGGTGCGCCGTCTGGCGGTGGTCAACTGGTCACCATCAATGGCCGGCAGTACAGAGCTCCGGCTGCCAGAGCGTTAAAAGAGCAGCCTCTTGGATATGAGGAAGTAGAGACTCCTGGTGGAGGGAAAGTTCGCATGAATTTAACCCCTGAGCGAGTTAGGCAACTTACGGCTGCAAGGCTTGCATCTGCTAATAAAGAGCCAGGAATCTTTGACGACATTGATGCCGCTGAAAAGCAACTGCAAACGATGCAGGATAAAGGCACTGAAGAATTTAACCTTGAACGAGACAACCAAGGAAACGTGAAGGTTGTTAAGGATCAGACATTTTCGATTGGAAAATCTCCTGAGCAGATTCAGTCAGACCTCAATTTAGAGCGTGAAAAACGAGCAACTCGTCGCGGTATTAAAACTACAGGTTTGGGTACAGGAGCGCCTATGCCTCAAGGCAGGAATCGCGTGATGGATGTTCGATCTATTGCAGGGCTTCCCCCCATCGGACGCGGTAGAACCAACGCTCCAGTAGCCGCTCCAGGTCAAGTAAGACTTCCAGTTGATTCGCTTGCTCCAGCCAATTCCATGTCGAGTGAGGCGCTTTCGCAACTTGATCCAGAGGAGCTTCGCCAAGCCATGCTTGAAGCTCAGTCCGGCGGTATGGATCCCGCAGCTCTTGGACTTCAATTGCGTCAATCGCTTAATCAGGCAGGCGTTCCAACAGCGGCCGGAACCAACTCCTATCCATTGGGATTGTCTCCGGAGCAATTTGACGCAATCCTGCGAATGCCGCGTGGTCGTGCGCCCGTGGAACTCTAATTTACTATGGCAATCGAGATCGACTTTGGACGCGAGCTGGGTCGGTTAGCGTTCCCGGATGACATTACGGATGAGCAGGCTCAGTCCTACGTTCGTGAAAATTATCAAGCGATCCGACAAGGACTTCTTGGTCAGCGGCAGGAAGAGCTAGCAGCTGAGACGCAATCACAGGAAGCGGCAAAGTACCGCGCCGGCGATTACGGGACGTTGGAAACTATTGGGGCAACCATTGCTGAGCTTCCGAAGGCCACGCTTAGCGGCCTTGGTCAAGCCGCAAAGGGGTTTGCGAGGGTTTTTGAGTCAGGTGATCCATTCACTGAATCAACTCCTCAGGAACAACGGAGAATGGTTGCTCAAAGTCCGTTTACTACGGGGGGAGAGAATTTAATTTCAGCTGGTCAGGCAATGCCTTCTTTGCCTGGAGTCGAAGAGAGTATCCCAGCTCAGATTGCCGGCGGCGTAGGAAGTACGCTGTCTGTACTTCCAGGTGCGCTTTTAGCGGGTCCCGTTGGAGCAGGCGCTCTCTACGGATTGTCCGCAGGTGAAGCTGGAGCTGAAGATGCCCGCAGAGTTATTAACCGACGCATCGCTGAACGGCTTGCAGCTGGTGATTCACAAGGAGCTGAGGATCTTCAAGCGCAGGCGTCGCAACTGGAATCTCAATCGTTCCTCCTAAATGCTGCCATCGGCGGTGTGTCAGAGGGTGTGCTTGGTGTCGCAGGAAAAATCCGTTACGGAAAATCCAATATCGGCGGCGTTGGAACTCGCCTCGCCGAACGAATGATTCCGAAAGCTGCTAGCTTGCGGACTCAGAACATGATTCGAGGCGGCGTAGAGGGTGTCGTTACAGAAGGTCTTCAGGAATCATTGGAGCAGTCCATGGGCAACATGGCTGCCAAGGTTACCTACGAACCTGAGCGCGGTATCATGGATGGCGTAGCGCAGGCTGGATTTATTGGCGCTGCGACCGGCGGACTTGTTGGTGGCGCCATTGGATCTAAGCGGAATCCAAACCTCGCCACTGCAAACGCAATCGCCGAGGCCACGGGCGCAGATCCCGCAAACCCGCTGCCGCGTTCAACAGCAACTGTTTCTGGTCTACAAGACGGGCCTCAATCCATGGGACCGATCGACATCGAGCCCGAGATCACGCCGGAAGATGTCATGCGGAAGTCTCAGGAGGCCGGCTTAGCTGGTCAGGAGGAAGTGGTTACTGAGCCCGTCCCGAAAGTTACACCTGTGCCTGCACAGCCGCAGGTTGATGTCGTTCGTTTGGATGACCTCCGCAAAAAAGCTAATGCTGGCACGATTAATCCAGATGAGCTTGCGGAGTTGACCTTAATGCATCAGAC
>Ga0194045_1000069_pt1 | contig 28135 bp, 31 predicted proteins | sample JunL6211m_MetaG_FD_161686 | JGI IMG/M metagenome (GOLD analysis project Ga0194045, IMG submission 161686) | Anoxic zone freshwater microbial communities from boreal shield lake in IISD Experimental Lakes Area, Ontario, Canada - Jun2016-L626-11m | ecosystem: Environmental > Aquatic > Freshwater >...
TGGTCTTTAAAATAAATTCTAATAAAGTCGTCTAGTTTAAACGCCCAGCTCTTCCAATGGCCTTCAACATCTTCCTCCGACAAGGCTGGATACTCTGCTAAAATTTTTGCTAATTGTTCTGCCGAATCTATTTGTCTAACACCTTTGGTGAAGAGTGTAAGAAAATCGATAATCTTTAAGCCAATATTTGCTTTATTTACCGTTGTGTCAGTCATTTAATGTACAATTATTATTTTAAATATATTAATTCCGTATTAATTCTGAATTTCTAATTAATCATTAATTAGAAAGATGATCTATGATGATGTCAACCCAGTCAAGTTTTTTCCTTTGTACGATGCTGCAAGAAAAGGGGACATCAATACCCTCAAGATACTTCTTACTGGTAGAGAAGATGAAATAAATTCGTATGATGCCAACCATTTTTATGGTGTTTTAGACACAATTTTGTGGAATGCGGCGTCATACGGTCATATTTCTGTAGTCAAATACATGGTTGAATTGGGTGCCGATTCAACAACAAGAAATAATTATGCTTTTTCTAATGCGGCATTAGGTAATCATATCGATGTTGTTAGATATATTTTTTCAGTGACCGAGATTGATTATGAAGATATTCATACCGCAGTTTGTAATGCTGCAAGAAAAGGACACACAGATATGATAAAAACCCTTGCCTCGCTCACAGATGGGATAATATATTTAATGGTAAATGGGGAGAGTATATATACTACGGCGATTTATTGGGCGAGTTGTACTGACAGGTTTGAAACTATAAAATATTTAATTTCAATGGGACAACCCACAACTTTTCTTACCACCACTCAAAAACTTTATATTCTGTTTTGTGAGAAAATGCAGGAAAAAAAGCGGGTTAAAGCACAGAAGAAAATCTACTTCTGGTGGATACAGATTTGCTACGACTTGTCTCATCCTAGCGGTTGTGGTCAGAGAATGGCACAGAAAAACTTGGATGTGTTTGAGACTGTGATGAAAGTATAAGTATATTAATAAAAATGATTAATAAAATGATTATTTGTTAACAAAAGTTATAATGAACCCAATAATACACCGAAACGCTAATGGAGAACTTCATTGTGATGGTGGACTTCCCGCTGTTGAAGATGTTGATATAGGTGCCAAGGAATGGTGGGTTAATGGGCAACGACATCGCGATGAAGACCTTCCTGCTGTTGAATATGACAATGGCGATGGTGATGGTGATAAATATTGGTATGTCAATGGAGAACTCCACCGCGAAGGCGGACTTCCAGCAATTCAATGTACTGATGGAGAAAAATGGTGGTATGTTAATGGAAAACGACATCGCGATGGAGACCTTCCTGCTATTGAATATGCCGATGGCGATAAGTACTGGTATGTTAATGGAAAACTCCATCGCGAAGGTGGACTTCCAGCGATTGAATATACTAATGGATATAAAGATTGGTGGGTGAATGGATGCAACTTCTCAAAAGAGAAAGGTATCGTCTATTTCTCTTTTTGTCAGAAAATGGCGGAGAAAAAGCGTATTCGGGCACAAAAGAAAATCTACTTCTGGTGGATACAGATTTGCTACGACTTAGAACACCCTAGTGGTTGTGGGCAGAGAATGGCACAGAAAAACTTGGAGGTGTTTGAGACTATGATGAAAGTATAAGTTGAAAATATAAGTATCGATAAATATTGATTATTTGATATAACTTAAGTTATATCAATCTTGAGTATGACCCAAATATACAGAAATAAAAACGGAGAAATTCATCGTGATGATGATCTTCCCGCTACTGAATATGCTAATGGAAGTAAAGCGTGGTGGGTCAATGGACAACTTCATCGCGAAAGAGACCTTCCTGCTGTTGAACATTTTTATGGAACCAAGTGTTGGTATATCAATGGACAATGTCATCGTGAGGGTGATCTTCCAGCAATTGAATATGTTAATGGAACTAAGAAGTGGTTTGTCAACGGAAAACGCCATCGTGAAGGTGGACTTCCTGCTGTTGAAGTTTATAATGGTAATAGAGAATGGTGGGTCAATGATAAGCAATTATCAAAAGAAAAAGCTCTAGTCTATTTCTCTTTTTGTCAGAAAATGGAAGAGAAAAAAAGGATTAGAGCACAGAAGAAAATCTACTTCTGGTGGATACAGATTTGCTACGACTTGTCTCATCCTAGCGGGTGCGGGAAGAGAATGGCACAGAAAAATCTCATTTCCTTTGAAGAAATGATGTGCATGTGAATCTGTATATGTTTATGTTTGAGAATATATAAAATATAAAAATGATTATTTATAGAAGTCTATAAATAATATAACCAATGGAAAAACCAATGGAAAAACCAATTTCCTTTCCAGAAGATTTAAATGTAGATTTTGATATGTGGAGGGATAGCGGATATTTTCCAAAATCATTTCCACACCAACTAGAAAATGATTTTGACGGAACAGCATTTCAACATCTTTTTGCTGGAATGACGTGTTATGTTTTCAAAAGATTTAAGCAGGCAGCCTATCATTTACAAATTGCGGTTGAAAAAGACGAAGAGTCAATGTCTAGTTGTATGGAAATGTGCGTGTTTCATCGTATTTCAAAAGAATATTTTAATAAAAATCTATTTGACATTATTGATGATACACAACTATTTATTAAAGTATTAAAACAACTAAAACATAATACAAGTTATAAAAATCAATAATTTATTGATTTTTATTTTCACAGCCATTAGATTAACATGTACTCCGTAGAGTTTGGTAATAATCAGGACAGTCTGGGCATCAAATGTTGAGGTTCCGTGTCAATATTCAAAAATAATTTTGTTTTATTTTTTCAATTTAAATTGAAAATGACTTTCAGTACAGTAGTTCTTGCGACAATGATCCTATTTTTTGCTATGCTTTTTTATATTGTGGAATCTCGTGCGCTTCCTAAATTGCAATATGGGTATTCAGGCCCTGATTATTATCCAGTAAATCATACCATCACTGGTTTTCCATGTGTGAGTGCAGATTAGAAATATTAGAAATATTTTACATGTAATTTAATTACATGTAAATGTGTTAACAGCCTTGCGGACACACATCAGTCGACCCAAACCCCCCACAACCCCGTTCAGTTTCGTCCAATGAGTCAACCTGTCTAATACTCGAGTATTCGAGTTTACGGAGAACCATTTGAAAACCAGTATAGGGAAGTGTCATATCCCGAAGACTTGTATCACCTTTGATAACAATGCGAATAGTTCCTCTATAGCTTGAATCAATTACACCAACCGAGTTGGAAAAAGTATAACCGGTCTTTGAAAAACTACTGCGGGGAACAACATCAAGATAATAACCAGCCGGTGGTTTGACAGCCACACCAGTGTTATACATATAAATAAACTCGTTTGAACCGATAACACTCATATCCTTTTCAAGCTTAATAAGTGTTAGGTCATACCCAGTGTCTGACGGATGCGCCTTGGTTGGCAAAACAGCCCCAGTAGACAATTTAACCTGAATTTCCATTTATTATATATACTTGTTGTTAAATATTAATAAAGTCGTTCTTAATATTGATTTTCTCTTCGGTATTAATTACTTAATACTCAAATGACTACGTCTCTCAGCGAATTTGAACACCGTGTGTGCCAAGCACAAATTGACTACGTAAGCAACAAGACTAAACCCGAAGGTAATAAATCCGAAGGTAATTCAGAAGAAAGCTACGGTAAATTGTATCCATATGTCCAGAAATATGCCAATATCTTGGTTGGTAAGAACAATGAACTCTTCAAAGATGTTGTAGTTCCCGAGCTAAATCCCAAAAAGATTTCCAAGACCGATAAAATAAAGATGGACAACACAGTGAGAATGATTAGTGATTTTTTCTCACCCAAGCGCAACGTGTTTTCTCAGCCAGCCGAAATCCAGAAAATCCCGAGTCTGCTTCTCCAAAGCAACAATCTAGAACTAAAGGTTGTTGGTTTCTGTTATATTTTCTACAGTTATATTATTAAAAATACTTCCTCAATATTTATTTATTCTGTTATTATAAGTGTACAGAAATTTCTTAAGTATTTGAAAACTCTATTGGATAGTAATATTATTCCAAGAGTTGTCGAAGATTTGGAGTATTACTGCAACAAGGTCATCAAGCTGTCAAAGTACAATGGTGCCACTCTCCAAGAACAAGCCCCAGAACTCATTACGATGTCTCCGTTTGATGTGTATATTCCCCAGTTTCCCATTGACCCATATCCGACACAAAAAGAACTCTACCAGATGTTTTCAAACGCAGAGTTTACACAAAACGGAGGACTTGTGTTTCTTAGCACAGCGACCAATTCTGGAAAAACCTTTAGCGTTGTTGGTCTATCAAAAAAGATAGACCTGCTCCGGAAATACATAAATATCAAACTCCTTTTCTCCTGTGCTGTTGATTCGGTCAGAAATAAAGTTGAAGAGTTGTTGAAAGCAACAGATATTCCATATGCTGTTATCCGAGAAGAAAAGTGTCCAACACAAGGATGTCAGAATTATTTCACTTGTAAAACACATTTTGGGTCTTGTATATACTCTGATTTTAACGACTTGTACACGCTTTATGATCCGACACTCAGAGAAGAACTTGTGAATAATGCGACAAATCGTAAAATTCTGGAACTCGAGGGATTTACAATTGTCAAAAAAGGCAATAGGAACAAAAACGATTCGTGGCGTGTTGCTATTCTTGACCCAGAGACAAATATCATCACAAAAAATCCAACTGGCAGTTCCACTAAACGCGACTTCTCTGTTATTATTGCCCCGCCACATCTGGCAGTATCATATTTAATCAGAGATGGAGATACCAACCGCGGTGAAACGGCTCTTTTCCTTGATGAGTTTACTATTGGCGCCACCGATATTAATAACGAGACACTATATGACCATATGAATTTGATAAGTAATGCACCCAAGTGGACCTTTTTATCCAACGCCAATTTTGTTGGCGATGAGCGAATGACCCCATTTCTGGTCAATCATCAAAAGACATTTAGTAATAGTAAGATGTACAACATCACATCTCCCACTGTGTATACATGTTCAACCATAACAACACATTCGGGAATGAATGTTCTTCCACACTACAACTGTAAAAATAAACAAGATTTCTCGCTAAAACTTAAAAACATTCTCAGAAACCAGTTCAAAGGCCGCATGTACAATGTCTTAGCTTTAAAGAATATGTATACTCACGCAAAAAGTTGTATTATCTATCATTTTACACTCGAGGACGAAGATGGAGAGGACGAAGTTGATGAAAAGAGTATCAAGTTTTTTACAGACAAGCTTCCAAACATTGACAGTATTTTTAACAATGTTGACAATCTCTATCCAGACAACATTCGCAAACTGAGTATTGAAATCTTACAAGTTATTGAGAGTATACCTGAAAGCATTACTGAAAGCATTACTGAAAGCATTACTGAAAACATCCCCGAAGATGACCCAGAGGTCTCACCCCACGCCATTTTCTCTTTTTACACATCTACTAAAGGATTGAATACTAAATTAAGCCTTCCAGAGTATAATGGAGGAATGAATTTAATCGGATCCATTAGTCCCCGAGAATATACAATAAATATGTTTTCAGAGTTGCTTACAAAAATCAAAAGCAAAACAAGTCTCAATAAACTTTATTCTGAATACGAAAAAGCGTTTGATAATTGGGAGAGCGCGTATAACAAGGTATCAAGTCTTAAATACAAAGATGAGCAAGATAAACTCATTGCTATATCAGAGGTTGAGGACACACGACCAAGTCTTAGTTTTCCGGAAGAATTTCAAATTGGAACTAAAACTTATTCAAGTAAACAAGCGTATCGAACGCCAATTCAGATTGCGAACATTGATTTTATGCGAATGAAAGACGAGGATATGGTTCTACTCCTTTTTGCGGGTATTGGAATTTACGATGAAAACGAAAAGGACAAGTTGTATCTCCAGACACTCTTCAACTTGGGCATTAAGGGACAGCTCGCATTTATAGTTAGTAATGTCAGCTATGGAATAGACTATCCGTTTTCAAAGGTCTATATTGACGGAGAGTTTTCAAAAACAAAAAGTATGAACGAGGTATATCAACTTCTTTCTCGCGGAGGGCGTGGACAGATGAATAATCTAGCGAAGATTTTCATATCTGACCAGTGCGCTGAGAAAATTTACGACATCGAAGAAGAGGGTGATGCTATTGAAGTTAGTAATATGATTACCAGGTTTAATAATTTAATTTAATTCTTGTAATTAATTACAAGAAATTACTAATTCATCATCCCAAGTTTTTTATCCCTTTTTGGGGTCATTTCATCAGTTCTTGATAGGAAATGAGATTGAGATGTGCCATCCTCTGTCCGCATCCAGATTTGTGCTCCAAGTCGTAGCAAATCTGTATCCACCAATAATAAATTTTCTTCTGTGCTCTAATTCTATTTTTCTCCCTCATTTTCTGACAAAACTCCATATACGCCAAACCTCGTTCATTCGACATTTGATTTCCATTATTCCACCACTCATTTCTTGCGTCCAGCGTATCTCTGAATAGGTAGAGATTATTCCGAACAACAGCCGGAAGACCACCTTCTCTATGACATTTTCCGTTGACATACCACGCCATATATCCATTACCATAATCAATAGCAGGACCACCGTCTGTACGGTGGAGGTTTCCATTAATAAACCACATAGATCCGCCACTAGAATATTCAATTGCTGGTCCGTCGATACGGTGAGGGTATCCATTCAGATTATGCCACTTCTTGTCTCCGAAACAATTGATTGACAATATGCTTTCCGTTAGGCATTCCATCTTGAAAGGGTTTTCTAAGATTATTATAACTTAAGTTATAATAATAAATCAATTTTTATAAATATTCAGACCTTTACCTTAATGGGCAACTGCCCTTACATCTCCATAATCATCCGACTCAAAAGAAACCCTCCGATTACCACACTCACAACGGCCATTGATGGCATCCCATCCACTACAATCATCAATACAATTATTACCCTCAAATTGGATAAATCCATCAATTTGGTTATCGTAATAATATACAAGACAACTGCTATCAAAACAGTCATCACCTGTGTGCGGATTATGGGGATCTTCTTTAAACTCCTTATCAAGCCGTTGAAAGAACTCAGTTGATGATTCAGTTGTTGATACCATTGTTGCTGTTATAACTTAAGTTATAACATTAAATCATTTTTATTTACACATTTACTCCTAGCTGTGATAAATGTGTTGGTAAATGTGTTGGTAAATGTGTCACCGGTGGTAATTTAGAAACACCAACCTTGTGTGTAAACATACTCTTGGTATTGAATTCGCCATCGTCGTCAATTAAGGGACTTTCGTCCAGATAAGTGCCATTTTTTATTTTTTTAATATTTTCCATCATATGCTCCAAGATTTTATTATTACTGTGTTCATAGACATGGATTAAAGTAGCAAGCGAATTGAGAACAACACCCAACCAAACCATATTAGACCCATAACTTTGCGCAATGGCTGTAGTAAGAACGCCAGCAGTTTGTATAAAGTGGAAAATATAGTTCATATACATATTTACTGTATTTAAACAATGTCGTTTGTCCAAGAAGCGGATTAGGTCGCTCATTATATTTTTATTTAGAACTTCTTGAATTTCAGCATTCATTTATATCTATAATTAGTTATAATTTAAACTACCACGGATAAGATGCTCTGCGAGTTTTTATGACCGGAATGTTTTTATCATAGATGATACAGCATAGGCCATACTTGTCAAACTTACCATCACACATTGAACAGTCTCTAAACGAGCACTGTTCTCTAAGTAAATAATACTTATTGCCTTGGTCGCTGATGTTTAATCCCGGCTTTACAAAATATTTCAACTCCTTGTTAATCTGATACAGGAAATCCTTACAGAAGTCGTGATAGAACAATGGGTTTCCCTTCTTGACAATATAATATATTAAAGATAAAAATAATGGATTGCTTGGTGGTGTACAGATTACACCTTGATAGATATGGTCTTTGGATCCCGCCAACACAGTGTAAACCACAGTTTTATCCGCGAAAAGGGTTGATAGCGGTATCATTAACTCGGTGCTGATATCCATGTACACGCCGCCGTATACGTAAAGAAGACAATATCTGAGCAGATCAGCTTTGTGGGGTCCTAATTTTAACTTGTTAAAGGTTTCTAGGACAACTGGTTCAAAATACTCAGTTAAAAAACTAGTTCCGTCCTTATCGTCTAAAATAATATGAGTGTACTCTGGAGCATATTTAGCTATCGTTTCATATACTTCTTTTGGTATCTTACTCTTGTCTTTGTATGTTTGGAAGAGTAAATTTGGAGTTGTTGTCATATCGGGTTGATTAACTGATGCTTTTAACAATCCGCCAAATACATTGTCGTAGTTATCTCTGTTAAAGCGAAAATTCAATACTGGTGTAAATCTTGTAATTAAATAAATGGCAATTATTACAACGATTATTATTACTATTACATAAAGTTTTATCATTTATAATATGAATTTATCCTTAATTAAATTTTATTCAACGGTTCAAATTTAAAGTCTTTAAATTTGAGTTACTATTGTTTAATACTCGTTAATATCAATGTAGTTCTTCATTCCTTTATTGGAACCTTTATTGGAACCTTTATTGGAACCTTTATTGGACTTCCGACGGTTGTTATTCTTTGCGTCGCTGTAAAAAAACATCATACCCTTCTTCAAGGTCTTTGGATTTTTCGGGTAGTCGGTTTTTTTGTGATGATATGAAACGATTGGGGACTGAAATGTCGGATTTGGGTTTTCCGGACCTTCAAATTTCTGCCGATAGAACCATAGACCTGGAATTGAGTAGTTTTTGCGAACCCGCACATTATTTCGAGTATCGGCCGATGGCTTGGTGTAAGACCGACTTCCACATACTTGTTTACAGTCGCCCCAACAAACAGCATCGTTCCACACTAGATTTATCATCTTACCGCCACCAGATTTTTCTCCAATAATGGGCTTGCGCCTTTGAGAACGCGCCGAGATGAAACAGTCTTTTGAAGTTATAAATTCATCAATGATGGCGTCGCAATCATCATTTATTTCATCATTGATTTCATAGGGGAGTTGACAAAGATAGAAATTGTCGATATCTTCGTACATTGTTTATTTCTTAACTCTTAAGAAATAATTCAAAATTAATTATTTATAAAAATCTCATTGTAGTATTCCATAACAAGTGGGTTTTTACATTCGAGCAGCAACTCGTGTAAAACATCCTTGAACAGTATCTTATCGCTTTTTCTTGTTGCGATTTCTGCCACGCCTTTGAACACAACCTTTATGTCGTTTTTAACCAGTTCTTGATACTTGGCTGTTTTCTTAAAGGTTTTAAACTCTTCGGTATTTCCCGTCAATGTAAGTTTCAACTTGCTGTTATCTTTTGATGTGTCGACTACAAAGTCATCTACTTTACCCATATCCATGTAAATGATTTTTTTCCTCGGAAGGTCAAGGTCTACTTCGCGAATAAGTGGTGTGTTATAATTATAATCCAATTGATAATCCAATTGATAATCCCATTCAAAAATGGCGATGATGTTCTTCTCGCTTTCTCCAAACGCATTCTGTAAACTCGACCCCGTGTAGTAGATATTTTCCTGTGGTTGTTGTTGCTGATGAATATGTCCTGAAATAACAAATGGATGGTCTAGTTCCCACTTGTCTCCTTTTTCTGAAATAAACGCCCCCATTTTACAACCCAGAAACTCTTGGTGGCAAAAAATGCCTGTAGCGTCTTTCCACTTATCTATTGTTGAATATTCATATGTGTTGAGAGCTTCAACAAACCGTCCGTCTGGAACATATGGAAGAAGGTAGAATTTTGTATTTTTTGACATTTTTAACTCGACGACTTTATCAACAATAACACAGTTTTCCCACTCCTTAAGACCATTCATCCAATGATTTTCGGTAAGAAATTGCGAGTTGTTCCGATAATCGTGGTTGCCGACAAGAATGTATGTTGGCGCATACTTCCTACACATATTAATAAACTCGAGCGCTTTATTCAAAGGACACTCATCAATAGTCTCGTGTGTATCGAGAACATCGCCAAGAATAATAATGTATGTTGGAGCTTCTTTTATAATCAACTCGTGAAGTTTGGTAATAAGTAAGTCACAGTCTGGAATATTGCTCTTCTTAAAATGTGGATCGCCAACAGTTAGGATTTTTAAATTCTTAACCAAAGTTTGGTCTGATTTTTGTTCTGACATCTTGTTATTAAAATTTATTTATAAATAAAATCATTATTGATGGGTAAAAACCTAGTGTCTTAACTTAATTTTGATTTTTTTTGTAACAAAAAAATCTATAACTATGGAACATACAGCCCGAGTTATTTCTGCGTTACGAGAGGAAGTTATGCTTTCGTATAACCTTGCCAAAGCATCCAATTATCGACAGTTTCTACAAGGTGTTGAAACTGCAACATCAGAGTACATATTTGACAATCAAATAATTGATGCAAATGAAGTTGTAAGCGAATATTACAGAAATAATCGTCGTGTCGTTAGTATCACCAAAAAAACAAAAGTGGGAATGAATGGACTTATGATAGAAGTTGCTAAACTTATGACAACTCATCCGGACGACAAATTTGTCATTGATCCAAAGAATATTCGTATTATTACAGGCATGAGTAATATTAGTTGGGAAAAAGAAATGAAAGATTCAACACCAACAATTTTTAAAGACAATATATTTCACCATGGAAAATTACAAAATACAAACCTTAAAGAATTAAAAAACGCTCTGATTATTATTGATGAAATAGACACAGCTGACGGCGAACTTCAGAGATTACATACTGTGTTAAAAGAGGCTGGGGTTTTAAGTGTAAAATTTATGGAAGAAAATAATATTCGGTTTATGTTTGCAAGTGCCACAGCGATAAAGGAATTATATGACCTTTATCGCTGGGGAGAATTACACAAAATATACACTATGACTATTCCGCAAAATTATATTGGACACGTGGATTTCTTGAATAAGGGTATTATTAAGGAATATTATCCCTTGAATACACAAAAAAATGCAGAAAAGTGGATTGATGAAGATATACTATTAAACTACGGAGCTGATTACCGAATCCATATCGTGCGGGTTAAATCGTCAACAATTCTACTTAATGCGTGTATTCGGAAAGATATATCTTTCCATAACCATACATCAACCGATAGGTTGTCAACTGAAAAGCTCAGTAAATTATTTAGTCACCCATTGACAGCCCACATTGTTATTGCCATTAAAGGATTTTACCGACGTGCAAATCTCATTCCAAATAAGTGGAAACTCCGGATAGGAGCAACACATGAGGAATGGACAAAAAAGGTTGATAACAATGTTCAAATTCAAGGGTTACCGGGTAGAATGACAGGATATTGGCGAGACACTATTGAAAATGGTCATAAAACTGGTCCATACAGAACATCTGTTAAAGCAGTTCAAGAATATGAAAAAATAACTTCTGATCCGTTTGGGTTAAATTCATACCATTGTGCGGGATTTATAAAAAATAATGGTACAGTCTCAGCAATTTCAACGATGCTTTCGCCCAGAAATATTAAAGACCTCGTTGTTAAAGATTTACCAGCTGTGGAAGAAAGTAGTGGCCGCCGTATTTCTGATGTATTTGATGATATCACATTGTTAGATGCTCATATGCGGACGATTTTTCCCACTGGAAAATTTTCACACTATAGCCTAAGTTCCGAACACACAATTAAATACAGAGATATTACACGAAAGGTGTTGGAATATTCAACACATGATGTGTTTATTAAAGAAGATATATATGCCGGCATAGCTAGTATAAAATCTCGGACAGATTTATCCACAGTTTGTCGTATAATGCCAGTCTTGGTTAAGGAAATTGTGAAATGGGTTGGGATTTATATTGTTCCTGTTTAATAGCAAAGTTTAATTTAAATTAAACTTTTTTGACGTATATTCAACCAAAATTATCTAGGAACGGGTAATAGATGTGTTTTTTCATCGGTGGGCGTTCTAGTTGAAATATCAATACAACCAAGACATGTACTGTGTCTAACGTGTGTTAGAACAGACACGCATAAGGCCCCGACACTTGACACTATAGCAACAATGATAAGTGGGTCCATTTATTTATAATAAATATTATTCCTTCGTGCGCAAAACACCAGTTTTCCCACAAGTTTCGTTGTATTCTAGTAAATTATTCTCTAAAAAATGCTTCCGAATAGCGTTGCAACTGATTTGTTTTGGCGAGCTGGCAAAGAACAAAACACGGCGGAGATCATCAATGAGAAGAACAGAAAATTCGGTCATATAATCTCGTAATTTAGTCTTGCCGATTTCGGTCAATAGCTTATCTTTAGACATTAGTGAGATGTTATCGTATTTTTGACTCTTGTTTCCATACGGCAATTTAAGTTCCACGGCTATCCTACATAATTGGTCAACGTGCCAAGACTGCGGACACGTTCTCCCAGTGGGTTTTGCGCGCACATCTTCGACATCTTCATACTTCTTAATACAGAAGAAGTTTTCGTTGTACTTACCCGAATAGCCGTGTTCTGCCTGAACGATAGGAACACGTTCAGGAGATGGAAGCTTTTCTTTAGCAACAACAATGCGACCAAGAGAATAAGTAGTACCGTCTATAGTATATTTATTTTTTGTAATATTGAAATATGCTGTTATTTTACTACTTAGTTCTGAGGTCAGTTTGTTATGTATAACTTCTTCACATATATACTGCTTTACAAACAATGATAATTCAGCCAAGTATTTGTTGATATTGGTGGCTCTACATATTTCGGTAATACACATGTCGTTCAGAGCTTCACTATATGCCATACTATCTTTAACAGCTGGAAACTTTGTGTAGCTACACGGCGAGAAAACAGAATTTATCGAGATGCTGTCAATCAGGAATAGGACGTTATTTTCTTCGCGCAAATACGAGATGATATTGTATCTATTTTTAATCTCGTAGTTTTGGTCTATCATTGTGGTGACGGCCTTTAAGATGGCAAACGTTCTAAAGCCCTTTTTGGTGTAGGTGGCAATAACAGTGTCGATATAACAAGAAAACCGTTTAGTAAAAAACACTCGCAGTTGATTTATAATACTTTCAACATCTCTGTCAGAATAATATAAATTATATGTGGAATAGTCTATGTCAATTGTTGACAAATCATAATTAGTGATTCCATCGCACTCATACCGACAAGATTGATATTCGCATTCGCGAGAATTTTCCTTAGAATTTTCCTTAGAGTTTTCTCTAGACATTTCGGTCGTATTTCTGTCGCGGAACAGCGCACAGTCAACGGCAGATTCCTTTATTAACCGTTCGACGTCCTTCATCGCAACATCTTTTTGTTCTGATATGATGTACTTGGTTAGGTCGAGAGATGTGGAATTATCGTTTGGAATGGCGGCGTGAAGATAAATTTTAATTTCGGGTTTCTGACCAGCATTGATAAGGTCGTTGTGAGCATTGAGGCGGATGCCCCGAGCAATTGCCTGAGCAAGTTCCGAGTAATTCCAGTGGGGAGTAAGAACGTGGATACGCTGGATGTTTTTAATGGTAAAGCCCTCTGATAAGATTTTACTTGATATTAACACATTCGATAACTTTCCGTTCATATTGGCGGGCGACGAATAATAAGCGAGAATGTTTTTAATCTGGTCGTCAGAATATATTTTTTTCGTGAGATTAAAGTAAGATGGTTTGACACTTGTGCTGCTAATGCTTCCTCGAGTGTAGCCGACAAGTTCCAACAGACAACCAAAGAGAATATTTCCAGACCCCACAATGAGCTTTCCGTATATAAAATGCAACTTGGTGGGGTTTTCAAGAATGGATTGTATTGTGTCGGCATATGTAGCCGAGTATTTTCGGATATTATTAATGGTTTCTTCATTGTTTTTACCCCTCAATTCGTCTTTAAGTTCTTGACTAAGTTTGTACGACATTTGTTTTGCGGCGCCTAGTACTTTCCGTTCAGTAAAAATAACATACTTATCAAACCCTTTGTTTCCCGCCGAGCCGTCAGGAAATACAAATAGTGTGCTCTGGCGAGAGTTTGAGTACACGCCAGCAGTTCTAACCTTTTTCCCTTTATTCTTATCATCTTCTTCATCGTCGTCACTTTCATCGGTTTTGTCGGCTTTTGATGCAATGTCTTTTTTATACGCGTCCACGTAAAAACGAGTTTGAAAATCGCTCATCACAGACCTAACTATTTTAAAGAGCTGAAGACCTTTATAAATTTCTCCTTCATAGATTACACTTACATCAGGCATTGTTGTTTTTAGGTAGGACACTCGCCCCCTCATTGTATCTTTTAAAACCGACTTCATATTGTCTCTAACATAATTTATTCCATTTTTTTCATATAAAAACTCCTCTGTGAATTTTTTTCCTGTAGGAAGTTGTTTGTTAGAAGGCAGTATAAGATTTAGCATCTGTGCTATTTCTCGGGGGTGGTCAGTCATTGGGGTGCCAGACAACAACAAGACTTTAATATTTTTAGCAATGTGTAATAGGCGATGGATCTGGTTATAATCATCAGAGGACGTGTTATCACCTTCACCATACAGTTTCAAATTGTGAACCTCGTCAATCCCGAAGAACGAATTTGAATATAATTCGACGATTTGAGCGTCAGTTAATGCTCTAAGATTTTTTTTCATATTATCAAATGATACAAATTTATAAAACACAGACGTTAGTTTATTAATCCGATGGCGTTTTTCCAAGTCTGTTATATTTTGTTCTTCCGGAGAATATATTTTCTGTGTACATTTATATGCCAACTCGTTTTTGAGATTTTGGAGCAGGTGGGGATTTCTAGTCATAATAACCGCGCGTTTATAACCCCCCTCGCTCTTTATTTGCTCTGTAGCTCCGAAAAGCGCACACGTCTTTCCAGTACCCATTTCGTGGAGAAGAAGCAAACCTGTGTATGGTGTATGGGAACTTAAAAATCTACTTATGACCTGCTGGTGTTTATAAAGCCCCCCATCAATTGGGCGGTCTTCAACTCGGTCAAGTTTAAGTTCATTAAACTCACGTTTGTTATATATGGATTGGTTAAAGGACACATTGTCAACTACAGGATATTTTGGGAAAAAATCGGTTAGGGAGACGGTCGTAGATACATTCATTTATTATCTTGGTTTATATTATAAATTTGTTTACTCATAATTAATTATGAGTAGAGTTAATTGATAAATATTTGGCGCTCCATTTCTACCTGTTTATTTTTTATGTACATTTCCATAAACTTGTAAAGAATGTTTTGAAGAAGTGTCGGAAGTTTGTCAATGTCATACGAAATTCCTCTATCATCGCTGATACCATCATAGGGAACAATAGTTGTTGATGCTGGATTAATTTTTAATTCGTGAAACTTAATCAACAGCAAAAATGTTTTGGTTCCGTCATCGTCAAGTTTTTTGACCATTTTCATAAATTCTTCCTTCTTGTGGAGTGTCATTTCCTTATTGACAACTCCTTTTGAAAAGGTTTCATACACAGTCATTTATATTAAATATCGCCGACCAAAAAATCAATATTAATTTAATTTTCTAATAAATGACTGATAAGGACTTAATAGGTATCAACAAAAGTTATTGCATAAGTTTAAAAAAACATGAGACCCATTGGGTTGATATACTCGATACCATTCACAAGAATGGTTTTCCGTCGTGTGAAATTTTTGAGGGAATTCTTGGGAATAGTTATAAAGATAAAGATGTTAGTGGTATTCTGTCGCCGTGGCAGGAATACATTCTTAAATTCGGAGACCGCCGCCATAACCACGAGCATTTTAATACATGGGGAGGTTTGGGGTGCTATCTTAGTCACGCATCTATTTGGCAAGATGCGCTTGATAAAGGTTATGATAAAGTCGCTATTTTCGAAGATGATGTGTACTTTCAGCCGAACTTTGCCGGGATGTTGAATAGTTCTATAGAGCGCGTCCCCAAAGATTATCAAGTTCTTTTATTTGACGCAATTAAACTTGATACAACAGAAATTAAGCAGAATGAGAATAAGCAGAACGAGAATACGGTTTTAAAGGTAAATAGGTTTTTTGGAACACACGCATATGTTATTACACGAGAGTGTATGAGTATTTTATTATCTCGAGCATATCCTATTGAAATACAAGTCGATTCATATATGAGTTTTATGATCAAGTTGCTAGACTTAAAATTCTACGATATATCGGGGTTGTGTGGACAACAAAACCATTTTTCAAGTATTCAGACACTTTGTATTGATTGTCCAGATTTAGGATTTCAAAAATTTAAATTTATAAATACACTCGTCGATAATATTGTTCCGATCATTGGAACACTTGTTATTTTTACGGTTATTATAACTTATTTAATAAGTAGAAGAAACTGTAAACTGTAAACTAAAAACTAAAATCTTATAATTAATTATAAGATTATTCATCATATCCTTGTGCATCATCATCGTCGTCATCTTCTTCTGGTTCTTCTTCGGGAAAATTTTCAACGTCGTCATCCCCATCGTCGTCACCATCAGCCTTGACATCTTCGGCTGGGTCGTCACCATCATCTTCGTCAAAAATAGCTTCTTTCTTGTTGAGATTTGAGGGCATAACAAAAGTAAATACAAACTTCTTACACACCTCAATATCGGCATCAGTTAATGACGATACTGAACCATTTGGGTGTTGTTTGCCAGTCACCTTTCCATTAATATTGTCAAATACCAGCCCCGTTTCTGTATGTTCATAGTTTTTGAACTTATTGAGTTTAAGTTCAATGGGTTGAGACTTTTGAATAGGTGTTACTTTGGGAAGTGATGTGGGCTTTGTAGAAACCTTTGTAGAAACCTTTGTAGAAATCTTTGGTGAAGCTTTTGTAACCTTTTCCTTTGGTGCGGGTTTAGCCTTTACTTGTTTTTCACTAGGACCAGATGAAATATCCTTCGGACTATCCTTCGGACTATCCTTCGGAATGGGAACATCTCCACTTGTCAACCGAGCTACAAGCACCTCCTTAGTGCCTGTGTGGCTCATATTTCGCGCCTTGGCCATTGCTACCAACTCATCCTTTTTCATTGCCACCAACAAAGCTTGGGAATGGTTATTTTGGTGGAGTTTTTCCACATTGACTTTTGGTGCGCTCTTAGTTGAGCTCGAGTTCCACATTTGTAGAAGCGCACTTTCATCAACACTAAATCGCTCGTACACAGTGTGAATGAAAATTCCGACTGCATCATCAATTGCCTTTGAGATAATACCTTGAAAAGACATTGCTTGAGAAGACATTTTATATTATGAGAAATGGCTTTAAATCAATATTATTTCAAACCACAAAACAGGTCGTTTTATGGATATTTTTATAAAACTTTTAGCTAAAAGTTTTAACGCAGACAACGCAGACAACGCAGACAACGTACACAGAATGACCATGGCGGGGCTTGAACCCGCAACCTTTCGATTAGAAGTCGAACGCGCTATCCAATTGCGCCACACAGCCTTTTATATTATTATTGGTTTTTAAATCATAATTGCATATGCAATTACATATGTAATTACACGTCAGTAACAAGTGTATTCTCGATAATTTCACTCTCGATTGTCAATTTGGGCCACACCAATGTCTTCGAAATCTGCCAATACCTGTCCAATCCACTTTTGGGACAGCTCTTGAAACATACATTATAATTTTTATCGTAATAAATTGTAATATCAGGTCTGTTCCTACTAAATACACCGGTATCAAACTGAGATACGACGACATGACATCCATTGACTAATATTATTGGTACCGCGGGACCAACTGGCATTGCCAACAAACATTGATTGTAAACCTTTGTGCCGTCTTCGGCAATAATTCCCATATAAAACCGATTATCAGCCGTCACAGTAAGTGTGTAATTACCGTGGAACATAACCTGATTTACGGTCGTATTCCTAAACCGCATCTTTGAAATAGTTTTAAACTCTGCTGGTTTTGCCTCTACAAACTCTTGTAGGATTGCGACACTTGGATCGGCAGGGTCAATGAAATAACGATACTTTCCTCTGTACGGCAATCCGGTTGAAAAGGGCATTTTTATTATCGTGATGAATGTAAAAAATCAATATTAAAGCAAGCTCAAGAGTTGCTATGTTTATTTTTTTTAATTGCGCGTTGAAACGATTTATAGTTCCAGTCGGTTTTAGGAAGGCCTGTATTAACGCTCATAATCATCATATCTTCATAATAAGCGTTATCTGAATAAGTAATTATTTCGCCTTCCCAATCAACAGGAAATCTAACACCATCTCCACACACTAAAATATGAAAGAGGTGATCTGTTTTAGAAAAAGTTATTTTCATATCTCCATCATATGTCATTCTTCCATTAGAATCAACCTTATGATGCATAAAGTCGTCTTCAAACTGTTTTATAATAAAATTTATCATTGGTTGAGTTAAATCTTTTGGTAAGACTTTTCTAAACGGCTTAGCATTCTGCTCCCCCTCCCAGTCAGGCACTTGTAGAAATGCTTTGACCTTATACAAAAAACATGTTCCACTTTTGATAACTCCATTCTTCAAATATTTGCGACCAACACTCTTGCGACCAACACTCTTGCGACCAACACTCTTGCGACCAACACTCTTGCGACCAACACTCTTGCGACCAACACTCTTGCGACCAACACTCTTGCGACCAACACTCTTGCGACTAGAACTCTTGCGACTAGAACTAGGTGATTTACCAAGGAGTTTCATCAACGCATCTTTTTTCAGTGTTGAGTATCCAGAAAGACCTTTTTTCCGACATTCTTGTTTTAATTCAAGAACTGTAGGCATTTATTACAAATATTAAAATATTTGTAATTTCTCCGAAAATATTAAAATATTTGTAATTTCTCCGAAAATATTAACCGCTGTGCATCCATTTATTTTTACATCTAACACATGTCACAAATACGTTCATTCCCTCATCACACGACCTTACCTGTTTAGCATAAGAATATGTTTTTGTCCCACCACATTTACCACACGTAAAAATGCCTTCAGCAACCTCAAAGGGATTTTCAATGAAGCCGTCCTGCTCTTCCTGTTTTTTCCGAGTCTCGTCAAATGCGAGATGACCAAATCCGTATTCCTTTTCCTGAAGTATTCTACCAATGTCTTTTTTGAATATTCCAAGTTCGTAGTGAAGTTCGTAAATAATGGCATTTATTTCAGCCTTATCAGCAGTAATGGATAAAATTTGTTTGTAAATGCTGTCTCCAAGCAAGTCAATACATAGTTTTTCAGACATTTGTAGTTAATAATTATTATGTGTTAAAATATCATTTTTAATTTCCCTTAATAAATGAATAAACTTTTTTGGATAGGTATATTTGTGTTGATAATTCTATCTGCCCTGATATTATCAAAAACTAACCGGAATTCAATAAAAGGGCCAGATGTTTATATAATAACAGCTCTTATATTGGTGCTTGTTATCGTTATTGCGATAATGGGTAGTCGCATTCAAGAGAAATATTTGGAAGATGACCCAATCCTTGTGAAAATCAAAGATAAAATGAGAATTTGTTTTCCAGAAATAGACAACACCATTCTCCTAAAAGGTAAGAAGTCATACACCATCAATAAAAAACGTATTCATCTCTGTCTAAAAGACGAAAAGGGCGACTACTATGACGAAAACATGCTCATCTATGTGACCATCCACGAACTCGCGCACGTTAAATGTCCCGAAGTTGGACATACCGACAAGTTTTACGATATCTTCAACGAGCTTCTGGACAAAGCATCGGCGTGTGGAATATACGATAAACACAAACCTCTCATCAAGGATTACTGCGAATATGCAAAAGATGACTAAAATATTAATTAATATAAATTCATTTTAAGATTTATATTATTCTTAAATAAATGCCAAAAAAATATTTGGAATTAGACAGCAACTACAGAAACAGAAATCTATATCCAAAACAGGCCTGTTTTACCGTTCCTATTTCTCAGTCCGGATTGAACTCACAAACCACGGCTGTAGATCCGATTACGGACGCATATCCTATAAAATCTTTTAGCGTTAAAAACGAGATAATTCCCGTAGGGAGCGGTACCGCAACAATGTATGGAACCTCCTCTTCAGGACCGCTTAATGTTAGTTCCACAACTAAGTTTTTAATACAAATTCAAACACCACCACCCGGTCCCAGTTTACAGTTAAATTATTTTGTTGGAGCTGTTATTTATTCAGCCTTTGGAATATCGCCAGGATTTGCCTCACGCATTTTGGAATGGATTTATATAACAGAGTTGACAATCTTGGGTGTGCTACAATCTATATTTTCTGTTACTGTAGATACGGCTGTTCCAGCACAATATATAAATGTAAATACTACAAACATTTATATAGGCCAAATGTCTACTCTTCTTCCGGGGACCCTACCTATTTTAGCGCTCACAAATCCTCCACAACAAATTTTCATTCCCGCTTGCCAAAATATACCCAATTTATATAGCGGCTATTATCTGTTTAATCAGACAACAACAACCGGTCCACAATATACAACTCTAAATAATTTTGACAAGGACACCCATCTGGCCACATCGTCGGCCGACATATGGCAATGGCAGCCAGACGATGTTCTTATTTTAAGAAAATCTCTACCAAATAGTTATAACGGAGCTTATTACGTGACTAACACAGCACCAATAACTGTAAATGGTTATAACATCTGTGATATGGGAAGTAGTGTTATCACCAACCCGTCGTTTATTAATTCGTTTGCTAGGTATTATACATCTTTAACAAACTATGCTATAACTCGGATTATCGGAGTTGTTCTCAAAGTTACAGGTGGAAATATAATAGGAACAACATATGTTGTAGACTCATCTGGTCTTCTTTACAATCAGTATGCTACCAACAACTCTTACCCTACCCCGTTTACTGTTGCGTATACACAGTATATCGCCACACAAACCTTAATTAATGCTGGAGATTATGTTGAGATTATGCAATATACCAATGACAACTTCAGTCCCTTTGTGTACAATGGAAGTCTTACATCGCAGAACCAACCAGTTTCTTATGAGATGTGTCTGAATAGTCTGACTCTACCAAATGTTGTCTTGAAAACAGGCGGTCGCATCGCCTACTATCCGTATGTATATGTAGAGATTGAGAACCAAGGTAGTTCCAGTAGTAATATCAACACCATATATTCCAATAATCCAAACACCTACAAGGCTATTTTTAAGGTGCCAATAACAGACCTTAATCATCCAACAACAACCCCTTTTGTTAAACTGACAGGAAATGGCGTTGTCCAGACAATCCCGTTCAAGGTCAACTGTGATATGAAAGTTAGTATCAAGTTGCCTAGCGGAGCCCTATTTGAAACCGAGGAACTTGATACTTCTAACGGCCAGGCACCAAACCCTATGCTTCAAATCTCGTGTACGTTCGAAGTCAATAGAATATAAAAACTTATAATTTCATTTTAATTATTATTATTATTATTTTCTATATTAGGAACTATTTAAAGTATTATTATTCGAATAATAAATGGTTAAAGTAATTACAGTTTGCACAGACAATAAATTTTATTTTCCATACCTTGAAAATACATGTATGCGATTTGGTGGCGAGTTTATTGTATTGGGGTATGGCGAGAAATGGGGAGGCTATGCGTGGAAGTTTGAAAAGATGATAGAATATCTATTAAATATCGACCCTAACGAGTTCATAGTGTTTGTCGATGGATATGATGTTATATGTGTTCAAGACTTGGCAACTATAGAAGAAAAGTATAGAGAAGTTCAGAAAATTAATTATTGCAAGGTCCTTATTGCCACCGAAAAAACAATCCTGCCAAAATTTATTTCAAACTTATACTTTGGGACTGTAAACGGGGTATTGTTAAACTCGGGGACTTATTTAGGCTTCGCTGGCGATGTGCTAGATGTTTTGACCAAGGCCAAGATGATATATCCAGCAGAGACTGATGACCAGATACTTATTACAAGTTATGCGAAAATAAGCGGAAATGAAATCTGTATCGATACCAATACATCATTCTTCTATACAAACTTAAGTCCTCTTAAAGAGATGGAGTTAAACCATCAAGCGATTTCCCCATATTTTATTCACGCTCCTGGGTGTGGTTTATTAACAACAATTCTTACTGATATGGGGTACATCGTTGACGATGATATAAAGAATGAATTATACTCTTTGTTCGCTGATAAAGTCGTATATCACACAAAAGAATTTATAAAAAGAAATTATATTATTTTTATAGTCGTCATACTTATAATACTTATTTTAACTCGCCGGAGATAGTAAGTGGTTGTTTGTTTAATAAAACTTAGTTTTATTAAATTGTTTTACTTATTCATTTACTTCTTGGCTGGAACTCGCTTAACTCCAACCTTCTTGACGGGAACTTGGAGTACAGGTGATGGAGTTCGGGGCTTTGCAGCGGGCTGTGGAGCGTCTTGGATATCGTTATCACTTCCTTCATTTTCATCATTGTCGTCATCACCACCGGCGGTGTTAGCTTCTTGAACCATAACTTGTTGAACAACAACGCGTGTATCAGCTTGGGGGCGAATTGCTTGTCGGAGAAGGCTGCGGGAAGAGCGAGATGGAAGGCGGATACCACATTCGTAGACCTTCAATTGAAGGGCGTGCTTACCACTTCCAATCCAAATACCCTCGACTTTAATTGCGGGGCGGACATAACAGCTTAGGCCAACAAGTGTAGCCGGATCAATTAGCTTTTGATATTCGTCATCCAAATCGTAAAACTCGGTGTAAATCTTCCCGCCGTCCTTGCGGGTTTCGATGAGCTTAGGATAAATCATAGGCCCATACTTGTCAACCACCTCGCCAGTTTCCTTGTCGCGCTTGCGGTAAATGAGTTTGTTCATAGGCTTGAGTTCCGAGAGCTCAAGGTCAAATTCGCGGATAGAACGGCGAACCTTGACAAGATGGGCCTTGGAATATTCAATAATGCGTTCCAAAGTCTTGACAAAACCAAGTTGAATAGGTGTCGGATTTTCTTTATTTGTAAGGCAGAGAGCAAGAGAGTGGCCGAATGTCTCACCGACATCTGCCTGTGGAGCAACTCCTGCTACATCGTCCTTCTTTCCAGTGTTGGTACTAATACCAAAGCAATAACTCTCATCGAGAGCAAATACAAGTTCTCCAGAAGTCCCATCCCCATTCTTTGTTGCTACAGTAATTCGGAAGTTTTTCATTGTAGCTCCACCATTCGGGGGCTTGAACTCGGTTTCCTTTGCTTCGGCAAAGAGCATATCGGAGACATCATAATTGATACAATCGGAGAGACAGGTGTTCTTGTTGGACATTTCTTTTATACTTAGGATTACTCTATTAAATCAAAATTATTTATAAACGGAAAAAATAATAGACGTATTCAACTACGTAGGTTATTGTTGTTTAAACATTTATTTATTAGAAAAATGTTTACTTGGTTTAACTATTTGTGGACAATAGTTTATAACTATTTTATTCCAAATACTAATAAGAGCGCATACGTAGATTTTAACCCGCTCATGTCATATTATTTATCCGATACAGGCGGATTTAAACCAGATAGACACAGGAAAAGAAAGTGTTATATCTATCAAGTTGATGACAAAACCACTGTATTGAACTTTATAAGAAATGTATTTGAGTATAAAATCGACCGATTTTCAACGCCCTTAAAAAGATTAGAAACATATGCCGATTTATTTAAGAAAATAAAAGGTATTCTCCCCGATAAAGTTGGCGGAGAATACATTTATAATGGTTTTTATGATATTAATTACAAACTCCAGTGTATGCGTAAAAACTATACGGGAACGGTGGAGAAGAATAATAAGATTGTACATATATTTACTGATGATGTTGTTGATATTCACACCATTATTTGTATTATCGGCGGACCGGAATTACTTGACTTTGAAGATGTTGAGCCATCAATACCAACAACGCATCCTCTTACCGGCCAGGGAATAAGTTTAGATAATAAGAAGGCGACTACAACTTATGTAAAATTTGCAGACTTGCCGTGTCCCGAACCAGAGAATGAGCTTGAAGAGATGATAAAACATAATGGCGACATCCTTGACGATGAGCTTAACGATGAGCTTGACGATGAGGAAAATAAATTTTGGATTGAAAACCATAAACCTCAAGTTGATGAGCCTGAAGTTGATGAGCCTGAAGTTGATGAGCCTGAAGTTGATGAGCCTGAAGTTGACGAACCCGAAGAGGATGAGCCCGAAGAGGATGAACCCGAAGAGGATGAGCCCGAAGAGGATGAACCCGAAGAGGATGAACCCGAAGAGGATGAACCCGAAGAGGATGAACCCGAAGAGGATGATAAGCCTAACATAGGTGATGAAGAAATTACAACCAATACGGTGACTCCTTGGTATAGAATTATAATTGACCCGTGGTATACTAACTGAATATTGGTATAGAAAGTCAAAGTATTTTGCCGACCTCATTGATACCCAGTGGATCGAATTTTATATGAATCTTAGGGTTGGAAGAATGACACTTTATAACCCTTGGTATATAAATTAAATATTTAATTAAATATTTAAGAAAACACACTCTCAAGGTTAATATTTTCATTGTCAACCTCTTTTCTTTCACCACCTCTTAATTTTATAATCGGTTCGAATCTAAACTCTGCCAAATCTTTAACGGCCTTATTACTGTCCCAGTCATTTTTAACAAGATACTTGAACGGACCATCTTCGGCAGATAATAATTTTAGTTTGAGCATATCCACATCATCTTTTTGTAACACCCACTGAGCAGCTAAGTGCATAGTAAGATATTCGGGCATAGGAATTTTTTGAATGTCAATATTTTTTTTTATGTAATCTACATAGTCTTCAACACTATTATAATCATTAATTTTTAAGAAGGCATCTTTCCATTTAGTAATAAAATATGATTTTGGAAGACACCTAAAAAACCAGTTTTCAATAACGGGGTATTTCTTGTCGGTTGTAAATCCGTTAATGTAGTAGCCCATAAATTCATACTGTGTTTCCATTCTCAACGGTTTTGTCATAAATATTGTAGCATCGGCCCACGTCCCTCCGTGTTTAGCTAAAACACACAATCTTACAAAATCAGATGTTCGTTGTGAAGTTGTTGAAAACTTAAAATTAAATATATCCTCATTTGTGTATAAATAGAGATTGTTTTTATTTAAGATTATTATTTTATGATCTGGGTTATATTTTTTCCAAGATACGACACAACTTTTGACACTCTGTGGTAGCGTTTCACAGTCCCAGTATGTCCATATGACTTTTGGTATGACTGGTGTCTTATACTTTTCTATAAAGGTATAAGACACCACACAACTTACAACTATTACTAAAATAATTAGCAAAGTAACTATCAAAGTAATATAAAGTTTCATTTATTAATTATTAATTAAATACTGCCATCAACAAATCTCAGAAACTTAAAACTCTGTAGCTGTAAAAACGTATCGGCCAAGTCATCCTTCTTGTGTATTCCCACAAAATAATCCTCACATCCTCTAAGCTGAAAGAGTTCTCTTGTTTTTTCAACAGCCCATTTTTTCCTTTGAGGTTTCGTCATTTTTTTGGGAGCGCCAATAATCTGTGTTTTATAATATGCCGGAAACTCTATTATTTCCTTTCGACCATCAAAACTTATATTATTAACAACTGTTAGTGGGTACCTCATCGTAAAATAGCTGAAGCAGTGCTGGCCGAGTTTTATAGCCATTGTGTTCTGGGCCTTTTTAAAACTCATCTGTTGTTCGATGATGATGGTATCGCATCTGTCAAAAACGTCTTTGTACTTGTCAAGTTCTATAATCATATTATAAAACACCTGAGTGTCAAGGTATTTACTTTTGGTTGTGTTGGTTGTTAGGTCCAAGTTTTTGTGGAGAAGAACAGAGCCGTTCAAAAAAATTTTTGTTAGAAGCTGTGTAAAATCGTCTGTTGGTTTATCGTCAACAAACCTATTGACTTTGCGGATATTGACTAGTTTTTTTAATATGTCGGCGTCAAACTCTTCAACACAAAAAGCAAAGTTCTTCTTGCCTATATCAAAACTTGCCACTATCATTGTTATAATTTATTATAGGACGAATTTGTTAAGTAGTTAATTATTATAAATTATTATAAAGACTTTTATAAATTATTATTATAAAGACTTTTATAAATGACTACACAGGAATATATTTGGTCGACGTCAATCAACTTGGCCAGTCGCATATTTAATATAGTGTTAGATCCAGACGACATGTTAACTTTATATGGAGCCAAGAAAATATTAAAGTTATCTCCATATATTGAAAGCACCATTACGGCCCATGTATCAGAAAACACTGGGGCAAGTCTGATATTTATGTCTGTAAACCTAGCAACTGTTGCATACAAATGTCTATATGCGACGTGGTTTATGAAAATATTAACTAGTGTCAGCGGACTTAAAAAACTTTATAAAACAATTATTCAGAACCCTATGCTAGGAGTTTTCTTCTATCTGTCATTTTATTTTCGATTTATCGTTGATACAGACAAGGCGCGATTTAATATTATTGCAAACGGTTTAAACATCCCAGTTCACGGATACTTTACAGAAAATACTTTTTTACAAACAACTATGACTGATCTCTCTAAACAATTGGCTGGGGATGATTTTATTAAATATAAACCAGCCATTAAATTTCTAAGTACTCACATGATATCCCAGCTAGCTAATCAGGTCGAAAGAGCTCCGACTAACATTGGAAAAATACTCGAATATATAGTTCAGAAGGAAGCTGTAAAGTTCCAAGAAATTAAGGATCCGGCCGTGTACATCAAGCCAGAAAACATAGAAACTCAGCGCGATTTAGACGAGTTTAATGATTTTATTGTTAAAAACAAGAGTGAGATTATTAAACATGTTAAAAGCGTAGTTGGTGGGAAAAATAAATACCGTAAAAAAATGATGCTGCAAACAATAGTTGGAAAACGGTCAGCGGATGGAGAAACTATGTGTCTGGACAAATGTAAAGAGCGAGTTAAAACTGTATCTGGGTGTTTTTGCGATGGCGAGTGCGGAACAACAACATTTTTGGGAGGTACATCTTGGTGCTATGTAGACCCCGAGAAATGTAAACACGGAAAACATCTTCAAAAGTTTATGGGTAAAACATACAGTCAGTGCTATCCCAAGGATACAAAACCAACATGTTTTACGGGATTAAAATATGAAGAATGTAAAATTAAGTAAGGTCTTGTAATTAATTACAAGAAAGTTATAAGATTATAAGAAATTTAACGACTCTCAAATTGGCCCGCACATCTTCTCATAAGCCTCCAAGTTTTTCTGCGCCATTCTCTGCCCACAACCGCTAGGATGGGACAAATCGTAGCAAATCTGTATCCACCAGAAGTAGATTTTCTTTTTGGCCGTAATCATCTTTTTTTCTTGGGTTTTTTTACACAACGCTACATAAGCAAGGGCGTTCTCGGGCGACAATTCTTGTCCATTAAGATGCCACCGTTCAAACTCGGCTCGTGAGGTGTGGTCAAATTGACCTTGAGATTCTGGATGTTGTGCATTCCATACCTTAAACCCATACTGAACGGCGGGAAGTCCGCCTTCACGATGTAGTTCCCCATTTTTATACCACTCCTTTCTGGTCTTGCCTTGAATGGAAGGAAGATCACCCTCGCGGTGATATTCACCATTGACAAACCACTGTTTTTCTCCGCTAGCATACTCAATGGCCGGAAGGTCCCCATCGCGATGAAGCTGTTCATCTCTGAAGTAAAACGTGTCGCCCCGTTCACATTCAATTGTGTACACCGGCGTATCCATTGTTGGTCTTTGGCACTTACATTAAAACAACCAAAAAAAAATCAATATTTTACGGATAGAATGGATAAGTAATAAGTAGATGTCCATTACCCTGTTTAAATGCCTCGTTGATGATTTCGGGCGGGATTTGAAATATCCATACCCAAAGAAAAGCTATGCTCGATGCTGTCATACAC
>Ga0194045_1000070_pt1 | contig 28024 bp, 25 predicted proteins | sample JunL6211m_MetaG_FD_161686 | JGI IMG/M metagenome (GOLD analysis project Ga0194045, IMG submission 161686) | Anoxic zone freshwater microbial communities from boreal shield lake in IISD Experimental Lakes Area, Ontario, Canada - Jun2016-L626-11m | ecosystem: Environmental > Aquatic > Freshwater >...
AACTTCTGGAACTTTAATTTTGGATTCTTTTAATTTATTATAAATGTTTTGTGTAGGAAGAACACTTTTACAGAATCTACATTCAAAAAATTCTTCTTTTCTTCTTACAGAATGTCCAAAAATAGTTAACAATTCACAAAACATTTGTATAAGAGAATAATCTGTATCGTTAAATACTAAATCTTCTACAATTACAATATCAAGAGGTTTACATCCAATTTTTTTACAAACACTATTCCAGTTAGATGTAAAATGTGAATAATCGTTTGAATATCTTTTTGAACATCCTATAATCCAAGTAGGAAAAACAGATTCTATAATTTCAACTACTTTATTATGATCTTCGGCATTTTTTAGAGAATTTACTATTGTTTCGGTTGATTCAGGAGAAGGATTCTTATATTTTTCTGACATTTTTAAATATATATTAAAACTTTAAATATAATAATACATTTTAAAATTTAAATAAAATATTGTTTAAAATTTTATTTAAATTTATTTAATTTTTTATCTTACGTACTAATAAAATGTCTTTATCTTTAATGAAGTCAATTGCTACATGCAGAGTAGATACTGGTAATTCATCTAGAGTACAATCAGATAGATTTCTTAACTCTAATAATTTGGTATGCCCAAATTGGAATGGAACTGATACAGTAGGTCGAAATGTCTGTAAAGATTCTTGGAATACTAAATCAGCTGGATGTAATTTATCGTCTGAGAGAGTTGATGTAGAAAATAATTTACGTCCTCAATATTTTGAATATATTAATTTAAATTCATCAGGTGTTAATGCTGATTTTTATGGTAAACACACTCCTTCTTCAGTTACTGAAACTGCTAATGCTAAACGTTTTCAACAAAATATTTATAAGACTGTTGGTAATTTCGGTGCAGATATGAAAGCTAATGTTAGAGGTTCATGTGCCAGCAATAACCCATAATTAAATTAATTTATATATTAATGTATACTAAATCCTGAAGATTATTAGAAACTAAAGGATAAATGATAATTAAACCAATAGAACAATTTACAGACAATTATACAAAAATACATTTATAAATAATGAATAAGAACTGTAGGGAGAACAATATAAATACATGATGCCAACGTTCAACAAGAATTAGAATATAGAAAATAGCAAGTTGTTTTTCTCTTCATAAAGAATTATTTTTAAAATATAAATTTTAAAAATATTGATTGTACTTTCAAGATTTAATCTAATTGTAAAATATCTAATAATTCCTTGTGTAATATACTTAAAATCTCTGGAAACTGTTTATAACTTATTCGAATCATCTTATATTCAAATTTCTTACAAAACTCATCTTTTATTCTATCACTTACTTGTTGGTCTTCAAAGTTCTTTAATGCTTGTTCTTTTGATATTCCACCAAAATTTATAGGTTTAAAATGCTGACGTCCATCAAATTCTATTATTATTTTATGATTAATTAATCTAAAATCAAACCTTAAAAACTTACTAGAATATAGAGTTAATTCTGGAAAAGTAGAATTATGTATATAATCTATACCTTCGTATAATCCTAATTCTTCTAAACAATTAATTACTTTCATTTCACCAGATGATATGTTTCTAGAACCAGTACAAATTTGTATATGTTTTTGTAAATCACCTTTTGAACTACACTTATAGTTACATCCTTCAATATTACATATAAAATCTTTTATTCTAGTATGAACTTGTTTTATATGTTGTTGTAAATGACTATTTGAACTACACTTGAAATCGCATTCTTCTACAACACATATACAATCTTTAATATGATTATGAACTGCTTTTATATGTATTTGTAAAGCACCGTTTGAACTACACTTATAATCACAATCTTCATAAAAACATTCAAAATCTTTTATTCTAGTATGAACTTGTTTTATATGTGTTTGTAAAGAACTATTTGAACTACATTTGAAATTACAATCTTCAATATTACATATACAATCTTTTATCTTTGTATGAACTTGTTTTATATGTTTTTGTAAATCACTATTATTACTACAACTATAGTCGCATTTATCACATACAATATCTTTTATTTTATTATGAAATCCTTTTATATGTTGTTGTAAGTGACTATTTGAACTACAACTATAGTTACAATTTTTAAACTCACACTTAAATTTTTCTCTACATTTTATACAAGTCTTTAATATCTTTCCGTTAGTTTCTTTTATTCTAAATAAAGATTTAAGTTTGATAGACTTACAAGAAGAACATCTTATTAATTCTTCTTCTAGTTCTTTAGGGTCGGTCATTTTTCGTTATTAAAGTTATTTAAACTTTAATATCAATTATTTTTTTGAGTATCAAATAACAATAAACTTGAAAGTACCAAATCAATATTTTTAAAATGTCTTTTTTAAAAATATTGATTTACTACTATTAAGGTTATTTCTTAGAGAGCCAGAATGTTATCACACTGCTTAATAAACTACTATAAAGTGATTGGTATTCACAATTTTTTAAAGAAATTAACTGATAACTACACAATACTATAACTAAAATAGACACTATAAGTTTAGCAAAAAATACACTAGATTCCGGTTCGAGTTGAAAACAACAAGACTTCCATTTTTTTTCTTCAATATCAGCAATAATTTTTACATCTTGTACTTTCATATCATGTTCCTTTATTTCTTTATCAAAAGAAGAACCTTTATCGTTCGACATTATTTTTGGAGATTTTTCTGTAAATTTTTGTTCTATAGGTTTTACTAACATCCCCCTATTTTGTAAATAATCTTCGGGAGTTTCTGTATACATTAAATATATTTATTATAGTAAATATATTTAAAATTAATTTATAATCCTGTAATAATTTAGTTCTATTTGATTTATAAGAACTCCAATTATAAGCATTTCTATTTACTTGATTTGTTAAAGCAACTTGACTATCATAACTCTTGAAGGTACCAAATCGACATTTTTTAAATTTAACCTCTATAAATTAAACTGTAATAAGAATAAAAATAATTATTGTAAATTATTTTTTATTATTTGGTACCTTCAAGAGCATAACTTATAATCAATCTATAGTTCCATATAAAGTGTAATTGGTTGAGCTAAACAAAGTAGTTAAACATTCTTCAAATTTATATTATAAAATATTGTTTCTTGAAAGTACCAACTATAAACTTACATTTAGAATACTACATTCATACTGATTACACTTTAATTTTATATTATAAAAGAATAGGGATAATTGCTTTAATAAAATTGAAAAAATATAGGTATTATTAGAATAATTAAATGAACATATTTTTCCTTTCATGGATACCAAGTATATGTGCATTATATCATTGTGATAAACATGTTGTAAAAATGATATTAGAATCGTGCCAATTATTATGCTCAGTCCATTATATGACAATGTCTACATATAAACCAATTTATAAATTAACACACAAAAATCACCCATCTTCTATCTGGTGTAGAGAATCTCTAAAAAACTATAATTGGTTAGTTGAAATGAGTCTTGAATTATGTAAAGAATATACATATAGATATGGAAAAATTCATAAATGTAAACAATATATAGAAGAGTTAAAAATAAATCTACCTCCCATAAACGACATAGGACTTACACCACCAAAACTAGCAATGCCAGATATCTATAAAGATAAAAACGCAGTTATAGCATATAGACACTATTATTACTTTGATAAAAATTATTTACATCATTGGAAAAAAAGACAAACTCCTAAATTTATTATAGACATAGATAAATTATTTATAATTAACTGAAAGTACAAATTATTCATCTCTATTAAAGTCTTTGATATAATTTCAATGAATTAAAATATTATATAATTATAAATAATGACATCTCTTTTTAATTTTTTCAAAGAAAAGTATCAAGAAGCTTACGATAGTCAAGAAAGAAAAAATCAAGTCAGAAGTCACCTTAAAGGTATAGAAGGACTTTCAGACCTAATATCAGGTTATTATGAAGGAAATTTACATAATTAAAAAGAACTTATAAAAAGTTGTTTTTTTAAGACATTAAAAGAATGTCATGATAATAGTCAATTTAATATAAATATAAATCTTGTAAAAATAATTAAAAATTCAAAAATACCAGATAAATTATTAGATAATGAAAATACAGAAATTAGTATTTCTTATCGAGATAGTATTATAATTTATCTTACTGACACTAATTGGTCTAAATATAGAGAACACCATAAATTCAAAAACTTACTATTTTGTGGAACAGTAGAAGTTATAGGAAATGAATGGTTATATAATTGTAAAAAATTAGAGAGTGTTGATTTTTATGGGTTAACAAACATACAACACATAGGTAATTATTGGATGAGTGATTGTAATATCTTAACAAATGTTGATTTTACAGGATTATCTAATGTTAAGCAAGTAGGTAATGATTGGTTATCTAATTGTAAAAGTTTAACAAAGATTAGTTTTAATGGATTATCTAACTTATATGAAGTAGGTAATGATTGGTTACAATTATGCAGCCTTTTAACAGAAGTTGATTTTATTGGATTATCTAGTTTATATAAAGTAGGTGATGATTGGTTATCAAAATGTAGTTTAACAAATATTAGTTTTAATGGTTTAACAGAACTCTATTCGATTGGACATTATTGGTTAGAAGAATGTAATAGTTTAACAAAAGTTGATTTTATTGGATTATCTAAGTTATATGAAGTAGGTGATAATTGGTTATCAAAATGTAATAGTTTAACAAAAGTTGATTTTATTGGATTATCTAAGTTATATGAAGTAGGTGATAATTGGTTATCAAAATGTAATAGTTTAGTAGATATTAGTTTTAATGGTTTAACAGAACTCTATTCGATTGGTAATCGTTGGTTATCAGAATGTCGAAGTTTATTATCAGTTAATTTTATTGGATTATTTGAGTTATTTAAAGTAAGTAATTTTTGGTTATTTAATTGTATTAGTTTAACAAATATTAGTTTTGAAGGATTATCAAGCTTAAGTAAAGTTGGTGATCTTTGGTTAGCAAAATGTCACGGTTTATTATCAGTTGATTTTAGAGGATTAGATAACTTATTGGTTGTAAATAGTTACTGGTTATTTAATTGTAATAATTTAGTAAATATTAGTTTTGATGGTTTAACAAATCTAGTAATAGTTCAAAATAGTTGGTTATCCCATTGTAATAATTTAAAAAATGTTAATTTTACAGGTTTGGAAAAATTAAAATTGGTACGTGATAAATGGTTATCAAGTTGTGAAACATTAGAAAATATTACTTTTAAAGGGTTGGGGTCGTTAGAAAAAGTTAGGAAATATTGGTTGGCCGATTGTAATAGTTTAAAAAGTGCTGAATTTAGAGGATTAAATAGTGTTACAGAAGTTGGTGATAATTGGTTATCAAAATGTAGTCAGTTAAAACAGATGGATTTTACAGATTTTAAAAAGTTAGATAAAGTTGGTGATTATTGGTTGAATGAATGTGTTCAAAAAATACTTATAGTTATAGATAAAATGACAGAATTTGCTAAATCTATTCCAAAAATACAATCTAATGATAACTATAAAAATATTTTATTTATTGACAAAGATTCTGCAGCAATTAAATTTAATTTTATAAAAAAATCTAGAAGAAGTTCTCAAAAAAAGGTGTCTAGAAGGTCTCCCAGAAAGACTCCGAAAAAGATGCCTAGAAGTTCTCCATAAAGACTCAAAAGGTGCCTAGAAAGTATCCCAGAAAGTTAGAATCTTGAATGTAACAAATCGACATTTTTAAAATTTAAACTCTAGAAATTAAACTGTAATAAGAATAAATACTACCGTTAACGGTAATTATTTATAATTTGGTATTTCAAGAGAATGAGTGTATCAACATGATTATTTTTATGATTTGGTGCCTTCAAGAAATTAAACTGTAATAAGAAAAAATAATTACTGGTAATTATTTTTTATGATTTGGTGCGTTCAAGATAATACCAGTATTATTAGAACTGTTTAAAATATGTGGTACTGAAGTTATTGTTTTAAATTAAATTTATAAGTCATTTGTAGTTAAATATGTTGAAGGTCCAAATCGACATTATTTAAATGTAACCGTCAAGAACAAGGTAATTATTTTTTATTCTTATTACTAGGTTAAATTTAATGATTTGGTATGTTGAAGATATTATTCAATTGAAAATTTTATTACATCATTTTGAGATACATATTTTTTAAGATATTTCCAAGATGTCGATAGACATTTTAACTCTTTTAATTTTAAGATGAATCCTATTGTCATAATTGTTATGTTTGGAGTAACAGTCCCCATTTTTTTGATAAATTTATCGTTAATTTCTTTAGAAAATCCAAAGTCTATGATGTATATTTTTTTATCTTTAGTCATATAATTTAGCATATTTGAATCACCGTGAAATACTTTTACTTCATCTAATTTTTTATATATTTCTATAATTTGAAGTTGTTGTGTTTTTGTAAGGTTATCTTTTTGTTTTTTAATTATATCTAATAAATGTTCATCCATTTTTTCCATTACAATATATTTAGAGACGCTATCATATTCTACTACACGTGGAGCTATACCAACAGTTGCTGCTGTTTTTTGAAGAATATATTCAGTCTTTAAAGTATTTGAAGATTTTGTTTTTCTAAATGTTTTCATAACGAATTCTCTATCTTTATAATCTTTAACTAAATAACAAATACCTTCTTTCCCTTTATTACCTATTTGATTAAGTCTAGTATATTTATCTATTTTATTTTTTTTATATTTTTCGTACTCTTTAAAAGCTGTTTGAATATCTATTATATACTCACTAGAACTTCTTTTACTATCTAAATTCATATCTGTTGCCATCTTTTTTAATTCGTTAAAAGATAATTTTTCTAATAATGAATAATCCATTTATAAAATAATTACATTTTTTAAATTATTTATTCTTATTAATAAATGACAAGACAAGAAAAAAAAGAACGATTACTTGAAGGAAAAACTTCTCGTGGCGACCAATTAACTATGATTAATGAAAGTATGCAACAAGGTTTGGAAGCAGTTCGGAAAAAATTGATAGAGTTTTACGAAAAAAAAGTACAACAAGTAGAAGATACAAAAAAAGATATGTATGAGGAAAAAAAAAATATGATGATTAATGGTGGTACACAAATCATAGAAAGTGTAGTAAACTATTTGCTTCGTCAATATAAAACTATCTATAATACAGACAAGAGTATAGAAAAATTAATGACATTAATTAAATACACAGATGAAAAACCTTCTTATTATTGGAATCTTGTATGGGTAAAAAAAGGAGATACATTAAAAGATTTTTATCATACATCAATTGTATTAAAAATCCACTCTGGATATATCTTATTTAATCATGCAGAAGGTGGTAAAGATATTATGACATTTGATAGAAACTTCCCATGTAACATTAATCATTCATATGAAAAATTATGGTTTGATTTAAATCTTGGTTCTATTGGAGTGATTGCGAGGCGGGGTATTGTTAGTAAAGATATTGATCTACATACATTAATATATCATATATTAACATTATGGTATAACGAAGATGTGATAAAAAAAACAAGAACTTTTCCAGGTAGTTGTACAGGTGTAGTTGAAACAGTTTTATCTTGTATAATTAGTGAGACAGAGTTTAAACAGATGGACAATTTATATACTTATATAATCAATAATCAATCAACATTACCATTACCATTCAAGGATGAACATATTAATATTGACGACTTGAAAATAACAATATTGACAAAAAACCCCCTCACATGTAAAGAAAAGGGAGAAAGATTTTCGTCTAGAAAACGAACTCGCACGCACCTGAATGAAGATATGACACAATCAAACGAATATATAGTAGAAGAAGCCGCAAAACATAAAAGCTACTTGTTAGTTCGAGACGAACCATCATATAATAAGAATCTTGAACAGAAACTAGAAGAAACGAAACTAGATGACCAACAAAAAAAAATTATTAGAGAAAAAGAACAAAGTTTTATAACAGAGCGAAAAAAAATAAGAGACTCTGTTATAAAACTTTTAAGTCCACATCACAGTTTTTCTAAAAGTGTTAAATATACAGATAGATATAAATTACATAAGTTTACAATGTCACGTAAGAGATTATCACCTAAGAGATCACCTAAGAGATTACCTAAGAGATCACATAAGAGATTACCTAAGAGATTACCTAAGAGATTACCTAAGAGATTACCTAAGAGATTACCTAAGAGATCACCTAAGAGATCACCTAAGAGATCACCTAAGAGATCACCTAAGAGATCACATAAGAGATCTGAATATACAATACTCTTGAAGGTACCAAATCGACATTTTTAAAATTTAATCTCTATAAATTAAACTGTAATAAGAATAAAAAATAATTACCAGTAATTATTTTTTATCATTTGGTACCTTCAAGATTCAAGATATTAATTAAAGATGTATAAAGATATATTATTGTTATATCAATAGTAATGACTGAAAATGAAAGTTGGTATAAAAGAGCCAATCTAACTCTAGGTATGTATGGTTCGTTGTATGGATCTTTGGATAAAATAACAGGTGATAGTGTTTTTGGTATAAAACGTGGTAAAACAAAAATCGCATATAATTTATTATGTGATTTTATGAATATATCTGAACATATGGAATGTTTTAAAATTGTCCCATCTGGACATATTATTACAACACCACCCACCCAAGAAGAAATGATTTTAAAATTAAAAGAATATATTAGTAGAGCTAAAGAATATTACAATAATAATCCATTTACTACAGTAATAGATTTATGGGCAGGTGGTAAAATACACGAAGGTGAACCACTAGATAAAACAATAGAATACCACGCCAGACTACTTGAAAGGACCGAAAAAAGATTCAAGGGTACCCTAGCATCACCTTCAGAACAAATAAAAGAATTAATAACAAGTAGCGATGGTATGCTATGTGAAGGTCATGTCATAGCATATCTCAATAATACATTTAGTTGTTTAGAATGTAAATCTAAAGGTAATATAGGTTGGTGTGATGGAATATCACATAGGAGTGTAGATGGTTTTCGCGACGCTACATGTATGAAGTGTAGAGAAAAAGGTATAATAACTTTATTTGAAATAAAGACTAGATGGGAATCAGCAATTAAAAAAAATAAAGATCCTGGAACATATACTGGAAGTTTTGCAGCAATAAATTCATTATTGATGATAAAAGCAAATGTCTATATAGTAATAGCATCTAGAGACACTGGAAATGTTCGTATAGGAAAAATAACATCATTCAAATTAAGAGGTAATAAGAACTGGTTATATGCCCTCCAAGAGGGAAATAGTTGGGGTGCCCCATCAAGTTATGTGTCCTGTCAGGGTGGATTGGTATTACTACCTGACAGGATGACCCCATTGATAACAATGGATAAGATGATAAAGAATGTTATAATGGTGGTACAGGACATGGAGTTAAACGGTAAGTAAAGTGGTAAAATATAGAATAAATGTAGTGTTATTACTAATAATTAGTAGTAATAACATTAAAATATTTGGTGGAGGTGGTAATAAATTATTGAGTGGCAATAAAAGTAAAGTTTCCACTGACCGGAGGATGAGTTATAATTATATCAAACATTGAGAAATTAATTATATTGCTGGAAGGAAGATCAAAGGTATAAACATTCAATAACACACGGTCTAGTGATTCAATTGATGTTACAGTACCAGACATATTATATGGTAAATTAATCGTATCTGTAATGGTTACTTGGTCTCCAATGTGAAAATTAGAGATTATATTACTACCTATTGGATAAAATTGAATATGTCCGTTAGTTCCTCCGTCATACTGTATTCTTGCGATTGTTGCGCGTGAGTAATTGTTGATGGTGGTAACATATGCTGTTGATAGTGTAACTGTAGCGGTGGTGGGGGTGGAGTTGGTGGAATCGTAGAATGGGGTGATGGTGGCACCACCGGTACCAGAGGATGATGTGATGTTTAGTATTGGGGTGGTGGTGAATGGGGTGGTGAAGTTAATGTTGTAGGTACCGGTGGAGGGGCTGGAGATATTATATAGGGGTGAGGGGGTGGTGGTGGAACCGACAATGAATGGGATGGGGTTACCTGTGGCAAGTAGTAGTTTGTTGTTACCGTTGTCTCCTTCAGGGAGGGTATTTTGGAGGAATGTGGAGTAGGGTGAGGGACCTTGAAGGTCTGAGTCCTTTAGGGGTGGGGAGTATGTTCTAGATTTATTTTCTGAGGTGTCTTTATTAATGCGGAAAGAAGACATTGTTTGTTTTTTATTATAGGAGGTATAATAAAGAAAAGTAAAAATAAAGTGAAAATAAAGTTAGTAAAGAAAGAAGTAAATATTGTTTGATAATGTTGAGAGTGCCTTCAAGAGAAGTAGTAATTATAGGAGGTATAATAAAATAATAAAATAATAAAATAATAAAGTAAAGTAGAAGTAAAGTAGAAGTAAAGTAGAAGTAAAGTAATAATGTTAAGGAGAGTAAGTATAGTAAGTTTTAGGAGGAGGAAAAAGCGATGAAGTTAAAGTTACCGTTGACACCTGTGCCACCGGAGTTTTTTAGAGTTATGGTAAATGTTTTTAGGGTAGTGTCATAAGTAAAGGAGGCAGTTAAATTTGCGGTGGTGGAGGTGACAACTAGAGTGGGGGGGTTGAATGTTGTGCTGGTGCCGAATAGGGGTGTTGTGAGAGTAGTACCATTAGTGTTGTAGATAAAGTTAAGACCGTATGTACCGAGTGTGCCCGTGTAATCGATGGAGTAAGAGGGTTTGTCATTAACCTGCCCATTAGTAATAGTGTAAGAGGCGGCGATGTAGGGTAGGGTGTTGCCGTTGGCGGTGACGAGTTTGTTGTCACCGTCAGGGGGAGGTATTTTAGTTAGGAAAGAGGAGTAGGGTGATGGGCCTTGAAGGTCGGAGTCCCTTAGGGGGGGACCGTATTTTTTAGATCCTTCTTCGTTTGTCTCTTTATTAACGCGGAAGGAAGACATGGTTGTTTAATTTTATTAAGGGAAGGAAAATAATAATAATATTTAAAGAAAAGTGTAAAAAAAGTGTAAAAAAAGTGTAAAAAGTAAAATAAGAAGGAGGAAATAGTAATAATAGGAAGGGGTGGGGTGGTGGTTGTGAGTGTAAAAAATTGAAAAAAGAAAAGAGTAATGGTGTAGGATGGTAAATGGTGAGAGAAACTCAACCAAAGAATATGGGGGTAAAGAAGATAGAGAGTGATATAAAGATAGATAAGAGTTTGAAGAAGATGTATAAGAGGAAGAGTGAGGGTAGTGATGGTGGTAGTGAGGGTGAGGGTGAGTGTAAAGAGTTGGTTAGGAGGAGGGGGGATGGTGATGAGTTGGTTAGGAGGGGAAGTATGATGAGGGTGTTGAGGGGGTTGGAGAGAAATAATAGGTGTAATAGTATAGTTATGTGGAGGGAGGTGTTTAGATGTATGAGTAAGGTGGATAGGGGGGTGATGTGGGAGTTGTTTATAAGGTTTAAGAGGGGAAGGAGTTATAGTGGTCGTATAAAATGTTTGGAGGAGGTGGAGGTGGGTGAGGTAGTGGGTGAGGTGGATAAGAGTGATAATAAGAGTGATAATAAGAGTGATAAGGAGGAGTGTTGTGATAATAAGAGTAAGAGGGGTAGTGTGGGTGGTAGTGTGGGTGGTAGTGTGGGTGGGGGTAGTGTGTGTGGGGTAATGAGTGAGGATGTGTGGAGGTGGTATAGGAATAAGTTGGGAGATAATACGATATTGTTACATGAGTCGTTTGAGTTGCGTGAGATGGTGTATGGTGGAGGGTGTGGGGGAGTGGGTAGAAAGAGGTGGTTGAGTTTGTTGTTGGCGTCGACGCAGTCGGGTAAGACATTTCCGGTGATAGCGTTGATGCATATAATGTTATCAATGGGATATAGTCCGGTGTTGGTGTTGAAAGATGTGTATCAGAAGGAGCAGTTTATGAGTAGGTATAGGGAGTATGGTAGGGAGTTGGTGGTGGAGTTGAGAAAGTTGAAAAAGTATGGAGAGGTAGAGATGGGGAGGTATGTGGAGTGTTTGTATAGTGATAGTACGAATAGTAGGGTGGAAGTGGAGGGGGTGGATAATAATATAAGGTTATCAATGGAGGGAAGTAGGGTGAGGACGGTGGTGTGTTTGTGGAATGCGTTGCATGTGAAGAGGGTTCGAGAGAGGGTGGTTGAGGGGGTATCAAAGATGGTATTGTTTGTGGATGAGGCTCATAAGTTGGGAGGGTATAAGAGGGTGAGTAGAGAGGTGGGGGAGCAGGATACTTATAGTACGGGAGATGAGGGAGTAAAGTATGATAGTGAGTATTTAAAGTTAAAAAAGTTAGCGGTGAAGGTGGTGTTGGTGACGGCGACACCACAGAATATAATAGTGGCGGAGCCGGAGTTGTATTGTGATGGAATAGCGGTGATGCCGGAAGGAAGGGGGTATAGGGGGATAGAGAATTGTAAGTTTTTAATAATAGCGGATAAGAAGAGTGATGTGGGGGTAAATATAGGTATAATAGATAGTAGGGGGGGTAGGGGGAGTGTTGAGGCGCCGAATAGTTTTTTGGAAGAGATGAGTAAGTTGTCTGAGAGGGGAATGATAGAGAGAGTTAATAAGTTTGGTGTGAGGGATAAGCATCCGGTGAATGTGTTGGCAAAGTTTGAGATGACGAATAAGGGTCAGAGAGATATAATGTGTATATTTAAAAAGAATAGTAAGGTGGTGGATGAGAGACATAGGAAGATAGTGGGGGGAGATTGGACAGTGATGGTGATGAATCAGGAGGGGATAAGAATGTATAATAAGAATTTAGTGGGGGAGGTGGTGGAGATAGGGGGTCGTAAGTATGTGAGTGATAGAGAGGGAGAATTTTTGTTTAGTAAGATGGTGAGTGTAGGGGATCTGTGGCATTGGATGTGGAAGAATGATATAAGTAGATTTAAGCGGATAATGATGGTTGCATATAAGTCAGCGGAGGAGGGTTTGACATTTAGTAGTAGTTGGGGAGAGACGGCGGAGACGGATGGCAATATTCATTTAACACATTTGTATTCTAGGTGTGGAGAGGGGATATCATCATCTAATTTGGAGCAATTAATAGGGCGATTGAATGGAAATCATGGAGATGTGATGGAGAGTCCGGTGATAATGTGTCCGTTGGGGGAGAAGGAGAAGGGGTTGAAGAGTCATATGTTACAGAAAAAAATGATAAGTGATATAAATGATATGAAGTTTCGAAATAGAGATAGTAGAGTGATAGATATTATACATGGGTATGAGGTGTTTGAAAATTTAGTTCCGAAGAAATATTATGGGGAGGTGAGGGGGGTGACAAGGGCTATAAAGAAGATATATAATCCGAATAGTGATATGGAGGAGTTTGCGTTTAAAGTGCATAGTAGTGCGAAGGATATATTGTGTATAATAAATCCTAATATGGATGGAGGTGATAAGAGAGAGCGGGAGAGGGAGTATTATGATATACTGAGTGATATGAATATTAAGGATAGGGGGGTGGAGTGGGAAAAGTTACGTGAGTGTTATAATAGGGGAGGAAAAGTGCGTGATATAATAGAAGCATATAGGAGGAATGAATATAGGGGCATGACGACGGGTGAGTTGTCAAGGGTGTGTGGAGGTAAGTTTCAGTATGATAATTATAATCATTGGCATATGGGGAGGCATGCGAAGTATTTTATAATAAGTAGGGGGGTGGGGGATGTGTGGAATATTCGTAAAGAAGTGGTGGAAAAGTTGGGTCTTTGAGATAGTTAAGTATTTATTGAGTTGGGGTGGGGTGGGTTGTTGGTGTTGAATATAATTTATAACTAATTAATTAGTTATAAATTATAGTTAATTGGAGTGTAATTTGAGTTGTTGGAATATGAATTGTAAGACGAGTACGATGACGGAGTTTCCTAGAAGTTCTTTTCTTTTATTTTTGGAGGGTATGACAGAGGTGTAATTATCAGGAAGACCAAATAGTCTTTCAATTTCGGTGGAGGTGAACATTCTGAGAGTGAAAGAGTTATTGTTGGGGGAGAGGGTTCTATCGACAAGAATATTATGATTACCAAAGCTGGCAGTGATGGGTCTAGATTTGCCTATGGGGTAAGAGTAAGGAAGATTATGAGTACCGGTGTCAGAGTGGAAGGACATTTGCCATCTAGATTTAAAAAGGTTATGGGGGGGAGTTAGGGAGGAGAATTCGAAAGTATTGTTAGGGAGTTTGATGGCTTGTATGATATGTTTGTTGTTAGATTTAGTTTTGATAAATTTGTTTAAGCAATTGACATAATTATCGGAGATGTTGGGATGGGGGGAGTTGTCAAGAATATCATTCCAAGATTGTGAGCATTTGATGTGTAGTTTATCTAGGGGGAAATCGGTCCAGAATAATCTTTTTCTGGATTGAACACCGAATTGGGAACCATCTAAGGTGGTAAGAATGATATTTGGATAATCTTGTTTAATAAAGTTAGTAATTAGAGTTTTATTTTTGGTGGACATACTAGCGTTATTTTCAAAGATGACATGTACTTGTTTTCCTAGGTGTAAATTGATGGTGTGTATAATTCTCATCATATCAAAGAATAGTTTTGATTGGTTTCCGTCAAGACCAGAGTTACCACCTTTGATGGAGGCGAGACTCGATAGATTTTTACAAGGAAAACCACCAAAGACAATATCACATCCGTTCTTTACAAGATCTTGAATGGTGTTTTCTGTAAGTAGAGTGATGTCACCTATGTTTTTATGAGTGGGGAAGTGGTGTTGGTAGACTGTAATAGCTTCAGGTTTAATTTCAGAGAAACCTAAACATTGAGAGAGTGGGAAGATAGAATGTAGAGCAACTTCAAATCCGCCGATACCAGAAAATAATGATAAGTATTTCATTTTTATTAGTGTTGTTAATTATATAAATGGATAATAAAATTGAAAAAATTGTATAGTATTTTCTGGTATCGTAAATGAGTAGTGATTATCTGCAAGAGAATATGCTTAAGAAAATAAAGTATATGAAAGGGAGATATTCATTGTTTAAATATAGTGTGTATATGAATATTCAATATAGGAATTTTGAAAAAGAAGTAAGAGATAGATTGAGAGTAGTAGAAAGTATTTTTGGTGATAGAGAGAGGAGGATAATAATAATAAAGGATATATTTAGATATTTATATAGTACTACAGATATATGGACATCAATTGATAAATTTTCAAAAACTGTAAGAGAGAAATTAATATCTCTAGCAGAAGAGGAACCAATTATTTTTAATGTATATTTAGTGAGGTTTGGATATATATGTCCATATCCAAAACGTGATAATGAGATTTGTGGTATAAAAGTGAATGGTACATTATGTGGAATACATAGCAAGTGTGAGGAAAGATTAAAGAATCGTATATTAGATAGTATACCGAGCAAGTTGTCGTCTGATGTATGTAATATAGTGTTTGAGTATGCAGTACCTTATAGTAGAGATAATTAAATATATTAAAACCCAATATTATTCCTTTTATAGAGGAATAATATTGGGTTTTAATATAATTTATAGTAAAAATATTAATATAGTTATAATGAGTTATCTTAATGAGTTGTTAACAAGAGAATTGGTTTTATTAGTATTAGAGTATTCTGATATGAGTGTAATTGATTATTTTGAAAAAGAGTATAATAAGAGAGTTGAAATTTGTAATAAATTAGATATATTTTATGATATATTGATAGATTCTTTTATAAGATTCAAAGGGTTTGATATAATGATTAATGATATAAAATTAAGTGAAAATAATAAGGTATTATTATTTCAATTTCTGAATGATAATGATAGTAAAATTAGTATATGTTATGAGGAAGAGATTGTAATGTATATAACAGATTCAAATTGGAATAAATATAAGAAAGAATATAATGAGTATAAAAAAATAATGTTGTGTGGTCCGGTAGAAAGTATAGGAGATAATTGGTTATGTTGTTGTAAAAAGTTGGAAAGTATTAATTTTATAGGGTTAAATGAGTTAAAATATATAGGAGATTATTGGTTATCTTTTTGTAGAGAATTAAAGGTAGTTAATTTTAGTGGACTATCAAATTTGGTATATGTAGGATATAATTGGTTAAATTCTTCTAATAAGTTACTTATTTTTGACTTTTCATTGTTGAGTAGTTTATCGATTGATTATAATGGTATTAGAAATGTTAAAATAATTAGCAAATAGTACACTCATCAACATTATTATAATTACCAGGACCAATAGGTATTTCTAAGTCTGGTGGATTGGTTTTGTCAGTCATGCGTCGTTCTTCTCTGCGTTCTTTTTCACGTAATTCAGACATCAATCTTACATCGCTAAAACTATCATTTTCAGTCTTGAGTTGTGAAATAAGGTGTTTATCTTTTATTGCTTCTCTTTCTATTTTTCTAAGTCTGGCAATTTCTCTATTTTTTTCAGCTATTAGACATTTAGATTCATTAGATAAATTAATATATTTATCATTTTGTTTAGATTCTGAAACTAAAGCATATTGTACTGTCATATTGAGTCTGTCTATTTCTTTTTGTTTTTGTTCAAGTTGTTCTTTTTGTTGATTTAGAATATAGAGAACTTTTTTTTCTAATTCTGTATTTCTATATTTTAGAGTCTTATTTTGGTCGACTAAAAGTTCTGTTTGAAGACGAGTTGATGGTTTATTATGTGTTCTGTTTTCTTCTTCAAGTAATCGTATTTTCTTTTCTAATTCTGTATTTTTGTTTTCAAGTAAAAAATTTCGACTTATTAAGGACGTGTTTTCAGTGTCAAAATAAACAAGAGCTTGTCTGTAATCTTCAAGTGGCATATTATTTTTTAATAACATTTCTAAAGATATTTCCTCAACTTCTTCCTCAGCTACTTCTTTGATTTGAGAAATATTCTTAGATTTCAGTTCAGATTGCATGCCTTAATACATTAAATTTATTTATTTATTTTTTCAATTATATTGAAGTACAAATCGACATTTTAAATTTAACCTCTAGTAATAAAAATAATTACTGGTAATTATTTTTTATCATGGTATCTTCTAATTATCTTGAAAGTACAAATCGACATTTTAAATTTAACCTCTAGTAATAAAAATAATTACCAGTAATTATTTTTTATCATTTGGTATCTTCAAGTATCTTGAAAGTACAAATCGACATTTTTAAATTTAACCTCTAGTAATAAAAATAATTACTGGTAATTATTTTTAAAGTGTAATCACTTAATTGTAAAAATAGTATTTCTAAAATGTTGATTTGGTATCTTCAATATTTTTGAAGATACAATGACATAAATAATTTACAATAATTATTTATGTGATTAGACTTTATATCAAGTTAAATTTAAGTTACGTTAAAGATTATGCAATAAGTCCAGAAAATATATTTTGTTTCATTTTATATACTAATCCTCTATAAGGAATATTAGTATCTGGTATAATATGTATTTGTTTATCATGATAATTAAAAGATCTATAACTAGAACCAAGTGTGCCAAAATTGTCTTGGTGTGCTTTAATACCTGAAAATGTAACAATTTTCGGATTTATTTGTAATTTTGTACATATAGTATCAAGTAATTGACCAAAGTTTATTTGTTTAGAGTCAAGATATTGTTGAGTAAATCTGTTTTTACTATGTTTTGTTTTAATAGTAGTTATTGAGTCGTTAGTACCAAAGCAGAAATGATCTTTGTCTAGGCATGTGTATATAGATAATAATGGAATATCAATCAAATTGATATTATTTTCTGTAAGAAAATCTATAATACCAAAATGTTGAGCATGAGTATTATCTAAATATGTATATTTTTTAGTTATGATACCAAATAGTTCTTTTAAAGCATTTCTATTATTTTTATTTTGATAATTTATACTAACATTTGGCCAGACATTTGTATCCCATAAGTTTTGTATTGTAGAATTAGAGATGGCAAATGCTAAATTACCATCTCTAGTTGTATGGATATGTGTTGATGATTGATTTTTATATAGAAATTGTGAGGGTGTTTCGTTGGTGTTTGTAATGGTATTACATTGTGTTTCATTTAAATAAGTATTCATGACAGAATTATAAGTACAAAAGTTTAAACCGTTAGTTCTGATATCAATTAACAAAATATATCTAGGTAATAAAATAGTTTTAATATCAATATTAAGAGTAGATGACATTGCAATTTTATTATTTAATGAAGATATAGCTAAATTAATTGTTGATCTATTTAAATATTGTTTATATATACTATCGACAGGTGTATAATATAAATCTTCATAATTATATTTTTTAGATTGAAAACGAATACTAGATATGAAATTATTATGTGTACATAATATACAATCCCCTAAACCAAATGTTATTTCTGAATCACCAGTTGTTTGATTTATGTAAAATCCACAAGGAAAATTTAGATTATAAGAATATTGGTTATCATCGTCGGACTTCCCTGATACAATAAATGGATTAGATATAACAAATTTAGTAGTATTACTCATATCAAATCTATAGTAAGACATGAAATAGAAATCTCTATGATGTATATCATTTTTCATAATAATATATTTTAAGTTTAGTTCTAAGGTGTTAAAATTATCATACATAAGTTTATATGGTATTCTTATATGTAATACACCATACATATAATTTTTATATTCAACAGTTGGAGTTGTTAAAGCAATAGACCAATGTGGTTGAATAAAATTTCCAAGTGGTTCAAATAGGTTAGAGTGTAATCCATATTTTGTTATATCCTCACAGACCATATTTTGTGTAGGACCCATTAGACTATTAATAGCATATAAGTGAGTGTCATTATTATATTTATCTAATAATAAATTTGGTGGTACATACGACCAATTTTTTACACTCTTAGTTTTGTCATCATAAAAACGAGAGTTAATTTGTTTTCCGTCTTCATTTTTAAAAATAAATTCACATATAAATTTAGAGTTGATTGGGTCAGGAGTCTCTAATTTTTTTACGTCAATTTCATACATTCCCATGCATGTTTCAGTTTTTGTACATGGATATGTTTTTATATATTTGTTAACAAGCATATATACTTTATTATCTCTTATATAAAGTCTAGGGTCTTCATAGTCACCACTTTGTTCTTTTAATTTTTCATGTAAAAGAAGTTTATATTGATTATTATTTTTAGTCATTTTTACAAAACCAATATAATTACGGGGATTAGAAAACAAATGACCACTAAATGCCATATAAGGAAAATCTGGCATAATAATTTGATTGCCAGATAAATCAAAAGGTTTTCCAGTAGCTCTGTAAGCACAATAATAATTATTTGGTTCATTAGGAACAGGTATTATAGAACCATTGTATATTATACATGTTCTATCTATACTTTTTAAAAAGGAATAAATACTCATTTTATTATATTATATAATTTATAAATTATATAATAAAATGATTACATTTGGACAAAATTCTGAAAATACTTTTAGCGGTGATATAGAAAAACTTGAAGATGCAAGTTTTAAGGATCGACCTAAAAAACCTCCTTACACTGACATTTTAGATTCTAAAATTAATCCTATAGAAGATTATCAATGGGCTGAAATTAAATCATCATTATTAGTAAACGAATTATACAATAATAATGATACCCATAGTGAACTTCTTACTTTTATACAAAATATATTTAATAGATTATGTATAATATTAAAATTAGTAAGATATAAAGAACTTACTTTATATCTAAAAGAATTTAATAATAAAGTACCTAATACTAATTCATATCCAGTAGCTCAACAAGGACAGTTTACAACAATTGAAGAAATATGGGGAGATTTTTATGCTCTATATAATGTTATAAAATGGATGTGGGGTAGAATAAGATCAAATACATATAATATGATAGATAATAATAATTGTGAAAACCCATTTATGTTATTTTTTATAATAGATTTATTCCAACAACAAACTCTAGTATTTCATATGTTAGCAAAAGGTTTTTATAGAGAAGATAATGTTGTGAATGATGACCATATAGGTATTTCTAATATACAAATACCAGAACTAGTTAGAAAAATACGTAACAAACCATCTTATAAAGCAGTACCATGGGATCATCCTGGACAAGGTTGTAAAATTCCATATCATGGACAATATGGTTCTCATATGAAAAACTACAGGCAAGATCCTAATAATAATAAATATTCTTCTTTACAATGTAACATATCTGGTAGTACTCAATATATACTATACATGTACCTACTTAGTATATCTACTGATTTAGAAAGTAAAGAACCTGAGAAAGATATAAGAGATCTTATTACTAGTTCTGTGTTAATTTTAACTGGAGATGGTGGACATAATGTAAGAGAAATTATATTTGGTTTAGTATTAACAATAATATTATTATATCATTTTATAAAAGAAATAAAAAGAGAATTAACAACACTATACTCATCTGGAACTTTTTTAGACAAAATAAATAATTATAACATTGGTGTTGAATCTTTTTCAAAAAAAAGACAACCTCTATTAACAACTATTTATAATCGTATAGGTTATACTTTGATGAATATTAGAATACCAGATAAACCTCCTATTAGTCCTTTTAATTGTACTAATTATACATATAATAACATATCTGGTGGCATTCACAAAAATCAAATGTTCAAAATTTTAAATTCTTTAAACAACTTACGTCCAATAATTCACTCTTTTTATAAAAAAACTAAAGATTTTAATATATTAGGTGTAGCAGAAATTGATTTATCTCCAAATATACTTAGTAATCTTGATAATATTTATAAAAAAAATAGAACTGATTTATACACCCATTATACAAACCTTCTTAATCAATTCCAATCACCTCTAATTAACACCCCTTTAACAGAAAAATATTTAATGGTTCAATTATTTTTTACAATTGAAAAGGACAGATTTAAACACGATATTAATAATTCATTCAAAGAAAAACCAGATAAATTTATACAAGAAATTATTAAATCTTTCAATCAAGGTCAGCAAGTCTTAGACACAGTTAACTCAACACTCAAAAACATATTTGATAGAGGTTCCTATTCTGGTTCTGAATCAATTCCATTCGCATTTTCTCTAAATTAAACTCTTGAAGGTACCAAATGTGACCTCTATAAATTAAACTGTAATAAGAATAAAAATAATTACTGGTAATTATTTTATCATTTGGTACCTTCAAGTTACACTTTAATTTAAATGTCGATTTGGTACCTTCAAGAAAACTGTACATTATTTGATAATATGATTACAATTCAATACATACTTAACGGTACCAAATAATTATTACACTTTAATTTAAATTTCGATTTGGTACTTTCAAGATAGTGTTTCTTGAAAGTACCAAATCAACATTTAAAACCTTCAAGGTACCCAAGTCGACATTTTAAATTTAACTGTAATAAGAATAAAAATAATTACTGGTAATTATTTTTATCATTTGGTGTCCTTCAACATTATAATATAATAATCTTCTGGTTTAATTATTTCCTAAAAACCTAGGTTTTTAGGAATTAATAATTATAATTCTTCTGTTTAATATCACACTTACAAATTTTTTATTGTAGTTAATCTTGAAGATACCAAGAGTTAAGCCCATAAATACAATAAATCCTTGATTTAACTATTTCTTTTTTATCTTCTTCAGATAATTTTACAAAAATCAAAGCTGACATAATTCTCCATTCATTTAGAATATCGTACGCTAGAATATGATCATGACTGCTACATTTGCATCTAGCAGATGCAGATACCTCTAAATACTTTTTGTATCTATCAGTACATATTACAAGTAACGCTGTCATTGGTATATATTTCCACCTACAAGTTTCCACCACTTCAAGAAGTTCTAGAACTTCTTCTCTATAAATCTTCTTTTTATTATGCAAAAAATACACCCTTTCATCCTTGACAGATTCACCAACTCCAATATCCTCATGTTGTTCAAGCGAACAGTCGCAATCTGAATGCGCATCTGATAAGGGTTGGAAAGGATTTTGAGTGTAGATATTCTTATGGTGCTTAGAAGCTGCCATGATTGATTGTAATATAATATATTTACAAAAAATTCAATTTTAATAACTTCTATAATTTGAAGATACCAATGATAAAAATATTTACAATTATTTTTAGTAGTATATTACACATTCTAATTTAAAGTTGGTTTTAAAATGTTGATTTGGTACTTTCAAGTGTTTGTCACATTGTGCTTAAAGAAAATTGAATATTTTAAAATATTTTAATTAAATACTAAATGTCGTATACGAACGATACAAAGAATATGTCTTCTAAATGTCAATTGTATCTTTTAGCTATAGCTAAATTAATTAACGAACATGACAGGAATTTGTTACAACATCCAGAAATAAAGTGTCATTTTTTAGCAATGCACGGTATTACTAATGAGTTTCTGACAGGATGTAGACCATCTGAACCAGAACCATCTATTGGATCAGCAACAGCTTGTAAACAATTTCTCAAAATAGCTGTATGGGACTTTTACCAAGTATTTGATTTAAATAAGTATTTAAATTGTCAGGGGTGTCCGTCTGATATTGAAAGAGTAGTTTGGGCAAAGTTCAAAGAATTATACAAGAACTGGTCTATTACAAAATTCAGAATTATTTTACATAATAATAAAGAAAAAGATGATAAGATTAAAGAAGCTAAAGCTAGAGGTCATAAAAAGAGACAAGCTAAGGAAATAGCCCAAATGCTTATTCTTGGTGATGGTGATATTAATGTAGGAAGAGATAAGTTTGTTAATAGGATGCATATTCAAAAACAAGAAAAAATAGTAAAGGATAGTCAAAATGTTTCTCTTTCTCTAGAAAAGGCATTTTCAGAGTGGCTCTTGACAGAAGAGGCAAAAAAATACAGCGAGCCAATGAAATGTTGTGCACCTAGTCAGTTTAGAAATGTGAATACTGAAACTCTAATAACATCTACTTCTAGTATTAATTTAAAAGTAAACTCTATATCTGGTCTACATAATTCTCTTCATCAACTATCAAAGCATCCAGAATCATCGAGTGTAGCAGTTACTGCTACACTTGCATGGGATGAAAAAATACCATTTTCCAATCCTTCTAATCATATTTGTATTGTATCAAGCGATGGGTTACAGATACTACCCCATAAAAATAATGATAGAATTATTCAGAATCAGAAAATAAATATTACTGGATGTATAGGGGTATGTAATGAATTTTATGTAGTGACTAGTAATGAATCTAGTGCTTATCGATTATTTCCTCCTAGATTTGAGAAATTAGAATATCAGAATCCTATGGTGTGTGGAAAAGTGAAGAATCTTTTAAGGGTAGATAATAGTTTAAATTCATTAATTCTAACTCTCGTACGTAGTAATAATATTAAATATGTAATAAATATCAATATTCTACCTAATGGGAAAGATAGTGTAGATGTAATTAGTAATCTTTTTAGTCCACCTCTAACAAAAATTCAATTAGATACATTGAACCGTATTGAAATAAAGACTAAAGAGCAAGAAGAACGTAATGAGTCTGCTAGGTTGAAAGGATTAGCGAAGTCTAAATTAGAAAAATCTGAATACAATAATATAGATAAATTAGAAAAATCTGAATACAATAATATAGATAAATTAGAAAGATTGTGTAAAATGTTTAAGAATGGTTTATTAACAGATGATGAATTTAAGAAAAGTAAGGATCATATACTATCTTGAATTTGAATACCAATAAATACTTTAATTTCTCAATATTATAAGTTTGAGTCTATCGACCAATCAATATTTTAAACCTTAAAAGGTTTAAAATATTGTGTAAATTAATAATTTAAATTTAATATAATACTATTAAATTAAATGAATCCAACTGTAATCGGTGAACATGAAACTATAATGTCACCAGAATTCATACAAAGAACTCCAAATCCTCCATACACAACTGAATGCCCCACCAATAATTATCAATGGGCTGAAATTAAATCATCATTATTAGTTCAAGAACTATATAATAACCATGAAAGCCATAAAGTACTTGTTACATTCTTAAAGGGTATTGTTATTAGAGTATGTAAAATACTGAGCTTAAACCCAATACAAGAAATGCAAACATATTTACAGTTGTATCCAGATGATAACACAAATTCTTATCCAGTATCTCAAACACATACATTCTTAGGTATACTACCAGGATCACATGAAGGAATATGGAATGATTTTTATGCGCTCTGGAATTTTATAAAATGGTTATGGATTGGAATAAATACTAACAGATATTATAAACCAGATGGCACATGGGGTCCAGTCCTTTTATATTGTTTATTACACATGTTTCAACAAAAAACATCTGTATTTATTGAAATGGCTAAAGGTAGGAGACTTACGAATCCAGATAGAGATGATTTTGTTAAAGATGACCATATAGGAATATCTAACATTCAAATACCTGAATTAGTTAGAAATGTACATAATAAACCTGCTTCTACAATAGAACCGTGGTTACATCCAGGGCAACAAAAATGTAAAGTACCTTATCATGGTAAATATGGTACGTATATGAAACAGTATAAAGAACAAAATGATTTTTATGCTTCACTCCAATGTGGTATATCTGGTAGCACTCAATTCATTCTTTATATGTATCTTTTCAGTATTGCTAGTCCTAATCAACAAGAACTTACACCAATACAAATACAAGATGATATAAGAAATGTTATTACTACTTCAGTGTTAATTTTAACTGGAGATGGAGGACATAATGTAAGAGAAATTATATCCGGTTTAGTAATAACTATAATAATATTATATAATCTTATACAAGAAATAACAGCAGAATTACAAGAAATATACAGCAATAAATTGTCTTTGATTCAAAATATGGCTGACTTTAAAACTAAGGCTTATAATTCAATGTTTTCTGATACTGTAACTGGTTCGATAATTAATTTTATATCTGACAAATTACCATCTAATTTTTATGAACTTACACAAGGGAATCCTATTGGTTCTAACAAAGTTGTAACTGAATTTGTTCTAAAAATATTAAATGGATGGACACCTTTTATAACGGCATTCTATGAACAAACTACTGATATTAATGTATTAGGTGTACATCGTGATGACTTGGATTCTACTCTTATTAATCAACTAGACATTCGTAAACAACAAATGTTTAATATTTTTTGTAATTTACTAAACAATGATTATATAACTGAAGATATTATTACATCTGGTTATTTTACAGCACAATTATTTTTTACTCTAGAAAACAATCGCTATACTCTTGACATTACTAATTCTTTTAAAACTGCAGCAAACGATAAACTAAAATATTTTATTAAAAAGTTTCCTAATGGTAAAATAATTTTAAAATCTGTTAAACAAAAATTAAAAATTTTACGTAACAGATGTCATCAAGAAGAAACAAAAATCCCTTTCGCTTTTAACAAGTAAAATAACTTAATTTATTAATAATTTAAGTGATTAACTTAAATTATTAAAATGCTTTCTACAGAAACTATTACATTTGGTAAATATAAAAATGGAACTTTAAATCAAGTGCTTAAAGATAGATCTTATTGTGATTGGTTATTAAAACAAGATTGGTTCATCACCAGTTATGAATATCTTTATAATAGAGTAAAAACATATAATCCTCTAGATTATTTTATTTATCCAGATATCGAAGAAACTACTGCTGATAAAACATTTCTACAAACTTATAAATATTTTAGATTAGTTCCTGTAAACGAATTAAAATTACCTATAGGAGATTTAACAGATGAAGAGAAAATATGTTATTCTTTTTATATAAAAACAGTTGAAGATTTAAAAAATAAAATAATCTCTAATCCTATAGAAAACAAATACAATATTAAAGCTCCAGTAAAATGGTTACAAAATTTTGAAAAAAATACACAATTAAATAGAAATGTATTCAAAACTTTTATCGATTCTTATAATCTACCTAATATTACTTACATTGTAGAAGATATTAAAAAAGAAGGTGGTATACAATACAAAGGTGCACAATCCTTTCAAATCGCTAAAAAACTATCCCTAGAACAAGAACATTTCTGGGAACAATTATTAAAAAATAAATATGGAGAATCATTAGGAACCCAATTTCAATACGAAAATTGTATATTTGATTTTATTAATATTTCTACAAACACTATATTCGAATCTAAACTTGGAATAAAAGATTGGAATGAAAAACAACATGCTAAATATATTTTAACTTTGGATAAATACACAATCATATACCTCATAGGATATGATTGTATCATAAATATGAAACATAAACATATTTATACTACAAACCCATCTAAATATAACACATATCTTTCACATATCACATTAAAAAAACAAACACTATTCGATAAAATTATTGAAAATTTTCAAATTATATCCATCACAGATCTACATAATTATATTTGATTAGTTATCTTTAACACCCATTAGGTTAACTTCCATCATCACTCTCACCAATAGAAAAAACACCAACATATGAAGAACATATCCAAACACTGTAGGACATCCATTACCATCTACTGTATGTAACTCTGGACTAATAAGTCCTAAATAATTAGTAACACGATAAGTAAATGGATTAGTCACTAATACATAAACTATAACTGCATAAACAGAAATAATCCACTTTTTTTTGTTGTTTTTTGAAACACCAGACATTTATTTTAATAATTATTTTTTTTTTTATTATTATTTGTATGTAAAGAAATAATTACCAACAAATAAAATGGAAACTTTAGAACAAAAAACTAATAATAATAATCTTGTACTATTCTTACAACATTTAGCAAACTCCATACAAAACAACACAATCTCTCCTGAACACCTTCAACTTACCGGAGAATTTTTTATGTCTTTCGAAATGTCACAACAAGAAACTAATACACCTTGTGACACCATGGATGTTATCAAATTTATCACTATGGGATGGTACATCTATTCTATATTAAACAATAACACTTGTAACACACCAACTAGCGACTAATACACTTTAACCTCATTACATTCATACGAATGTAATGAGGTTAAACTATTTCAAGTTTATAAATAATTTATTTATAAAATTAACTCTATTCTATTCATTAATTAGATATTTCTATCTGAATATTAAACATACCAGTCTTAAAAGCATACTCAAGAGCCCGCTGAGCTAACTCTTGTGTTGGAACTCTTATAATTTTTAAATTAGAATTACTACTAGTATTAGTAGTAAACTCAGGTAATTCTGGCATACTCTCACCTATTCGATGTTGCCATTCAGATACACTTTCATTATCATGAAAAAATTTACATCTATTTCTAAACCTACATCCAGCCCCGAATTGACACTTCGCTGGTTTCCACTCTTGTTGTGTATGGGCATAAGTACAATTTAATTTACTACATTTACTAAACACACCATTTTCATTTTTTTTTACATTACTACACGGCTTAGTAAATTTAAGAATCTTAGCCATGTTATCCTTCTTACTAATTGTTAAAAAAGCTTCAGTACGTTCACTCATCTCATTAATTGTTGCATCACTTACATCTATAATTTTAGGACTAAACAAAGACTGATTTATTTTAAGCTTACCTACATCAACTACACTGTCAGTACAATACTTAATTGGTTCAGGTTGAACCTCATTACATTTCATTTCATTAATTTCTGGTTCAGGTTGAACCTCATTACATTTCATTTCATTAATTTCTGGTTCATCTTCCCAAGAATCTTTAGTTACTTGATTATCAGTAGTAATCATTTGTTCTTCTTCCCAAGAATCTTTAAAATTTCCAATATTCTGAATACTCAATTGAGAACTCATACTCATAATATATTTAAAACTTAATTTTATTTTTCATTTTTATTTAAACTTAATCATTCTTGAAACTACAAAATTATTTAAAGTAATTATTTTATCATTTGTATCTTCAACATTAATTTAATTAATTTAATTAAATATTAAAT
>Ga0194045_1000071_pt1 | contig 27952 bp, 27 predicted proteins | sample JunL6211m_MetaG_FD_161686 | JGI IMG/M metagenome (GOLD analysis project Ga0194045, IMG submission 161686) | Anoxic zone freshwater microbial communities from boreal shield lake in IISD Experimental Lakes Area, Ontario, Canada - Jun2016-L626-11m | ecosystem: Environmental > Aquatic > Freshwater >...
CAATGAAAAAACTAGAAGATAAATTCAGTGATTACATCATCGCCAAGGAGGGTGAAAAACCCTTGATTGTAAAGCCTGAAGCATTAAAAAAGCTTGTTAAAGATAGAAATCTTTTGGGAGATGATCTGGTATTTTGTGATCTTCAAAAGGTTTGGAAAAAAGCAAGAAATGTTCAAGGCCTTCGTACTTTATTTGCCAAACTAGAATCTAATCTTAACGCCAAAGTATCCAATCCAGAAATTGATGAAACTTTCGACGTCATCGGTGCGATAGAGCGGGAAAATTTATCCAATCAACCAATTCGTTCCAACAAGACAACTCCCAATTTAATTGCCCCCATAGAAAGTGAACCAGAACTACCGGACAATGATAGACCAGATCTCCAGCAACCAGTTTCTTTACAAGATGCAATCAAACACTTACAAAGTAAATCAACTGAAGATGAAGAAATAGATGAAGAGAATGCATCTTTCTATTCCAAATACTGCAAGCCTAAATACATGGCTTATATTGGGATATTCTTTGCCTTCTATTTAAGCGGTTATTATTTGTTCTTTTCACCTTCTTATTCATTACCAGAAAACAAAGAAGTAATTCATGGCAAAGTCATGCTGGATAACAAGCCACTTGTTTCTGGGGCAGTAATAGCAGTGGTTAATGACAAAGAAGTAAGCGGGCCTATAGGTTCTACTGGAACTTATAGTATTCAAAATCCGCCCAAGGGAGACCTTAATTTTAGAGTTGTTTCCTTCATCACCCTTACCAAAGGGCTTCCAAAACCTAAAAATATCTCTGTAGTTCCACCGGCTTACAATAAGTTAAACAATGAACTGGCACTCAATTATAAAGGGGGTATCAAGGTTTTCGATATCAACCTCAAAATGCCCGTCCCCCCACCAAATAAATAACTTGATTTTATTCTCTCAATCAACAGTTTATACCCGCTTACAATCAAAATATAAGTTACAATCGTTAAGCTTTTCGCCTATTACCAATTAGATAAACCATTAAAAATTGCTCATAATCAGGGTTTTCGCTACCTTGATGTTATAATTAATATTGAGGGGAGAGTTCTTTAAGAAGTACTTACCATGAATGAACCAAATAAAAAATTCAATGGCTTTATCATCGCCAAGGAAGGGTATAAACCCTTAATTGTCTCTGGTGAAGTATTAAAAAAGCTGGCGAAGAAAGGGAAACTTCGCTCAGATGATCTGGTATTTTGCGACTTTCAAAAAGTATGGAAAAAAGCCAGGCATGTAAAAGGGTTGCGCACTTTTTTTTCAAAACGCAATCCGAATTTTAAAGGCGCTATCTCTCAACCCGACATTGACCATGATGAAAAAGATTACGATGTAATTGCTGCAATCGAGCAGGAAAATCTATCTTGTTTGCACACGGTTTCCGCCCAAAGTGCGAATGACGGGGTCCACAATAATTTTTCAAACCCCGATATCCACCATTTTACCGAAGATGAATCTCTTCAAGATGCAGTAGAATACTTGAAAAATGGTGCGCCCTCTGATGATGCTTTTGTTTCGGATTCTTGGTCCGGCCTCTTCAATCCTTTGGTTATTCTTGGTTTTTTTGCTCTGCTAATCTTGGTTATCCTAGGCTATTACTTTGGCTTTACCTACCAGGCACCTAGCACTCCGTAAACCAAAAAACCATGTTGGACACTTACCAACTGTTAGCTTTATGCAAATAAAACAGCTAAAGAACCACTTATAAAGGGGTTTGTACTGTTTATTCGTTCTTACCTTACCTCTTTTTTACCGATTTATTATGTAGGCAAGCTATTGGATATTGAACTGTTGCGAAAATTACTTTAAATTTATACATATAACCTTCCTGCAAGAATGCAGCTTATTTGCCAACCGTAGTTTGCCCAGAATGATTGGCCCCCGCTAAGTTCCAACCCGTAGGACTTCATGCAAAGTCACTTGGGGAAGCACCATATAAACTTGGTTTTCCCACTCATCTTCTGTGGTTTGTTGATTCTGGAATATACCAGTGCAGCAGAAACCGCACGCACCTCCCCGTCCTATCAGCCATTGATCAGACCAAAAATTCCAACAGAGACAACCTCGTGTCCCAATCCCATTGATGCCTTCTGGAAAGCCTCGCTCAATAAGGTAGGGATAACCCCAGCCCAAGAAGCCAACAAGCCAACCCTGTTGCGTAGATTGCATATGGATATGACGGGCCTGCCCCCTAATGCGGAAGAAGTGCAAAAGTTTTTAAATGACAATTCGCCCGATGCTTACGAAAAAGTGGTTGAGAAATTATTGGCATCGCCAGCATTTGGCGAGCATTGGGGTCAGCAATGGTTAGATCTGGTTAGGTATAGCGACTCTGAAGGTTTTAAACTCGATCGCATCAGACCTGATGCTTGGAAATTTCGCAACTGGGTGATTCAATCTTTTAACGATGATCTTCCTTACGATAAGTTTATCTCTTGGCAAATTGCAGGGGATGAAATTGCTCCTGACAACAAAGACGCACGCATAGCCACCGGTTTTTTAAGGCTTGCACCTGAAGAATCCAACGGGGCTGATTACACTCAGATTCGCCAAGATATTTTAAACGATGTCACCGATGTCACATCACAGGCTTTTCTGGGTTTAACTATGGGCTGCGCCCGATGCCATCACCATAAATTTGATCCCATTCGCCAAGAAGAATACTTTCAGTTTCAAGCATTCTTCAGCGGTATAATTTATCCAGATGCTATCCCCCTCAGTTCTATTTCACTTACACCAAGCCAAAAGAGTATAGAAGAAAAAGCTCTTTCCATGCGTAAAGATCTTGCGCTAATGATGCGAGACCATGAAAAAGATTTGTTTGAAGAAATCGTAGTTGCATTGGATCCGCAAACTCAAATAGCGTTAAAAACCCCACCAGAAAAACGCACCGTTACCCAATCTCAGTTGGCAACTCTGGCAAGCAAGCAAATAGATCGAAGAAAAACAAAGCTCTACCGCAGGTTAAAACCCGAACAACGAACTATTTACGATAAAACATTTGAGAACCTTGCAAACCTTGCAAAAGAACTACCAATTCAAGAAGCCTACATGGGGGTATCGGAAAAAGATACGAAAGCACCTGCAACATTCCGCTTAGCACAAGGCGATGTACGAAAACCCAAAGAAGAAGTGCAACCCGGATTTCCCTTATGGATCGAAAAAGAACAGCCTCATATAACCGCATTATCGAACAGCTCGGGTAGAAGAACTGCCCTTGCAAAATGGCTTACCCAACCCACTCATCCGCTTACCAGCAGAGTGATTGTCAACCGCATTTGGCAGGGATATTTTGGTGCAGGGTTGGTTGCAAACTCCAGCGATTTTGGCAAAGCCAGCGAACCTTACCACCAACCAGAAATCCTTGATTGGCTCGCCTCCGATCTTGTCCGTAATCAATACAGCCTTAAATCAATCCACCGCTTAATCGTTAATAGCAGCCCCTACAAGCTTGCCAGCAAAGTTACCGATCAAGAAGTGCTAAAGAAAGGCAACCAGATCGATCCGGAAAATAATCTGGTATGGCATGCAGAAGTCCGCAGGCTTTCCGCAGAGCAAGTTCGCGATGCAATCCTTCACGCATCGGGCGATTTGAATTCAGGTATGCACGAAGGTGTGGTGCGTTTTGCCTTACCTGCATCACTCGCTAACAGCCGTTATTCCTGGACAAAAGATGAAGCACAAGCTGCAGCAAAAAAACGCTCCATCTATTTAATCCAAAGGCGCAACCTGCCCAATCCATCGCTTGAAGCTTTTGATTTTCCCGATCGAAATCTTAGCTGCGCAAATCGCAATGACACAGTAACTGCGGTACAGGCATTGGCGCTTTTGAATGATCCTGAAATCCTTGATCACGCCCAGAACTTAGCTGCAATTATCATGCAGAAAGCAGGCAATAACACCCATCTGCAAATTCAAGCTGGGTTTCTAGCAATCCTCAAAAGATCCCCCGACTCTAAAGAATTAGAACAGTCAAGAGTTTTTATCGAAGTTACCTCTGCTGCAGTTGACCCTCTCGAAAGACTCGCGGATCTCCTTCACGCCTTGTTGAACACAAGCGAATTTTTGGAGCTGGAATGATTCCACAATCACGCAGGCAATTTATTCAAACTATGGGCAATGGCTTTGGTTCCATCGCTCTTGGTTCTATGCTGGCATGCGATGCACACGCTTCCAACCTTTCTGATGACCCTCTTCGCCATCATCCTTCCAAAGTGCGTAGCATCGTTTGGTTTTTCCTCGATGGTGGACCAAGCCATATCGATCTTTTAGACCCAAAACCAGCCTTACAAAAACTCGCTGGCTCCCCTCTACCACCAAGCTTTGCCAAACCACAAACCGCCATGGGTGTCACCGCTAATACCCCACTCCTAGCTTCCAAACGAACTTTCAAAAAGCATGGGAAATCAGGCATCCCAATCAGCGACTGGTTGCCCAACCTCGCGCGCCATGCTGATGATATTGCCGTATTACGCTCTTGCGTCGGCGAAGGTTTGACCCATGTCGCAGGCGTTTCACACATGAACACTTGCAGCACGCTACCAGGCAGGCCTTCACTAGGTGCTTGGTCGGTTTATGGCTTGGGAAATGATTGCGATAACCTGCCATCCTTCGTAGTCCTTTCCGACCGTAGGGGCGATGTACCCGGTGGCAGTCGCAATTGGGGCAGTGGCTTTATTCCCGCAACCTATCAGGGTACTCGCTTTCTCGAAGGTGCTGAACCCGTTCTCTTCCACGCCCCACCGCCTCAAATCACTCCCCTTAGGCAACGAAGAAAACTCGACTATTTAAACTGGATGAACGAAAGACACAAAAACCAATCCACCCCAACGGATAGGCTCGATGCTCGTATTGCCAGTTATGAACTCGCCTGGAAAATGCAAACTAGCATCCCCGATGTCAACAATTTTTCTAATGAAACCCGCGAAACTCTCAACCTTTATGGCACCGAAAACGAAACCACTAAATCTGCTGCTCGTGCTTGTCTAATGGCAAGAAGGCTTGTCGAGCGGGGTGTACGATTCATTCAAGTTTATCTGGGTAGTGGCAGCGCTTGGGATGCTCACTCCGACCTCGAAGGTAATCATTCGAATCTTTGCAAAGAAACCGATCAACCTGTTGCTGCATTTCTCAGCGATTTAAAACGCAGAGGTTTGCTAGAAGAAACTCTTGTTATATGGGGCGGTGAGTTTGGTCGTACACCTATGAGCGAAAGTGGGGATGGCCGTGATCATAACCCATGGGGATTCTCGATGTGGTTTGCAGGCGGCGGAGTTAAAGCAGGCTCTATTGTAGGTAGCACTGATGATATCGGACTTTATGCAGTGGATCGCCCAGCCCCCATCAAGGATATTCATGCAACAATTCTGCGTATAGCCGGCCTAGAAAATGATTTGCTTACTTACAAACACAATGGCAGAGATGAACGAGCAACCGTTACAGATGCAACCGTAATCGACGAATTACTAGCTTAATAAAACATATCACCAAGTTGGATTTCCTGCACCAGAGGATTAACATCCGCCGCTCATTAAAATAATCATTTCAAAGTTGGAGCTCCTGCACCAGCGGATTGACATCCGCCGCTCATTAAGATCTGCCTATTTCGCTACAGAGCACAGTTCCACCATGTGGCCATCCGGGTCGCTTATAAACACTTGCACATATCCATCGGGCCTCAATTTAGGGCCCGAAAGAATTGGAATATTATTTTGCTTAAGAATGCTAATGACAACATCGGCATCAGCAACTTCAAATGCAAAGTGAGGCCCGCGAGTCTGTCTTTTTTCTTCAGGCAATAGATTGCCAGCAGGCGAAGATCCTTCATACTCAAGGATCAAATGCATCTGTACCCGCCCTAACTGAAACCACAAACCATCAAAAGAAAACGGTGGTCTTGGTACCAGCCTCATACCCAAAATGTTTACATAAAAGTTCTGCGATGCTTTAAGGTCTTTTACCACCAAGGTAATGTGATCAAAAGCTTTTACCTGAAGTAATGATGTAGGGTTTTCTATTATTGGCGGTGCTTCTATTTTTAAAGAAGCAATTTGCATCAACTCAACCGCCTCACGGCCTGTCATGCCAAGCGCAATTCCAAAGGAAGCAGCTTTGGGGGTCATGCCAACGATTTTGGCTTCGAATAAATCTTCAGGTTCTTTAAGCGGATTCGCAGGGGTTCCCTTGGCAATTGCTATCGCCTGATCAAACTCCGCAGGCGTTTTAAGATCATATATGCCACACCCAACTATCCCTGCTGGGGTGATGATGGAGCAATACTGGCCCTTGTCCCATAAATTGCAAATGCCTAGGGCGTAGCCATGCTTGAACTGAATCCAACGGCTAGAAGAACTAGGCAAAGAAGCCATGGCAAAGAATTCCCCAAAAGAAATCACGCACCGTGGTAGTCAATTTCAGTGACTTGCAATGCGTACTTATGAATGAAGTCTCTACGAGGTTCTACCTTATCGCCCATAAGGGTGCGAAACATTTCATCAGCCTTAAAAGCATCATCAAGTTTAATTTGCATGAGGGTGCGCTGATGGGGGTCAAGCGTGGTATCCCAAAGTTCTTCTGGGTCCATTTCGCCTAGCCCTTTAAAGCGGGTAATGGTCATGCCTTTTTCACCAATTCTTCGAACCTCAACAACCAAGCCTCGAAGATGTTCAAGATTTTTACTTGTGTCGCCATTGGTCAGAACCAACCTGGGAACAGGTTCGCGACCTGCAATGCGAACAGGAGGAATTAGATCAGTGGGCAACAATCCAAATACTTTAAGCTCTTCGATGGTTTTATTGATATCGCGGATTTCATGCAATTCCTGAGCATAAAAGACATCCTCAGGCGGCACAACCGGTGCAGCAGCATTATCAACACCTTCGGGATCATGAACCGGAATAGGTTGTTGATCTTCATTGCCTGCAACGAATTCTTTTCCTGCTTTTTCCTGTTCCTGTTTACGGAAGGCATCAACCTCTGCAGGAGAAAAGAACCAGTACTCTCTACCAGACAAAAGCACCCTGCAATAGGGAAGTATGCCATCTTTATTAACACGCTCGATGAGTGCCCTAAGCCCTAGGCCTCGCTTTTCCAATGTTTTAAGGGCATCTTCCATGCGTGAAGTAAGTTTAAGAAGATGGGCAAATCTTTCGCCACCCAAAGTAACCCTCTCTGCTTTGGAATCAGGCAAAGGCAGAATGATAAGCCCGGTGCCATCGAGGCCGCGTTCTAAAAGTTCTGTTTGCATATCTTCAGCGGTTGCAACATAGCGAATCTGCTTTTTCTGCACTACTTTATAAAGTGGTGGGCGCGCAACATGAATATGACCATGTTCTACTAAAAGCGCCATCTGTCTATAAAAGAAGGTTAAAAGCAGCGTTCGAATATGCTGCCCATCGACATCGGCATCAGTCATGATGATGATTTTATTATAACGCAACGAACTACGCACGGTTTCGTAATCTTGTTGGTTGCCTATATCCACACCAATTGCAGATATAAGACTACAAATTTCTGTGTTGTTAAGCAGATTTTCCAGCCTGCACTTTTCAACATTCAAGGGCTTACCTCGCAAAGGCAAAACAGCTTGATACATGCGATCACGCCCGGCTTCTGCGCTTCCACCTGCACTGTCCCCTTCCACCAGGAACAATTCAGATTCTTCGGTATCGCGGGTGGTGCAATCGAATAACTTTCCAGGAAGTCCGCCACCGCTAAGAATATTCTTCCTATCACGAATTGCTTTTCTGGCCTTGGCTGCAGCTTCTCTTGCCTCTGCAGCGTTCATGATCATATCAAGGATGATTTTTGATTCCTTGGGATTTTCTTCCATGTATTTGCCGAGCTTTTCTGCAACAGCAGCAGAAACTGCGCCTTCAACATCGGCATTAAGAAGGCGGATTTTATTTTGCGATTCGAATTGTGGCTCGGGATGTTGAATACTTACTACTGCGGTAACACCGGTGCGGAAATCTTCACCAATAGGGCGTACATTTTTGAAGAAATCGAGCTTCTCACCATATGCTCCTACGGTGCGGGTAAGCGCAGCACGGAATCCACTAAGGTGGGTTCCACCCACGGGATTATAAGCATTATTCGCATAGCAGCGAACACGCTCTTCATCTTCCCTTGTGTATTGCAATGCGCATTCAACTTTAATTTCACCCACGCTGTGTTCGATATAAATTGGCGGGTGGATAACATCGTTGTTGCGATTAAGATGCTTAACAAATTCTGCGATCCCGCCTTCGTATTTGAATTCTTCTGACTTCCCTGTACGGTCATCAGTCAGGGTAAAAGACAAGCTTTTATTGAGGAAGGCTAGTTCACGCAGACGATCTTCAAGGGTATCGTATTTGAAATCAAGATCTTTGAAGATCTGATGATCGGGTTTGAATTTAATGCGGGTTCCGGTACCAATTGCGATACCAATATCCTTGAGTTCGGTAGTCGCTTTGCCGCGTTCGTATTCTTGAACATAAGTACGACCGCCACGACGAACTTCTGCTTCAACCCAGGCACTAAGCGCAGTAACGGCCTTGGCGCCCATACCATGCAAACCTGCAGAAACCTTGTATGCACCCTTATCGAATTTGCCACCTGCACCAACCGTGGTTAACACCACTTCTAGAGTTGGTTTCTTTGCTTGGGGATGAATATCAACAGGAATACCACGGCCATCATCTTTAACACTTACGCTGCCATCAACATAGATATGGACTTGGATATTTTTACAAAAACCCGCAAGAGCTTCATCCACGCTGTTGTAAATAAGTTCATAGACGAGGTGATGTAAACCGGTGGTATTAATATCCCCGATGTAAACCCCAGGCCGTCTGCGGATATGGTCTGCATCTCGAAGGATCTGAACATTGGCACTGTTATAATCATTCGCCCCATCAAAGGTAGGGTCGACCAAATTATCTTCTGTCATCTATTCTATACTCCAATGAAAATCATTTAGCTTTACCGTACTTGAAACGCAAGTCTGTCAGCACCGAGGCCGGCAAAAGCTTGCGTAACCTCGTCAGTATTGGTCGCTTCTGATACTGCGTAAGCTCTTGGAGCAACGCAGAGCTATCGACCGACACCTCGAGCACACCTTTCTTCAACACTATCACGCGGGTGTGTTCCGCGTATTCTTCACCTGCTGCTTCTGCCCAGGATTTTTCAAGTTTTAATCGCTCTTGTTTTCTACCCCAACCCTTGGCAACAAATAACTTACTCAGAATATCTCCGATTTTTTCCGGCCCCTTCTCTGGCTTGAAAAACCGTATTCCCATTTTCTTTTTCTCCAACTATTTCATCAAGTCAGGGGCATTATCAAATATTGATAATCTTCACCAAACTTGAACAATGCAGGGCTTGCAGCATCAATCAAATCTAATCGTACTTCTGAATCGTTAGGCAAAACCTTCAACAAATCAGAAACAAATACAGGATTAAAAGCTATCTCTACATCAGGCCCTTGGTAATCAATCTCTAATTCAACCTTCGATTTACCAGATACGCTGCCCTGGGCCTGCAATACTAATTTCTTCGAATTGAATTTGAATAACACTTTCTTAACTTCATCATCCGCCATGATAGCAGCTTGCCTGACCGCTGCCCCAAAAGCTTCGACTTTTAAAATCGCATGAGCCAAACACTTCTTAGGCAACACCATTTTGTAATCAGGGAAACGGCCTTCTACAAGTCTGCTGTAAACAATCGATCGTTCTGTTTTAAATAAAACTTCATTCGGTCGGAAACAGACTTTGATGCTTTCCTGATCATCTGAAAAATTACGATCCAATAAATTCAGCGCCTTACTAGGCACCACCGGAGATTGCCCCTTAACCGAATGGCCACCATGCTCTGAAGCACTTCCCTGAGTCCACGCCAATCTTCGGCCATCGGTTGCAACTAATCTCACCGAATCTTTTTCAAGTTCCCAAAGAGCGCCAGTCATGGTGTATCTTGCCATCTCTGAAGCAGATGCAAACACCGTTCTACGAATCATGGCACGCATGGTTCCTGCAGTCATTTCATGATACTTTTCATCCGAAAAGATCGGAATATCAGGAAAGTTTGCAGGGTCTTCACTGGGCATATCAAATTCAAAAGATTTTCCTGCTATGTGACTTGAGTCGGCATCAGCTTCCAAATGAATTTCTGTATCTCGAGTTTCTCTTAAAATCGAAATAAGTTTTGAAGCTGGGAGAATTGCTTCGCCTGGTTTTTCAACCACCATGCCTGCGATTTCAATCCGAACACCCAATTCCAAATCCGTAGCCATCAGAACACAACGGTCTTCATCTGCAACTGCTTTGAAGTTTTTAAGGATGGGTTTTACATCCTTGGATGAAATTGCAGAACTTGCAACTTGGCAAGCTGCTAATAACGCTTCGCGATTACATATTGCTTTCATATTCTTAGGATCCTCGTAACACACATCATCGCACAGACAATGATTCTTAATAGTAAATATAAATAAATTTTATTACTTTTATTGAGTGGCACACCCAAGTTGTTAAAAACACTTTTGAGTAACACTTAAACTCTTTTCGAGTATAGAGTTATCATATTAAATTTGTTGTGGAAAACTTGTTATTTAATGGTCATTTCGTGGTTAGTCTTGGTGCGCTAAATGTTGGTTGGGTTTTTGGGAGGGGCCAACAGAACAAGAGACAACCACCAGTTGACATTGAAATAACAAGTTATCCACAATTAGGATTATGCAAAAACGTGTTCAGCTGGCGAATTATGAGCAAAAGGCTGAATCTCATCTTCGACCTTTTAACCGGAAAGTTGCTAGCAAAAAGCACTAAGCTAGGTCGTGTTCTAGTTGACGAATAGTGCCGGAAAGACTGATATTATTCCCAATTTCATCTTCGACCTTTTAACTGGAAAGTTGTTAGCAAAAAGCACTAAGCTAAGTCGTGTTCTAGTTGACGAATAGTGCCGGAAAGGCTGATATTATTCCCAATTTCATCTTCGACCTTTTTGCAGGCATGAAGTACGGTGGAATGGTCTCTACCACCAAAAAATTCACCTATTTCTTGAAGCGACATGCCGGTTAATCTGCGTGCCAAATACATGACAATTTGCCTTGGTAGCACGATTTCTTTATCCCGTGATCTGGTTTGCATGGATTTAGGTGTGATGCGGAAATGTTTGCCTACTTTAGAGGCAATTGATTCGACACTAATGGCTTTTTTTAGGTGCCCTGGGGTAGCGAAAAGCTTTTCGAGATCGGAGCGCTTTAAGGGCCTTCCCAACGTGCGAACCATGCTATGAACGCGGTTGCAAACGCTTTGTAATCTGCGCATGCTACCTTCCACTAAGCCAGCTAGCCATTCTAATGCCTGAGTTTCGATTTTGGTGCCAAAAGATTCAAGCTTGCGTTCCAGAAAAAGCAGCCTGCTTTCAGGCCCAAGCGCAGGTAATTCAAGTATCAAACCAGAAGTTATACGGTTAATAAAGCGATAGGAAAATTTAGTTAATTGGCCCGGTGCAATCGAGGTAGAAAGAATGGTAAGGTTTCGGCTAGCGGTTCTTTCATCAAGAATTCGAGCCAAAATATCAGCTTCTCTTGGTTTAAGAAGTTGGATGTCTTCGAGAACCAAAAGATCTAAATCAATCAGTTGTTTTTGCAATGTTTCGAAGTCATCACGGTTTGCCATTTCTGCATCTCGAAGAGATTGGCAAAAATCGGAAGCCCGCATTATCTGGGTGGTTTTGTTCTGGGATACCTTTAATATTTTTCGACAAAGCGAGCCTAAAAGCCTCGTTTTTCCAGATCCGGGAGGGCCGTAAAGAATGCTAATCGCATCAAATCGTTTTGGTGCTCGCAAGACAAATAATTTGCCCACTCGATCCAGTGATAATCTGGCGAGTCGATGTTCGGGAAAATTCAACCTCAGCGAATGAGGAGCGGCCATTAGCGTCCTGAAAAAGCCTTTAGTGTTTATTTATCGTTCAGCTGACTGGATTTTATGCTACTTACTTGTTTCTTCTCTTGCAATCCTAACCTTCTTTTTTAACCGATACTTCTTTATCATTAAACCAATTAATCGTTTGTTCCTGCATGGTTTCGTAGTGATTGAACAGCGAATGCAACTCTTTTCGCTCCCTCTATCGCCTCGGCTTCTTCCAAATGAAACCCGAAACTGAACCTCATGGAAGATTTTAAAATCTCCGGGGAAACTTGCATTGCCATTAATACGGGTGAAGGCAAAAGCGAACCACTTGAACATGCAGAACCGGTAGAGCAGGCCACCCCTGCCATATCCAACCGCATTAGCAGGATATCTGCTTTCAAGCCTGGGAAACCCAGATTAAGCGTGAATGGCAGCATGGGGTTATATTCGCCATTGATAGTGAAATCAGCTACTTCTTTTCGGAGTTCTTGTAGAAATGATTCTCGGAGTAGGGCGACTTTATTACGCCTTGCTTCGAGGTTGTTCATGGCTAGTTTAAGTGCCAAAGCCATGCCTACAACAAGGTGAACGGGCTCGGTTCCGGGTCGTAGGCTTTTTTGCTGATGCCCACCATAGAGCATGGGTTTTAAAGTGCTGCCTCTGCGCACAAGAAGGGCGCCAATACCTTTTGGGCCATGAAATTTATGGGCGCTAAGGGCTAAGGAAGTAACACACAAGCGGTGGAAATCGATGCGTATTTTTCCTGCACCTTGCACTGCATCGGTATGCACCCACATTTTGCTTTGAAGCTGATTGCCTAGGGTTTCGATGGGTTGTAACACGCCTGTTTCGTGGTTGACCAACATCAGGGTTGCAAGCTTGGTATCGATTTTGATTTTGTCTGAAAGATTAGAAAGGCTGGTCTTACCCTGGGGTTCGGTTTCGAGCCATTGAACCTGAAAGCCCTGTTTTTCCAGCATTTTGAGATGTTCGGTGATTGAAGCGTGTTCAATTTTTGAAGCTAGAATACTTGATGGGGAATCAGATAAAGAACTTTGAAGAGCAAGATTGTTGGCTTCTGTGGCTCCACTGGTGAAGATCACTTCATCGGGGAATGCGCCCAAGAGTTGGGCAATTTCTTCGCGGGAATCTTCGAGCGCTTTTCGTGCTTTTCGCCCTGCGCCATGGCTGCTTGATGGGTTCCCGAACTGGGTTAATGCAAAGGGTCGCATGGCATCCCAGATTTCGGGTAAAACCGGCGAGGTCGCATTCGAATCAAGGTAGATCAAGTTCAAATTATTCATAATTGCATCATAGCGGATTGAAAGGGAAGCGTGCGGTTTTAAAGCAACCCTTCCAAGGTTAATTTGTCGCTGATCATATGTTTTAGATCTTCCAGGCCGGTAAGAGTTTTAAGAGTGGGGGCATCTATGAAGGGCCTGAGTTCCTCAGTGCGAAGGTCTTTGATATAGATTGCGGGAAGGTCATCTTCAAGCTTGAATTCTTTGCGAAATTCATCCCTGTGCAGGAAGGTGAGAGGGGGCTTTATTTTGGCTAAGAAATCGCGCCATTCCTTGCGCATTGAAAACGCCCCATGGGTAAGGGCGCAAAGATTGCAAGGATAGGTAGTTGGGGAAAGCATTTTGTGGGAGATGTCTGCCATCAGGTTAAAGAACCCTCTGTCGGCATTGTAAACAAAAACGAGGCCTGAGTTTTTATCCATGATGGGTGAATTCCTTATGTGATCGATACAACCGATACCAGTTTAATCTCAAGAAGAAGAATAGGGAAGATAAAGGGCGTCGAATGGAGAAAAACAGATAAAGAAAAAGGTTTGAGCAATGTTTTGGAAGAATAATGACGAAATTTAGGATAACTAGCTTGACTAGGGGATAGTGTTTGTCATAAATTGAAATAACTTGAAAGCTATCTACCAATAGCTTTCAGTAAATGTCAGGAGTCGAGTGTGATTGCCGAAGAACGAAGACAGCGCGTTTTAGACTTGGTCAGCACCAAGGGGTTTGCGACCTTGGCTGATCTCGCCTTGGAAATTCAAGTTTCCGAGTCGACTGTCAGGCGCGATCTCGAATTCTGGCACCAGCAGGGCAACCTCAAGCGCACTCACGGTGGGGCAATCTTTGTAGGCGATGGCTCTAGCTTTCCCGCTCTTGAAGAGCGCATTGATGCCCAACTTGAAGAAAAAAGGGCCATTGCCCGAGCTGCAGTTGGTCGCATTTGCGATGGTGATACTGTTCTTTTGGATGGCGGTACCACCACTTTAGAAGCTGCTCGCCTGCTTCTTGGTAGATCGATCCAAGTGGTTACCAACAGTTTGCCCATAGCAGCATTGCTGGCAGGCAGTCGGGAAACCGATCTCGTATTACTGGGCGGGTACATCTATCCCAAAACGGGGGTAGCTCTTGGGCCCTTTACTGTGCGCATGATGCAAGATCTTCATGTACACCAGACTTTGCTTAGTGTTAGCGGGTTGACCGAGCGTGGCTTGTTCAACAGCAATTTGCTTTTGGTCGAAACCGAGCGGGCAATGATGCGCTGTGCCGATGAAGTGGTTCTGCTTGCAGATCATACCAAGGTGGGGCGACCTGCTCTGGCGTTTCTTTGCGAGTGGTCTGAAATTGACCTTTTAGTTATCGATCGCAAGCTTGAAGACAGAAAAAAATCAATGCTGGCGCAAACAGGCGCCCGCCTTCTTATTGCGGGTGATCTCGAGGAGTTTGGCAGATGAGTTCCAATATGCTTAATAACAACCTGATGGGTCTTGATCGCAATCGCATCGAGCAATTGGTTCGCGAAGCTGTGTCATCGCAATTAGGCAGTAATCCTGCTAAACCAACAACCCCCGGTCAGCCCAACCCTTTATTGGTTAATGTTTCTGCGCGCCATGCTCATGTGACTCAGGAAGATCTTGAAAGGCTTTTTGGCAAAGGCCACAAACTTAAAGTGTTTAAAACCCTGTATCAGGATGGGTTCTTTGCAGCAGAAGAAACTGTAACCATCATCGGGCCCAGGCACCGCATGATCACCAACCTTCGTATTCTTGGCCCTTGCAGAGATCATAGCCAGGTAGAACTGGCCTTCACTGATGCTGTGCAACTTGGCCTAGATATCCCTGTAAGAAAAAGTGGCGACATTAATGATAGCCCTGGTTGCTACTTACTCGGCCCTGCTGGAATGATTCATCTTCCCAAGGGGGTTATCCGCCATGAACGACATGTTCACATGAGCCCTGCGGATGCCAGTTTTTATCAAGTCAAAGACGGCGATCGCCTTAATTTGCGCGTGACAAGCGATTGTGCCGTGGTTTTCGAAAAACTTCTTTGCAGGGTGGGTAACTCCATCAAGCTGGAAGTGCATATCGATACCGATGAAGGTAACGCGTGTAATTATGCCCGGGCAACCGGGTTTGAACTGTTTCGATAAGTTTTTTGTCCGGGCGTGACGGACAGAAGGCAAATCGAGTAATGGAGAAAGAACGATGGCAGCAAACATGGAAGCCCTCGGGATGATTGAAACCCGTGGCATGGTCCCTTTGATCGAAGCTAGCGACACAATGCTGAAGGCAGCGAATGTGAAGTTGGTAGGTTGGACAAAAATTGGCAGCGGTTTGGTAACCGCAATGGTAGTGGGCGATGTTGCAGCAGTAAAAGCTGCGATAGATGCAGGCGCCGCTGCTGCTAGTAGAGTTGGTGAAGTCGTTGGAGTTCAAGTAATTCCAAGACCACACGAAGATATCAGCACCCTGATTCCTGAACGAAAAGCTGTCAGCTAAACCTTAACCATAAATGAAACGGAGGAAAAAGAAATGGCAACAGTAGCGACTCGTGGACAAGCCGAAGCCCTCGGCATGGTGGAAACCAAAGGATACATTGCAGCAGTGGCAAGCACCGATGCAATGTTGAAAGCTGCAAACGTAACCCTTGCAGGCCAGGTACAGATTGGGAACGCATTTGTATGCACATTTGTGCGTGGCGATGTGGGCTCGGTTCGTGCTGCGGTTGATGCAGGTGCACAAGCTGCGACCGCCAATGGCGAGTTGGTAAGTGCGCATGTTATTCCAAGGCCAGAAAAAGATGTCCTTGATTTCTTTCTAGGCAAGTAAAGGGGCTTCTTGATGAAGATACTGGTGGCAAACCTTGGTAGCACCAGCTTCAAGTACCGTCTGTTTGATATGGACGGTGAAAAGCTGCTGGCACGAGGAGGCGTCGAGAGAATCGGCGCACCTGTGTCTCCTTGCTTTGTTGAATCTGGTGGAACCCGTGCCGATGCCGAGATTGTGGCAAAGGATCATGCCGCCGCTGTTACGCTTTGCCTAGAGCAGCTTTCCCAACGGGGTTGCTTGAAGGATCCGGGCGAACTGGCAGCAATCGGTTTCAAGGCGGTTCATGCCAAGGATGTTAGTGGTGCGCAACGCGTGGATGAAAGAGTGCTGGCAGCCATGCAGGCTTACGCCGATGTGGCTCCTGCTCATAATCCACCCTACATCAATGCGATGCGCTTGCTGGCTTCGAAGTTGCCTCAGATACCTTTGGTTGCTTCTTTTGAAACAGGGTTTCATGAAACCATTTCTGCAGCAGAGCGTTCATATGCCATTCCCCATGAATGGATAGAGAAGCATGGTGTAAAGAAATGGGGTTTTCATGGAGCGAGCCATCGATACATTGCAATGCGTACCGCGGAGTTATTGAAAAACCCGAATGCAAAGATTATCTCTTTTCATTTAGGTGGTTCGAATTCTGTGTGTGCGATAAGCGAAGGAAAATCCAGGGCGAACAGCCTTGGGATGAGCCCGCAATCGGGTTTGCCTCACAACAATCGTGTGGGTGATTTCGATATCTTTGCCCTGCCTGTACTCTTGCGAGAAACAGGAAAATCAATTGAAGAGATTCTGGATATTCTCGCCAACCATAGCGGCCTTCTGGGTCTTTCAGGTGGCAAGAAAGACATGCGCGATTTAGAGCAAGCTGCCTTGGCAGGTGATGCTAGATCACAAGTGGCGCTCGATGTGTTTATCGCATCGATAAGGCATTATCTGGGTGCGTATATGGTTTTGCTTGGCGGAGTGGATGCCATCGTTTTCACCGGGGGCATTGGTGAAAATTCTTCGGTCACAAGATCGGGTGTTTGCGCCAACCTCGGATGGTTTGGCATTCATCTGGATGAGACGAAGAATGCTAGTGCCAAGGGTGAAACCACCCTGCAAACTGCGGATAGTAAAGTTCAGATTTGGATCATGCCAACGAACGAAGAGTTAGTAGTTGCTAGGCAGACCCGCGATCTTTTAACTCGTTAGGTATTTTTTTTAACAAGAAAGTAAAGGAGATTTTTCATGATAGTAAACATCACCTACTGCACCTCTTGAGGGTACAGGAATTTTTCCGCCAGTTTGGCGGGAGCAATCCAAAAGGCTTTTCCAGACAAAGTAACAGTAAATCAAAAGACAGGTTCGGGCGGGGTTTTTGATGTCGAACTGGATGGCGAAAAGATCTTCAGCAAGTGGGATCAAAATCGCTTCCCCGACAATAAAGAAATCCTACAAGTGATTGAAGCCCGGCTTAAATAAGGAGTTTTATCATGTTCGTGGCACGCGTCACAGGTTCGGTGGTTTCTTCCCAGAAGGTATCTTCCATGATCGGGCACAAGTTGCTCATCGTTGAACCTCTGCGTGTTGATCCTGCCAACCGCGATAAACTCATAGGCACTGGGCGCAGCTTTGTCGTGGTTGATACCGTAGGCGCCGGCCTTGATGAAATGGTTCTTATTGTTCAGGGGTCTAGCGCTAGGCTTACCCCTGAAACCGAAAAACTTCCTGTCGATGCCACCATCATCGGGATCATCGACACGGTTAGCGTGCACAACAAAATAGTTTTCAGTGCCAATGGTAGTAATGGTTAAAGATCAAATAGATCAGGATGATTCAAAAAGGGGAACTTCATGCAAGTAACTGATGATCTGGTAAGAAGTGTAGTGCAACGAGTGCTGGCCCAAATCAGCGCACCTTCAGGTTCATCAGCATCTGCTGTAAAAGCAGGCTCTGATGGCATCTTCAGTGATGTTGAATCTGCAGTTGCAGCATCCGTTGCGGCACAACGCACCTTCGAACGCAGGGGCCTTGAAGACCGCAGAAAAGCACTCGCCTGCATTCGCAAAATCTGCCTCGAGAGGGCTGATGAGCTAGGCCGTGATGAAATGGAAGAAACCAAAATCGGTAAGCTCCCTCATAAAATCGAAAAGCTTAAACTCATCGCTGATCGCATCCCTGGCGTCGAGTTTTTGAAAACCGATGTCTTCTCTGGCGAGAACGGTATCACCCTTCAAGAATACGCTCCCTTTGGCGTCATCGGGGCAATCACCCCTGTTACTCATTCGCTTCCCACGCTTGCTTGCAATGCAATCAACATGCTTGCCTCGGGTAATTCCCTTGTGGTTAATGCGCATCCTTCCGGTGTGAAAATTGCTTGCAAAGGCGTCAAGCTTTTCAATCAGGCGATTCGTGCTGCGATAGGAATTGACAACCTCATCACTATTATCGACAAACCTACTTTGGAAACAGCCCAGGCGATTTTTGATCACCGCGATGTTCGGATGTTGTGTGTCACCGGTGGGCCTGCTGTAGGCAGAGCTGCTTTACGAAGCCCTAAGCGTGCAGTAGTTGCTGGCCCTGGCAATCCCCCCGTGGTGGTTGATGAAACTGCAGACATTGATAACGCAGCCCGCTGCATCATTGCAGGCGCAGCTTACGATAATAATCTGCTTTGTATTGGTGAAAAAGAAGTGTTCGCAGTTGCTGCCATCTTCGAAGAATTGATGGAAGCAATGAGCAGGCATAAAGCAGTAAGGTTGAATGCTGCGCAGGTAGATGCCCTGACTAAAATCGCCTTTAGCCCTTCTGAAGATAAGAAGTACATGGTTCCTACGAAGGAATTTATCGGGCAGGATGCAGCTTTCTTAGCTGCGAAGATCGGTCTTTCGATTCCTTTGGATACCGAATTGCTTTATGGCGAAACTGATGAATCCAACCCTTTTGTTCCCACCGAACAAATGATGACTTTTGTTCCCTTTGTTAAAACCAGGGATGTTGATTCTGCGATTGAATTGGCGAAGAAGCATGAGCATGGCTACAAGCACACCAGCATCATTCATTCGCGCAATGTGGAAACCATTACTCGCATGGGCCGTGAAATGGATACCACTCTTTTCATTCAGAATGGCGCCAGCGTTGCTGGGTTGGGTATTGGCGGGGAAGGGTATGTTAGTTTCAGTATTGCAACACCAACAGGCGAAGGGATTACCACTCCACTAACTTTTACAAGGCAACGACGCTCGACCACGGTTGGTTCGATGCGTGTTATCTAGGAAACAAAGATGCAAATTGGCACAGTGGTAGGAACTGCGACTGCAACCATAAAGCATGACAGCCTTAAAGGCTGGAAACTTGCGCTGATTCAGCCATTGCAGAAAGATGGCAAAGCAGATGGCGAGCCAATACTTGCAATCGATCATCTTGGTTCAGCGGCTGGTTCGAATGTGATCATCACAAGCGAAGGTGGCGCAGTAAGAGATATCATGAAGCGCAAAGATTCGCCCGTGCGTTGGATGGTAATGGGGTTGTGTGATTAATGAGTAACGCAGTGCATGAATGGCCTGGAACGGTGCTTGCGCTAAATGATTTACAGCGTCTTGGGCCCAATCTGCGTGAGTTGATTGTTGCAGATAAAGTAGTGCTGACCCCTTGTGCGCGTGACGAAATTAAAAGGTTGGGTGTTTCTCTGGTGCGTAGAGTTGCCAAGAAAGAAACAAGCATCGGCTATGGTTCTGATGGTTTGTACCCGCAAGTTGCAACGGTAGTTCTAGCATTGGGCAACGAAGGCTTTACGCTTAAAGCAATGCAAATGCAGCAGGGTATTGGCTCGATGTTATTGGGAAAAACTGCAGGTGAAATGGTTGCAAGCGGAGTTATGAAAAGTGCGGTGTTGTTTTGCAGAGAGCCCGAAGCTGCTGCTTGTGCTGCGAATAAATTGGTTGGAATTCGCGCTGCTGCGGTGAACAACATGATGCAGGCGAAAAGGGCCTGTGCAAGTTTGGGCGCAAATATGATGGTAGTGGAAATGCCAGGCCGTACTTATTTCGAAATCAGGCAGGTGATTCTTCTGATGATGAATACTAAAGGATGCCCTGAAGGTTCGCAGACCCTATTGGAGAGACTCGATGCGCGTAGCTGAGGTCATAGGATCGCTAACATTGTCGCGAGTTCACCCTTTGCTGGTTGGATCTCGTTGGATTATCGGGGTTCCCTATAGCCTCGACGCCCTTCGTGCCGATGGTAAGGGAGATGGCGAAGACTTAGTGATATTCGATAATTTAGGCGCGGGTCTTGGATCAAAAATCGGCTTTAGTGAAGGGGGAGAGGCTGCAGCGCCTTTTCATCCGATTAAAAAGCCTATCGATGCGTATGCTGCATTGTTGATAGATCAGTTGGAAATCGTACCCAAGAGTTAGTTCAAACAGTTATTAATTAAACCGGAGCAAGGAATTATCATGTACACAAATGAATACAAACTAAAAGAATCAATCTGCGAGATAGGCCGTAGGCTTTACAGCAAGGGCTTTGCTGCTGCAAACGATGGCAATATCTCTATTCGCTTAAATGATAAAGAATTGCTTTGCACCCCCACCATGGTATCGAAGGGCTACATGAAGCCCGAAGATATTTGCAAGGTGGATTACGAAGGCAAGCAGATTTCCGGTATTCGCAAGCGCTCCAGCGAAATACTTTTGCATCTTTCGGTCTATAAGAACCGCCCAGATGTAAATGGTGTTGTGCATTGTCATCCGCCTCATGCTACTGCTTTTGCAGTTGCCCACGAACCTATCCCAAAAGCGATTCTTCCTGAAGTCGAAGTGTTTTTGGGCGAAGTTCCTACTGCGATTTATGTAACCCCAGGTGGCCAGAAATTTGCAGACTCCATCATTCCTTATGTCAAGGATTGCAATACCATCCTACTTGCAAACCATGGCACCATCACCTTTGGCCCCGATCTTGAAAAAGCTTATTTCAATACTGAAATCATCGATGCTTACTGTAGAATTCTTATTCTTTCCAGGCAATTGGGCAGGGTGAATTACTTCACCGAAAAAGAAACCTCCGAGTTGCTTGAATTGAAAAAGAAACTGGGTTACGACGATGTTCGATTTAAGAACAGCAATTGTGATCTGCGTGGTGAAAACTGCTTCAACGAAGGTTACACCAAATTCCATCCTGAACATGTTGCTTTCCCTGTTGCTGAACAAGATGCATGGATTAATGCAAAACCTTCGCCAGCTAATAACAACCTTGATATTGATGCACTCGTGAAAAAAATTACGGATCAAGTGATGGCTGCATTGAAAGGTTCCCACGCGTAAGTTGGGCCCTTGGCTTCAGTGCCTACATCTAACTCTGTGAGATTTTAAATGTTTAGCTTCAAGAAAGATAAAACCGGTTTCTTTTCAGCGCTCAGCCTTATTATTTTGGTTGCTGCAACTGTTATTACAACCGGCATTCTTCTTGCGCAAGGTATCAAGGAAGGCAATTGGGAATATTACAGTATCCCCATTAAGATTGTTCTTGCAGTTTTCTGGATTGCTGGCATGACCATCGTGCTTACCCGCATTGGTGTTTTTGCGGTGCAGCGTGCCAATAAGAAACTAGAAGAACTACAATCAGGCGAGAACACTGCATCTCAACCTGATTCCCAAAATACTGATCCCGAACAACCTAAATCATAAACAGCTTTCTGGAGAGATTTGTCATGAAGGTAAGTATCATAGGCGGCGGCGGATTGGTTGGAAGCATGGCTGCTTATGCTCTTCAATTTGGAAGAGCCGCAAGCCATATCTGTATCATTGATGCCAACAAGGATGTTGCCCAAGGCGTGGCTTTGGATCTTCTGCAAGGTTCATGCCTGGTTGCAGATCAACGCATCACCGCTGGCACTATGGAAGATGTTTCCACCAGTAATATTATTGTGATCACCGCAGGCCTTCGTCGAAAACCCGATGAAAGCAGGCTTGATCTCATCAATCGTAATGTCGATCTTTTTCTCAATCTTTTGCAGCAGGCCAAAGCAGCGGGCATTAAAGAAAATACCCACCTCGTCGTGGTTAGCAACCCTGTAGATATTCTTACCTACCTTGCAGGTAAACTTTCTGGCCTTGATCCCAAACGCATCATGGGCCTAGGCACTGTTCTTGATACAGCTCGGTTCCGCAGCCATATTGCAAAGCGACTTCAAGTTGCACCAACCCAAGTTCAAGCACTGCTTCTAGGCGAGCATGGCGATAGCATGGTGCCCATCTGGTCAAGCGCAACGGTGGCAGGTTTGCCTTTGGAACAATTCCCCGGTTGTAATCCTCAACTGATGAAAGATGCTTTTGAAGAAACAAAAACCGCAGGCGCAACCATGATCAAGCTGAAGGGCGGATCAGGCTTTGCTGTTGGGGTTTCCATTGCTGAAGTGGTGCAATCCATCATCCTTGACAGCAGGAAAATTCTGCCTGTAAGTTCGCTGCAAAATGGCCTTTATGGTGTGCATGATGTTTGCCTAAGTGTTCCCACTGAAGTCGGGTGTGGCGGAGTTCGCAAACTTTTTGAACTTGCTTTAACACCCAAAGAAAGAATTGGTATTCAGCAATCGGGTAAACTCTTGAGAGATATCATTGATCAAGTTGAAGCTCGGATTGGGAATCCCAATTCTGTTGCGATTGGCGCTTCTTCTCCTATTAACCCCCAAAGCAATCCACAGGGCAAGATTCTCCCCAGATCGGCCTGGCAACCCTCCCGGAAGTATTAACCATGGAAGATATTAAACTTATCGCAGCCCTTGTTTCCCTTGCACCAGGCTACACCATTAGCATTGGTGGCGGCCTTGATATCACCCGCCTTGATGAAAGTATTTTCTCTGTCACCTTTCCTGAATCAGATGCCATGGATTCTGATATTAAGGAAAAACGCTTCAAAGATGCTGAATCCGCAGCTAAATTCTTTGAGCAAAAACGACAAGCACTTAAACTAGGCGATGACTTCTTAACCGAGGACGATGAAGAGTGAACGCCAAATCTCTCGATCTAAAACTGCAACGCATTCATGCCAACCCAAAGTTGAGTAAGGATTTTATACTTGCAGATGCTAAAGATCCAGATATGGCGCTGGGCATTGCAGCTACTGGTAAATCTCCGGAAGCCCACCATGGGGAAACTAAATATCGCAGCCTTTCTGAATTTCGCGATGTCATAACTCAGGTCGTTGAACAAAAACTTGTAGATATCATGCTGATGTCTGCAAGCACCGCAGAAGTGATGGCGATTCATAAGAATATTTTCGCCAACAGCCCCGTAACCCCTGCTGCCCGTGCCAATGATACCACCGATATCCATATCCTTCGGGGTGGCCAATCTGCAACCCAGCCTTCGCTTCCTTTTCGTACCGCAACACTTGATCATATCCAGTGTGGCAAATGGAATTGCTCTCCGCTTGAAAGGCAAAAAGGTGTAAACCTTGGCCTTTACAGCATTACTTTCAACAATGATTCCAATCTCGATCGCAATGCGCTTGAAGAATACAAGAAGTTTCGCATTGATGCAGAGCAAAAAGGCTTTCGTCATTTTTTAGAAATATTCGATCCCAACCGTGCAGGCGCAGTGGATTCAGAACAACTTCCTGGCTTTATCAATGATGCCATCGTTCGAACTTTGGGCGCAGTAACTTCAAAAGGCAGGCCAGTATTTTTAAAGATTGTTTATCATGGCCCCAAAGCCATGGAAGAACTTGTGCATTATGATCCGCACCTTGTAGTGGGAATTCTGGGGGGCTCTGCAGGCACCACCTACGATGCGTTCAAGCTTCTTTCCGAGGCCAAAAAGTATGGCGCCCGCGCTGCACTCTATGGCCGTAAAATCAATAACGCTGAACATCAGCTTTCGTTCATCCGCTATCTTAGGCTTTTAGCAGATGGTCAGATTTCCGCTGAAGAAGCAGTAAAAGCGTATCATGGTGATTTGCAAAAATTAAACATCAAGCCCCAAAGATCATTTGGAGATGACATGAAAATAACCACGGGTGTGATGAATTATTCCGGGTCAGGCACCACGATTAGTTTTCCTCAAAGCGCTTCCCAAAAAGAAGATGACCATGATTGCTCATGTAAAGGTGGCCCTAAGGCCTGCCCTTGTGATGCCCCAATTCCAGAAGTTAAAACGGCAACTCCCCCAGCCAAGGTTGAGAAAACCACCACGGTTGATTTTTCCAAGATGACCGCTGCAGAGAAAATGGCTTACCATCAACAACGCTGGACCCGAATCCTAGGCTAACGAAGTACTTGGAATCAAAACATATCTTTCAGAGCCGGATGAGTAAGCGACGGTGTAAAGTTACAGAGGGTTTTAAGTCAAACGGTTTCAAAAAGGATGCTTTTAAAGTTTTCTTGATTTGTTCTTTTGCTAATACCAAGAATTTCTATACCTACCACTTGATTATTAGAGTCATAATCAAGAATGATACCTGGCTGTATTTCTTGGGAGTCTATAATAGGTGATTCATCGAGGCGAAAATATAGCGCGTCATTTTTTTGTCTACTTTAAGTCTCATTTGCAGTTCCTAATCTTCGGTCAAAACCAAGAAGAAGATCACGGAATGACACAGAAAAAGAGTAAGATAATTACGCACAAATAAAATCTGTGTGTTTCTTCTTCCGTGCTTTTCCGTGTCATTCCGTGGCAAATGCTGTTCTTTGCTCTTCCTCTGTTTCCGTGGTTAATTGTTTAACCCTTGTTGAACTTTTGGATACGGCCTTGGCCCACCCATTCCAACACATAGAGATTACCCTTGGAATCTAAGGTCAGCGCATGGGGTGCCTTGAATTTTCCTGGATGCTTCGAAATATCATCCTTGATGCCAGAACCATCGCCCATCTGCGCTACGATTTTATCTTTCGCATCGATCACCGTTACGCGCGAACCAAGTTCAGGCACATAAAGATACCCATCGTGCTGGTAGAAACAGCATGGTGTGCGAACCCCTTCCACCGTTCGCTTGTATTCCATTTCAAGGGATAAAACTTCCAGGCGGTTGTTGCCACGGTCTGCAATATAAAGTTCGGGCTCCTTGTTAAGAGTGCTAACCCAAACACCATGGCAGGTGTTGAATTTTCCGTGGTCTTTGCCCGAGCCACCAATGGTCTTCAAATGCTTGAAGTTCTTATCGAATTGAAAAACCTTCTGGCTGCCATAACCATCTACGATGTAGATATCGCCATTGGGGGAAACAGCAACATCGGTAGGGTTTGTAAAATCCCACTTGATTGCTTTAGGGCCTTCTTGTGCTACATTACCGATCTCGAATAAGATCTTACCGTTCATGTCGGTCTTATAGATGCGGGCGCCTAGCTTCTTACCATCTTTGCCCTTGGATACATTTTCGGTCCAGTAAAGGAATTCGCCTTCGGGTTCTTTGCTCCAGTAAAGGCCGTGGGCGGTGGCGTTAAACTGTGCCTGATCGTAACCAATTCGTGAAGAAATATCCTTGCTCCAGGTTTCAAGAAGTGTGCCCTTGATATCGAAAATTGCAACGCATGGGTTGGTTGATCGCGAGGTGACAATGATGCGATCCTTGCTATCAACAACTACAGCACAGCCTAGGCCGAACTTCATGCCATCGGGCAACTTGCCCCAAGTGGGGTCGACTTCCAACTTGAGAGAATTCTTGGGTTCATCCTTGTCGAGTGCCAGAAGGCCCGAGGTAGCAAGGGTAAAAGCTGCGCCTGCAGCGAGGAAATCTCTGCGGGTCTTGCGAACTGGGAAAAGGTATTCGTTGGAAAGCATGGTCGTTTGATCCTTTAAAACAGAGGTAAAAACAAAAGGTTGAATTAAACTTTCTTAAGCATACTGACACGGCCGGTTGCGACCCACTCAGCAACATAGATATTACCCTTGGCATCGAAGCAGGCATCGTGAGGGTGGACAAACTTCCCTGCGACCCATTTTTTGCTATCGCCTCGAATCGCGCCGCCATCTTTCGCCGTGACTCTTTCTTTATCATCCCCAAGCACCGCCACTACTTCGTTCTTTTCATTAAGAAGGGTAACCCGGGCTTGAAGTTCGGGAATCAAAAGCAGGTTCTTATGGGTGTCAGCATTTGCAGGAAGCCCAAAGCCCTTGATGGTCTCGAGGTATTTTCCATCCATGGTGAAATATTGCAGAGTGTGGTTCGCACGATCGCAAATAACGATCGAAGCCTTTCTACCTGGGCGGTTATCAACCCAGATGCCATGGGGCGTGTTGAATTTCCCTTCGCCATTCCCCGCACCACCAAAGAATGATTTCCAGTTGCCATCTTTATCATAACGATGGGCTGCGTATGCGCCATAACCATCCACGAGAAGAAAGCCACCATCTTCAAGGAAGGCGAAGTTGGTGGGCATAAAGCGATCTCGGCCCCAAACTTTCATGGGCTTCGTATCTTCATCTTTTGCATAAAGGCCGGAATCCATGGGCGCATATTTCTGCCAAACGGTTTCGCCGGTAAGGCTCATCTTTGCGAAAGATTTTACTTGTTGATAGGCGCAAACATAAAGGTATTCCTGGCCGCCTTCTTCACGGATTTCGATACCATGCCCGCCCCCTTGAAACTGTTTACCAAAGGCACGGATGAATTTGCCTTCGGGATCAAACACGAATATCGAGGGATGATCTTTAAGGTTATCCCGACCTTCGTGAATCACATAAAGGCAGCCGGCTTTATCAACTGCAACATTGTGCGTGGTTTGCCATGAATACTGGCTGGGCAGCTTGGCCCAATCGTGGATTACTTGATACTTGTATTCGCCTGTGCCCACGATAAGGGGCTTGGAATCAGTTTTGTCTTGTGCCCCAAGGATCATGGGTGCGTTGTAGGCAAGTGCGCCTGCGGAGAGTGCTGCGGTTGATTTGAGGAATTTTCTGCGTTGCATGGGAGAGATCCTTTGAAGCTCTTTAAGGGAAGGCCAGCTAGGTAGCTTAAATTGAAGGGCTTCAAGGTGCAATCAGAAAATGAATTTCAGATTGAGTTGATGAATGACTTCAAAGCCCATGGACTGCGTTCCATGGGTCTGTTTGTTTTGAGTGCTGCGGGGTTCAAGAAGACCCACCCAGCGCAGTGGGTGGGCTTGGAAGATTATCTGTAAAAGCCCATGGACTGCGTTCCATGGGTCTGTTGGAATTAGCCATGGACGAACACGGAAAAGAACCCCAATCTATTGAACCGCCAATGTTAATCCTACCTTGCTTTAGGGTCTAAAAGGCTTTATAATAAGCTTTTATTATAAATCTTTTTAAAATTGAAAATATATTTATGAACACGAATGTCTCTGTAAATTCCTGCCCTTCAAAAGAAGAACTAGATGAGTTTTTAAAGAAAACCATTGATAACCCTCAACGAATAAACTTCCTAACAGACCATGTTTCCAATTGCCCCAAGTGCCAGGCGGAAGTCGCTTCTTCCAGTGAGGTTTCTGCCCATACCACTCTATTTTCTTTACATAATTCTGAAAATGAAACACAAGTAAATCAGGAACTAAGCGTACCTACCCAAATCCTTGGCCAAAAAGAGGGCAATGTATCCAAAGACACCCAACCTGGTTCTGCAACCGAGATTTTCAAATCAGTGCATTCGCAAAATTACCCTGCGAAAATAGGCGATTTCATCATTCTTCGATTACTCGGCAAAGGTGGAATGGGCTTGGTGCTTGAAGGCGAAGATCCAATCCTTAAACGAAAAGTTGCAATAAAAATCCTTCATCCCGAATTTGGATTGGTAGAAAATAATCGATTACGATTTATGCAGGAAGCAAGAGCCGCTGCTGCTATTGAACATGAAAATATCATCACCATCTATCAGGTTGGTGAACAAGACAAAACCTCCTTCATTGCAATGCAATTGTTGCGTGGCGAATCACTTGCGGAAAGAATTAAGCGCGGCCCCGTTCCCATCAATGAAAT